>Ga0326597_10003253_pt1 | contig 23599 bp, 27 predicted proteins | sample RVTome_12_FD_203789 | JGI IMG/M metagenome (GOLD analysis project Ga0326597, IMG submission 203789) | Soil microbial communities from uranium-contaminated site in the Upper Colorado River Basin, Wyoming, United States - RVT100D185 | ecosystem: Environmental > Terrestrial > Soil > Contaminated >... | reverse complement strand
CGGACTCACCGGGGCGCAGGACCTGACGTTCTCATGGGCCTCGGACACGAACGTCGGCTCGGGTGGCGCCAGCATCTTCACCACGGCGGGCGGCGGAACGCCTGTCGGGCTTGCCGCCGAGGCCGACACCGCCGGCTCGGTGACCGCGCTGAAAACCCGTGAGGTCGGGCTCGCGGCCGAGGCGGACAGCGCCCAGGCCGCGACCGCGCTCAAGTCGCGCGAGGCGGGTCTCGCGGTGGAGGTCGACAGCGCGTTCGCGTTCACTGTCGTTGTCGGAACGCTGATCGGCCAGGCGCTCGAGACCGACACCGCCAATGCCCTCGGCCGCGACAAGCTCAAGGAGATCGCGCTGCCGGGAACGGTGGACACGGCCTTCGCCGTGACCCCGGCGTTCGGCACCCCGATCGGCCAGGCGGCCGAGACCGACACGGCCCAGCCGGTGATCGCGGCCAAGTCGCGCGAGCCCGGCCTCGCGGCCGAGACCGACGCCGCCCAGCCGGTGACCGCGGTCAAGGAACTGGCGATCGCCATCGCCGTCGAGGCCGATACCGCGCAGCCCGCGCTCCATGTCCGGGCGCTGACCGCCGGGATCGCGGCCGAGACCGACACCGCGCTCGCGCTCACGGCCGACAAGCTCAGGGAGATCGGGATCGCGATCGAGACCGACACCGCGATCCCGGTGACCTACGAGGGCCAGCCGACCGGCCAGCGCGAGCGCCACGACCGGCTCTGGATCGGACCCGGCGTCGGCGTTTAACGCCTGCCGTCACACGTCATTGTGGTTCCGTCTCGCGAGGGGATGGACCCGTCGCCGCGGCTGGCAATCCCGAACGGGGACCCGGCGGCGCCTCGGCAATCGGCCTTGAAGCGGGCTTTCGCACTCACACTCAAGGCGGGAGACCTGCCATGACTTCCAATCAGCGCTTCTGGGCCCTCGGTTTCGCGGGCCTCGTCGCCGTGGCCGCCATTCTCACCTTCGCGGTGGGGCCCGATGCGGCGGGCGGCATCGGCTTCGCCTATCTCGCCTCGCTCGAGGCGCCCAACTGGTACACGACCCAATACGACAAGCGCGTCGCCCACATTCTCCAGTCCGAGGGCTTTTTCCTGCGCGGCACCACCACGCCGCCGGTCGAGGTCCGCGGCAACACGCTGCGCTTCTTCATTCTCGGTCGCGGCGAGGCCTCGGAAATGTCGCAGACGGTCGAAATGATCCAGCCGGTCAACCTCGGCAAGACCACCGAGGACGTGGTGATGGCGGACTTCCAGTTCGCCGAGTTCATCCGCCATGGCGAGATCGAGCGCATGTCGGTCGACTTCCGGACCCAGATCCAGGAGGCCGGCGCGATGGCGATGGGCCGCAAGTTCGACCGCATCATCCTCCAGGCGATGGATGACGAGCTCGCCAACATCACCACCATCGGCGACGGATCGACGGCGATCTCGCCGCTCGACACCACGACGGCCAAGGCGCAGATCAACTCGATCGGCATGATGTCGATGAACGAATTCTTCTGCCCCCTGCCATCGATCTCCTGGGAACAGCTCAACTTGTACAAGGTGTTCAACAACGCCGACTACACCGGACCCGATCTCACCTTCGCCAACGGCAGGAACGCCAAGACCTGGAACGGGGTGCACTACTTCCAGCTCCCCGACGAGGCGTTCACCTCGCCGGCGACCGGCGAGTTCTATTCGTATCTGTGGAACCGCAGGACCCTCGGCTTCGGTGCGAACTACTCGATGGTGTCGCGGATCACCTACGAGAACCTGTTCACGTCGTGGCTCTACAACACGGTGATGTCGGGCGCGGCCAAGGTGCTCCAGACGCCGGGCGTCCGGCGCCTCCACATGGCGCTGGATCTGGCGCTCACCATCGACGGCGCGTAATCCGCGCGCGCCATCCGGTCGGGCGCATCGCCCGGCCGGCCACCGGACCACGAAAGGGGATCTGACCCATGGCCTACAATGCAAAGCAGCTTGCCCGGCAGACGATCGGCGCCGCGAGCGCGACCGGCGCTTCGGGAACCTCGTCGAATTTCGTTTACCGGACCACGGAGGCGATCACCGCGGTGCTCGCCGCCGGCTACTGGAACTCGGCCCGCGGCCGGTTCAAGGTCGGCGACACGATCGATGCCATCTGCTCGGTCGGCGGAACGCCGACCTGGTCGCGCCTGATCGTGACCTCGATCCCGGCGGCGCCGTCGAACGTGGTGGTCGCCGAGCTCGGCGTCACCGGCATCGCCGGGGCGAACTACAAGGTCGCGCGCGGCCAGCACACCACGGTCGCGGCGGCCGACACGGTCGTGACCGGGCTCGCCACCGTCGTCGCCGTCGTCGCCTCGCTCGACGACGATCCGGTCGACGGGGCGATGCACGTCTCGGCGACGATCGGCGACCAGGCGGGCTCGCCGGCGGCCGGCTCGGTCATCATCAAGGGCTGGAAGTCGACCGACGCCGACGCGACGCTGATCGCGGCGACGACGTTCACAAAGAAGGTCAACTGGATCGCGTTCGGCGCCTGACCAGTGACCGGCCGGCGGCGTCGCGGGGCCGGGCCTCCCCCCGCGGCGCCGTTGCCACTCTTTCGAGGGAGCTGACCCGTGGCAAGCGTGATCGACGAGCTTTCGATCGCCAATGGCGCGCTGGCGCAGTTCGGCGGCGGCGAGATTTTCGCGTTCGACGAGGAGACCGAGCTCGCGCGCAAGGTGAACGCGGTTTACGAGGCGCGGCGCGACAGCCTGCTCGCGCTCCACGCCTGGCAGTTCAACCGGCGCACATACAAGCTCGACGAGATCGCCGGGACCGCCGAGAACGGCTGGGACGCCACCGACTATTGGGGCAACGGCTACCGCCACGCCTTCCAGCTGCCGGGCGACGCGATCGGAACGCCGAGGCGGGTGCTCACCAATCCGAGGGCGCCGCACGCGCCGCTCAGGGACTATCTGCTCGAGGAGGGCCGGCTGTACGCGGATTTTCACCCGCTGTGGGCGAGCGTCGGGGTGCGCGCCGACCCGGCGGCGTGGCCGGCGTCGTTCCGGCTCGCGGCGATGGTTCTGATCGCCTCCGATCTCGCGATCCCGGTCGCGGGCGATGCCAGGCTCGCCGAGGAGCTGCGCCGGCGCGGCGAAGGCCCGGTCGAGCTCGGCGGCAGGGGCGGGCTCGTCGGGGTCGCGATCAACCAGGATGTGTCCGGCTCGCCGGGGCCGAGCCCGATCGCGACAAACGACGATTTGACCACGGCGCATCTGTCATGACCGCCAAGAGGCGCGGGGCGGCGCGGCCGCGACGGGGAATTTAGGGAATGGTCGCGCGGCCCGGAGCCTACCAGTCGTATTTCACCGCCGGCGAGCTGGCGCCGGAGACGCACGGCCAGTTCGGCCTCAAGTCCTTCTATTCCGCCGCCGGAGAGCTCACCAATGTCGAGCCGGTCGCCCAGGGCGGCTTCCGGCTGATGGCGCGGTCGCGCAAGCTCGGCCGCATCCGGCGCCAGCTCTCGGATCTGGCCACGTCGCAGGAGACCGACTCGAGCGGTGCCTTCGCCGGGCCCGGAACGGTGTTCGAAATCCGGTTCGCCGCCGCGCAGCCGGTGTCCGTGGTCGCGGTCAGCGGGTTTTCGTCCGATCACACCGACGATCTCGAGGACGCGCTCCAGATCGAATGGGACAACGGCTCGTCGTGGAGCGCGTTCGGACCCGCGATGCGCCTCACGCCGTCGGCCCGCAACCAGATGCGGGCGCTCGAACCGGGCGCGCCGGTGAGCGCCGTCGGCATCCGGGTCCGGCTCGCGATCACGCCGCCGGCGTCGATCGACATCACCGTCACCTCGCTGACCGCCAGGTCCGAGGGCGCGGAATATACCTCGGAACGGACGCGGCCGTTCACCTTCGACGACAACGAGACCTACACCTACGTCCTGTCCGAGAGGCATGTGGACATCTACAAGGACGGTGTCCTGACCGGCGCGGCCGAGACCGAGTTCCTCGCCGCCGAGGTCGACAACGTCATCGCCGAGCAACGGTTCGACACGCTGCTGCTGTTTCACCCGGCGCGGCGCTCGCGGCGGATCCTGCGCGATGGGTCCGACGCCGAATGGCCATGGGACGACGTGCCGTTCACCGACGTGCCGCAGGTCGACCTTGGCGGGGCTTACGTGAACATCACCGACATCTGGTCGGTCTATGTCCAGCATCCCACCGGCGGCCGTTACGGGCGCGTCGTCACCGTCACCATCGACGGCGAGGAGACCGAAGGGGTCACGGTGGTCGACACCGGCGGCGACGACGACGCCGACATCGATGCGTTCTGCGCCAGCCTCGCGGTCGCGATCGAGGCGCTGCCGTCGGTCGCGGCCGGCATCGCCTGCACCCGCGACGCCGTCACCGCCACCTTTTTCCGGTTCGTGATCCAGTTCACGGGGACGGGCAACGAAGGCGGCGGCCGGAGCCTCGCCGCCGCCGTGGTCAGCCACGCCGATTCGGCCGCCACGGTCGCCCATAGCCAGATCGGCGAGCTGGGCGGCGAGGATCTGATTTCGGACACCCGCGGCTGGGCGGCGTGCGCCAGGTTCTACCAGGACCGGCTGTGGACCGGCGGCTTCGCCGCCAAGAAGGGAGCGCTCCTCGCCAGCGCCACGGGAGACTACTTCAACCTGAACATCGAGATCGCGTCCGACACGGGCGCGATCCTCGCCAATCTCGATACGGAGGGCGCCGAGCGCCTGCAACGTATCGAGCGCTCGCGGCATCTGGTGCTGTTCACCTCGGACGCGGAGTATTTCGTCTCCGACCGGACGATCGGCCGCAACACGCCCTTGAACATCGTCGAGGCCTCGCGCAACGGCTCGGCGCCCCAGGTGCCGGTGGTGTCGTCGGAGGGCGAGCTCTACTACATCTCGAAGAACCGCTCGGTCGCCTACGCGGCGCTCTATTCGGACATCAGCCAGGCTTACGACTCCCAGCCGATGTCGCTTCTCGCCTCGCACCTCGTCGACGGGATCGTCGACGCCGCGCTCCAGCGGCCGGAAACCGAAAGCGACGCCGCCCGCTACTTCCTGCCGCGCGAGGATGGCGCGATGGCGGTCGGCATCCTGATCCGAAACCAGGACGTGACCGGCTTCGTGCGCTGGACCACGGACGGCGCGGTCAAATCGGTCTGCGTCGATGGCGCCAACGTCCCGTATCTGATCGTCGAGCGACAGGTCGACGGCGAAGGCGTCAGGTTCTACGAGCGGCTCGAGCAAAATCTGCTCGTCGACTGCGCCACCGACATCGTCAACGCGCCGGCGGCGACGACGGTGGCCGGTCTCGGCGACTACGAGGGCGCGGAGGTGTGGGCGATCGCCGACGGGGTTCCGCTCGGCCCGTTCACGGTGACGGGCGAACAGATCACGCTCCAGGACCCGGCGGCGAACGTCACCGTGGGCCGGTGGACGCCGCCAAGGATGATGCCGCTGCCGATCCCCCGGCTCGTCGCCGAGCGCACGGTGCTGGCACGGCCGATCCGGGTGCACACCGTCAAGGCCGACGTGATCGCGACCACCTCGATCGCGATCGCCGGCAACGGCGGACCGGTGAACGACGTTCCGCTCTACTTCGCCGGGCTCTCGGACCAGGATATCGTCGAGCCCTTCACCGGCGAGCTCTCGGTGGGCGGGCTTTCCGGCTACACCGCGACCGGAGAGGTTCTGGTCACGCAGGTCAGGCCCGGTACGCTCCAGGTGCGGGATATGACCCGCGAGGCAAAACTCTAGGGAGGGGCAAATGGAACTCGCGGCAGGCGCGATTTCCGCGGTGGCGGCCCAGTTCGGAGGCGCGGCCGCCGCCGGCGCGGCGACCGCCGGGCTCGCCACCGCGGCCTCGGGCGGGCTCTCGCTCGCCGGCTCGATCCTGCAAGGGGCGCTGTCGGTCGGATCGGCGCTCGCCCTGTCGCGCGCCGGCGCCATCCGGGCCGACGCGGCGTCCGCCTCGGGCATCCTCGAGGCGGCCTCGATCGAGGATGCCGCGGCGACCGAGGGGCTCAATCTCGATCTCGCGGCGGGCGATGCCCTGACCGAGATCGGTGTCGAGGGCATTCAGGGTCTCGAGCGGCGCAACTCCCTGAAGAAGATGCTGCTCGCCCAGCTCGGCGAGCAGGACACCGCGGTCGCCGCCGGCGGCGTCGATCTTTCGTTCGGAACCCCGGCCGAGGCGAGAAAAGAGGCGGTGAGGGACACCAACCGCGCGCTCCAGGTCGACCGCTCGACCGAGGATTTCCGGGGGACGCGGCTGCGCGAACGGGCGGCGAGCCTCAAGCTCCAGGCGCGCGAGCGCCGCCGCGGCGGGCTCCTGAGGGCGGCCTCGGCGAGGTTCGCGGCGGGCGCGGAGGCCGACGCGCTGAGAACCGAAGCCTCGGCGCGCTCGCTGACCGAGATCGGCGGCACCGCGTTCGACATTCTGAGGCGAGGATAGATGCCAAACCGTCAGGGCCGCCACGCGCCGGCGCCGCGCCAGTTCGATCCGCGCGGGGCGCTCGGCGAGGGCAACACGCAGGTCTCGCGGCTCACGCGCACCGCCGGCGGCGAGGCGCTCGCGGCCGAGGCGGACGCGGCGCGCCGCGTCGGATCGGCCCAGGCGCGGGCGATGGAGACCGTCGGCCGGGCGCTCGCCGCGTTCGCCGCGCCGATCGGACGCTGGGCGGACAAGGCGGCCGAGGCCGAGGGGCGCCGCGCGGGCGCCATCGCCGGTCTCGATCCCGAGTTCCGGCCGCGGCGCGCCGGCACGATCCGGGCCGACGCCTTCGACCAGGCCGGGATCCAAACCTACGCCGACCAGCTCGACCTGCAGCTCCGCGAGGACGCGGCCCGGATCACGGATGCGCACAGGGCGAGCCCCAAGGGCGTCGCCGCCGCGTTCGACGCGCTCGACCGGGAATATCGAACGAGCCATGTGTTCCAGGAGGTGATGCCGGCCTATCAGGCCACGCTGGGCCGGCTGAGGCTGTCGGCCGTGCGGCAGGCGACACGGGCGGTGGCGGCCGAGGCGAACGCCGCGCGCAAGGCGGCGTTCGAGACCGATCTCGACCAGAGGCTCAGGGATCTCGGCCGCAACGCCTACTTCCTCGGGCTCGACGGGGCGGCCGACGAGGCGATCGCCGGCGAGATGACCGGGCTCGCGAGCCAGCTCGAGGCGCGCGGCGCCGACGGCGCGCGCCTCAGGTCGGAGGCCGAGGCCGCGCGGATCATGCGGCGGGCCGAGCTCGCGGTGGCGACGGCGCGGGTGCAGGGCGCGTTCGAGCGGACCGAGGGCATCGAGGCGCGCCAGACTTTCCTCGAGGAGTTCGAGGCCGCGTACCGCGAGGGCGAAGGCCCGATGGCGGTGTTCGATGTCGAGGACTTCCTGCGCCGGAAGGCGGCGATGGAGCGGGGGATCGAGGCCGATGTCCGCGATCGGAGGCGGCCGGCGGCGGCGCTGAGGTCCGCGATGCGTGACGTCGAAGCCGGGCTCGATGAGGGCCTGCTGCCCGCCGCTGGCGTTGTCGCGGCGCTCGACGGCGCGGTTGGCCGCGCGCTCGACGGCGATCTCGCTGCCGACTTCGAGCGGATGCGGGCCCGAACCGATTTCGTCGCGGCGGCGCGCCAGGCGCGGCCCGAGGAGCTCGGCCACATCGCCGACAGGCGGCGCGCCGAGCTCGGCGAGACTGGCGTCACCGATCCGGCCCAGATCGAGGATATCGATCTCGTCGACCGGCTGAAGAGCAACGCGGAGGCCGCGCTCGCGCGCGACCCGCTCGGTTGGGCCGAGCGGGTCGGCCTCGTCGATGTGCCCGATGTCGATCCCGCCTCCCCGGACTTTGCCGGGCAATTCCAATCCCGCGCCGTGGTGGCCGAGGAGGTCGCGGCGCATTACGGGCGCGAGCCGGTCTATCTGAGGCCGATCGAGCGATCGGCGCTGGCCGCCGCGATGGCCGGCGCCGACAGCGAAACCAAACTCGCGCTGCTCGGCGGCGTCGCTGGCGCGGCGGGGCGGCGCGCGGCGGCGGTGTTCGCCGAGATCGGCGAGGACGCGCCGGCGGTCGCTCATGTCGGCGGACTGGTGGCGATCGGCGGGCGCGATCTCGCGGTGGCGCGCGACGCACTCAGCGGGCTCACCGCGGAAGGTGAAGGCGTCGCGGCGGCGATGCCGCAAGGCCAGGTCGGCGAGGTGTTCGGCGAGACGGTGGGCGGCGCGCTTGTCGGTCTCGAGCCGGCCGGACAGCGGGCGATCATGGAAACGGCGCGGGCCGCCTATTCGGCGCGGGCGCTGAGGGCGGGGATCGCCGAGTTCGATGGCGATCTCTACCGCGAGGTGCTCGACGAAACCTTGGGGGCAAGGCCGTCATCGCGGCGGCTCGCATCGGGCCAGATCAGGACCGAGAAGGTGGGCGGGCTCGGAAGCTGGCGCGGAAGGCCGGTGGTGCTGCCCGTCTCGCTGTCGCAGTCCCGGTTCGAGGCGACGCTCGGCGGTATCGAGGACCGCGATCTCGGGCCGCTGTCGGCGAGCGGCGGCAAGCCCGAGCACATCGACGGCACGGCGGCGGGCGCGGCCGAGCTGCGGGACGGCTGGCTGGTCCACGCCGGCGGGGAGAGCTATTTCGTGTCGATGAGCGATCCGGCGGTGACGCCGCAATACCTCATCGATGGCGAGACCGGGGCCGACTACCGGATACGGCTCGACGCGGCGGCGGCGGGGCGGGTCGAGGCGCGGCGGCGGGCGGCGCCGGCAACACGGCGGCGCGGAGAGCGCAACCGGGTGACGCCGGGCGGGGCGATCCTGCCGTGAGCTTTTTCGAGGCCCATGACCGGACTTCGCCACCGCAGTGGCGCTCGCCGGGGCGCACGCTCGGCTTCGGCGAGGGGTTCCGGGCCGCGTTCGAGGAAATGCAGGCCGGCCATGTGAGCCACGCTCCCGATCTGATGATGCGGGCGGCCGAGGATGAGCGCCGAGCCGCGATCGAGGCGGCGACGGGCCAGCCGTTCGTCGACGCGGTGCGGCCCTTCATGCCGGAGGGTTTCGATCCGGTGACCGTCGAGACCGGGATGGCCGGCCGGTTCGACTGGGAGCCGGTGATCGACGATCTCAAGGCGAACCTTTCCGGGGACAAGGCGCGGGGCATTCATACGGGCGACGCGCTGAGGACACGGGCTGGCGAGATCGCCTACGAGACGGAGGCCGCCGGGGTGCTGGCGCGCTCGCGAGCACGCGGTCTCGCCGGGGAGGCCGGGCTCGTGCTCGGCGAGATCGCCGGAGTCATGACCGATCCGATCAACCTTCTCTCGCTCGCCGCCGGCGCGCCGGCGGCGACTGGGCTCCTGCGGTTCGCGGTGACGGAGGCGCTGATCGGCGGGGCGAGCGAGGCGGCGGTGCAGCCGTTCGTCCAGAAATGGCGCGGGGAGGCCGGGCTCGCCGAGCTCGATCCGGGGCTGGAAATCGCGATGGCGGCGGGCGGCGCCGGCGTTCTCGCCGGCGGCGGCTGGATGGCGACGGCGGCCGGCCGCGCCGCCTGGCGCAAGGTCAAGGGGCTCGGGGCGGGCGATCTCGCCCTCGCGCACCGGGAACTCGGACCCCGCGCGAACGACGAGGAGCTGGCGGCGCGGGCGATCGTCGAGCAGTGGGACGCGCTGCCGGCGGCGCCGGAGGGCGTCGCGCCGTCCGATCATCTCGCCCGCCTCGCCGAGGCCGACAGGATCGCGCGCTCGCGCGAGGCCCCGTCAGCGGCGGCCGACGGCGAGGTGTCCGATTTCAAACTGCCCGACGATCGAGAGTTCGACCTGGCGGCCGGCGAGGGCCAGCGGCTCGAGGCCGACCAGCTCGAGACCGATCTGCGCGCCGCGATCGAGGCCGAGGGCGACTTCGAGGTGCCGGTCGGCGCGCGGGAGGACGCATCGGGAGATATCGTCGTCGAGACGCTGGGCGCGCGCTCCGAGCTCGACCGGATCGGGGACGAGCGCGAGTTCGTCGATCGGCTCAAGATTTGCCTCGGGGGACAGGGATGAGTTTCAGGGACTGCATCGACCGGGCGGTCGAGGCCGGCGAGATGGACCGGGCGCGGGGCGAGGAGGCCAAGCGGCGGTACGACGAGTTGAGGGACAGCCTCGATCTCGGCCCGGAGGCGGCCGAGGCGCGGGCGGCGCGCGAGACCGTCGAGCGCCTCGCGGCCGAGGAGCTGGAGGCGCGGCGGCGGCGGCTGATCGCGCTCGGCGCGCAGCGGCGGATCGCGGCGGCGATCGACGCGGCCGACAACCCGCGCCAGGCGAGCATCGGCCTGGTCGACGGGATCGGGCTCGACGTGGCGCACCCCTCGGCGGTGCAGGTGCGGCGCGCGGCGAGGGGGCGGGCGCACGCGATGATGGCCGACGCGATCGCCGAGTTCCGGCGCGATCTGCTGGGGCGGACCCGCAATCGGGCGCGGCTCTCGAACATGGTGCGCGAGGCGTTCGGCGAGACGACGGGCGACGTGGCGGCCCGTGAAATGGCGCAAGGCTGGGCCAAGGCCTCGGAGTTTCTCCGCCGCCAGTTCAACGCCGCGGGCGGCCATATCGGCAAAATGGAGCGCTGGGGGCTGCCGCAGCACCATTCGACACTCAAGGTTCGGCAGGTGGCCCGCGAAGAATGGCTCTCCTTCACGCTGGCGCGGCTCGACACGGCCCGGATGGTGGACGGGGCCAGCGGACAGCCGTTCACCGAAACCGGCCTCAGGGAGGCCCTGGAGGACGTTTACGACACCATCGCGACGGCCGGATTTTCCAAGATCACGCCGTCGGCGGCGCCGGCCGGAACGGCGCTCGCCAACCGCCGGGCCGATCACCGGTTCCTGCACTTCCGGTCGGCCGAGGCGTGGCTCGAATATCAGGAGCGGTTCGGCGAGGGCGACCCGTTCACGGCGATGATGGCGCATATCGACGCCATGGCGCGGGACATCGGGGCGATGCGCGCGCTGGGACCGAACCCGCTGGCGACGATCAGGTGGCTCCAGCAACGGCTGAGGAAAACGGCGGCGGAGGGCGCGGGGCCGCTCGAGCGCAACAACTTCACCGCCGGCCAGCTCGGCACGATCTACGGCCACTACATCGGATCGGTGAACGCGCCGGCGCACGGGCCGGTGGCGCGGGCCTTCGCCAATACCCGCGAGATGCTGGTGGCGATCCAGCTCGGCGCGGCGGCGCTGTCGGCGATCACCGACATCAACTTCACGCGGATGGCGGCCCGGTTCGCCGGGCTCAACGAGGCGCGGGCGGTGATGCGCGGGCTGGCGCTGCTCAACCCGGCCAACGCCGAGGATCGCAAGCTCGCCGTGCGGCTCGGGCTGATCGCCGAGGAAGCGAGCCAGGTGGCGGCGGCGCAGATGCGCTATGTCGGCGAATTGTCGGGCGGCGAGTTCACCCGCCGGCTCGCCGATGGCGTGCTGCGGCTGTCGGGGCTCAGCCCGTGGACCCAGGCGATGCGGTGGGGCTTCGGCATGGAGTTCATGGGCGCGCTCGCCGAGCGGCAGGGCCGGGCGTTGGGCGCGCTCGAACAGCCGCTGCGCGATACGCTCAAGCGCTACGGCATCGACGAGGCGGCGTGGGACGCGGTGCGGACGACGACGCCATACGAGCACGAGGGGGCGAAGTTCCTGCGGCCCGAGGACGTGGCGGCGCGGGCCGACATCGAGGGCGCCGACGAGCTGGCGACGCGGCTGCTGTCGATGGTGCAGTCGGAAACCGAGTTCGCGGTGCCCTCGGTGACGCTCCGCGGCAAGGCGTTCATCGCCGGCGACGTGAAGCCGGGGACGGTGGCGGGCGAGCTTCTGCGCTCGGGCCTGATGTACAAGTCGTTCGCGACGACGCTGGTCATGACGCACGTGATGCGGGGCGTGCGCCAGCGCTCGCCCGCGAGCCGGGCGGCGTACATGGCCGAGCTCGTCATCACGTCCACGCTGATGGGCGCGCTGGCGCTGCAGCTCAAATCGCTCGCCGGCGGGCGCGATCCCGCGCCGATGGACAGCTGGAAGTTCTGGATCGCGGCGATGACGCAGGGCGGCGGCCTCGGCATCTTCGGCGACTTCGTGTTCCAGGACACCAACCGGTTCGGCGGCGGCTTCGCCGAGACGCTGGCCGGGCCGATCTCGGGGCTCGCGACCGACGTGCACCGGTTGACGGTGGGCAACGTGCGCGCGGCGATCGAGGGCGGGAAGATGAACCTTGGCGCCGACGTGACGCGATTTTTAAAGAACTACACGCCGGGCGGATCGATCTGGTATCTCAAGGCCGCCTACGAGCGGGCGGTGCTGGACCAGCTTCAGCTCGCGCTCGATCCGGACGCGCGCCAGCGCCAGCGGCGCTACGAGCAGACGATCAAGCGCGAGCGCGGGCAGGGCTTCTGGTGGCGGCCGGGGCGGGCGCTGCCGGAGCGGGCGCCGGAGCTGCCGTGAACCGCTTCCTGTGGCGCTGGGGACCCGCCCTTGTTATTGGCTGGTCAATTCTATTGATCGTCATCTTAATTGTAGATAACATTCGCCCTCTAACGGGAGGATGACCCAATGGAATGGCGCTTTGCCAGTGTCTTCGTGAACATTTATTCGATCGGCGTGCCTGCCACGATGGTCTATCTCACGTTCTTTGATGGCTATGATTACAATTCCTGGAACTGGTTCGTCGCCATCCTGGTGAATGGTTTTCTCAGCGTGATCTGGCCCATCTATTGGGGGTTGCTCCGCTGGGTGATGATGTGACGCCTTGACACGGCGGGCGAACGCGCCGAATCTAGTCGACGGAGCCTAGAGAACTCCAACGTGGGCGGCAGGCCGCCATCCCTTCGGGGACCGTCAGGCGGCTTTCGCGTTTCCGGCTTTTCCTCCGGGGGCGGTCGTTCTGTCCAGGGCGCAAGCCTAAAAGCGATCGGCCCGTCCTACGTCGGGTTTTCTAGCCCCCGGGGCACCGCGACACTAGAAAAGCGCGCCGCTCCGGCAATTCGCAACGTAGGAGCGGCCCGATGGCCCACGATCCCTATTACGACCACTTCGACAAGCCGGTCACCTTCGCGACGCTGGTGCGGTTCGGCGCGTTCATCCACGAGCGCCAGTCGGCGGGGGACAGCTTCGAGGAGGCGTTCGAGCTGGCGCTGATCCATGTGATCGGGCGCAACGCCGAGGCGCACGAGCGGAGCCTTGGCGGAGGCCTGCAATGAACGAGATCGCCGTGTTCGACTTCGAGGACGAGGCGGTGCGGGCGATCGAGATCGACGCCGAGCCGTGGTTCGTCGGCCGCGACGTGTGCCGGTGCCTGGAGATCAGCGACCACCACCAGGCGCTCGGGCGGCTCGATGACGACGAAAAGGGTGGGTACAATATACCCACCCAACGCGGCGCCCGGAACATGATCGTGATCTCCGAGCCGGGGGTCTACCGGCTGGTGTTCACCTCGCGGACCGAGGTCGCCGAGCGGTTCAAGCGCTGGCTCGCGCACGAGGTGCTGCCGGCGCTCCGGCGGCACGGCCGGTTCGAGATCGGACGCGCGCCCGCCGCCGGGGCCGGCGGCGTCAGCGCGCGGATGGCGGCCGACCTCGCGCCGGCGCTCTCGATGGTGCGCGAGGCGCGCCACGTGTTCGGCGTCGTCGCGGCGCGGGCGCTGTGGCGGGAGACGCCGCTGCCGTACCTGCCGGAGTTCGACGCCGCCTGTGGCGGGACCGACACCGATCCCGAGGCCGAGGGCGGGGCGTGCCTCGCCTATCTGCTCGCGCAGGGGGTGCACGGGACGCCGTTGGCCGAGCTTGTCGAGGCCGCCCCGGACACGGCGCTCGCCTTCGGGGTGCGGCGGATCAACGGCGATCTCGGGATCGCGTCGAAGGGCCGGATCCGGGCGCTGTTCGCCGGCACCCGCTGGCAGGACGGAGCGCATGCGGCCGCGCTCGCCGGGCTCGCCGGCGCGTTCCGCCACACCATGAAGTTCGGCGGGCCGGCGGATTACGGCGTCTGCGTGCCGTGGGAGCTGGTGGCGGGCCTCGGCCACACGGGCGAGGCGGATGGAGACGCGGGCGAGAGCTGACGCCTCACGTTTAACCGCCCCGGCGCGCCGGCATCATCGGCGTGAAAGGGGGCGCGACCATGAGCCAGCTGTACCCCGTCCCGCGGGGGACCCGGGAGACCATCCTCACCGCGAGCGCGGGCCAGACGACGTTCGGCCCGGTCGCCTGGCTCCTGTTCGACACCGCCGATGTCGAGGTCGCCTCCAAGCCGGTCGGAGCGACCTTGTGGGCGACACTCACATCCGGCTTCACCGTGACCGCGAGCGAGAGCCTGCCCGGCACCTTTTCCGTCGTGTTCGACGCCGGCCGGACAGCGGGCGAGCAAATCCGCATCCGCGGCAAGCGGGTCCACGAGCAGACGATCGACGTTGCCCAGGGCGGCGCGATCCGCGCCCAGCGGCTCGACACCGAGCTCGCCAGGATGGCGGCGGTGCTCCAGGAGGTCCGGCGCGACGCCGACCAGATCCCCGACATCGCCGCCGAGGTGGCCGCCGAGCTCGCCGCCGTCAGCGCCGCCGAGGCGGACGCGAGCGCGGCGGCGGCCGCGGTCTCGGAGACCAACGCCGCGGCCTCGGAGGCCGCCGCGGCCGCCTCGGCGGCCGGGGTCGACCTGCCGGCGGTCGGAGCCGGCGACGCCCTCAAGTTCCTCCGGGTCGAGCCCGGCGAGACCGGCTTCGAGCTGACCGATCCGCCGGTCGGGCAGGTGGCAACCCTGACGGCGCTCGAGGCGCTGGCGCCGGCGAGCTTCGGCGCGGTGGTGCTCAGGGGCCGTGCCGCCGCCGGTGACGGGGGCGGGGGAATATTCCGCTGGGACGCCTCGGACCTCTCGGCGACATTGCTCGGGGGCGCCATCGCCAGCTCGGCCGTCAACGCGACGACCGAAACGATCACCAGTGTCGCGCACGGCCTCCACACCGGGGACGCGGCCGTCACCACGACCGCGGTCAACGGCCTCGCGCTACAGACGATCTACTACGTGATCAAGGTCGACGCGGACAATTTCAGGCTCGCGTCGACCTACGCGCTCGCGGTCGCGGGCACGCCGGTCGATCTCACCGGCACCACGGCGGTGACCGTGCACGAGCACTTCGATCCGCTGATGGGCGTCTACGTGACCGCCGACGCCGACGCCGATATCACCGGCGCCGCCGGGGCGTGGGTGCGCCAGGTCTCCGGCCCGGTGAACATCCGCTGGTTCGGGGCGGCCTCGGACAGCGGCACGACCGACAACACTCCCGCGCTCCACGCGGCGCAGAAGCAGCTCCCCGCCGATGGCGGGACCATTTTCGTGCCGGCCGCGGCGGGCTTTTATGAGCTGGCCAGCGATTTCTATTTGGACCAAAAGAACCGCCTGGTCGGCGAGGGCGTCGGCTCGTTTCTGACCGGCGACGGCGCGGCGGTCATCGTCGACGCGATCTCCGATCCCGAGACCCGGCCGTACTGGGGCATCGAGCGGATCAGGATCGACCGGAGCGGCACCGCGGGCCCGGCGGTGCAGCTTCTCGGCCAGGCGGGCTCCGGGCAGGCGCCGATCAGGAGCGTCATTCGCGACCTGTTCATCCTGGCATCGACCGGCCATGGCCTCCAGTCGAAGGGCGCCTACCTGATCGACATGTACAGCCCGCTGATCACGGGCTGCGCCGATACGGGCCTGTGGCTGGGCCGCGACGACGCGGAGACGGTCGGGCCGAATGCCTGGTGCGTCTTCGGCGGCGAGATTGTCGCCAACGACAAGGCCGTTCACATCGACACCGCGCTCGGAATTTCCTTCTTTGGCACCGCCATCGAGGGCAACACGACCGAGGGCGTCGACATCGTCCAGAGCGGCCGGCACGTCGGCTTCTACAACTGCTATTTCGAGGCGAACGGCGGATTCGACATCAGGACCGGCGCGACCGCCGGCGGGTCGTACGCGCTCAGCGTGATCGGCTGCAACATGTTCGACGGGTCGGTCAACAAGGACTACGCGATTGTCCTCGCGGCCTCGTCCCTGCTCACGTCGATCATCGAGAACACGACGTTCTCGACGTATGTCGTCGCCGGGATTTCGGTCGGCGCCAGCGTCGTCGGCTCGGTGCGGCAGTGCCAGGCGGTCTCCGGCACGCCGGCGCTGGTGTCGGCGTGGACAAAGACCTTCCGCCGGCCGCTCGACGAGGCGGTGCTCTCGGCCACGATCACCTTCGACTGGCCGAGCGTGGCGGCAGGGGCCAGCGACACCCGGGATTTCACCGTCACCGGCGCGGCCGTTGGCGATCTGGTGATCGCGGCGGCCATCGGCGCGGGGACGACGCTGGATCGGGTGCAGGTGACGGCGTGGGTCTCGGCCACCAACACGGTGTCGATCACCCTCACCAACCACAACGTCGGCGCGGTCGACCTCGCGAGCACGGGCTACCGCTTCATCGTGCTTCCAGTCGCCAACTGGGGGTTGTGAGATGGCGCCGGGCTATGCCGCGGCGGCGGGCCGCCTGCTCGAATTCATCCGGCGGACCGAGACCGGCAGGACCGGGCGCGAGGCCTACGATGTCGTCTACGGCCACCACCAGGCCGAATTGCCCAAGCCGGTGACCAGATCGACGATCGCCGAGGTGATCGCCGGCGGCGGCGCGCGCGCGGCGCGGTGGGGCTCCTCGGCGGCCGGCGCCTACCAGTTCATGCGCGCGACGCTTCAGGGGCTCCAGGCCGCGCTCGGGCTGTCCGGCCGCGCGGTCATGAGCCCCGACCTTCAGGACCGGCTGGCCATGGCGCTCCTCGAGCGGCGCGGCCTCGCCCGGTTCATCGCCGGCGAGATTTCGCCCGTGGCGTTCGCCCGCAACCTCGCGATGGAGTGGGCCTCGCTGCCGGTGCTGGCGCCGACCCGTCGCGGCACGCGCGAGGTTAAGCGCGGCCAGAGCTACTACGCCGGCGATGGCCGCAACCGGGCGCTGGTCGCGCCCGAGCGCATCGAGGCGCTGCTCGCCGAGGTGATGGCGCTGGCGCGGACGGGCGCGCCGGAGCCGGAGCCGGCGGTGGAGCCCGCGCGCCGGGGCCGGGGCGGGATCGCCGCCCTCATCGCCGCGCTGGTCGCGCTCGGCGCGGTGATCGCGGCCAACTGGAGCCAGTTCGTCGACATGGTGCTGTCGCTGTTCGGCGGCATCTGAACAGGAGAGCGACCAAATGATTTACATCATCGGATTCTTCGTCGTCCTCGGCGTCGCGCTTGTCGTCGCCAACGAGATCGACGCGCTCACGGGCTGGAAGACGCGCATCTTCACCGCGCTGCTCGCGCTCGGCACGGCGCTTCAGGCGTCCGGCGCATTCGACATCGTGTCATCGGACGCCGAGCTCGGCGCCGTCGGCGCAGGGACCGCGTTCATCGTGTTCCTGCTCCGCCAGATGACGACCACACCGCCGGGGAGGAAATTCTGATGCCCATCAAGCTGCCGTTCGGCGGCAAGTTCCTGCGCCTCGCCGCCCGGATCGGCGGCGCCGCGATCGGCGGCCCGCTCGCGCTCCTGATCCCCGAGGCGGTCAACCTCGGCCTCGGCGCCCTCGCCGCGGCGCGGGGCGAGCCGGCGCCGGCGCCGGTCCAGGACACGCGGGCGAGCCTCAAGGGCTCGCGCACGGTGCTGGTCGCGCTGTTCTGGGCGCTCGGGCATCTCGCGGCGGCAGTGGGGCTGTGGGCGCTGCCGGGGCCGTGGGATGATATCGCCAGCACGCTCATCATTGGCACCGTCGCCCTGAAGGCGGTGAGATGAACGCGCACGAATATATCGTCGAGCACAAAACCGAGATGTGGCGGCTGGCCAAGCACGCCGGCCCGTACATCTGCGCGTTCTGGGCGGTGATCGCGTGGTTCGTCGCCGTCGGCTGGCTCGACACCCCGGCCAAGTCGCAGGAAATCAAGGATGTGAATACGAAACTCGACGCCCAGTCGGACGAGATCGCGGAGCAGTCGGACGCCATCGAGGCGCAGTCGAGATCGCTCCAGCGCGTGCGCGAGAACGACATCCGCCAGACCGAGCAATTGACCGGCATCGACCGGAAGCTGGACGGGGTCCAGCAGCAGCTCGGCATCGTGCTGGAGCGCCTATTGAACGCGCCGGGCAACGGCGGGCGCTACGGGCGCGATCCGCTCTGACCCGCGCGACCGGACTCGCCCTCGCCCTCGCCCTCTCGCTCGGCGTTCAGGCCGGCGACCCGCTCGCCGTGTACGGCTTCGAATGCCGCCTCGTCATGGCGAGCGGCTGGCCGGCGCCCCGGCTCCAGTGCCGGTCGTGGCGGGTGAGCAAGCCGATGCGGCTGCTGGGGCTCGACTGACGGCTCGGCCCCGGTGCGACTTTTCCCCAAAAACCGACGAAATCAGGCGCCCGCGCGGCTGCCAAGTTATTGATTGGCAAGGAGTGGCAACACATTCGTTATCAGACCCCGAAGGCGACAGGGTGGCTGCGGATTGTCAGCAATTCAAGGGCTTAGGCGAGTGGCCACGTGAACATTCCGCGAATATGCGACTTTTGAAAAGTCGCACGTGCGACTTTTGTTCGCGTGGATCCGGCGAAGAGGTCGCCAATCGCGCGGGCGGCATGTGTCCTCGCGCGCCGCCCGCGCGCCCGGTGCGGCGCGTCGTAGCGGTTGTGGCATCGCTGGCAGAGGGCCGCGAGATTGTCGTCGTCGCAATCGCCGGGGTCATGGTTGAGGTGGGCGACGGTGAGGACGACGCGCGAGCCGGTCTCGGGATGGGGCTCGCCATTCTTCGCCCCACACCATTCGCAGGCGTTGTTCGCCCTGTCCTCGCGGATGCGGCGGCTGATCTCCGGCCAGTCGGGAGGATAGAGTGACCTGTTCTCCGGCCGGATCGGCATCGGCTAGGGACAACACCGGAGATCGTGAGATGTAGCGCTCATCCCGCACCGCGCGCACGTGACCGACCAGGAATGTTCATCGCTGACGGGTTCGCCATTCCACTCATGCTGGCAGGGGCCATTCGGGCAGGCGCAATAGCACGTGCCGGGGTGTGGCGAACAATGAAACAGCACCTTGGACAGGTCCCAACCATAGTGCTCGCTGATTGATTTCACGATAGCCGCGACCGCTTCATCGCGCGTTCGCTTGAGCTCGTCGAACTCGGCTTCGGTGAGGTGGGGCCGGTTTGCTCTCATAGCGCGATGCCCTCGCGCCGCATCCAGGCGGTGAGCTTGTCGATCGCCGGGTCCGCGAAGGCGCGGCCCAGCACCAGGTAGTGCTTGAGGATGGTGTCGATCGCGACCAGCGAATGGCCGGAGATCGAGGCGATCTGCCACTTGTCGCAGCCGGCGAGCGCGAGCCGGGTGATGGCGGTGTCGCGCAAATCGAGGAACCTGAGATCGGCGAGCGACGGGCACGAAGCGGCCGCGGCCGCGCGCACCAGGCCGAAGGAATGGGAGAAGGTGCTGCCGTTCCACGCCTCGCCGGTGGTCTCGGACAGGATGATCGCGAGCTCGTTGCGCTCGGGCCGGCCGAGCTTGCGGCAGCGCTCGCTTTCGATCGCCCGGCCGCGCCGGCGGGCCTGCCCCATGCGGGCGGCCAGGACCGGCGTCAGCTTCACGTCTACGCCTGCGCCGCGCTTGAACTGCCGGAGGCGAATGCGCCCGTCGGCGACGATCCAGTCGGGCATGGCGAGCACGTCGCCGCGGCGCTGGGCCGAGTGCAGCGCGAGCAGGATCGCGTCGCCGACCGAGGGCACGCGGGCCTTGTCGGCGGCCGCGACCAGGGCCTCGATCTCGGCCGGCGTCGCCAGCCTGAGGCGCGGCGCCGCGCCCGGCATGCCGAGCCGGAAGGCGGGGTTGGAGTTCTCGCGCCGCCAGCCGATGCGCTCGGCATGGGAGAACATGAGCCGGGCGACGGCGATGATGCCGGCGGCCATCGCCGCGCCCTTGTGCTCGAGCAGCCGTTCCGAATAGCCGTACATCACCGGCTTGTCGACGGCGGCGACGGCGAAGCGGCCGAAGCCCTCGATGCCGGCGCCGTCCCGGCCGGTGAAGCCGTCGAGGAAGATGCCGGCCTTGGAGCGATAGTCCTTGCGCGTCGAGGCGCCGAGACGGCCAAAGCGCGAGCTTTTGGAATAGGCGTCCCACAGCGCCGCGCAGGTGCGCGGCGTGCGCGGGATGCCCTTCCTGACCTTCCCTGCCGGGCCCTCGGCCGGCACCGGCTGGGATCGCGCCTCCTGAACCTGGCGGTTGAGCTCGCGGGCGAGCTCGATCGCCGCCCCCTCGCCGAGCCAGTCGCCCAGCTCGTTCCTGAGATCGCGGCCCGTGAACCCGAGCGCGCGGACGCCCGGTCCCGGGTGCCAGCGCGGGCGGCCCGAGCGCCACTGGAAATAGGGAACCTTGAGGCGAGCCATCGCAACGCTCCTCTCGTGGCGGGCGTCGATCACGCCGGCGGCCGGCCGGCCGTGTCAAGGCCGGAAGCACAGGTGGCGGCGGATCCGGTCCAGGTCATACGAGCCGCGCAGGCAGGCGCGCCAGCCGTGGCGGTGGCCGATCGGATAACCGGCGATGAAGCCGGCGGCGCCGGCGATCAGGATTTCCCACATGCTGCCTCTCCTTCGGGCCGGGCGCGCTCGCGCTCGCGGCAATGGACCAGACCCGCGCCGCCGCAGGCATCGCACGGGAACACCGAGCCGAAGCCGGCGCGGGCCCTGGCCTCCGGGCCGAGCCCGTCGTGGGCGAGCAATCCGCGGCCGTCGCACTTGGCGCAGTTCATGGCGTTCGGCGACCAGTGAAGTTTCCGGGCGGCGCGCAGCATGGCGTTCTCGCGCCGCAGACGGTCGATTTCCTCGATCGCGATCCGAAGGTCGACCTTGCGCTCGCGCAGCCGGTCGCGCACGGCGAGCGCGATCTCCTCGTCGGACCTCGGGGCGCGGTGGCGATCGCGCGGGTTGCGTGGGGCGCCGTGCATCAGGCCGGCCGGTGGGCGAACAGCCGGCGCAGCTCGGCCGAGTGGGCCTCGATGACCGGGGCGTCGCGGGCGGGCGCCTCGCGCCCCTCGAGCTCGGCGACGCGGGCGGCGAGATCGGGCGCGAGGCGGCGGTCGATCCATGCCTGGACGTGCGACGGCCACCACACGAAGGGCCGCTCGTCGTGGATCGGCAAGGGAAAGCGCGCCTCGGCGACCAGGCGGCGCCAGTGGCGATAAAACCAGTCCTCGCCGCGGCCGACCCGCTCGGCGGTCTCGGCGAGGGTGAGCGGGTGCTCGGTCAATTGGCCGGCCCCGGGTGCCGCATTTCGCCGGAGAACGGGTGGATGGCCGGCGCCATCCGCTTGACCTCGGTCGACCTCAGCAGAAGCCGGGCGAACAGCACGTTGTAGGCGTCGACGACATCGCGCTGAGCTTCCGGCGCCGCCTCCGTGCGCGCGCAGACCAGCTGCGCCGTCATGTTCGCGACCATGTTGAGGACCACGCAATCGACGTCGCTCAATGCCTTCGTCAGGGCCTCGGGGTCGGCCCCGGCGTTCCGCACGTGGGGCAGGAGCTCGAGGCACCAGAACTCGAGGAACGGCCGCACGACCCGCTCGACCGACCTGACGGCGAGCCGGAGCGCGGCGTCGTCGCCCTGAGCGCGGATTTGCATCGACATCATGTCGATGCAGACGCGGATCGAGCGCCTGACCTGGGCGCGCTCCCGCGCGGTGAGGCGCGCGCTCATGCCGCGCCTCCCGGCTCGCCGCGGGTTCGCGCGTGGGCGGCGAGCGCCAGCGCGGCGACGATCGCCAGGTGACGGCGATAGGCGGCCTCGCGCCGGCGCACCGAGGCGAGGCCGGCGCGGATCAGCTCGCAGATGATGCGCTGGTTGAGCGACTGGCCGTCGGCGATGGCGGCGGCGATCTCGCCGGTGTCGTCGATCGAAAGCTTGCGCCACGCGCCGCGGGCGGCGGCGACGGCCTCGTTGAACGCCTGATGGTGGATCATGAGCCCTCCCTGGGTGGCCCCGCGGCCTCCCAGGGAGGGAAGACACCGCGGGGCTGGCCGGACCGCGCCAGGCACCAGGGCGCGATCCGACGCGGCGGAGGGTAAGGCGATTTGGGAGATCGGCGCAATGGAAAATTGCACGGATGACAGTTAATCCTCGAAAAGTGTTTCACGTGAAACAATTTAGCCGGAACGGTTGCGCGCGGTAAAGTCGCCGGCATGGGGCTTCGCGATCTGGCACGTGAGCGGGGATGGCTGTTCGTGGTGGCGGGGCTGGCCGCGGCGGCGGCGGCGTTCGTCGGCCTCGTCCAGTTCGGGGCGTGGCTGGCGACGGAGATTCTGGGGCTATCGCCGCGCGGCGGCGTTTTGCTGACGACCGCGCTGATCGTCGCCGTCGTCGTCGGGCTCGACGGCCGCCGGCGGTAGCTCCGGCCGGGCCGCCTCGCCGCCATTGTGCTCGAGGGCGCGAAGCCGGAGGGCTCGCACCACGGTTCCGACGATCGCCACCCGGTCATCATCGACGAGCAGCGGCTTGCGGCGGGCGGTGCTGTCGCCGGTCTCGGTGATGAGATACGGCGGATCCCAGACGCGGAACACGGTCTCGGCGCCGCCACGCATATGGTCGATCACCTGGGCGCAAACCGCGTCTCCCGGCCGGGGCCGGACGCCGCGATCGAGCAGGATGAGGTCGCCGGGAACGTAGCCGGCCAGATCGAGACTGCGCCCGCGAACGGTCCAAACGCTCTGATCGGCGTGGGTCGGGCGCAGCTCCGGCGGCGGCGCGGTTTGGAACGGCGCCACGTCCTCGGCGAAGCCCTCGGTCGCCTCCGCGAGCGGGTCCGCCGCGGTGGGCGGCGAGACGCCGAACCGTCGGACAATCCGGTCGATGGTGCGCCAGCTCAGGTGGCCGGGGTTGTTCTCGTCGAGCGCGCGGATCACCGTCGAGGGCGCAAGGCCGCAGGCTTCGGCGAATGGCGTGGGTTTGAGTCCGGACCGCGTGATAATCCGGCGCAGCCAGGCCCGGAGCATGTCCGCAACGTCCTCGCCCGAATTGTCGTCATCACCACCCACGCTCCGACTCTCCCTTGCGAAAATGCAAGAGCTAGTATGCGCGACTTCGGCGATGCGCTGCATCTTGTAAAAACAATCTTGACATATTTCGCAAATCACTTCAGCCCTATGAGTTATGCAATGGATCGAACAAATTGGCGAGCTAAAGCAACGGGCGGTGGCGCTCAACCTGTCGCTCAACCTGGTCGCACGCGCGTGCGGGGCTGATCCCTCGCTCCTGTCGCGCTGGCAGGCCGGCATGAGCCCGACGATCCGAAACTTCCAGAAGCATCACGGCCTGATGACTGCCGAGCTCGACCGCTGCGAGCGCGAGATGTTCTGGCGCATGGCCCGGCGGCTGCTCGACGCCGAAACCCTCGCCGCCTTGCGGGCGGCGATCCGGCACCAGATACCCGAGCCTTCGACACCCGACACCCGACACCTGACACCTGATCCCCGACTCCTGGCACCTGATCCGGAGGCCGCCGAATGACCGAGGCCGCGGACAGCCGGGCCGAGGTGACGCGGCTGATCGCGATCGACCGCGTGGGCCGGCCGCCGCTCCATGTCGGCACCATGGCGCTCGGCGTGATCTGCGCCTGGAC
>Ga0326597_10003251_pt1 | contig 23608 bp, 17 predicted proteins | sample RVTome_12_FD_203789 | JGI IMG/M metagenome (GOLD analysis project Ga0326597, IMG submission 203789) | Soil microbial communities from uranium-contaminated site in the Upper Colorado River Basin, Wyoming, United States - RVT100D185 | ecosystem: Environmental > Terrestrial > Soil > Contaminated >... | reverse complement strand
CGCGTTGAACAGCAGGCTCTTGTTTCCGCCGAGCACCACGCCTGAGCCCTCGACGGTCGGACCGATCGAGCGGATGTCATAACCGCGAACGCTGTATTCACCGCCCTGGAACAGTCGCTCGAAGATCGGCAGTGATGTCGTGTTTCGAATCGGGGCGATGTATTGAAACTGCGTCCGAAATCCCACCGAGCTCCGCGACGTATGCCGAAAGAACCAGATCCCTTCCAGGCTCGGTTTGTAGAACTGTGTGTTGCCGCCGAGCATCGCCAGATCGACCGATGCCGTGTACCGCTTTCCGGTATTCGGAAAGATCGGATTGTCGACGGTGTTGTGCACGAAGCTCGGCACGATCTTACTGATCGTGCGTCGCCCGCCCTGGCCGATGAGCAGTGAGTCGAAGATGAACGGATTCCGACCCAGTGCCTCGACCTGGGTGCTGGTGAGCTGGGACAGATCGCTCAGGGATGGAATCGTCGAGCAGCCCCGGACGCTGACGACGCACGACGAGTCGATCAAGGCCTCGTTCAGGTCGGTAATTCCCACCGTTTCGTACGCGTAGTTCACGAAGAGCCGGCTAAAACCAGCCACCGGCACGCCGAACGTCACATTGCCGCCCGTCGATCGCTGCGTGTAGAAACCGATGTACTGCAGAGACCGCTTGTAGACGTCGATGCCACCGGTGATATTCCGGTCGAAGAGGAACGGCTCGGTGAACGCGAGTTGATAGTTCTGCGCCCGATCGCCGGCCTGCAGCGACACCGTCAGGCTCTCGCCCCGCCCAAGGAAATTCGCCGTCTGGAATCCCAGCTGCCCGAACACGCCCTCGTACTGTGAGACGCCCGCGCCGAAGGTGAGCTGATTGCGGTTCTGCTCCTTGAGCGTCAGGGTCACGTCCACCATGCCGTCGCGGCCAGGCGTCTTGTCCACCTTGGTCGCCTCCGGATCCTGCTCGTTGATCTGCTCGAAATACCCCAGTTGGTTCAACCGGCGGACGCTGTACTTGAGCGCCTCGGTATTGAAGACCGACCCTTCGACGAGCCGCATCTCACGACGAATCACATTGTCGCGGGTCGTGGTATTCCCGACGAAGGTGATGCGATTGACCAGGTACTGCTGGCCTTCCTGGAGGCGCATCGTCACATCCACCGTGGGCGGGTCCTTGGGACCCGGTGCGAGCAAGGCGGCTGGCACCAACTCGCTCCCGTCTACGCTCGGCTTGATATCCGGAAAGCCGGTGAATTCCATGTAGCCACCCGCGCCGTACAGCTCCCTGGCCTTGACCAGGCCATCCCGGATGTCTTCCTCGTTGTACCAGTCCCCAACGGCGACCTCGAATACCGGAGCCAGCGCCTCGCTTCGCACGACGGTGTTCCCATCGATCGAGAACGACCCGACACGATATCGCTCCCCTTCCGTGATCGGAATCACAAGCTTGATCCACTGCGTCTTGCCGTCGTTCGACTCCTCGAGCACCTGAATCTCGGGCTGCCCAATCTGCGCCTGGACGTACCCCTCTTTGCGGTAGTACGCCTGAATGAGGTCGGCGTCCGACTCGAACTTCGCCTCCTGATAGGTGCCACCGCGCGTAATGAAGCCGAGAATGCCCGGCGTCTTGTTGTCCTTCATCCTGCGCCGCAGCGTCCGGTCCGACTTGGCGGTGTTGCCGACGAAATCGATCTCGCGGATCTTCATCTTGGGCCCTTCGCCAACCGTGAACGTCACGTTCACCAGCTTCGGGCCTCCGGCCACGGGGGTGACGGTGTGGGATACCTCGGCGTTGGTGAATCCCTTCTCGGCCATCATCTCGCGAAGGACACCCTCGATTCGCCGAATCGTTCCGTTGTCGAGGAAGGAATCCAGCCGCATGTCGATGCTGCGCGCGCGAAGCTGCTCGTCGATCTTGGCCCTGTCGATCTCCTTGCTGCCCTCGTAGTTGACGATCTTGACCCGCTCACGTTCCTCCATCGTGTACGTCACCAGTTTGCCGATGACGCCGTTCGAGAACGTGTAGTCGGTCGCTTCGATAGACAGGTCGCTCAGGAAACCGGTCGCCCACAACCGCCGGAAGTCGCCGCGCATGGTTTCTTCGGCGGCTTCGTCGAACGGTACCCAGATGTTCTGCGACGGCTGGCTCGGCCGCAGTTCCATGTAGTAGAGGTACGTCTGGGGCTCGACAATCGACACGTTGCCCTGAACCGGGAAGCACGGCGCCAGCTGGTAGATGACGGGCCCCGATCCTGTTGGCGGCAGGTTGACCGGGGGCGGAACGGAGACGCCGCAGATCGTCGGACCGGCCTCTGTTGGAGCTGGTGCCTGGGCCAGTGCCGGCGACGCCGACACGCCGAGCACCGCCGCCGCCAGGACTCGAACGATGCGATCAGTCAGCATGTACGGATCTCCCTCAAAACGCCTCAGTTTACAAGATATCAGACGCACCGGGCGAACCGGCGGCCGGGGCCGCCGACGGGTATTTTGCCAGGCCCAGGCTGCGACGGGACCATGAGGCGCCGAAACGCCGCCGGCTACGAGAGACGACGCCCGCCGGTCAGTTCGCCGGCGGGGCGGTACGAGAGCTGTCCACCCTCGAGGAATACCTCGACGTCACCGTCGTGCAGATTCCCTCGAATGAGCTCCTCGGAGAGCGGATCCTCGACATAGCGCTGGATGGCCCGGCGGAGCGGCCTCGCGCCGTAGGACCGGTCGCGGCACGTCACATCGATGATCCAATCGACCACGTCAGGGGCCAGGGCGATCTTCATCCGCCGATCGGTCAGGTTCGCGTTCAACTGCTCGACGAGCAACGCCATGATCCGGCGCAGGTCGTCGTCGGTCAGCGCGTCGAACACGATGATCTCGTCGATCCGATTGATGAATTCGGGGTTGAAGGTCCGCTTGACCTCTCCCAGCACCATGTCATGGACGTTCTTGTCGATCGTCCCGGCATCGCTCGACTGGAAGCCGAGCGATGCCTTCTTCTGAATGAAGCGGGCACCGATGTTCGACGTCATGATGATGATTGCATTCTTGAAGTTGACGCGATTCCCGAGGCCATCCGTGAGGTGACCATCCTCGAACACCTGCAGGAGGATATTGAACACGTCAGGGTGGGCCTTCTCGACCTCATCGAGCAGTACGACGGAATAGGGGTTGCGCTTGACCTTCTCGGTCAGCTGGCCGCCTTCCTCGTGTCCGACGTAGCCTGGAGGCGACCCGATCAGCTTGGAGACCGAGTGCTTCTCCATGTACTCGGACATATCGAAACGGATGAGCGCATTGTCGCTACCAAAGAGAAAGTTGGCGAGCGCTCGCGCCAGCTCCGTCTTGCCGACGCCGGTCGGCCCGAGAAAGATGAAGCTCCCGACGGGTCGGTTCGGGTTCTTCAAGCCCGCACGTGACCGGCGAATCGCGCGGGAAATCGCCGAGATTGCCTTCTCCTGACTCACCACCCGCTTGTGGAGATCGGCTTCCATCCGCAGGAGCTTGTCGCCCTCGTCCTGGTCGATGGACGCCAGCGGCACACCCGTCCACTTGGACACGACGTCGTCGATGTCCGTCTTGCCGACGACGACCTTCCGAGCGTTCGACTTGACGTCGAACTTCTCGCGCACGAACTGCAGGTTCTCGCGGGCCGACACCTCCTGCTCGCGATAGAACTGCGCGCGCTCGAAGTCCTTCTGCGAGACGGCGTTCTCCATCTGCTCCACAGCCACGCGGATACTCTTGTTGATCTCGCCGAACTCGTCGCTGTATCCCGCCTCCTTCAGCTTCGCCCTGGCCCCCGCCTCATCGACCAGATCGATGGCCTTGTCCGGGAGAAACCGATCGGTGATATAGCGGCTCGACTGGTAGACCGCCGCCTCGATCGCCTCCTGGGTGTACTCCACGTGATGAAACTGCTCGTAGCGATCCTTGACGCCCATCAAGATGTCGATCGCTTCCTTCTCGGCCGGTGGATCGACCTTGATCGCCTGGAAGCGGCGCTCGAGCGACCGATCCTTCTCGATGTACTTGCGATACTCGGCCGGCGTCGTGGCACCGATACAGCGAATCTCGCCCCGCGAGAGGGCGGGCTTGAGAATATTGGCGGCATCGAGCGAGCCTTCGGCCGACCCTGCGCCTACCAGGGTATGCAGCTCGTCGATGAACACGATGATGTTCGGGTTCTCGGTGAGCTCCTTCATGATCGCCTTGAGACGCTCCTCGAACTGGCCGCGGTACTTCGTCCCCGCCACGATCAGCGAGATATCCAGTGCAAGGATCCGCTTGTCGGCCAGAAAGTGCGGCACGTCGCCGAACACGACCTTTTGGGCCAGACCTTCGACGATCGCGGTCTTCCCGACGCCCGGCTCGCCGATCAACACCGCGTTGTTCTTGGTGCGCCGGCACAGTACCTGCTGCACGCGCTCGAGTTCGTAGTCGCGACCCACGAGCGGGTCGAGCTGGTTCTTCATCGCGGCCTCGGTCAGGTCGCGACTGAACTCGGCGAGCAGGGGGGTTTCCTTGACGCGAGTCAGCGTGGTCTTCTCGTTGAGAAGCTGGACGATATCTTCGCGAACCGTGTGCAGACGCATCCCCTTTTCCATGAGGATCGACGCCGCTACCGACCGCTCTTCGCGCAGAAGTCCGAGGAGCAGATGTTCCGTGCCGATGTAGTTGTGCACGAGCCGATCGGCTTCCTCGGCCGCAAACTGCAGCACATGCTTCGTTTCAGCGCTGAACGGAATCTCCACCGAGGTCGAGACCTTCTCGCGAAAGACGGTCCGGCCCTCGATCTCCTTGCGAATGTTTTCGAGTGAGAGGTGGGAGCGCGCAAAGATTCGGCTGGTCAGCCCCTTGCCTTCGCGGATCAGCCCCAGCAGGAGGTGCTCGGTCTCAATGGAGATGCTGCCGAGCTGGCTGGCCTCATAGCGCGCGAAAAACAGTACCCGCCGCGCCCGTTCTGTGTAGCGTTCGAACATCGGCCCGCCTAGCGTTAATGGTTCGTGACGAGAACACGTCGCCGGTCTCTTCTGTCGTTATTATAGGGCAAAGGGCACTGCCCACCAACGTTGACCCGCGCTAAGTCCCTCGCTTGCTTAGGCTTCCGTTGACGTCTGCGAAGGCCAGCCTCGCCCCACCGGCCTCGGTATACTCTGCACCATGACTGACGTTATCGGCTTCATTGGCCTGGGCCTCATGGGTCGACCCATGGCGAAGAACCTGCTGAAGGCCGGATTCCCCCTCGTCGTCCACAGCAGGAGCGAGGGACCGGTGGACGACCTGGTGGCACACGGGGCCTCCCGGGCATCGACACCAGCTGCGGTTGCCCGCCACGCTCGGCGCATCATCACGATGCTGCCCGACTCACCGGACGTCGAGCAGGTGATGGACGGGCCGGAAGGGATCTTTGCCTCGATGCAACCCGGCACGATCGTGATCGACATGAGCACGATCGCCCCGGCCACGGCACGACGACTCGCGGCCCGCGCGACGTCGCTCGGCGCCGTCATGCTGGATGCGCCGGTCAGCGGCGGGGAAATCGGTGCGGTCGGCGGGACCCTCTCGATCATGGTGGGCGGCGATGCGGCGGCATTCGAGTCGGTTGTCTCACTGCTGCACGCCATGGGAAACCCCGAGCGGGTGATTCGAATCGGCGAATCTGGAGCCGGTCAGATCTGCAAGGCCTGCAACCAGATGGTGATCGGCGGCACGCTCGCCGTCGTCTCGGAGGCGTTTGCGCTCGCGCGGAAAGCTGGCGTGGATCCAGCCGCCGTACGGGCGGCGCTGCTCGGGGGCTTTGCAGCCAGCCGCGTACTCGAAGTCCACGGCGAACGGATCCTTGGCGGCAACTACACGCCAGGGTTCCGCTCGGGCCTGTACGCCAAGGACTATCGCATCATCTCGTCAACTTTGGCCGAGCACCACAGCGCGGCGCCGGTCAGCGCCGTCGTGCAGCAGCTGGTCGAAGCGGTCGTGGCGGCCGGCCGCGGCGGGGACGACTATTCAGTGCTCGCCAAGACGGTGTTCGAACTGGCTGGACTCGACCGCGACGGGCCCGGATTGGTCGGTGCGTAGGACGCGAGCACGGTCCGCGAAGCGGACCCGTGCAACTCGATGACGCCGGGTCTGCGGCGGCCGGAAGGCCGGGGAGGAGCACCCCCGACCCGCGGTGCCTGCCGGGTCAGGCAGGATGCAACGTTCCCTGTTCGAGCCGCAGCACGCGGTCGCATGCGGCGGCGAGCCGCGGGTTGTGCGTCGCGATCACCGACGTCAGGCCGTGCTCGGCGTGCATGTCACGCAGCAGCGTATGCAGCGCATCCGCCGTGTTCTCGTCCAGATCCCCGGTGGGTTCGTCGGCAAGCAGCAATGCCGGCTGCATGACGAGCGCTCTGGCGACCGCGACGCGCTGCTGTTCCCCTCCCGACAGCATGCCCGGGCGGTGCGCCAGGCGGTCACCCAGACCGACCCGCGACAGCAAGGCCTCTGCCCGCAGACGAGACTCACCCCGCGCGACGCGAGCCACCCGCATCGGCATCTCCACGTTCTCGGTGGCGTCGAACTCCGGCAGCAGATGATGAAACTGGAACACGAATCCGACGTGCCGGTTCCGAAACTCGACCACTGCGGAATCGCTCATGGCCGTCAGTTCGCGATCGGACACGCGGACCGCGCCGGCATCCGCTCGATCAAGTGCGCCCAGCAAGTGTAGCAAGGTGCTCTTTCCGACGCCGGACGCGCCGACGATCGCGAGCATCTCCCCTGTCTGCACTTCGAGGTCCAGACCGCGCAGCACGTGAATGCGCTGACTGCCAACGGCGTACGTCTTGTTGAGCCCCTTGACGCTGACAAGAGGCGCGGCGGCCCGGTGGCCCGAGAATGCTGCGGCTCCCACTATTCAAACCGCAGCGCTTGTACCGGATCCAGGCGCGACGCCTGACGGGAAGGATAGAGCGTCGCCAGAAAGCAGATCACGACTGCCGAGATGACGACCACCGCGAAGTCGAACGGTCTGACGACGAACGGAACGTACGACACCTGATAGACGTCCATCGGTATCTGAATGAGCCGGTAGCGATCGAAGACCCAGCAGAGCGCCAGTCCACACACAGCGCCCACGGCCGTGCCGACCGCGCCGATCACAAGTCCCTGGAGCATGAAGATCGTCATCACGCGTCTGGACGAGGTGCCCATGGTCTTCAAAATGGCGATGTCGCGGCTCTTCTCCATCACGAGCAGAACGAGCGACGCGACGATGTTGAGCGCGGCCACGATCACGATCAGGCCAATCGTGATCGAGATCGCCATTTTCTCGAGCCAGAGCGCAGAGAAGAGCGCCTGGTTCATGTCGGCCCAGTCCTGACTCACGTAGTCGCTACCGAGCTGACCGACCACGCGATCCGAGATCTGGGGCGCCCGATCGATGTCGGCCACCCGCAGCTCGATCAGGTCCGGCGCGCCCTTGCCGAGCAGGCGCTCGGCAAACCCGAGTGACACGAATCCGTAGGCCGCATCGAACTCGAAGAGGCCGAGAGCATAGACCCCAGCGACTCGCACGCGGCGGGTTCGCGGGATCATGCCCATGGGCGAGAGCGTTCCCTGGGGGGTCAGCACCGTGACCGTGTCACCGGTCACCACGCCAAGCTGACCGGCGAGGTGCGTGCCCAGGAGAATGCCTGGCAGCGTCTCCGGTGATTCCGGCTCGAGATCGGCGATTCGCCCCGTCTGCATCGCCCGCTGGATGTCCGTCACATCGGCCTCGAGCAACGGGTCGACGCCCTTGAGACTGATGAACGCATCAGCCCGCTCGGTCGAGATCAGCGCCTTTCCGAGAATCGCCGGGCCAGCGCCGACCACGCCATCGAGGGCCATGAGCTTGGCCACCTCGGCGTGATAATCCTCGATGCCCCCCGTCTTCCAGACGTAGACGTGCGCGGTCGAACCCAGAATACGATCGCGCAGCTCGCCCTGGAGGCCTGTCATCAGGGCCAGCGCGATGACGAGCGCCATGACGCCCACGGCGACGCCAAGCGTCGAAATGAGTGAGATGAGCGAGATGAACGCCTGTTTGCGGCGAGCCAGAAGGTAGCGCAGAGCGACAAAGAGCTCGAACGCCATCCTTATCTGGGTCTCATCAACGGGAACAGAATGACGTCTCGGATCGACGCACTCCCGGTCAGCAGCATGACGAGACGGTCGACACCAATGCCCTCTCCGGCGGCCGGCGGCATCCCGAACTCGAGCGCCCGGATGTAGTCGGCGTCCATCGCGTGCGCCTCCTCGTCACCGGCGGCGCGCTGGCGAAGTTGAGCCTCGAACCGTCGCTGCTGTTCGGCAGGGTCATTCAGCTCGCTGAACGCGTTCGCCAGCTCGAAGCCCGCCACGTACAGCTCGAACCGCTCGACGGTATCGGGATCGTCGGCCCGCTGCTTCGACAGCGGCGACACCTCAGTGGGAAAGTCGTAGACGAATGTCGGCTGGATGAGGTCACCCTCGCACAGCGACTCGAAGATCTCCGCCGTGATCTTGCCGGCCCCCATGCCCCTCTCGATGCCGACGCCAAGACGTCCGGCGAGGGCCGCCGCGGCGTCACGCGACCGCAGGTCAGCGGAGTCGACCGACGCGCGCAGCCGTCGAGACGCGGCGTCCCGCGCGGCGTCCCTGAGCGAAACACGGCGAAACGGCGCCCGCATGGAGATCGTGTGTTCGCCGTACTGTACGTGATCGGCCCCGACCGCCTTCTGCGCCACCTCGACCAGCATCTGTTCGGTGAGCGTCATCAAGTCGTTGTAGTCGGCGTACGCCCAGTAGAACTCGAGCATCGTGAACTCGGGATTGTGCTGGGTGGAGATGCCTTCGTTCCGGAAGTTTCGATTGATCTCGAACACGCGCTCCACGCCACCCACCGTCAGCCGCTTCAGGAAGAGCTCGGGCGCGACCCGCATGTACAACGGCATGTCGAGGGCGTTGTGGTGGGTGGTGAACGGTCGAGCGAGCGCCCCGCCCGGAATCGACTGCATCATGGGTGTCTCGACCTCGAGAAACCCTCGGGCGGTCAAGGAGTCGCGGAGCGAGGACACCACTCGGCTGCGAGTCTCGAATACCCGCCGCGCGTCCGGATTGACGATCAAATCGAGGTACCGCTGCCGATACCGTATCTCGATGTCGGTCAGCCCATGCCACTTCTCTGGCAGCGGCAGCAGACACTTGGCGAGGAACTCGAGCTGTGAGGCCCAGATCGTGAATTCGTTGGTCTTGGTCCGAAAGAGCCGGCCCACCACACCCACCCAGTCGCCAAAGTCGAGGAGCTTGAAGATCTTGAAGTCCCGTTCGGACAGCGCGTCCTGGCGCACGTACACCTGCACGCGTGTCTTGCCGTCGGACAGCACGAGGAAATTCGCCTTGCCGAACGTGCGGATTGTCAGAATGCGGCCGGCCGTACGGGTCGTGATCGACCCGGCCTCGAGCTCCTCGCCGCTCTTGGCGCCATGCGCCCGCACCACAGTGTCGATGGAGTCCTGCACGTCGAAGCGACTGGGATAGGGATCGACACCGAGCGCGCGCAACTCATCGAGATTGGCGCGGCGTTGGACGACCTGATCGGAGTCCTCGGTAGCAGTCATTCGCGCCCGAGTCGTCGGCGGATCGCATCGAGGATCCCATTGATGAAACGCACGGAGTCATCGTCACTGAACGTACGTGCCAGCTCCAGTGCTTCATTGATAATGACCTTCGACGGGGTCTCCGACTCGTGCAGAAACTCGTACACCGCCAGGCGAAGAATCAGGCGATCCATGACGTTCATCCGTTCTATTCGCCAGTGTTCGGCAGACTCGGAAATCAGCGGGTCGAGGGTCGAGACCGTCTCTGACACCCCCGTCGCCAGCTTGGCGGCAAATGCGCGCAGGTCATCGGGGACATGCGCCACCGCAGGCCGATCACGCAGCCAGAAGGTCTCGATGACCCCACCCATCGGCGACCGACCAACATCCCACTCGTACAGCATCTGCGCCGCCGCCTCGCGTGCACGATGTCGAGCCTCTCCAGGAGACACCTCCGACCGTTGTCCCGCGGTCCTGGTCGTCACTCGTTCACGCCCTTCTGCAGTTGTCTGAAGAGGGTGGCCATCTCAATCGCGGCCAGCGCCGCCTCTCGCCCCTTGTTGTCGCTGCCTGCACTCGCCCGCGCCATCGCTTGCTCCTCGGTAAGGGTCGTCAGTACACCCAGCGCCATCGGTACGCCGGTCGCCGCCGCCGCATCGGCAATGGCCTGGCACACCGTGCCCGCGATGTACTCGAAGTGCATGGTGTCGCCCTTGATCACACAGCCGATGCAGACGATGGCATCCACGTCCCCCGCCTCCGCGACTCGAAGCGCCGCCACCGGTATCTCGAAGGCCCCCGGCACGCGGATGACGGTCAGATCCTCGTCGCGGACCGCTGCGTCTGCCAAGGCCTGTCGGGCGCCGCGAAGCAATCCTTCGGTGACCGCCTCGTTGAAACGCGAGACCACGATCGTGAAGCGACAACCAGTCCCCAGCCGATCGCCTCGAAATTCTTTCATCGGCCCGTGAACCGCGCCTTGCGCTTTTCGAGAAAGATCCCCAGGTCGACCTCCGGCTGGCCAAAGACCGCGGTGGTCGCCGCCACCCTCAACGTGCATGCCATGGCCAGCTCGCACCCGCCGCCGGGCGCGTACCCGTTGACAGCCGCGACAACCGGTTTGCCCATGTGCTCGAGAAGATCGAATACCTGCTGGCCCCGCCGGGCGTACTCCCTGGCTGCCACTGGCCGGAACGCCGCCAACTCGTTGATGTCGGCGCCGGCGACAAACGACTTCTCTCCGGTGCCGGTCGCGACCACAGCCCGCACGGAGGCGTCGCGCGTCAGATCCAACACAGCGTCGCGGAGTTCGGAAATGGTGTGGGAATCGAGAGCATTGAGAACCCGAGGACGGTCGATAGCCAGCACGGCGATCGCGCCGTCTCGCTCGAGACGAAGGTTGTCAAAGCTCATCGCGAGGGGTCGATGAAAGTATACCCCACGCCCAACACGCTCCTGTGCCAACGACGGCCCCGATCGTATCGGCGACGACATCGTCGAGGGCTGCCGTTCGGCCCGGCACGAACATCTGATGCACTTCGTCGCTCACGCCGTAGAGCACCACGATGATCATGGAGGTCATCATCGTACGCACACTGATCCGACGCGGCAGCCCACCGGCAACTGCGCGTATCACTACAACGGCGAGTCCGAGATATCCCACGGTATGCCACGGCTTGTCAGCACCACCTGGAATAGGAGGAGACGCCATCTGGGATGCGGCGAAGATCGCCGCCATATAGGCGACGACGGGCGCCCACAGGAGCAACGTGCGGGCGGTCACCTAGAAGGGCAACGGGTACAGGAGCCAGCCTGCCAGAACGCCACCACCGATCAAGCCGCCGAACAGCCGAAGCCCCAGGCGAAGCTGTGCGGATGGCTCGTCGCGCATCAGGGTGGCGAAGACCACCGAAACGAACAGGGCGAACAGCGCCATCGCGCCGACGTGCGAGTTCACTTGCGACCCTCAGCCACGTCGAATGCGTCGAGCACCACGAGCATATTCAGCAGTCCGGCGACGATGAGGAACGCGTTGCCATACTCGAAATTCTGAGCCACGACATTCCCCACGCCCAGCCCCATGGCAGTCGCGATCAGGTACGGCACGCCCATCCCCACATCAGCAAAGGCGGCCAGCGCCACCAGGGGCTGGCCAAGTTCGAAAGGGAACAACCGACCGTCGAGCAGCAGTCCGACGGCAAACATCAGGGGCAGAGCGATCAGCAGCACGAAGCCTTTCTGGGCGCGTCCCAGCCACAAGTGACCGGCCCCGGGTACCGCCCAAGCGGCGGCGCAGATCAGGTAGGTGGTCGTCGTCGAGCGCGGCATCGCGGTCCATTATCGTTCGAATCTCGCCATGCCAGAGCACCGGCAGTCCGGTGCGCCTCCAACTGGCCGACCTGCGACTGGCGCGTTTCCGGCACGGCGGTGCGGATTTCTCGTCAATCTGCTTTCAATAGCACCACCAAGCAGCCGCGACGTCAGATGACTTGCACACTCAAGTAGCTATTCCACAATTACTTGCGGATGAAGCCGGTTCTCGCGTCGATTGGACATGAACTTGCGGCTAATCCTGCCAAATAAACGTCGTTCGACTCTTGAACACTGTTTGAACGATGATAGCGTCCATGGGCACCAAGGAGCGCCAGCAACGGGAACGTGACCGGCTCAGCCAGGCGATCCTGACGGCCGCACGCGAGCTGTTTGTCGTCGAAGGCTACCGCAACGTCTCGATGCGCAAGATCGCCGAGCGCATCGAGTACAGCCCGGCCGCCATCTACAGCTACTTTCCCGGTAAGGACGACATCTTCTTCTCCCTCGCCGAAGAGGGTTTCCGACTCCTGGCCGAGTTTGGTGCCGCGGCCTGCGCCGCCCTTGGCGATCCGTTCGCGCGATTGCGCGGGGGACTTTGGGCGTTCTATATGTTTTCGAAAACCCATCCCGAGTACTTCCACTTGATGTTCGTCGACCGTTCGGTCCCAAGCCTCAACCAGGACTTCCAGCGCTTCGAGTTCTTTCAGGACACAACCGCCCACTTCGAGGCAGATATTCGTAGCTGCATCGAGCGTGGGCAATTCTCCAGGCACCTGAACCCAGCGGCTGCGCTCCACGTATTGTGGGTGGGGATGCTCGGCGCCGCCACGATCGGCCTCGCTCAACGCCTCGCGCCCGGCGAAGATCCCGACGCGCTCGCCCACGACCTGCTCGAAACGATGCTCCAGGGATTCACCACCGAGTTCCGCACAAGCTTCGTAGCCTCGGACTGCGCGTTCCACACCACAGACAGCTCACCCCAGGTGCCACATGACTAGACATGCCCAATCGCTCCACCTCCAGGCTCCAACGCTCGTACCCGCTCGTCTCGTCGTTACCGGGGCCGTCGCGTTGCTCGCGATCGGAGCGTTGTCGGCCTGTCGTGGAGAGCCGGCCGCATCGGCGGAGGTCCCGCCAGTTGAACATCAGATCGATGTGGCTGCGACCACCGTCGGCGTCGCGGATCTCGAGTCTGCGCTCCAGGTGACTGGGAACCTCGCTCCACGCACGCGAGTCGCACTCCGGGCAAAGCTTCCAGGCACGCTGTCGAGCATCACTGTCGACATCGGCGACCGAGTCCGCGCCGGTCACGTCGTCGCAGCCCTCGACCGCCGGGAGATCGACGCACAGGTCGATGCCGCGATGGCGTCGGTCAATGTCGCACACGCCGGGGTCGAGGCGGCCGAAGCGTCGCTCGCCAATGCCATCCTCGAACGCGACCGGGCGCAAAACCTCTTCGACCGCGGCGCCCTCCCCAAGCAGCGCCTTGACACCGCCGAGACCGGCCACCGATCGGCGGTGGCCCAGCGTGACCTCGCGCTGGCGACCCTGGCGCAAGCAGAGGCCGCGCACCGTCGCGCCCGAGAGTTCCAACGCGACGCCACCCTGACCTCGCCCATCGACGGCGTCATCGTCGAACGCCACTACGATGCTGGGAGCCTGGTCGGTCCCGCCGACGATCCGGTCGTCGTGATCGCCGACCTCCGGGTCATGACACTCGAAGCCGGCGTGTCGGAACTCGAGGCTGGCCGGCTCCGTGTCGGGATGCCGGCCCGCGTCTCGGCTCAGGCACTCCCCGGTGCGCTGTTCGACGGGGTCATCGCCGCCATCGCGCCAGAGATTGATGCGCGAAATCGCCACTTCCGGATCGAAGTACGCATACCGAACCCCGATACGACTCTCCTCTCCGGCATGTATGGCGCGGCCACGATTCCTCTTGCGCGCGCCACCCAGGTGGTCGCCGTGCCGCGCGACGCAGTGACCACCCGCGACGGCACCCGAGTGGCCCTACGAATTGCCGGCGACACCATTCAGGCCGTGCCAGTCACCGAGGGGCTCACCGACGGGGTCGTCACCGAGATCACCTCGGGCCTGAGCGTTGGAGACACGATCGTGTCAGACGCCCGCCAGGACGTCGCAACCGGCGTCAAGGTCAACCCGGTCTTCACACGGTGAGCGCTCATGTGGATTTCTGACACCTCCATCCGGCGTCCGGTCTTCGCGACGATGGTCATCCTGAGCTTCATGGTGCTCGGCGTCGTGTCGCTCACTCGCCTCGGCATCGATCTCTTTCCCGAGGTCAACTTCCCGTTCGTCAACATCAGCGTGGTCTACCCCGGCGCGTCGCCGGAGGAAGTCGAAACGCTTGTCACGAGACCGATCGAGGACGCCGTCGCCGGCATCAATGGCGTCAAGCGCGTCATCTCCACGTCGAGCGAATCGCTCGCGTTGGTCGGACTGGAACTGCGTCTCGAAGTCGATCCTCAGGGCGCCGCCGCCGAGGTCCGCGAGAAGGTGGCGGCGGTTCGCAACCGGCTCCCCGAGCAGATCGAAGATCCGACCATCGTCCGGTTCGACGTGTCGGCGCTTCCGATCATGACGTTCGCGGTGTCGTCGCCGCAGCGGTCCGACGTCACACGCCGGCAGGTCGAGGACGATCTGAAACCGCTCCTCGAACAGATCGACGGCGTGGCGGCAGTCGAAGTGAACGGCGGCGAGGTTCGCGAGATCCAGGTAGAACTCGATCCCGGACGTCTCGAGGCACTGGGCCTGCCGGTCGCCGTTGTCGCTGAGGCCATCGCGGCGAACAACCTCGATCTGCCCGGCGGACGGATGCAGCAACCTGGCCAGACCATCGCGCTCCGCACAAAGGGCGAATTCACCACGGTCCACGAGATCGACAACGTCATCTTGCGCTCTACTGGCGGGTCCACCGTTCGGCTGCGGGACGTCGGACGCGTCGTGGACGGCTTCGAGGAACGGACGTCGACGACTCGATTGGACGGCGCTGACGCGGTCTCCTTCTCGATCAAGAAACAGTCGGGCGGCAACACTGCGGCTATTGCCGATCGCGTCCAGGCGATGCTCGAGCAGGCCCGAACGACGTTTCCAGCACTCCAGATCAGCGCCGTTCACGACGATTCCGAATTCATCAGAGAGAACGTCGCACAGGTGCGCGAGGCGATTATCTTCGGCGGTCTGATGGCGGTCCTCGTCATCTTCGTCTTCATGCGCGACTGGCGGTCGACCCTTATTACCTCTCTGGCGCTACCGACGTCCGTCATCTCCACGTTCTTCTTCATGTGGGCCGCCGGCTTCACCATCAACATGATGACGCTGATGGCGCTGTCGCTCGTCATCGGCATCCTGATCGACGACGCCGTCGTCGTGCGCGAGAACATTTTTCGGCACATGGAGCTCGGGGAGGACCCCGTGACAGCCGCACATCGAGGCACCTCGGAGATCGGCCTCGCCGTCATGGCCACGACGTTCACGATCCTGGCGGTGTTCCTTCCCGTGGGTTTCATGACCGGCATCGTTGGTCAGTTCTTCAAGTCATTCGCGCTGACCATCGCGTTCGCGGTGGCCATGTCTCTGCTCGTCGCCTTCACGCTCGACCCCATGCTCTCGTCGCGGTTCGTACGATTTGTTCCGCCAGAGGAACGCGCCCGCTCCAGGACCGGCAGGCTCTTCGAACGCATGGGCCGCAGGTACGACAGTCTGGACCACGGATATCACCGGGTCCTGGGCCTGGCGCTGAACAACCCGTGGAAGACGCTCGGCGTGGCGGCGGTCGTGTTCGTCGCCAGCCTGAGCGCGGCCACGGTCATGGGCACCGAGTTCGTGCCGGCCGAGGATCGCGGCGAGTTTCTGGTCATTGTCGAGTTGCCGCCGGGGACGTCGTTCGATCAGAGCGTGGTGACCGTGGCGGGAATCGAGCGATCGCTGCTCGATGTTCCTGAGGTCACGCAGGTCTTCAGCACGGTCGGCGTGAACGGACAGGCGAGAGCATCGAGCCTTCGTGTTCGTACCACCAAGAAGGATCAGCGGGAGCGTGGAATCGGCGCGATCAAGGAACAGGTTCGCGCCATGCTGGCCGGCATCCCGTTTGTCGACGGCAAGGTCGCTGACCCCGAATTCATGCAGGGCGCGCCGTATGAGCCGCCGATCAACGTCTTCGTCAGGGGTAACGATCTGGCGACCCTCCAGCGCGTCGCCGGCCAGATCCAGGCACAGGTTCGACAGATCCCCGGTGCCGTCGATGTCAGTAACAGCCTCGTCAGCGGGCAGCCAGAGGTCGTCGCACGCGTCAATCGCTCTCTCGCCGCCGACATGGGATTCAGTGTAGGCAATGTCGCGATGCAGCTCCGCGGGATGGTCGAGGGCGTCGTCCCGACGCGGCTGCGAGATGGCGACCGTGAGCACGACATCCGCGTGCGGCTGGCGCGGGAATACCGCAACGATCCCGAGGCCATGTTGCGGGCCCCTCTCTACTCGCCGACCGGTGCCGCCGTCAGGGCCAGTGACATCGTCGGCTTCGCGCCCGCGGTCGGCCCAAGCAACATCGACCGGGAGCAACGGCGCAGGCAGGCCAAGATCGGCATCGACCTCGCCAGCGGATATGCGCTGGGCGACGTGACCGCCGCGGTGCAGCGAGCCGTGGAGTCGATATCCATGCCAGCGACCTTCGAATGGGGATTCGCCGGCGACGTGGAGCTGATGCAGGAGTCGGCGGCCGCGATGGGCCTGGCGATGATCCTGGCCGTCGCGTTCATCTACATCGTCCTGGCGTCGCAGTTCGAGTCGTTCCTGCAGCCGTTCATCATCATGCTCTCGCTGCCCCTGGCGTTGGTTGGTGCGCTCCTGCTCCTGCTGGCGATGGGAATGAACCTCGGCATGCCTGCCATGATTGGCGTCGTGATGCTGATGGGCCTGGTGACCAAGAACGCCATCCTGCTGGTGGACTACACGAATCAGCTTCGCCACCGTGGCCTTGCACTGAAGGAAGCCCTCCTCACAGCTGGTCCCGTGCGACTCAGGCCGATCCTGATGACGACGGTCGCCATGATTCTTGGAATGCTGCCATCGGCCATCGGCACCGGTGACGGCAGCGAGTTTCGCGCACCCATCGCGATCGCCACCATTGGTGGACTGATCACGTCTACGCTTCTGACGCTCGTGGTCGTACCCGTGGCGTACTTGCTGCTCGAGGGCGCAGTGGCACGCTTCAAGGTGTGGCGACATTCACCGATGTCGGCCGGGCTACGGACGACGGCGCGCGTGGCAGGGGCCCTGGTGCTACTCGCGCTCGCCGGAGTCTTCTTGAGCGTCGCGTCAGCCTTTGCGTCAACCGAGACAGGCGAACGGCCGATCGCGCCGGCTCCCCAAGGTGCCGCCACTGCCGGTGTCGGCGGAGACGGAATCGACGGACCGCTCACCATCGAGCGCGCGCTGGAGCTGGCCGCGGCACGAAACGAAGACCTGAAGGGCACACGAGAACGGCTCGTCGAGAGCGAGGCACACGTCCGGGAAGCCCGGGCCGCGTACCTGCCATCGCTCGACTTCAGCTTTCTCTACACCCCCTTGCAGGAATCGCCGATTCTGCGCATCCCAGCGGGTATCTTTGCCGAAGAGGAGCAGAACTTCCGCGTCAATCTGACCCGTGTCAACGTACTGCGCCTCGACTTGTCGCAACCCCTCTACACCGGGGGGCGGCTCACCCACGCGTACGGGGCGCAAGCAGCGCTCCGGGAAGGCAGTCGGCTCGAAGTCGAGCGCGCGCGGCAGGCCTTGACGCTGCGCGTGTACGAGACGTTCTATGCCGCGTTGACGGCGGAACAGGGTGTTCGCGTGACCGCCGAAGGCGTCAGCATTGCCGAACGACATCTTGAACTGGCGCAGGTGCGCTTTGAAGCCGGCTCCGCCGCCCGGCTCGACGTCCTGCGAGCCGAGGTCGAGCTTGCCAACGCACGAGCCAAGCTCATTCGAGCGCGCAGTACGGTGGCGGCCTCGTACCAGGCCGTTCGCAGCGTGTTATCGCTGCCCCAGAACGCGCCGATCCAGCTCGCTGGAAACCTCGAGGACGTCCCGACACTCCCCGAGATGGCGCTGATGCAAGACGCGATCGCCAGGCGGGCGGACATTCGCGCCATCGGTCAACAACGGGAAGCCGCCGAGCGGCACGTGCGACTCGCCAGTGCGGAGCAAAAACCAACGGTCTCGCTCTCGGGCAACCTCCAGTATCAGGAGGACGGCCTGGATTCGCTCCTCGACGGATCGAGCCGCAGCCTCCAACTCGGCGTCGGCGTCCGGGTGCCCCTGTTCAGCGCTCCGACGGTGTCGGCGCGACGGGCGGCTGCCATGGCGCGCGTGCGTCAGGCCGAACACGGTGTCAACGCCGCCCTCGACGGCGCACAGCTCGAGCTGGCCTCGGCCTCGACTGACCTCGACGCCGCGCGTGAGATCGTCTCGACTCAGCAGAAGGCGGTGGAACTGGCGCGCGAGGGCCTGTCGATTGCCGAAGTCTCGTACGAGAACGGCGTGATCACGGCCACCGAACTGAACGATGCGCGGCTCTCGCTCCTCGAGACCGAATGGGAACTGATGCAGGCGAAATACGGCCAGATCGTGGCGGCGGCTCGAACACGGTACGCCGCGGGTCTCTAAGGAGTGACCACGCCCTCCCTGAGCGGCGGACTGTGAACGGAGGGTCCGCTGGCGCGCCAAAAGAAGTACCGTGGTTGGCATCATGACTGACCTGGCCTCCCTTGTTCGTGGCTGCACGTTCGACGATTTCCTCTTCACGCCTCGACGCAGCATCATCGAGCGTCGCGACCCAGCCACAATCGACCTCACCTCCCGCTTCTCGAGACGCCTGACCCTCAAGCGGCCGATCGTCTCCGCCAACATGGATACCGTGACGCGGTCGGCCATGGCCATTGCCGTGGCCGAAGAAGGTGGCATCGGTATCATCGACCGTGGCTTCAGAAGCGGCGAGATCGACCCGCAGGTGCGCGAGGTCCAGGTAGTCAAGCGAAAACAACACGGTGTGATCGGCGATCCCTACACCATCGGGCCCGATGACAGCCTGGCGACCGCGGCAGCGCGAATGGCGAGCACCGGGGTCGGCACGCTTGTGGTCGTGGACGGCCAGCGGTACGTACGAGGATTGTTGACGACCCGCGACCTCCGATTCGAGCGTCTCGAGGGCACCGTGGCCTCCCGAATGACGCCGCTCGACCGGTTGGTGGCACATACCGGTGAGCCGGCGACCGCACGGGCCGAGGAGACGATGCGGGTGCACAAGGTGAAGAAGCTGCCCCTGCTCAATGCGGACGGCACGCTGCGAGGACTGATCACGGCGAAAGACCTCGTGTCACAGCGTCAACTCCCCTTCGCCACGCGCGACGACCAGGGACGACTGCGGGTGGGTGCGGCGATCGGCGCAAAAGGCGACTTTCTCGAGCGGGCGGCCGAGCTCATTCACGCCCAGGCCGACGTCATCGTGATTGACATCGCCCATGGGCACTCCACCGTCATGGCTGACGCGATTGAGGCGTTTCGGAAGCGATTCGGGGATGTCGAGCTGGTGGCCGGAAACGTCGCCACTGCTGACGGTGTGCGATTCCTGCTGGAACGCGGCGTTGACGGCGTCAAGGTTGGCATTGGTCCAGGCGGTGGATGCACCACGCGCCTCAATACCAACTTCGGCGTACCGCAGGTACAGGCACTCGTGGAGTGTCGGACGGCGGCGGCAGGACGCGTGCCGCTCGTTGCCGACGGTGGCGTAAGACGCCACGGCGCGCTGGTGCAGGCTCTGCTCTTCGGTGGCGACACCGTCATGCTCGGGAGCGCCCTTGCCGGCACCGAGGAAACGCCCGGTGATGTCGTGCAGAGGCCGGTGGTGGTTCCAGAGTCGAACAAGACCGTCCGGGTCCCCTTCAAGGTATTCCGGGGCATGGCGTCACTCGAGGCCATCGTCGATCGTCTCGACGTCGAGGATCTCGACGCCGCCTCTGTCGAGGCGCTGGGTGCCGAGGGCATGGAGATCAGCGTCCCGGCGCGAGGGTCCGTGCGACCGTTGCTGCTCGACATGCTGAAGCATCTCTGCTCGGCCATCAGCTACGGCGGCGCGCAAAGCCTGGGCGAACTCCAGGACCTTTTTCGCGCAGATCCCGAGCGCTACGTCATCCGTCTCACGGAATCGTCGCGCCGGGAGTCTTTCGACCGCTGACTCCGCGCCTGTACGTTGGCGAGCCTACCGACCGACAGTCGGTGCCCGCCATTTCCGTTTGTCGGCTCCCACGGATCTGTCAAGATGACGGATGAGAGCCCGATCGATGGTCCGTCGGCATCGTCGCATCGGACGAACAAGACTAGGGACACCTCATGCAGACCTCGGTCGCAACGGTTTCGCTCAGCGGTGGCTTGGCGGAGAAGCTCGAGGCGATTGCCGCGGCAGGGTTCACCGGCGTCGAAATCTTTGAGAGCGATCTCCTGTCATTCAACGGCACGCCGGCCGATGTCCGTCGCATGGCGGCCTCCCTCGGGCTCAATATCGTCACCTTCCAGCCGTTTCGCGACTTCGAGGGCATGCCCGAACCACAGCGGAGCCGCACGTTTGCCAGGGCCGAACGCAAGTTCGACCTCATGGGCGAGCTCGGCTGCGACCTCCTCATGATCTGCAGCAACGTGGCCCCTGCATCGTTGGGTGGGATCGATCGCGCGGCGGCCGATTTCCATGAACTCGGAGACCGGGCGCAGCGGCGAAATATTCGCGTCGGGTTCGAGGCGATGGCGTGGGGACGTCACATCAGCGACTACCGCGACGCCTGGGAGGTGGTGCGTCGCGCCGACCACCCGGCGATCGGGCTCACGCTTGACAGCTTCCACATCCTGTCCCGCAAGCTCGACCTCAAGGCGATTTGCTCCATTCCCGGCGACAAGATCGTCCTGGTGCAGTTGGCGGATGCGCCGTGGCTCGACATGGACGTCATGTCGTGGAGTCGCCACTTTCGGTGCTTTCCCGGTCAAGGCGATTTTCCGCTGATCGACTTCATGGATGCCGTCGGCTCGACCGGCTACAGGGGCGTCCTGTCGCTCGAGGTCTTCAACGACCAGTTTCGGGCCGGTTCCCCCCGTAGTCTCGCCATTGACGGGCAGCGCTCGCTGGTCTATCTGATCGACCAGTCGCGCGAGCGCCTCGGTGCGCTTGGCTCAACCGCGCCGCAGATGCCTCCCCGCGCGCGATGCCTCGGCGTCGAGTTTCTCGAATTCGCGGTGGACAGCCACGCCGCCGACACGCTGGCGACGTTCTTGGCAGCCGTCGGATTCCGCCAGGTCGGCCGCCACAAGTCGAAATCGGTCACGCGCTGGGCCCAGGGCGGGATCAATCTCGTGCTCAACTGCGACAACGACGGCTTCGCGCACTCGCATCAGTTGTCGCACGGTCCCTCTGTCTGTGCGATCTGCCTGAAGGTCGACGATGCGACCGCCACCGTTGACCGGGCGGAGAAGCTGCGCGACACGCCCTTTCGCCAGGCCGTGGGGCCAGGCGAACTGGACATTCCGGCGGTCCGCGGCCTCGGTGGAAGCCTGCTGTACTTCGTCGATGTGAAGACGGTGCTCAGCCGGCTCTGGGACATCGACTTCATCGCGCAGCCGCAGGAGCCTGGCGATGTCGGCCTGACGACGATCGATCACGTGTCGCAGTCGATGCATTACGACGAAATGCTGTCGTGGCTCTTGTTCTACACCTCGCTGTTGAACGTGACCAAGACTCCACAGATCGACTTGATCGATCCCGGGGGCGTCGTACGCAGTCAGGTTGTCCAATCCACGGACGGTGCGCTGCGTATCGCGCTCAACGCGTCGCAGAGCCAGCACACCGTCTCGTCGCGGTTCCTCACCGACTACGTGGGGTCAGGCGTGCAACACATCGCCTTTGGCACCGACGACATCGTGACTACCCTCGGGCAGATGCGAGCCAACGGCGTGGAAATGCTGGCAATTCCAGAGAACTACTATGACGACCTGGAGGCACGGACTGATCTATCGGTCGAGCGTCTCGACGTGCTCCGGCGCCACAACATCCTGTACGACCGCGATGACGCGGGAGAGTTCTTGCACGCCTGTACCCGAACGTTCGACGGTCGGTTCTTCTTCGAGATCGTCGAGCGCAAGGGATACAAGGGTTTTGGTACGGTGAACGCGTCGATTCTCCTGGCTGCGCAGGCACGAGAGTGAAAGGTCAACTGGTGGTCACTTGCGAATCCTCATTGCCGCGTCCCCTATGACACACACCGTCGTCCGCGCGGTCATCCTGGCCGTGAGCGTATCGGGCCAGTCTGGCAACCTGGCCTGGGCGCAGTCGCCAACCCCAGCCACCCCGCCACAAGCGGACATCGCGTTGCCCTCTGCGGTCCCGCTCTTTCCACTCCCCGACGTCGTGTTGTTTCCGGACGTCTCGCTACCGCTTCGAATCTTCGAGCCGCGGTATCGCGCGATGGTCGCCGACGCGCTCGAGGGCGACCGTATCATCGGCATGGTCCTGCTGCAGCCCGGCTACGAGGCGGACTATGAAGGACGTCCACCGATCTTCGCTGTCGGGTGCGCGGGCGTCATCACACAGGTCGAACAGCTTGCCAACGGTGAGTACACGCTGGTACTGCGCGGGCTGCAGAAGTTTCGCGTGACGAGCGAGGATCCCGGAGGCGCGTATCGCGTGGCCCGTGTCACGCCGATTCCGGAGCCGACGCCAGATGGGCCGCAGGCCGAGGCCCTGCGCGCCGAGCGCAAGCGTGTGGAGGGGCTGCTGGCCACCGTCGTCGATCGCCTGGGCATCGAACCCGCGCCCGCGACACTCTCCGATGCGGGGCTCGTGATCGGCCTCGCGCAACTTCTGGAGCTCACACCGCTCGAGTGGCAATCGCTGCTCGAGCGAGACGGCGTGCTGGCGCGGCTTCGGTCACTGGCCGACCAGCTGGAAGCGCTGTTGCTCCCGAGCGGAAATCTGGCACAGCGAGGGCCACCGCCGGCGGCGATGGCCACTGCGCGCCGTCCCGCGCATGGGGATTAGCGGAGGCTGTTCCAGACCGCCTCGAACGCCCTGGCGGCGAATGAATGGCCTGCGTTCGTCGGATGCACATCGAGATCGAGCGGCCCTTCATAGCCAAGTCGCTGCTCGACCGTCACGAGCCCATGCCCGGCCTCCGCGGCTCCTGAGTTGGGCCAGTTCCGCCGCGACGGGTCGCGCCTCTGCGCGATCACCTGGCGACCGCCGACCAGAGGTGACGCATTTCGCTCTCGACCTCGGACGCCGACGACACGGTCTGTTCGATTTCCTGGCGAAGCAGATCTCGAAATTGACGACGGAGACGATGCACGGCCACCTTCACCGCCCCCTCTGTAAGCCCGAGCTCGATGGCGACCTCGGCATAGGTGACTTGGGGCTGCTCGCCGGTCAAGTACACCTTCAGCCGCTCGAACTGACGCTGCCGGCCTCCTTTGGTCGTCTGCTCCCGGAGACGAGCGACGACGCGGTCGAGCAATGTCAGCGCCCATCTACGGTCAAATACTCGTTCGGGCGTCTCGTCGGTAGGCGGCTCGAGTTGAAATCGGCCCTCGGCCGTCTCGAACTCGAGCGACAACTCACCCACGCCAGCCCCGCGTTTCATCGCCAGCGTGCGTTCGTGTTCGTTTGCAGCGAAGTTCTTGAT
>Ga0326597_10003250_pt1 | contig 23617 bp, 18 predicted proteins | sample RVTome_12_FD_203789 | JGI IMG/M metagenome (GOLD analysis project Ga0326597, IMG submission 203789) | Soil microbial communities from uranium-contaminated site in the Upper Colorado River Basin, Wyoming, United States - RVT100D185 | ecosystem: Environmental > Terrestrial > Soil > Contaminated >... | reverse complement strand
CGTCAATCGACGAACGAACAAGATTTGTGACATGGACGAATCCTTTCATCCAACGTCCTGATGAGCGTCGTTCATTCATCGACTCAATCTCTTCCTGCCGAAACAAATTTACAGAAGACCGCTTAGCTGCACCACGGGCAAATCGGAATTTGCCCATGGCACCCGGAAGCAGCGCTGACGATTTGTTACTGCCCCCGCACCTTTTCGTGCCGCTCCTCGGCGAGGCGCTGGGCGCGGATCTCTTCGTTCTTCACCGGCAGGTACTCGTGGTTGTACCACGCCATCCAGCGCTCTTTGTCGTAGCCGAACTCGGCGGTGGAGCGGCCCCAGTCCTGCGACGTCATCGCGAGCAGGGTGTGGTGAATCTCAGTGCGATAGATGACGGCGACGGCATCAACGACGCGCATCACCACGCCTTCGGTCAGCACGCCCGGCACCGGCATGAAGGCGCCGGAGTTGTCGCCCAGGATCGGAATGAGAGCCCGGATGAAGACCTTCTGTTTGCCGATGGCGATCCACGCAAGGTCGCCCGCCTGCTGCACCGGGCGACCCGCAGCCTGCGAGTGAATGAGGAGCGGAATGGCGTCGAAGATCTCGAGGTGGCCGACAAGCCGGCCCGCGAGGTTGGCAGTGAAATCGTCATCGGAGCGCAAGCCCGCCTCGATCACGTTCAGGGCGGGATCGCCGACGGGAGTCGTGAGTCGCGTGAGTGCTTCGTAATGAAACGCCTCATCCTCGCGCTCGTGAATGGCGATCCAGGCAAGGGCGGCCTGTCCCCACTCGCCCCGGGCTGCGAAATGGTCGAGCAAAGCCGTGCGCACATCATCCTGTTCGCGGCTGAGCTCATCGATCAGGGGAATGAACGATGCGGGGTCGGTGAACTCGCCGATCTGGGCGATGCCCTGGGCGCGGAGTTCCTGATTGCGCTTGTTGCCCAGATACTGGTGCTTCATCAGGCGGATCTGGCGCAGGTAGTCGCGGGTCTGGGCGCGAACGGCAAGCTCCTGCGATGTCGGCTCATCGCTCATATCGGCGAGCGGGGCAACCTCTTCGATCGTGGGAGGGACGGGGGGCAAGCCTTCCAGATCTGAGCCGGCTTCATCGGCCTGCTTTGGAGCGGAGGCCGGGGGTTGGCCGGCAGCCTGCGCGTGCAGCACATGGACCGGCACAAGCAGCGAGGCCGCAGTCAGGAGAGGGAAAGCTCGCATGGGGATGGTCATGGCCATTGGCTCCTCTATTCTAGAGGGTTGGAAGGAGCCGGTCCGTCGCGAAATCGGGGAATAGGGAGAACCGGCGCTTGTGACACTGCGACTCCCGGGCGGAGCCCGGGGCTAATGGGGATGATCGTGGAATCGCGCACGTGACGGTGCGACCCCCGGGCGGAGCCCGGGGATCATGGGGCCGATCATGCCGTGATCATTGGCAAGACCACCACAACGGCGATGTCGTAGAGAGCATGGGTGGCCGCGACAATGCCGAAGCCGCGGACCACGAACACCAGCCCGAAATACCCCCCCGCGGCGAGATAGAAGACATTGTCAAGCAGCCCGACTGATGCGGGTCCTCCGCCGAACCAGTGGTACATCATGAAGAGGGCGGCCGAAATCGCAATCGCGATGGTCACACCGATTCGCTCGGACAGCTTGGCCACATCGACGAGAATCACGTGCAGAAGGGCGATCACCAGCATGCGGAAGACCAGCTCTTCGTAGAGTCCAGCGCCGATGCTCATGGCGATCCGCCAGGAGACTCCGTATTGCGAAAGCTCGCTCGCCGCGGGCGCGAAGAGGTTGGGCGCCTCGGAACCGAGCTGGTGCAGCAGCCGCCCCAGCACAACCAAAGGCAGCGCCAGCAGGATTGATTCGATCAGCATGAGGAGGAGATAGCGCACATCCACCGTCCACGCGAAGCGGCCGATCACCTGCCACGCCAGCAGCACGGCGATCAACGCCAGCCCCGGCAGAAACCAGCCGGAGATCTCGATTCCCATCGTGTCGAAAAATTGCAGCAGTCCCTTGTGTGCGAGGTTCGTGGAAGTGAGAACCTGGTTGCCTTCCTCGTGCCGGAGGATTGACACCATCGCGGCCTCGTAAAAGAGGACCAGCGGGAGAAGAAAGATGAGGATCTGGATGGGGACCCGGGAGAGATCCCAGTAACCGCGCTTGAGCGGGTCGCCGGCGCTGCTGGGGCGGGTGGCGCCTCGGGCTGTCATGGCGGGCGTGTCGGAATCAGGCGGCGGCGCCGGACTTCTTGAGATCGGCCAGCTTGCGTGCCAGCCGGCTCTTGCTGCGGGCGGCGGCGTTGCGGTGAATGGTCTTGCTGGCCGCGACCTTGTCGAGGATGGCGGCGGTCTTGCGGTACTCTTCCTCCGCCTGCTTGATGTTGCGTTCCTGAACAGCCGTAAGGAAATTCTTCACCTGGTCCTTGACGCGGCGGGTGCGCCAGCGGTTGACGGCGCGGTGGGCTTCGTTCTGGCGGACTCGTTTGGCGGCGGAGACTGTGTTGGGCACGGAAGGGTCCTTGTGATCGAAACAGGCGGGAGCGGGATTATCGCATGGGGAGGCCGGGAATCAAGCGTGCGACTCCCTCTCCCCACGGGAGAGGGTTGGGGTGAGGGGATTGCAGCAGGTGCGCGGCGTATCGCACCAATCGTGGATATGATCGGGCTCGCCGCGGGCGTAGCTCAATTGGATAGAGCGTCGGCCTACGAAGCCGAAGGTTGCAGGTTCGAGTCCTGCCGCCCGCGTTGAGGGACGGGGAACAGCACTAGCGAGTCACTTGTGATCGTCGCATGACAACAGCGACTTCGCCATAGTGCCAACCAACCAGACTTTCGGGCGTCTGGTGCTCGATATCTTCCCACGCACCAAGTTTGCTCGTCCAACGACCGGTTGCGAGCTGACGAGCTACATGTGAAAAGGTCCCCCGGCTCTCATAGAGAGCAATCTTCTCGACTCCGTCTTCAAGGGTGGCCGAGTCACATCGCTCGAAACCGAGATGAGCGAATGCTGCTTGAGCGACAGTGAGCGGGATGTCTGTGCCCTCACATTCTCCTGGGTATGCAACGGGCCAGAAGTACTCCTCGCTCGTTCCCCACCATCGATGAGTTTCGCCGACAGCCCAAGCCAGACAATTGTATTGAATCGCGGCAGGGCTAGTTTCTTTGAACTGCTCTCTCGCCAGTTTCGGCCAATAGCGCGTGTCGAGGCTCATCGATTCAGAAAGTGATTCTCGAAACCCCAACGGATCCAAGCATCGGTCATCTTCTGGATCTGGCCACGCGCTCCCGGGGCGACTGGTTGCGCTCCAGTGATTCGTCGGAGCGCAATAAACCAGTGAGCCGGCTCACGTCGCAATTCCTCAAGTATGAACGGGACAACGGCCATCCCCATCTTGATGATTTGCTGATAGGCCGGATGCGCTGCCATTGCGGCGGCCGATGATGTCGGCAAAGCCTCGCGCCGCCACAATGATGCCAAGCGCTCAAATGCCGCCTTCGTCTCACCGGGAAAAAGTCTCACTGCCGTGTCGCGCAGAATCTCCTCCCTCGTCGTGATGTGTTGTAGTTGCCCGGCAGAATCAAGGATTGCAATCGGCTGTTCCCTTGGGACAACCACCGGCGGCGCGTCGATACTCACCCCCGCTGATTCCGCACTCGCAGTCAAAGACAACGTCGTGCAGCCAGCAAGAATCAGTGAGTTTGACAAGCGCCTGGTTGCCGTGTCTGCAATCGCGCGATCACTCATGAGCGTGCCTCCGACGTGTGCCTCTTCACATGCTCGTCTAGGACCTTTACAAATGCGGGCATCCGATCGCGACTCACCACGATGCGTGCAACGCATTTCGCCTTGAGTTCCGTCAGCGATTCCAGAACCTTGGTCCGATCCCTTTCATCTCCCATGAGCAATGGCGGCAGAAGCTCGTAGAAAAGAAGGTGAAACTCGTGCTTATCGAACTGAATGACCAGATGATTGGCGAACACCCCTCGCTGGCCCTCCGGCGATTCCCACGCGATTGGGATCGTAAACTCCCTGCCCGGCGACTGCGTGGTTGGATGATTCACTTGCACCATTTTCTCCATCGGCCGAATTGAGGGGGACCACACGGTGAACGACTTCCGTGGAGCCATTCTAGGGCCAAGTAGCCCCTCGCGGGTGCTTCATTTGGCCCCATCCCGAGCCCCCCCTCTTCCCCCATCCGCCAAAGGGTCTGTGGCTGGACAACGGATGCTCATGTCGTGGATGCCTTGGTAGGAAAGCCAGCTACCCTCTTCGCCCCTAATCGCAGCCCAAGGTCCCCAAACACTGGCTCTGCCCTCGCAATGAAGACCGATCTCCTTCATTACAACCTTCCCGAAGAGCTGATCGCGACGCGGCCTGCGGAGCCGCGGGACAGCGCGCGGCTGCTGGTCGTGCGACTGCGATCGGATGCGATCGAGCACCGTCACGTTCGTGACCTGCCGGATCTCCTGCGCCCGGGTGATTGTCTCATTTTCAATAACACGGCGGTGCTGCCGGCGCGGTTCCTGGCTGTTCGCGCGGACACGGGCGCGCAGATCGAAGGTCTCTTCGTCGAAATCCATGATGATGGCCAATGGCGCGTCATGCTGCGCAGCAACGGCCGGCTACGGGCGGGACTGGTCGTCACATTGCTCGATCGAAACGAGCAGCGTTCTTCCCATCGGATCAGCCTGATCGAACGGATCGAATCGGATTGGATCGTTCGAGTCGAGAGCGGCCTTCCTGCGGAGCAGGTTCTCGGCGAGATCGGTCTCACGCCGCTTCCACCCTACATCCGGCGGGCGAGGCATGGTGAGAGTGTGCCGGATGACCTCGATCGGCGGTGGTATCAAACGATATATGCTGAGGACTCGGCCCGAGGTTCGATTGCGGCCCCGACGGCAGGGCTGCACTTCACGCCCGAACTGTTGCATCGGCTCGTCCAGTGCGGCATCGAGCGGCTGGAACTGACGCTGCACGTCGGTCCCGGCACCTTCAAGCCGGTCACGGCGGCATCTCTTGAGGAACACGCCATGCACGAGGAGCGGTTCGAGGTTCCCGCGCATGTCTTGCGCCGCGTGCGCGATCTCCGGGGGCGGGGCGGGCGCGCCATCGCGGTGGGGACGACCTCAGCCCGGGCCCTGGAATCGATTGGGGCCGGCGAGGTCGATGTACCTGACCACGACGACAGCATTATCCGCGGCACGCGTCTCATGATTTTTCCGCCGTTCCAGTTCCGGTGGATTAACGGGCTGCTGACGAACTTTCATCTGCCCCGCTCGACGCTCTTGGCGCTGGTGGCGGCCATGGTGGGGATGGATCGGCTGCACGCGATCTACCGCGAGGCAATCGAGCGGAAGTATCGCTTCTATTCCTACGGGGATGCGATGCTGATCCTGCCATGAATTGACAGGTGGATCACATGGCGGATTTCTGTCCTCCCGGGCGCGGGAGGCCCGATATTCTCCACAACCATGCAACGGATTGCGGACCTGATCGAGGGAACGGCGATCGACCTCGTGCGCGGCGGCGGCGCGACGAGGATCAATGACCTCACCGAAGACAGCAGGCGGGTGAATCCGGGGTCGCTGTTCATCGCGCGCGGGGGGACTCGGCACGATGGAAGGCAGTTTGCCGCGGATGCGATCGGGCGGGGGGCGGTCGCGATCCTGTGCGACGAGCCGCAGCGGGATTGGGATCCCAAAGTGGCCGTTCTGCAGGCGCGCGATCTCGCGGAAGCGAGTGCGATCCTTGCATCGCGATTCTTCGGAGATCCATCGAGGTCGCTGCGCTTGATCGGCATCACCGGGACGAACGGCAAGACGACGACGGCCTACATCATTCGGCAGTTGCTGGAGCACGCCGGCATCCGGTGCGGGTTGATGGGAACGGTGGAGGTGGATGACGGCGGTTCGCGGCAGCCGGCGGATCTGACCACGCCGGGAGTCGTCGAAGTCAATCGGAGGCTCGCTCGCATGGTGGCCAACGGCTGCGCCGCCGCGGTGATGGAGGTTTCCAGTCACGCGCTGGCTCAGGGGCGGGTGCGAGGGGTGCGCTTCGACGCGGCGGTGTTCACGAATCTCTCCGGCGACCACCTCGATTATCACGGGACGGTGGATGAATACGCGGCGGCGAAATCAATCCTGTTCGCATCGCTCGAGCCTTTGGCCAGCGCGATCGTGAACAGCGATGACCCCTACGCGGTGGTCATGCTGCGCGACTGCCGGGCCGGCGCGATCCGGTGCAGCATGCGCGATCCGTCCGCGGGGGCCTTCGCGCGGATGATCGAGTTGACGCCTTCGTTCACGCGCTGTGAGTTTCATGGCCCATGGGGGCGCTTCGAAATCAGCCTGCCCCTGGTTGGCGCGCACAACCTGTCGAACGCGCTGCACGCGCTCTGTGCATGCGCGGCGCTGCGCGTGCCGTTTGCGGCGCTGCGCGAAGGGTTGTCCAGCGTGACGGCTCCGCCCGGGCGGCTTGAACCTGTGATTGATGAGGGCGAAGAGTTCACGATTCTCGTGGATTATGCGCACAGCGATGGCGCCCTGGAAAACGTGCTGTCGGCGCTGCGCCTGCTGGTGCCGGCGGGCGGAAAGCTGGTCACGGTGTTCGGATGCGGAGGCGATCGCGATCGCACCAAGCGGCCGCGCATGGCCAGGGTTGCCTGCACGCTTTCCGATCGCGTGATCATCACGAGTGACAATCCGCGCACGGAGGATCCGCTGTCGATCATCGCGGAGATCGTCCAGGGCGTTCCGGCCCGCGCCGGCGCGGCGGTGACGTGCGTGGCCGATCGGCGGGCCGCGATCACTGAAGCGGTGGCGGGCGCACGGCCGGGTGACGTCATCCTCATCGCGGGCAAGGGACACGAGGATTACCAGATCGTGGGAACGCGAAAGCACCCCTTCGATGATCGCATTGTCGCGCGCGAAGCGTTGCTCGCGCGGCGGGGAGCCCTGGCGGCCGCATGAGCTTCTTCACCGCTGACAATCTGCAGCGAATGACGCGCGGGCGCTGGGTCGTGCAGCCGCCTCGCGCGATGCAGCCGCTCGTGGGCGTGGGGACCGACACGCGCGCCGACCTTCGCGGCCGGGCGTTCTTCGCGCTGCGGGGCGAGAATCACGATGGACATGATTATCTCGCGCAGGCGGCTGCGGCGGGCGCGGCAGCGCTGGTGATCGATCGCGACCCGCCGGTGGGCGGGCCGTCAATTCCCACCCTACGCGTGCAGAGCACGCGGGCTGCGCTGGGCGATCTGGCGCGCGAATATCGGCGGACGCTGCGTTCGGCGCGCGTGATCGCGATCACGGGCTCTGCGGGCAAGACCACGACCAAGCACCTTCTGCACGCGATACTACGGCGGAAATTCACAGGAACAGCCGCGATCAAGAGCTTCAACAACGACATCGGCGTGCCGCTGACGATCCTGAGCGCGGACTCGCGCGACCAATATCTGGTGCTCGAAGCGGGGAGCAATGGGCCGGGCGAGATCACTGCGCTGTGCGCCACCATTCAGCCGGACATCGGGATCATCACGTCGATCGGGCGGTCGCACCTCGAGGGGCTGGAATCGGTGCAGGGTGTTGCGCGGGAGAAAGTCCAACTGCTCTATGCGCTTCCGCGAGAGGGGTTGGCGATTGTGCCAGCGGGGTGCCCAGCGCTCGACGGCATGCTGGGTGACGTGCCGGCCCGACTCGTGCGCGTGGGAACGGCCCGCGACGCCCAGGTGCAACTCACCGGGCGCGGGCGGCAGAAGTCGGGATGGTGGTTCGAGGTCGATCTGGATCAGAGGTATTGGCTGCAGCTTCCCGGGCGTCACAATGCGCTCAACGCGATGATGGCAATTGCGGCAGCGCAGGAGCTTGGTCTGAGTGACGAGGAGATCCGACCCGCGCTGGAGTCGGCTATGCCGCCGGACATGCGCATGACGCGCTGCACTGTGAACGGGATCGAGTTCTTCAACGACGCCTACAACGCCAACCCGGATTCGATGATGGCGTCGCTGGAGGCATTCGCGGAGGCGGCTGCGGATGATTCGCGGCGCGTGGCCATTCTGGGGGACATGCTGGAGCTCGGCCACGACAGCGGCTCGCTGCACGAAGAGGTAGGGCGATTTCTGGCGGAGAACAGGGATCGCCTGGGAATCGCGGCGGTGGCGCTGGTCGGCCGCAGCGCCATGCATTATGTTCAGGGCATGAACGGCGCCTTCGCCGATGGTGAACTGCTTGAAGTGGAGGATCTGACCAAACGTGGCGCACTGCAGGCGCTGTACGGATTTCTCGCGCCGGGCGATGCGGTTCTTGTCAAGGGGTCGCGCCGGCTGGCGCTGGAGCGGATCATTGACGGCATGCACGGGCAGGGCGCGATTGGGCAGCGGCCGGTGACTTCCTCAATTTCGTGAGCAGCGTTTTACGCGATGCTCTACAACCTTCTCCAGCAACAGAACCTTCAGAACTGGCTCGACGGCCACGGACTCTATTGGGTCGTGCGCCTGATGTTCAATCTCGAGTTCCGGGCGTTCTTCGCGGTGGTGCTGGGTTTTGTGCTGGTGCTTGTGAGCGGGAAGCGGGTCATTCGATGGCTGGTGGCTCAGAAAGTCGGCGATCTGCCGGAGTTCTACAACAAGGATCTCAACAAGCTGATGGCGAGCAAGGCCGCCACGCCCACCATGGGCGGCATCCTGATCTGCGCATCGATCCTTGTGACGGTGTTCATGCTGGCGGACATGCGCAACTTTCTGGTGCGGCTTGGGCTCCTTGTCATGCTGTGGCTGGCGGTGCTGGGAGGGATCGACGACTGGCTGAAGTTGACGGCGCGGCGGCGCGCCCCGAACGCGCGGGAAGGACTGTTCGCGTGGGAGAAGCTGCTCTTCCAGCTCGGCATCGGGGTCATTGCGGGGATTTTTCTGTATCGGCACGGCGACACCGCGGTGGCGCATGTGCTCAATCTGCCCTTCCAGCGGACGTATGTGCCCGGAAGCGATCCGGTCGCGCTGGAGAGCGGGCTCATTCACCTTTCCGCATTCGCCTATGTGCTGATTGCGACACTGCTGATTGCCGGAACGTCCAATGCGGTGAATCTCACGGACGGAATGGATGGTCTTGCGCCCGGGACGCTCGCGATCGCATCATTCGTGCTTTTTGGCCTGGCGTACCTGGCAGGCGTGTACGAGGTCGCAAGGGAATTGCTGGTGCCGCACATCGAGGATGCGGATGAGATGATGATCATCGCGGGCGCGATGGCGGGCGCGTGTCTTGGATTTCTGTGGTTCAACGCATCGCCTGCGATGGTGTTCATGGGCGACACAGGATCATTGCCGCTTGGGGGGCTGGTCGCGTACATCGCGATTACGATCCGGCAGGAAGTGCTGCTGTTGGTTGTCGGCGGCGTCTTCTTCATGGAGATGATGAGCGTGATGCTGCAGGTGGTGTATTTCCGCTTCAGCGGGGGGAAGCGCATTTTTCTGTGCTCGCCGATTCACCATCATTTTCAGTTGAAGGGGTGGTCGGAGCAGCAGGTGGTGATGCGCTTCTGGGTGCTGGGAGTGATCTTCGCGATGATCGCGCTGGTGTCGATCAAGCTGCGGTAGGGGGAAGGCAACCACGGAGGCACAGAGGCACAGAGATTGTGTTTTTGTCCTGATGCAGTGAAGCCGCGGCGACCACGCCGCGCGGAGCGTCCTCGCGCGCAGTTCACCGCAGCAGTGCATCGATATCGGTTTTCGCACCGGCGACATTGGGCCGCGCGATGAACTGATGCTCGCGCAGCAGGAGAATGAAATCACGCATGTCGGGAGGGAGCGGGGCCTGGAACTCCATCGGGCGATTGTCGATGGGGTGAACGAATCCCAGCAACGTCGAGTGCAGCGCCTGCCGAGTGAGGAGGATCGCGCCCCCCTCCCTTTCAGGGAGGGGTGAGGGGAGGGCTGATCGCGATTCCATGATCTCCTCCGTTCGCACCCACCCCCTCACCCCCTCCCTCCGAGAGGGAGGGGGGATGAGGATGTCGGACTTCGTCACATGCGAGCCGCCATACATGTCATCGCCTGCGATCGGGTAGCCAAGGTGCGAGAGATGGACGCGGATCTGGTGCGTGCGGCCGGTCTTCAGTTCCAGTTCGACGAGCGTGAACTTGTCGTACACTTCGCGCACGCGGTAGATGGTGACCGAAGGCTTGCCGGTTTCATCCCAGCGCACGGCATACTTCTCGCGCACCGTCATGTGTTTGCCGAGCGGGACGTCGATGACATCGGCGTATGGTTCGAGCCGGCCGTGAACGACGGCGAGGTAGCGTTTTTCCGTGCGGCGATGCTCGAACTGGTGGGCGAGGCGCCAGTGCGCGGTTTCGGTCTTGGCGAAGACCATCACGCCGGTGGTGTGGCGATCGAGGCGGTGGACGACGCCCGGCCGCGCGAACTCTTCACCCACGGTCGATAGCGCGCCTGTTGAACGATGCTGAAAGTGCCACGCGAGGCCGTTGATGATCGTGCCGGTCCGGTTGCCGCGGGCTGGGTGCGTAATGATGTCATCTTGCTTGTTGATGACGATGAGGTGGTCATCCTCGTACAGCACATCGAGGGGAATGTCTTCGGCGGGAATTTCGGTGCTGGGGGGTGGCGGCAGGATCGCAATGATCTCATCGCCCTTGCGAAGATTGGTGGAGGGCTTGGGAATGCGGCCGTTGACCGTGACCGCCTCCTCGCGCACCAGCCGCTGAATCGATGTTCTGCTGAGAAACGGCACGCGATCGACGAGGTACTTGTCCAGCCTTTTGTTGAGGTCGCGCGCGAGAACGAAGCGCACGCTGATGGGTGCATCGTCATCGAGATCGCGCTGCTGCTCGTAGAGGCGGAAGAGGGCCTCCTGATCGACCTTGCCGCCGCCGCCGAGAAGTTCGGGGACTTCTTCCGGGATGTCATCGAAGGTTGGCCCGGCCATGGCGGTAGATCATCGGCCGTCCGGGTGCCATGGGCAAACTCCGGTTTGCCCGTGCTTGGATGGACATAGCACAAGGATTCACGGGCAAGCGAAGCGCTTGCCCATGGCACCCGGTGAGAGCGCGCAATTATCCCGCGGGGGATGATTCGGTGTCGGCGGGCGGCGCGAGGAGATCGCGCAGCAGGGGATCGATGGGCGAGGGATGGGGGAGATCCTCGCGCGCGGGCAGCATGAGGCCGGGATCAAGGTTGGCGAGCGATTCTTTGCGCTTGCGGGCCTGCTCGGCGATGGGCTTGTATGCGGCCCCGGCGGTCTGGGCCGCCTCGTCGTAGAAGTCGCCGGCCTTGTCGAATTCGCCGCGTGCCTCGGCGACGGCGGCGAGGCCGAACAGCGCCTGCACCGCGAACAGGCGCTCTCCGCTTTCGGGCTGTGCATCGTCCAGCACAGCGCGATAAAGCGCTTCCGCCTTGTCGAGGCGCTCCTCGATCGCCTCATCATCGAGATCGGCATCGAGATCCTCGAGATCGCGCCGCTGATTGATCTCGATGAGATAGATCTGGCCGGCCTTGAGCCGAGCCAGTTGCGGCACAGAGGCAATGCCCTGGTGATCCTCGGCGACGCTCTCGAGCGCCTCGGCTCCGGTGGCCTTCTCGAGGTCGAAGAACGCGCCGGAGTACTTGTCTGCCTTCCACTGCTTGTACTTGTCGATCCCCACCCACGCGACGAGGCCGAGCAGAATCACGAGCAGCCAGGTGGGCCCCTTTTCCTTGAGCCAGAAGACGAACTCCTGGTTCAGCCGGCTCTCGGTGAGGTCGGTCTGCTGCACCTGCTTGAGTCGATTGGGGTCCATAAGGGCTCCGTGAAACGGGATGGTAGGGGAGCGGCGAACGGGCGGCAAAGTTGGATCAAACTCCCGCGGCGGCGAGTTCGTGAAGCGATGTTTCCAGCCGCTCGAGGCAGGCGTGCAGGTGCGCCGGGCTGCCTTCGGTCTTCATGAAGCGGGGCGCGGTGGCGGCGAGCATGGCGCGGCGGAGCGATGCAAGCTGCTGGTAGTCCTCGCCGGTGGCGAGGCCGACATGGCGCATGGCGCGGGCAAGTTCGCGCACCGGTTTGTGAAGCTTGAGCCGCTCTGGCCTGTTCCAGTGCAGGCGCTCGAGATAGATGGCGTCTTCGATCCAGTGCCCGGGTCGCACTTCGCCGAGATCGATGAGGGTGACGGGAGCATCAACTCCCGAATCCCTGCACATGGCGTTGGCGGGATGAAGGTCGCCGTGCAGCCAGCAGGTGATGGCGCGGGCTGACCAGAGTCGCTCCATCCTGGGCAGTCGCGACTGCACCGAGCGGAGGGCGGCGACCCAGCGCTGGCGCTCGGGCAGTGCGTTGGTCTGCACGCTGTCGCGCGAGTGGCGAATGAGCGCATCCCAGTCTTCGCCGGTTCCCGGGCGGTCGAACTCGACACTCGACGTCGCGGCATAAAAGCGAGCGGCTGCATCCGCAATGCGTGGGACGCACGAATCCACCCATTTGGCGCCGAGCGGTCCATAAGGGAGCGCCTCGATGACGATCCAGCCGATGTCGTATTCATCGAGGTGGTCGTCGCCCGCGAGCAGGCGCGGCACGACCTGATCGGGCGCGCCGGACTGGAGGCGCCGGGTCCAGCGCAGCTCGGTGTGACCGACGGGGATCTTGACGATGACGGCGATCGATTGGCCATCATCGCCCACGAAGGCGGCGCGGCCGGTGGCGGCTCCGCCGCGCTGCCAGTCGGCGCGAAACCAGCGGATATCGCGCAGGCGATCGTTGCAGATTCGAATGAGGGCGGGCGCGAGACTGGAGGCCAGCGCCTGCGCATCGCCCGGGCCGTGCAGGGCCGGCGGCTCCTTTTCGAGCGGTGATGGCTCCGGCGTGGAACTCATCCTGCGTGATGCCGGATTCTTGCCATGCCCATGGTGGTTCAGACTAGGGTCTGTGGCGCGGTGTTACAAGAACAAGCTGCGCCGTTCATACAATAGCCGCCATGCCGCACCGGACCGCCCCGCTCCGCCGCATTCTTGGACGAAGCGAAGGGTACGCGCTGTGTTCGGCGGCGGAAGCCGTGCTGAAGGGGTGCCTGGAGGCTGAGTCGCCCGTTGATCTGGTGGTGGGGCCGCCTCATTCGCTGTTCGGAGCGATGCTGCGCATCGCGGAGATGGAGCCGGTGGCCGAGCTCCTGCGACGGCATCGCACACGGGTTCGCTCGTCGGTGGATGCCACGCGCGGCGTGATGCTGGCGATCGCGGCGACGGCGGCGGGGCGGCGGGCGGTGGCGATCGTGCCCAACGAAGAGCTCCACCTCGCCATGCCGCACATGGCGGCGGCACAGGAGCGCGGGACGCCGACTGGCGGGGCCGTGTCGTTCCTTCTCGACAACGATCCGCGTCGGTACGCATGGCCTTCACCGCGCACGCTGCTCACCAGCGCGGGCATCGGAGCGGTGGAACCGATCGATCTATCCGGACTGCGGAACTCCATCGAGACGTCACTGATTCTGAGCAAGTCGGCCCTTCGGCCCATGGCGGTGGTCGTGCACGCGTCGCTGCTCCACTCGCTCGACACGATCGAGTGCTTTCCGAACCGGGAGCTGGAATCGGGCGAGGTGCAGGCGATGCTCAGGCGCAGGAGGCGGCGGCGCGTGTGCTGCACCGAGGGTGAAGGGCTGCTGCGCGTGGCCCGGCGGCTCGAACTCAACCGCCTGATCAATCTCCCGAGCCCGGGCGAGCGCGTGGAGTATGGCTTCATCACGATCGGTCCGGCGGCGCTGGCGCTTCGCCATGTTCTGTACGAGCTGGAGCTGCTCGGGCGAATCCCGCTCCTCGAACTTGGCCTTGTCAATCCGCTGGACGATGCGGCAGCGGCGCGGTTCCTGGAACGATGCGAGCACGCGATCATTCTGGAAGCCCGGCCGGGCGAGGCGGAATCCAGGATCGCCGTGCTGGCGGAAGAGATGCGGCGGCAGGACAAGCGACCGGCATCGATCTGGGGCCGGCGCATTCCGGGCGCTGAGCAGGCGGGATTCGGGCCGGACGAGACTCATTTGCCGTCCCTTCTTGCGCGGCGCCTGGTTGAACTTCTTCACACCGTGAGGCCGGCGCGGCAGGTGGCGTCGCGCCTGATTGAGGATGAGACACCGGAGCGAGGGGATTCGCATGGGCAATGGCGCGCCATCGCCGCGAGCGATCCTTCGGATCAGGTGCGCCACATTCTGCGAGGCGTGTCGGATTGGCTGGCGGTGCGGGCGCCCCTGGAGGAGCGCGGGCTGGAGCCGACAACGCTCCTGATCGATGGCGCCGGCCGCGAGGCGTCGCGCGCTATTCGCGCGGAGGTTTTCGGCGGGCGCGGCCTTCCGGTCGCGCCGGTTCTGCCGGGAGCAGTGGCGCAGATGCTCGTGGACGATCAGAACTGGCTGGCGCTGGTGTGCTGCGATCATCACGAGCAGGCGGTCGCGATGGAGCGGCTGATTTCGGCGTCGGCGCCGCCCGGGCGTGCCGACCGGCTGCACATCGCGCGCGAAAAACTAGATGAGCCGCTGCGGTTACGGAGCACGATTCGCGAGGCGTGCCTCCGCAACGGCGTCTCCTTCATCGTTGTGACGTGCGGCGAACCGATCGCGTCGGCAGCGACGCCCGCGACCCGACGGGCCGTGGAAGCCATCGGCGAGGCGGTCGTGGAAACCCTGCACGACATCGATCGCCATGGATTCCAGCGCCGCGAGATCGTGATCCAGAGTGCCGAGGAGCCGTGCAACCTGCGGCCGGCATCCGACCACGTCGAGCCGATCATCAGCCGGCTCGGACATGCGGCGACGGGCGGAGTGACATTCAACGTCGATCAACTGCCGCAGCGGGTGGGCGCGATGTGGCGGCTGCGGTTGCGCCCGATGGTCGAGCAGGTGGAGGTGGTGCGTTCGCGGCCGCCGCTGCTGGCGGTGCGGGCGCTGCGAGCGGGCCGGCTGCCGCTCCCCGAGCCCGTGCACGCGGCCCAACCGGAGTGGCGGGCACACTTCGCGGGTGTGCGCGGCGAATTGCCCGGCATCGCGGTGAGCGCGCTGTGCGAGGCGGGCAGACATCAGGGATATTACGTGCGGGGCATCTTCGATCCTGCTCCCGACGGCACTGGACGCTCGCTGTGGGCTCAGGTGCTCTTCACGCGACAGCCAGCGGAGGGAGGCGACGCGCTGCCGCTGACGGGGTCCATTCCCTACGGGGAAGCCGATCTCCTTGTCGGCGCGAATCCTGTTGTCGCGGCAGCCTCGGTCGTTCCCGAGGGCGGCCTGCGCGTGGCGCATCCGGCGCGGACGTTCGCGGCCATCGATTCGGGCCTGCACGATCCTGCCCGGCTGACGCAGCGCGATGTCGAGGCTGCGATCATCGAGCACACGCGCGAGAGCGATCGTGTGATCCTCGATGTGGCATCGATCACGCGCGGCATGTTCGGAACCGATCGGCCGACCGACCTTGTGCTGCTGGGGATTTCATTTCAACGCGGGTGGATTCCCCTGACGCTCGACTCCATGGAGACCGGGCTTTCGCTGATGGAGGAGCGCGGGTATGGGCGCTGCCGCGAGGCGTTCCTGCTCGGCCGGCATCTGGCGGTCGAGGGGGCGGGATTCCGGCGGGCGCGGCGGCAGGGTGAGGCGCCGATCGAGCGCAGGGTCCGCCGGGCCGCGCTGTCGATGCGACAGGAATCGCGCGGGCTGCGCCGGAGAGCGGCCGATTTTCAGCGGCTGACGGCCGAGGCTCTTCAGGCGATGCCGGGACTGGGCGAGAGCGAGGCCGGGCGCGTGGCCCAGCGCGAGTTCGTTCGCGCCATGGAGCGGCTGGTGCGCTGGGGCGGGATCTCATATTCGCGCCAGTATCGCGACCTGATCATGGGGCTGTATGCGATCGATCGGGGCGATTCCGCGCGCGCCCTCACGCGGCATGCGGTGCTGCCGCTCGCGGAGGCGATGCTGATCCGCGATGCGGCCTATGTGGCGTCGATGTCGATGAGTCTGGAGGCGCGGCGGGTGATCCGGCAGAAGCTGAACGCGAAGCCTTCGCGCGGCGATGCGCTGTCGAGGCGGTTTCTCAACCGGTTCGAAGCGGTGGCGGCGCGAAGGCGGTTGCGCGTGGATTTTCGAACCAGCGACTGGACGGCGGCGCTCACAGCGCGGTTGTTGAGCGCGTGGCCAAATCGCATGCGCGGCAGCGAGGCCGATCGCGAACGCCGGGCGGAAATGCTGCGGCTCGTCGAGCGCGCCATCGCGGAGGCGCCGGTGAATTACGCGGAATGGGACGGCTCGCTGCGGGCGTTTCACGATCTCGCTGTCGGCGGCCAACTGCGGCACCTTTCGGCGAACGCGCTGCGGCTGCTGGCGCCGGACCCTCCGGCCCAGAAAACCGTACCCGGTACGGTTTTCGAGCCCGCCCCGTCTGGGAAATAACCGTACCGGGTACGGTTTTCAGGTCGCGTTGCGCTCGTGGCGGAGCTGGCCGCAGGCGGCGGCGATGTCGCGGCCGCGGCTGCGGCGGATATGCGCGTTGACGCCGCGCTCGCGCAGGATTTCCTGGAACCTGCGCACATCCTCGGTGGCAGGACGCTCGAAAGGCAAGCCGCGCACCTCGTTGTAACGGATCAGGTTCACGTTTGAGCGCAGCCGCTTCGCAATCATCGCGAGCTGCTTCGCGTGCTCCGGCCGATCGTTGACGTTGCGCAGCAAAATGTACTCGAGCGTAATCTCGCGGCCGGTCTTCTGGAAATAGTCATCGCAGGCATCGATCAGCGCATCGATGGTGGTGTAGTTGGCCCATGGGATCAATCGGCGGCGGAGCTCATCGTTGGGCGCGTGCAGGCTGAGCGCGAGGGTCACGGGAATGTCGAAGTTGACGAGCTTGCGGATCGCCTCGGGCAGGCCGACGGTCGAGATGGTGATCCGCCGCGCGCTGATGCCGAAGCCCCAGCGCGCGTTGAGCGTGCGCACCGCGCCGGTGACGGCAGCGAAGTTGGCCAGCGGCTCGCCCATGCCCATGAAAACGACGTGGGAGATGCGCTCGTTATTCCCCCTCCCTCCCGGGGAGGGGGTCAGGGGGTGGGTCGAATGTTTCTCGACGGAAGCACGCGTCACCCACCCCCCAGCCCCCTCCCTCCCGGAGGGAGGGGGAGTGGTGAGCGAAGAGTTCGAGATCGCTCTCGTCAATCGAAAGACCTGCTCGACGATCTGGCCGCGAGTGAGGTTACCCTCCAGCCCGCCGATTCCGGAAGCGCAGAAGGCGCAGCCGACGGGACAGCCCACCTGGCTCGACACGCAGGCGGTGCGCCGCTTCTCATCGGGGATCATCACGCACTCGGTCTCGCGCTGCGATCGTTCGGCAAGGAGAACGAGGGCCGGATCGGCATCATCGCCGGCATGCGGGCCGGGCCATGCGATGAGGAGCTTCTGCGTGCCGTCGCTGGCGACCTGGTGCGCGACCTGGCTGCCGCGCAGGATGGTCAGCCGCTCGGCCAGGCTGGCGCGATTGGCGCAGGAGATGTCGGTCATCTCGTCGAAGTCGGCGACGCCGCGGCGATAGACCCATTCGAGCAGTTGCGCGGGCGCGTAGCGTGGCAGCGACAACTCGTGGCACAGCGCGGCCAGCGATTCCGGGGTCTGATCGAAGAAGTATTGCATCGGCGGCGCCTCGCTGATCAGGAGGTTGTCGCCTCGACGGTCAGGTCCACCGTGCGGTGCGGAATGCCCCGATCCGCCAGCCACTCGTCGATCGCGTGGGCATCGTCGCGAACAATGCGCCGGCCGTCTGGATTGACGCCATGCTGGCGCATGAAGGTCTTGAGGGTTCCGGGCAGGCCGAACTCAACCGCCTCGTGATAGACATCGTGCTGCTCGACACGCCCGCAGTAGTGCTCGACGAGGTGGAGGATGAGGTCGCGGACAAGGTCCTCGGGCGCGCTGGCCCCTGCGGTGACGAGCACGGTCCGCACATCCTCGAACCAGGAGGGGTTGATCTCGGTCAGATCATCGATCAGGTAGGCGCGTGTGCCCACCGCTTCGGCGATCTCGGTCAGTCGCAATGAATTGCTGGAGTTGCGGCTGCCGACGACGAGGACAAGGTCGCACGAGGGCGCGATCTGCCGCACCGCTGTCTGCCGGTTGGTGGTGGCGTAGCAGATATCTTCGCTGGGCGGCTCCTTGATGTTGGGAAACGCTTCGCGCAGGGCCGCGATGATCACGCGGGCATCATCCATGCTGAGCGTGGTCTGCGTGAGGTACACGAGGCGGTTGGGATCGCGGACCTTCAGCTTCGGGATGTCGGCTGGCGATTCGACCACCTGGATGGAATCAGGCGCCTCGCCGCGCGTGCCGACGACCTCCTGGTGGTTTGTGTGGCCGACGAGCAGGATCTGGTATCCCTTGCGGGAATAGCGGATGGCTTCGGCGTGAACCTTGGTGACGAGCGGGCAGGTGGCATCGACGACGCGCAGATTGCGGGCGGCGGCCCGGGCCCGCACCGCCGGGCTCACGCCATGCGCGCTGAATACGCACACCGAGCCCTCGGGGATCTCATCCACATCGTCAACGAAGCGGGCGCCGCGCTCGCGAAAGCGATCGACCACGTGGCGGTTGTGGACGATTTCGTGATACACGTAGATGGGCTCATTGCGGATCTGCAGGAGCTGATCGACGACGTCCACCGCCATGTAGACGCCGGCGCAGAAACCACGTGGATTGGCGAGAATGATGCGCACGCGTGAGAACACCTTGCACGATCGACTGGGGTGCCATGGGCAAACTCTGGTTTGCCAGTGAAGATCGGCCGCAGCCTGGCCGTGGGCAAGCGAAGGTCGCCGCGGCGACCCATGGCACCCGTACTCGATGATGATAGTCGCAAGTGGCTCGCAACGGTCGATGGCGGTACATTCACGAGTCATGACGACCGCCTTCGCCAGCGATCTCGCCCGGAACGGGCCGCACTCGTGCGAAACGGTTTCGACCGGGGAGGCCCGCCGTCGCGCTGTGCGGCTGGCGCGCGATCATGCTGAAAACTTCAGCGTGCTGAGCCGATTCGTTCCCGCGCCGCTGCGCGAGGATTTCGCGGCGATCTACGCCTTCTGCCGGTGGGCGGATGATCTGGGCGACGAGGTGGGTGATCCGCAGCAGTCGCTGGAACTGCTGTCGTGGTGGCGCGATGAGCTGCGCGCGTGCTTTGCGGGCGAGCCGCGGCATCCGGTCTTCGTCGCGCTGCTGCCCACCATCAGGAGTCACGATCTTCCGATCAAGCCCTTCGACGACCTCATCAGCGCCTTCGAGCAGGATCAGACCGTAACGCGCTACGAGACATGGGCGCAATTGATCGACTATTGCCGGCGCAGCGCTGATCCCGTGGGACGATTGGTGCTCATGGTGTGCGGCGAGCGGCGGGAGGAAGCGCTCTTGGCGCGCAGCGATGCCATCTGCACGGCGCTTCAGCTCACGAATCACTGGCAGGATGTGGCCCGCGACATTCTCGAGCGCGACCGCATCTATGTTCCCCGCGAGTTGAATCCGATCGAGCGGTTCGAGGAGCGGCTGCGCCAGAGCGCCAAGCAGGGGTATGGCTGCGACCATGCGTTCCTTGCGGAATCGCGGCGCGTGATTCGCGCGTGCGTGGAGAGAACCTGGCCGCTGTATCAGGAGGGAGAGAAGCTGGTGGAGCAGGTTTCGCCGCGCAGCCGGTCGATCATCTGGCTGTTTCTTCACGGCGGGGCTTCGGTCTTGAGGCGCGTGGAGCAATGGAACTACGAGACCGCTCTGCACCGGCCGCGCCTGAGCCGGTTCGCCAAGGCGATGCTGGTGGCGCGGGCGTGGGTGAAGTATGGCCGGGTGCGAGAGGTGGCGACGTGAGATGCATTGTCACGATTGCTCGTGCGGGGGCGCCATTGGCAAGCGTTTCGCTTGTACGTGTCGGACGATCATTCAACTTCGAAGGGCCACGGGCAAGGCGGCCTTGCCCATGGCACCCGGGCCCCTTAGAGCGGTTATCAGAATGGAATTGGGGGAGCGCGGACGTTCGGTCCGCGGCGTGCCTCGTGCGGACAGGATGTCCGCACTCCCCATTCTGTTCGGCGCTCGTAGGTGCGATCGAGGTGGCCACGTGAGCAGCGATGCTGATCAGGCCGACCTCGATGCCGCACTCCGCCGCTGCGGAAGGATCGCGCGACGGCGTGCCCGTAACTTCTACTACGGCCTCAAACTCGCGCCGGAACCGAAGCGATCTGCTCTGTACGTGCTCTATGCGTGGATGCGCGAAGCAGATGACATCGTCGATCAGCATCTGGGAAACGATGGGCAGAGAGTCGCAAGTCGGCTTCTCGAATTCGCCGAGCGCACCTGCCGCGCCCTCGAGGGATCGTGGGAGAAGGATGGCCGCGAGCACCTCTGGCAGGGCCTGCGTTTTCTCCGCGAGCGGTTCGGAGTCGCGGAGCAGCACTTTCAATCCATGATCGACGGCCAGTTGCGCGATATCGAGCATGGCGAGTTTGAAACGTTCGACGATCTGCGCAGGTATTGCGAAATGGTGGCATCGTCGGTGGGACTTCTGTGCGTGCAGATCTGGGGGGCGAACGATGCGCGGGCGGCGATACTGGCCATCGATCGCGGCATTGCGTTTCAGCTCACCAACATTCTGCGCGATTACGCTGAGGATGACGATCTGGGTCGCGTGTATCTGCCCAGCGAGGACTTCCGCCGCCACGCCATCACGCCGCAGGTGCTGCGTGCCTGGTCGGAGCCGGCCCGTTGCGGGCGATTCATGGATGAACAGATCGCGCGGGCGCGATCGTTCTACGCGCAGAGCCGCGATCTCGAGAACATGATCGAGCCCGACTGCCGGCCGGTGCTGGAGGCGATGACGATGATCTACTCCTCGCTGCTGGAGAAGGTGGCGGGTGATCCGGAGCGCGCCATCAGCGGGCATCGAGTTCGACTGAGCCCGTGGCGCAAGTTCGCCATTGCCGCCCGTGCGGCCCGCGCGGCGCGGCGATTGAGAGGGGCTGCGGTTGCAGCGCACGCGCCGGCGGCGGAGTCACGGGGTTGAGCGCGCGCCTGGTGGTCATCGGCGGGGGGCTGGCGGGCATCGCCGCGTCCGTCCGGCTGGCCGAGGCGGGACGGCAGCCATTGCTCATCGAGACGCGGAAGAAGCTGGGCGGTCGGGCGACGTCATTCATCGATCCGCGCAACGGCGAAGTGCTCGACAACTGCCAGCACGTGGTGATGGGCTGCTGCACGAATCTGCTGGATCTGTTCCAGCGGATCGATGTGCTCGAAAAGATCGGCTGGCACGACACGTTGCACTGGTCGCGCGGCAATGGCGAGATCGATCGCGTGAAGCCGGGCATGCTGCCGCCTCCGTTGCATCTTGCTTCATCGCTTGCGCGCCTGCGATTCCTTGATGGGCCGGATCGCAAGGCGATTCGGCGGGCCATGTGGCGTCTGGTGCGGGGCGGCTCGCGGCTGCGCGTCGAGTGGGCCGGCCGCACATTCGCGGCGTTTCTTCACGCGCTGCGGCAGACGGAACATTCCGTTGCGCGGTTCTGGGATCCGATCATTACGAGCGCGTGCAACATGCGTGTCGATCGATGCGAGGCGAGCTATGCGATTCAGGTGTTTCAGGAGGGATTTCTCGGCAACCGGTTCGCCTCCGCCATGGGATTGCCGGATGTGCCGCTATCGCAGCTTTACGATCCCGCCATCGACATGATTGAGGCGCTGGGCGGGGATGTGGTCGATGGCATCTCGGCGAAGGGACTGGCCTTCGACGGCCGGCGGGTCACGGGCGTGGTGACGCCGGATGGCATGATCGAGTGCTCCGCAGTCGTGAGCGCGATTCCACCGGACCGGCTCGACAAGATCGTGTCCGACACGATGCGCCGCGCGGATGCGAGGCTGCAGAAGCTCGACCAGTTTCAGTGGAGCCCCATCCTTGGGATTCATCTGTGGTTCGATCAGGAGATCATGGATCTGCCGCACATGGTGTGCGTGGATCCGCCCGAGGGTGTTCAGTGGCTCTTCAACAAGGGCGCGGATGGGCGGGGGCGGCAGCACGTGCACGCGGTGATCAGCGCTGCGGACGAGTGGATGGATTTGAGTGAGGAGGAGATCGCAGCCAAGGCGCTGGTGGATGTGCACCGGATGCTGCCGCGCTCGCGGGGGTTGGCGCCGGTGGAGGTGCGCACGGTGAAGGAGAAGCACGCGACGTTCGCGGCCATGCCGGGTGTCGATTCGATCAGGCCGCGCGCCTTCGCGACGGGGATGGGGCTGGGCGGGGGCGGGATCGCGAACCTGTTTCTCGCGGGCGACTGGTGCGACACGGGCTGGCCCGCGACGATGGAGGGCGCGGTGCGGAGCGGATATTCGGCGGCCGCGGCAGTGGCGGAGGATGCGGGGCTCGGCCCGCTGGGATCGCTGCCGAACGGCTGGCTGGCGCGGCTGCTGGGATTGAAGGATGTGGATGTGGTGGGGTGAGGCACACGCTTCCATGGGCTCTCGGGGTGCCATGGGCAAACTCTGGTTTGCCCGTGGCGAGCGCGATGGGTGAGATCAGCCACAGGCAAGCGAAGGTCGCCGCGGCGACCCCATGGCACCCGGAATAAGGGAATTGTCGGATTGAGTGTCGGGTGCCATGGGCAAACTCGGGTTTGCCCGTGGCGTGTGCAATGGGGCAGATCAGCCACGGGCAAGCGAAGCGCTTGCCCATGGCACCCGGAGAAGGAGAACATCGGATTGAGTTCTGGGTGCCATGGGCAAACTCCGGTTTGCCCGTGGCTCCTTTGGACGGGTCAGAGCTCAATCGCATCCATCTTCAGCGGAACGTCCCGCGCGCCAGAATGAAACTGGGCGCTTGACCATTTCCAATCAGTTGGAAGACCCGCGAGGCCGCGTCGAACAGGGTTCGCCTCGATGTATTCGATCGAGCTGCGGGCAACATCTGGAGAGACAATGTTGCGATCGTAACCGCCGCCTTGCTGCCAGAACCGATGCTCAACTTTGCCTGTCGGGCGAACAATTCTGAGTTGCTTGAACAGATTCGGATCGCTTTGCTGGAAGAACCGTGTGGCCTTCCGAGCCACAGGTTGCTTGATGCTTTTGAGTATCGCAGACACATCGTATTCATAGTCGCGTGGATGTATCAGCATGTGAACGTGTTCAGGCATGATCACATACGCCCAAAGACGAACCCCATGTCTGCAACGAGCGGCCTCCATAGCGTCAACGAACCAGAGTTTGATGCGATCATCTCGCAAGAGCGGCCATCGTTGAAAGCATGAAAAAGTAAGTTCATGCGCATGACCAGGTTCATTGATCACGCGACGAGTCTTTCGCATGACCTTTCGGTCGTTACTTGCCATCGCAACATTGTGCCGACGGCGCCAGCCACGGGCAAGCGAAGCGCTTGCCCATGGCACCCGGAGTGATCAGTCACGGGCAAGCGAAGGTCGCCGCGGCGACCCTATGGCACCCGGAGAAGGAGAACATCGGATTGAGTTCTGGGTGCCATGGGCAAACTCGGGTTTGCCCGTGGCGAGCGCGATGGGTGAGATCAGCCACGGGCAAGCGAAGCGCTTGCCCATGGCACCCGGAATCAGCCACGGGCAAGCGAAGGTCGCCGCAGCGACCCCATGGCACCCTAG
>Ga0326597_10003249_pt1 | contig 23618 bp, 38 predicted proteins | sample RVTome_12_FD_203789 | JGI IMG/M metagenome (GOLD analysis project Ga0326597, IMG submission 203789) | Soil microbial communities from uranium-contaminated site in the Upper Colorado River Basin, Wyoming, United States - RVT100D185 | ecosystem: Environmental > Terrestrial > Soil > Contaminated >... | reverse complement strand
CGGCCCTAGGTTGTCCAGTGTTTCTAGTATTTCTTTCATTAGAAGCAACATTCCAGACATCATTTCAGCACATTTTGGACAGATTTTCTTCTTCTCAACAGTTTTCATTTTTCATCTCTCCTTTTTTTGGTTATAATATACCATATTTGGAACAACAACGTCATATACACCAACTCGAAATAACTACGTGGTGATCGTGTTTCATTATACCAATGATAGAATACACCAACCATTATATACATTCAAGACCCCTACCCACAAGGGGTGGGGTTTTAACCGAGAGGGACAGCATAAAAAAATACCTACCGTATGAACAAATTCCAACATAATTTACCCCTTTATCGCTGATATTTTATAAGGCTTTAACTCAACCAAAATTTCAACCAGATCAGATTGACACTCCATAACATACTTAATGTCCTTGTATGCCGCCGTAGCCTCATCCAATCCCATGGTCTGATGTAACTCAAGACCCATATCCTTCATTTGCTGTTCACATGAATCTCGATCAAGTAATTTCTTAGCTTTTGTTCGAGACATTAAACGTCCAGCACCATGAGAACAGGACTCGAATGATTCCTTGTTACCCAAACCCTTTACAATATAAGAGCATGATCCCTGACTTCCTGGGATAATACCAATAGTGTCCTTGGTTGCTTTCGTAGCACCCTTACGGTGTAAAATTTGACCATAACCAATATCCTCGGCATAGTTGTGATGGATATTAACTGCATTATCGAAAGTCGCATACTCACATACATCGGTGAACGCTTTCTTTACGAAATTTGCCATAACATTACGGTTCTCTTGAGCGAACTCCATGGCAAAATTCATTGCTTGGAAATACTCTTGTCCAATATCGCTATTAAAATCAAAATATGCAAGTTGCCTATTACCATTTGAGACTATACCCTTCTCTACAGCTATACGCTGGTAATGTTCAGCAATCTTATAACCAAAGTTACGGGAACCTGAATGAATCATGAACCATATAAACCCATCAGAACCCTTCTGAATTTCTTGGAAGTGATTTCCACCCCCAAGCGTACCAAGAGATACACGGGAATTATCTAATTCTTGTTGGATTATATCAAAATCCGGTGTTCGGTCAAACCCCTCCCATTCAACAGACTCACTTCTCTTGTTGAACCCAACAGGAACATCACGTTTTACTTGTTGAACAATAGCACGTAAGGTCATAATATCAACATCCGTGATATTAGTTTTAACGGCCATCATACCACAACCAATGTCGGCCCCGACCATGTTAGGGCATATTGCATTATCCAACACAACAACCCCACCAATCGGCATCCCCACCCCCAAATGACAATCTGGCATCAATGCAACATGAGAAACTACTGGCATAGTGTCGGCAATAACGGTTGCCTGATCTATAGTCAAAGACTCAACATTATCGTTCCATATTTTAATAGGAACCTTAGTTTTATTTATTTGTATTTTTACTGGCATTTTCTTCTCCTCTACACCGCAAGATGCTTAAACACCTTCTTCATAATTTCCAAGTCGATCATAAATCCAATCATACTCACCACAAGTTGGACATGGGGCGTCACCCATGATCTTAATAGCATCATTAATATTATCGGCTGTAGTCCTTATATCAATCCACAGATAATGTTTGTTACAATTCCTACATTTATATACGAGATGTGTATTCATATTTCCTCTCCTTATACTTCGAAAAATAATTTTATATCATCAATATAACATAGTTTCTCAACTAAGTCAACTAAAATATCTCCGTGACATATCTTTGGCTTACACCAGCATCCTAGCCGTTTATCCTTGAGTTCATATAAACTCGCCATTAACTCAGGAGAGTTAAGTATATATTCCATATACATTTCAATAACTTCTGAACGTGTACCATCCTTACCTATAGTAAAAGGGTTCCCCCATTTTGATGGTCGGCCAATTAAAACATCATAGGGTTCTTTTTACAATGAACTACTTTAACCATTCCCACCATCCATTTTGACCGTCACATCCTAATGTTGTCCAGTATGTGTCTGTTTCAACAACATGCCCCTTTTTCCAAAAATGCCAATGTCCAAAGTACCATAGGTCTGGTCTTGTCCATTCAAGTATCTTAGATAGACACCCATTAGAAGGGTCAAGTGCTTTTATACTATTGTGCCTTAGCATCTCATGAAGATTCTCTTTTGCACAGGTATGACTGATAAGGATATCTATCTTTTCTTCCTCTACCCTATCAACCTCATACCATTTTATTGTCTCTTGAGGGAACCAATCATATCCTGGGGTTCTGTATTGCTTATCAATACTATATGCCCCACCCATCCATAATACCTTTCTACCGTCAGGAGTGTATGTTATCGTTCCTCTCGGACAATAATAAACGTTCTTTGCGACTTCAATAGGGGTTTTCAGAGCCATGGCATGGGGGTGTAAACATCTCAACGTAGTCAAGGCATCATGATTTTCGTGGTTTCCGTCAGCGAAATATATTTTTGTTTGTTTGGGTTTTATACCACTAATATTGAAATAACTTATCTCAGGCCAGTAACCGAAGTCACCACAGGCATAAATTATATCTGGACGTTTCTTGTTAATGAGTTCATTTAGTTTACAGAATTGACCATGAACATCACCAACGACCATTACATTTCTCATTTATTTCTCCTCATAGTTTACAAAGTATACAACTTATTGTATCATATTATACAAAGTATGTCAATTATCTCAACAATTATATGTTGTGTGGTTTACATTCTTACTTGTCAATAGTATAATGATAATAAAATAAAAAGAGGAAAAATATGAGTAAACAGAACATTCTCGATGTTAATGAGGAATATTTTCTACTGTGCTTGTTCAAGAGCCTATTCAACGATAAGTCTTATCTGGCAACAGTTACGTCAGCGTTTGAGTCCGGTTATTTTGACGATATTCACAACACCGAACTGTTTGAAAAGATCAAGATAAATTTTGAAAAATATAACACACTTCCAGATAGAGAAATAATATTAAACCAAATCAGTGCTGAAAACAGGGAAGCGGTTGAAGTTCTTTTCAGAGATATTGATTCCACCGAATTTGACATTGTTAAAAACTATGATTGGCTACTGGAAACATCCAATACCTATTTACAGGATAGAGCAATCAAGAGAGGTCTTGTTAAGGCTGTTGATGTCGTGTCCGAAGGTGGTAACATACAAGAGATTCGAAAGATAATCGAAGATTCCCTATGTAAAAATATGGTAATTGATCTTGGCCTGAATTATTGGGGGCAGTTAGGTGAGCGATTAAAAAGGATATTCACAGCCACCGATAGTAAAGTACCTACATATTATCCGCTACTTGATGAGTATCTTAATGGTGGGTTCCCCCCTTTTACATTATCAATGTTCGTGGCCCAAATTCATGGGTTCAAATCAAATATCATGGCAAACATTATTTCAAGACAAGTAGAACAGGGTCATAATATAGCCCTCGCTTCATTAGAGATGTCTCAAGATATGTTTGCACAAAGGTTTGACAGTATATATTCCAATTTGGATATCAATAGAATGTATATAAGAAAGTCATTAAAAGAAAGACTTTTAACAACCCTATTTGAGAAGAAAAAAAGCCCAACCCGTGGAGAATTATTCATTAAGAACTTCCCAACAGGTAATGCTTCTACGGCCGATTATAGGGTTTGGTTGCGGGAACTGAAAATGAGGGGCATAAAAATAGACGCATTTTATTTTGACTATATCAACCTTATGAAATCAGAATATGGTGATACAGGCCAGATGTATAATGATGTTAAGAAAATATCAGAACAGGCCAGAGCATTAGGACTTGAATTTGATTTTCCTGTAATATCAGTATCCCAGTTAAACCGTGGCGGTACTTTCTTATCTCTTATAGATGTTGATATGAACAGCATTGCGGAGTGTTTACACCCAAGTACATTGGTTAAAAAATGGGATGGTTCAAAGTATATCGACACACCAATCAATAATATTAAACAAAATGATATCATAAAAGGATCGAGAAACGGTGTTGTTGTTAAGAAAGTATTTAAAAAGCAAAGAAAGAAATTATATAAGATAATAACCAAATCTGGAAAAGAGATTATATGTAGTGCCGAACATAAATTTCCTACAGATAAAGGATTAAAAAATATAGAAAATGGGTTGATAAATGGTGATAAATTGAATATAATATAATTATAAAATCAATTGTCACAGGTAAGGATCATTAAATTCGTAGAGGATAATATATGAGTAATAAGAAAAATATACTAAGTGTTATTGAACAAGGGCTATTAAAAACAGAACAATCAGCATCACAGTTATCATATAACGATGAGATTGTTGAGATTATAGAACTTGAGGAGGATGAATGTATTGATATAGAAGTATCATCAGATCATTTGTTCTATGCTAACGGTATACTTACTAAAAATTCAATGGGAATACCTGCTACAGCAGATTTTATGATGATCATGGGTAAAGATGAGGATGCGATGGTATATAAGTCCGAGGTATATTATAAAATCGTAAAAAACAGATTGGGCGGCAGATGTGGAACAATAGATCATTTCTATTGGGATACAAAATCTCTAAAAATGTACGACAGTTCTGAAATAGATACTTGGATCGAGGAAGCAGTTATTTCAGGTGACGATAGAGAAGTTTTTGTAAAGGATGAATAATAATGAATGATATGCTTAATACTTTCTTCGACAGGGAAATCGACCTCTCAGTAAAAGATGTTGGTGAGATATCTCGACAAGACTGTGAGCCATTTATTATGAATATCCATTATGCAAAAAGATGGCCGAGTATATCATACTCATATGGATTATTTGTTGGTAATGAGTTATGTGGAATTGTAACATATGGATCACCACCAACAAATAATGTAAGATGTGGATTGGCTGGTGATAAATATAAAAACAATGTTCTTGAATTAAATAGGTTATGTCTATTATATAACAGGAAAAATGAGGCCAGCTTTTTGGTGGGTAGAAGTTTGAAAATGCTACCTAAAAAAAGGATAATAATTAGTTACTCTGATACATCTCAAGAACACATAGGGTATGTTTATCAAGCCACCAATTTTTTATATTGTGGACTGTCTGAAAAAAGAACTGATTGGGTTATTAAAGGTAAAGAACATTTACACTCCCAAACCATAGCAGATGAGTTCAGAGGTGTAGATAATAGAGTACAGGCAATTAAAGATAAATACGGTGATGACTTCTATTTAAAAGACAGACCCCTTAAACATAGATATGTTTATATAATTGGTGATAAGAAATTTAAAAAAGAGATCAGAAAAGAATTACGATATGATATAAAACCATATCCAAAATTAAATAGTTGACAAAAGATTTTAAGATGGTATAATTAGTAAATATAGGGGGGATCGGGAATCGTTTTAGATAAATATATAAAGAGAGGTATTTAACATGGGAACACTATGTACCATAGACGATTTTATTAATCCTGTCCCTCAGATTGCTAATTCTCTTCTGAACTATACCCTAGTTAAAAAGGATAAGGTTTTAGAGCAGAATAGAAAAATGATTCTTGTTTATTTCGGAGAGGTTTTGATGTATTTTTTGAAATCCGAATGTGTTGAGCAAGAAAACGGAGATTTCGAGGTTCCATTGAACTTATACTTTAAGGATGACGCTGAGTATGGAGATTACAGAGCGATTACACCATTAATAGTATATGCCGCTGGAAACGAAGATGAATATTAAATAGTAAGAGGTACAAAATGTCAAAGAACAAACCTGTTAGTAGTCAAATTAGTAATCAAGTTACAGAAACGAAAAAGCCATACCTTTCCGGTGCGGTTACCAAAACAAGGATATTTTTAAGGGGTATCAATCTAAAAAAGGTATACTCCATTGTCATGGTTATGACAACCTTTACAGTTGCAGTTTATATGATCGGCATGGTTATTGATGCGAGAAACGATACCAAATATCAAGAAATGGAAGCAAAGTATGCCACTCAGATCACATTGCTCCAACAAGAGCTAGAGTGGCGCACGACATCAAAATATAACCCAAAACTTGTTGATTGGGTTTATAAGAAAGCATCCAAAAACCCTTTAAAGCTATGTAAGGAGATGGTTGACTTCACTTATAAACACGCAGAATACCCAAAAACACTTATAGCTCTCATGGCAAGAGAATCAGCATTTGATCAGTTCGCCACTTCACCAGTAAATGCTAAAGGTTTGACGCAGGTAATGTGGAAATCATGGTCAAAAGAGTTGATAGCGGCCAATAAAGGTATTACAGAAGAACGTGACTTATATGATTGGCAGAAGAGTATCCTTGCCGGTGATTACATCTTGAAGACCCTGCATAAACAATATAAGGGAGATTGGAAAAAACTCTTAAAGCATTATGTTGGTGGTAAACACCCAACATACAAAGATGACATTTTTAGATACATAGGTGAGTTGACGGTAATAGAGGAATCGAACCCTACAGAGGAATTGATTGTTGATATATCATCAGATGAAGATCAGGTTGAAGCAGAAGAGACAGTGATTGAATCCACTACAGAAACCAAATAGATTATAATGTATAAAAAAGTAACATATGAATATATAAAAGAGCATATCGAATCATTTGGGTGTGCTCTTTTAAGTGAAGAATATAAGAACAATAGAACCAAATTAAAAGTAAGATGTCCAGAGGGTCATGAATACTATCCAACATATGATAATTTCCAACAAGGACATAGATGTTCTGAGTGTGCCGGTAAAAAGAAATTAACATATGAATTTGTAAAGGAACTAATTGAAAAAGAAGGGTATAAACTTTTAAGTAAGACATATAAAAATAATAAAAATAAATTAAAAGTAAAATGTAGTAAAAAACACGAATACTATGTGACGTTTAATGATTTTAAAAACGGACATAGATGTGCTGAATGTGCTGGGCTAAAGAAATATACATATGGGTTCGTCAAAGAATATATTGACTCATTTGGATATGAATTATTAAGTAGCGGATATATAGGTGCAAATTCCAAATTAAAAGTAAGATGTCCAGAGGGCCATGAATATAAGGTAAATTTTGGCGGTTTTAAATATGGTATTAGGTGTCTTGAATGTTCAGGAAAGAAAAAATTAACATATGATTTTGTAAAAGGATATATTGAATCATTTGGGTATAAATTATTAAGCAAAATATATAAAAATTCACAATCTAAATTAAAAGTAAAGTGTCCAGAGGGGCATGAATATAAAGTAACATGGGGAGATTTTCAACAAGGATATAGATGTTTGATTTGCTTTGGAACTAAAAAACTTACTTATGAATTCGTAAAAGAACAAATTGAAAAAGAAGGATATGAATTACTAAGTAAAGAATATACCAATGCAAATACTAAATTAAAGTTGAGATGTTCAAAAGGACATGAATATAAAGTAGTATGGAGTAGTTTTCAAACAGGTTGTAGGTGTCCTGAGTGCTCTCCTAATAAAAAACTTACTTATGAATTTGTAAAGGAACTAATTGAAAAAGAAGGATATTATCTTTTAAGTAACACATACAAAAACACGAATACCAAATTAAGAATAAGATGTAACAAAGGACATGAATATAAAGTACGATTTGGTGACTTTCAGCAGGGTATTCGATGTCCTATTTGCTGGGCTGAATCAACATCTTCCAAAGTAGAAATTGAAATTTTTGAATATACAAAAGAACTATATGATGGTGATGTAATTTCAAATGATAGGACTCAGATTGTCAATCCAGAAACAGGTTGTGGTCTTGAACTGGATTTATGGATTCCAGAGTTGAATAAGGCAATAGAATTCAACGGTGTTTATTGGCACTCTTTAAAAAATGTAAAGAAACGTGACTCTATTAAAAAACAACAATGTAAAGAAAAGGGTATTGATTTAATGGTAATTGATGAAGAAATTTGGATTGCTAATAAAGAACACTGTTTAAATAAAGTAAAAGAATTTATAATACATAACAGAAACTAAATAAATCTTTCATCTATTTGAATATAAATAGTTTCCATTATCTCGGCTATGTCTCTCTCAGGAGGGGTGTAGCCGAATCTTTTTGCAATAGATACAACGTTTGCGTATAGAGACAGCAAACCTGACCCAGACTCCATCACCACACTGTTTATAAACTTATCATTGCCTCTTAGTTCTTCTAAAACCTTGGTGATTGTTAATCCCATAGCCATATAGTTTTTTTCAATATCAAGTATATCCTCAGTACCAAAAGCAGACCTTAGAACATCAATGGGCCTGAACCCATATCTAATAATATCATCATCAGTTGTGTTTCTTATGGTGTCAAGATCGCTCGGAGAGAAATAGTCACGTATATCCACTTGGAGATCATATTCATCAGTGTCAGAACTTATCTTAATATCCATCAAATCCCCGTTAATATCTACAATAACCAGTAGAATTTTGTTTATAGCTTTCTGGATCATTGGCGGTGCTGTACCGGTTAAAATAGGGGAAGACCATATAACACCTATCCCATATACTTTAAGCATGGTTTTTACAGCCAATGCAGACAATATACCATTAACACTGTTATGGTAATACACATCAGCAATTCTGTAACCATTTGCTTTGAGATCGTAGAGGGTGGATTTATCATGAGCAATCACACCCTCATTTATATAAATATTTAATCTATCATTGAGATTCATATTAATCTTCTACTCCAGCTTCTTTTTCCATTTTTATTAAACGTGAATAATAATCTTTAATCTCGGCTAAATGGTCGAGCGAGATTCTTTTTGCCAGTACAGGGTCAGTTGTATGTTCCATTTCAACCTTCATCCCGATTTTCAATTCTTTCGGGTCGGCATCTTTCTCTTCAAATCCCTTTTCTTTTGCCCGACCAGCACCAAGAAAAGAACCCAATATAGCATAGATGATACCCTCAAATACATGAGTATTTATACCAAGTTTGTCTGACAATTCATGAATATCGGCATCTGGTGGTGAAGGATTTTCTTTGAAAAATTCCATTATTTTAGCCACGGCTTCCTTCTCACCGGTTGCTTCCATTAAATATCTGCTAATTCTTTCTTCTAGTTCCATTTCATAACCCCCTTCAATTTAAAATACAGTCCATTTACATTTTTGAGAATTCAAACTTCGGTGCCCCACCCATGGCACTTATATGAACCCGGTTGCTCACTGAAAGGTTTACCTATCTTCTCAGGGTCATAAACCCAATCACTTCACCGGCATGAACATTTACAAGACCTGTAATTTTAGAAACTCTATAAATTCTCTAATATCAAAATGTGTAGCACGTTGATAAATTGGTTGTATATCAACTACTATTATATGATTTTTTCTCTTTTTCTGTCAAGTATTGTTTAAGTCTCATCTTTAACCACTTCAATCCAGCTACTATTTGATAGTCGATCCAATACTTCATCGTAGAGGTGGTCAGGAAGCGTCATGAAGCCATTTACGAAGTTATGTGTTACTTGGATACCCCTATCATTATATATGCTCTGAATCTTCTTTAGGAGATCACCAGCCCTGTCATCAGATATGTTTATATGGATTTGTCTGTCTTCTTTCAATGATTGTTTACCATCAACATACTTCAAAAATGGTCTTGGGTTTCCGGTAAAGGCTATTGTACCCCAATAACTCACCTTGTCTTGGCTTGTTTTATGAGCAATAGTGGCATCTGGAATATCACGCTTTTTAATGTGCTTATGGAAACGTTCAACGTAATTAGGAACGGTATCATCAAGGTCATATTTTTTTGGGGTTCTACGCCATTTCTTTCTCAATGTGTCTGAATATCGATTAGGGTCTTCCATACCAGCAGAGTTATCGAATTCATCCCAATAGAATGGGTCATTATCAATAACCTGTCTTGTATACTCACCGGTTAAACTATTCTTGACTTTCTCTTTTTTAAATTTTAAACCCATTACGATGTTCCCAGGAGGGGTATCGTCATCACCAGCCTGACCACCACCACCAAGAATTGTAGCTTCTCCGAGGTGTTTTTTCATAGTCTTCTTATTTCTTTTCTTTATAAGATTATCTTCCCCGCTGGTAGCGGTTGTATTGGTTGCAACATCACCAGTGACGGTTGTTTCATCTATATAATCTTTAAATCTCGACATATCCCTTCCTTATCTTAATTCGTTTATTAGCTCTGGAAACAAAATATAATCACTTCTTAACAGATAAAATTCTTCACATTTAAACCATGTCTCATATCCAAAATTCTGTGCTTTCTTCCAACCACTATTTGTGTGGAAGTATTTACCAAAAGGTTTTCTCAATCTAGTTTTATAATCATCGTCAAATGTATCTGGATTTTTAAAGAAAATTTCAACACCCATTTCACCCCAACCTGTCCTATCATCATAAAGATTAATATCTCTTGACTCTACCCACGTATAATCTACTTTTCCAATAGGAAAAACATAATAGGCTGTCCCAAAGTAATTTAAACGCTCCCTATCACTTGATACAATTACAGACCCATCCCTTGTTGTATGATTATTCTTTTTAAGCCAAACGTTTAAACGTTTGGCGGTTGATGGAAACATGCCTTTGGTTTTACGGACTTCATTGGTTTTTTTCTTTACAAGGCCATGTCCTTGTAATTCTCTTATACCTTTCATAAAAGGCATACTACCACCAAGCATTTTAAGATATGATTTACAATCCTTCTTTAGAATCTCAATCATATCCGTAAAATCGGTTGCTACAACAATTGCTTTTGATTCTGATATATAATTTAACAGTCTCATAAATCCCTCTATTTAGTATGTACATTATTATTTATTAAATTAATTTTTTTATCGTGATTCTATAATTATTTATATAAATAATATTGACAGATTGTTGTTAAATCAAATTAATACTAAAAATAAATCAAAAGAGGGTCTGTAATGCCAAACTTAACAAGGATACTAGAAGAAATTGATGTTTTGAAAGAGGTGAAAGAACCTAAAGTGTTGTTCAGGCTAGTTAATGGTTATATAGGAACAGCAGAGAATCTTTGGGAGATCGACAATAAAAAGGCTGTAGAGGCTATAAAGAAAGCCGTTATACAGATTTCGATGTTACTGAAATGAGAGATTTAATAGATAGAATAGATTTTTTGTTAGAGTCTTTAGATAGGGTTTCCGAAAAAAAAGAATCGGACAATGAACAAGAGGAAATATTATCCGATGAGGAAATATTAAAATTAAAAGAGGGTGGTATTTTATAAATACTAAACAAACAACAAGGAGAAAAAACAAATGACCGACATTATTAAAAAAATTGACATGTACCTTTTGAGCGAACAATCATACAAAGAATTCTTCAACGTAAAATTGAAAAAATTCGGTGTTTCCGGTATTTCAGAACTTGACGATGCTAAAAAGAAAGAATTTTTCAACGAAGTAGATAAAGAATGGAAGGGGAAAAAGGAAGCCGACTGATGAGCCGACTCAAAAAGATGATTGACAACCAAGTTAATGAAGAGAAAGGTGATGATGTTAAGGCTCGTTTCTATTATAAATCTATTGTAAAGGATTTAAACGAACTTTTAAAAGTGTCAATGAGGGTACTTGGAGAAAATCACAAGACTTCAAAAGACTTGGAAAATGCATTGAGATTAATAATGAAGGGGGTCAATGATATCATGTCGGTGGTGGTAAAGGAGAAATAATGAGATTTGAAAAATATTTACTATCAGAAGCCAAGAATGTACCATCAGGTCTTTTACAATGGGTAAAGGATTATATTATGATGAGAAAACTTGGTAATGTAGCGGGAGCCAAAGCTGGTAAAACAGCTATTGATAAGGAAATTAAAAAATTAGGTCTTAAATCTGATGATGTTTACAAGCATCCAGAGGTTATGAATCTAGACCCGAAATAATATATGAGCTATATCAAACAACATTTTGATCCAAAAAGACATAGTATATTCATCCCAAAATTTCCCCAAAAGTATGGGGGTAGGGATAAGATTATTTGCCGATCAAGCTGGGAAACAATATTCTGTCAGTGGTGTGATAATAATCAAGCTATTGTAAAGTGGAGCAGTGAGTGTATAGCAATACCTTATAAACACCCATATAAAAAACAAAGAAATGGGTTGCCAAAGACAGCACACTACTACCCTGATTTTTTAGTTATCATAGAAAAGGCAGGTATTACCAGAAAATATTTGATAGAAGTTAAACCTTCAAAAGAAACAAAACCACCGAGAAATGGTGGAAATAAATCAGCAAAGACAAGGTTGTATGAACAAAAATCATGGGCTGTCAACAAGGCAAAATGGATAGCGGCTGAAAGATATTGTAACAAAATGGGATATATATTTAAAAAAGTAACAGAAAAGGAGCTAATAGCATGAGTGGTATTGTAAAGGACATAGAAAATATTTGAATGAAGTTGAGAAGTTATAAGAGATAAAATATGGCATTACAGCTTAAAGGTAAACATAGAAGTCATGGGATAACTTGGCAAAGTGGTCATCTGTATCAATTCAAATATACGAGTTGGATTCACGATCCAGAACCCACTTATATGCATTTTTATTCTGTTCTTGGTATTCACCCAAACACAGGGCATCAGCACAGGTACAACACTGGCATAAATTTCACATATATTCCTCGAACTATCCGTAGAGCATTTGCTAATATATGGTTAAAGGAATATGAGAAAAGTAAAGGGAATATGAACTTCACATGGGAGAGGGTACAGCAACAATTCCCATATCTCGAAGGTGCTGTTAGAAGATATATGCTGAAACCGGTTTATTATATCCAAAACGCAAGAGAGGTTTCCTTTGAGAACATGGAAGATGTTATTGTCTCTACATGGAATAAAGACTTTAGCAAGAAGCTGAGAACCGATCTTAAACAAAAATTTAGACGTGCAACGGGTAATGCCGAAAAAAATAATAAGAAAACTGGCCTTTGGGGGAGATTTTTTAAATAAATACTCTATAGGAGTATATTAATTAATGGACAAATATGTAGAAACAAATATGTCATTCTGGCAGAGATTGAAGTTCTTATTCACTAATCTCCTAAAAGAATCCCTTTGTCCGACAGTTGAAATTGAAAAAATAGTGATCAAGGATAAAATTGTCAAGGTTCAGGTAGAGAAAATCATACAGGTTCCTGTCAAAGAAACTATAATTGAGCGATATATAGAAAATACGAACTGTGATGTAAAAAAAGAGGAAGTAAAAAAAGAGATTGTTAAAAGGGAGGCAGAGGAGAGAATACCATTTTTCGAACTTGCTGACACAAATGTGAAGAGTAATATATGAAAATCCATAAACAGAAAGGTTGTAAAAGAAATGAATTAAGGTGTAAATAATGAATGATATAGATGACGTTTTATTCATGAACAAAACAATAAAAACAGAAGAGGAGAATGTTATGGCTGGTAAGAAAATTGTTAAGAAAGTTGATGTAGAAAAAGAATATGGGATTGGTCTGGATGTAGGTACAGGATTTATTTGCTCGGCAGGGTTTGATAAAAACAACAAAGTTGAAACAAAATCCCTAAGAGATGCATTTTATACCATCCCAACAGAGACATTTCAGAAACAGGTTTTTAATAAAAACCAAATGAAATATGTTGAAATTGGTGATAATGTCCACATTGTAGGTGAAGATGCTATAACGCTTGCCTGTATCCAGAACACGGTGGCAAGGCGACCTTTGTCAGTTGGTGTTATTAACCCGAAAGAAAGAAACGCCGCCCCGATCCTGAAAGAAATGTTCAGGTATTGTTTGGGTTCTTATAAGAAGAAAGAAGGTGAGACATTAGTATTCAGTGTTCCTGGACCTAAGATTGGTGATGTAGGGTTTAATATCGAATACCACTCTATGAGTATACAGTCTCTTGCAAAGTCGTTAGGACTCGAACCAGTACCCTTAAATGAAGCATATGCTGTAATCATCAGCGAACTTGAAAAGGCTGACAATGTAACTGGACTTGGTTTCTCATTTGGAGCCGGTCTTGTGAACGTTGCCTTTGTATATAAATCAATGTTAATGTTTGAATTTTCCATTGATAAATCAGGTGACTATATCGACAGAGAATCCTCACAGGCTTGTGGAGTCAATGAGAGCATGTTGAATCACCTGAAAGAAAACAAACTTGACCTTTCAAAAGATGAATACAAAGTGACACCAGAAGAACGTGCGCTTATGTTCACATATAGATTTGTTATTAAAAATGCGATAAAGGAAGTTGTAAGAGCCTTTACGGAAACAAGTAATGTTAATGTAATAGAGTCAATCCCCATCGTTATATCAGGTGGAACTTCAATGCCAAAAGGGTTCTTGGAGTTATTTGGAAATGAGTGGAAAGCGGCAAAGATACCTTTCGAGTATTCTTCAATTATACCGGCAAAGGACAAGCTGACCAGTGTTAGCCGTGGATGTCTCTTATGGGCTAACCACATTGAAAAGGGAAAGAAATAAGAAATGGACTTAAAAAATTCTGTCATTTTAGTTGTTGAAGAAGATTGGGAAAAGCTACAGGTTATATGCGATGAGCTAAAGAGGGTTGGCCTCGATAGATTACTATGCTCTCATTCCGGTAAAGAAGCAATGGAAGTCATTAATAATGGCCACATTCCAGATATGATTATTGTGGATACCGGAATTTCTGATATGAACGGCTTTAAAATGACAGAGATGATCAAAAATATTAACGATGATGTAATTGTTATAAATATAGTTGATTATCAGGAATCCATTATATCACCTCTAAATGCTTTAAAGCATGGGTGTGATGATCATGTCGGGAACAGGGTTATAGAAAACCCACAAGAACTCATTAAAAAAGTCACCTTTTGGTTGGAATATAATACCGAAAGGGCAAAACTCAGAGAAATGTACACAAGGAGTGTAATTAATGCCTGAAAGAAAATCACAAAAATTCGATCCGAGAATATGTGATCTTAGAAAACAAGCCTGTTATCAGAAAATAGAAGACATGGAAAAGAGGCTTGCTCAGGCGATTGAACAGTCAAATGTCGTTTCTAACTTGGCCAATAAAGGACACAGAGAGTCTTTACAGAGTGCCATGGGTGTCATTCAGAAAACATTCGACCAAGGTTCAGCACATTTCAAAGAACTCGAAAGACAAATCGATGAAATTAGGGAAACCCTCAAGGATGATTTTGATCAACATGGTGAACTAAGAAATGATATAAAACAACTATCTGAAAACTTTACAAACTTTCGTATATCATGGATGAAGGAAATCGAAAAAGTAAAAGAAAAACTCGAGACCGATATTAAAGAATCCAAAGATGGTTTCAAGAAGATCGATGACAAGGTTAATAAATGGAGAAATATAGGGATAGGTGTGGTGATATCAACAACCTCATTATTTGCTATTGTTAAGGTTGTTATATTGTTAATGGATAAAATTTAACTAAACTGTAAGGAGAAAAGTATGAAACTCGGTGATTTAAAAAATGTAGAAACAGTATTGAAGAAAGTGGTAAACACAGCATTGCCAATTAAGATAGCGTATTTACTATCGAAATGTCTTCCAAAAATGGATCAAGAACTGACAATTTTGGAAAAAATGAGAATAAAACTGGTAAATCAGTATGGTGTAAAGGGAGATGGTGACCAGATAACGGTAACAAAAGAAAAACTTCCAGCGTTCCTCAAGGAATACAATGGACTTTTAGATGTGGACGTTGATATTGAAATGCCCTCTATCTCTATTGATGTTCTTGAAAAGGCAAATGTGAAGCTGACACCAATAGAGGTAGAATCACTGGTAAAAATTGGCTTAATAGACGAAAAAATGATGTTGAACGGATAGTATTACATGTTAAGAGACACTATAAGCAACACAGGACAACCAACTAAGATAGATGCTTATGGTTTACTACAAGTATACGACTCTGTTCGTTCAAAATGGGTATCAATAAGCAGGGAAAGCAAGGAATTTGGTATAAACCACAAGACAATAGTTAACGATAGATGGATGGCTGTTGTCAGTGGATTATATAGTAACACAAACGGTTACCAGATAGTAAGAAATTGTATTGTAACATCGGTGTCGGTGAGGACAAAAGGTAGTTCAAATTGTGCTGTTGAAGTAAGGAAAAATGATGGCGTAACGGTGGTTACGAGTATCAATTTAGTTAACGAAGTATCGAAAACAGTGGATAATTTGAACATCAATTTAGATGTTAACGATTTTATACAGTCATATCTCATTGTTGATAGCGGGAGCGTTGGGTATCCAATAGTTTCTGTTGAATTGGCATATAGATAAAATACAATTTCTATAAGGAGAAATAAAATATGAGCACATGGCAAGTAATTATAAAAAATAACAGTGGTATCACTCAAATTGTAGAAGATTTGGGTATTAGCATTGCAACAGCGACACAGATAACATTCAGTGACCAGTTTACATATGATGAAATTGCTGGTTCCGATGATCTGAGAGCATTGGTTCTGGCGGGTACATTGGTTGTCAATGATAGTGTTGGTGATCTATCGGCGGCAAATGGAGTTAATTGGTTATCATTAGAGAATATTAAGGATGTTCGTGATAATCATTACACAAAAACAGAGATGCAATCCTCTGGACAGGCTCAATTGCATTGGGATAACATCACAAACGCACCGACATTTGGTGATACAACATGGACTGAACCGGTTGATTATATTGTTGATACGATTACAACCTCTGCATCTATTCCAGGAGCGGGTTCGGTAGTTAACGCATACTATGTAAACACATCAGATGATACATATTATAAATGGTCTGGTTCAGCATGGGTAAGTGCTGGTCCTGTTCTTGATGGTGATAGGGTTATCAATGAAGCAGATGCAGATGATCCAATTTATGAATACACATCAAGTGGTGATTCTTGGACAGACCTCGGAACACCAGCAGATAATACAGCGGTAATCGTAAATGATGATGGTGACGGTAAACCAGCACAGTATGTATATGATACAATCACATTATGGATAAAGATCGGTGATATAGATTTCACAGGTCATTTTAATGGTGGAGCAAGCAAGCATGACGCATCAGAAATTGATGTAGAAGGAACCTATACCTACGTTACTTCCGGTGGAAATGTAGAAAATGCCATATCTGATATTGACACTCAGTTAGGGACAAACGCAACGGCGGCATCCACAGCACAATCGGCTATTGATACCCATTTAAACGGTGGAGCAAACAAGCATGATGCCAGTGAAATTGATGTTGAAGGAACCTATACCTATATCACTTCTGGTGGAAATGTAGAAAATGCTCTTTCTGATATTGACACAGCCCTTGGTTCGGTTATTCATAACACACTTGATGGTGCTTATGATCAAGATGGCGCTGGACTCGGAAGAATAATCATAATTGATGCCGGTGCTGTTAAACTTGACGCATCAAGTGATTTTTATGCACCTCTTGAACTATCAACACAAAGTGCCTCTCCTACAGCTGGATTGGCTACTGGACAATTATCAAATATCGGTGGAATCCTCTGTATGTATGATTCTGTAAGAGCTAAATGGTTGAGCGTACAGAGATACTTCTTAACATTTGGTAGAAAAGGAAACACAAAAGATCAATATCTCAATTTTGCGGGTGGTACATTACCATCAAACAATAGTGGTTACAGATTGATGAGGAACGCTACTATTATAGGCATGACAGCACAATTGAACGCATCAGGTACTTGCACCTTTAACGTGAGAAAAGATGACGTACTGACCAATATAACGGCATTGTCAGTGTCAGCGGCAATTGGAAATCAAGTTACAACTACAAATATTGATGTGGCGGCTTCTTCATATTTACAAAGTTATTTGGGGGCGGCTTCAAGCGTTGCAGACCCAATGTTTATGGTGGAAATTGCTTGGAATTTAACATAATATGACAGTAATTGTTAAAAATAATGGTGGTTCACCAGTATGGGTAGATGACTTGGGGGTTAGTATACCAGCGACCTCTCAAGTCACCCTATCCGATTTATTTGAACTATCAGAAATACTTGATTCAAAATCTCTCGATACTCTTATTCTTAATAGTACATTAGTAGTTAATAATGGTACAAGTGATTTATCAGCAATAGATGGTGATAAATACCTACAGATAGAAAATGTTAAGGACTCTGATGCCGGGGATGTAATATCTGTTCTTAACGATTTAACAGATGTAAATGCACCAACCCCATCAGGTGGATATGTTCTAACATATAACAGTACATCTGGAAAGTGGGAAGCATCGGCTGGTGGTGTTGGTGATATGATCACCTCTATTTATGACCCCACATCGATTTCTGGGGATGCTTTTGATTTAACAAATCATTTTGGAACAATACCGATCAGTGCTGTATCTGGTCTTACAGATGAATTAACCACGATCACCAACAGTATAACCGCTGGCGATGAGTATGATAGAGAATGGGCAATAGCCATGGCCATTACATTAGGATAAAATATGAAATATTTATGTGACCATTATAAATTTGACCCACAAGATGGACATTTACATTTCTATCTTCATGATTTTGATGTCGAGTTGGCATCGGTTTTAATCGTAACCAATGTGACAAGAAACGAAATCATATACCTTCCACAGATAGATGGAAAGGGTGGTGTTATAGATGATGATATGTTGTCATTTGATTATGATGTTTCTGCCCATGATGAAAGAGACGAACTTCAAATATTTCTTGAAATTAGTGATGTTGATGTACTTGGAGATAAAAAGATACAAACAATATATGAGTCTCTTTCAAGAGATAGAACCCTATTACGATTAATGAAAGAACAATTGGTGGTATTAACAAAAATAGAAAAACACCTTGAAAGTATGGATGGTGAAGAGATAGACAGTGGAGATTTGGATTTAAAATTATAAGAGGGAATAAAATATGATTATAGAAGATGGAAGTAAAGGATATACGGCGAAGGTTAACCCCGATGGACATTTGGTTACAAGATCGATAATTCTTTCAGATGAACATTATGTGAGTTCGTATGGCGAAGGTGCATATCTTGTGGGAAACCCACAGATATCTCTTGACGGTACAAATCAATGTTGTTTAATGGTAAAAAACCTGAACAACAATTATATCTTACACGTTGAGGCTTTGTTCGCAACATGTCAAAGTTCTGATGGTGCATTTGTAAGTGTTACAAGAAACCCTGTATATGTATCTGGTGGCTCGGCAGCTATACCAGAAAATATGAACTTTGGGCTAAATAAAACACCAAATGTTGAAGCATGGTACGGTAATAATATGTTTTTATCAAATAATACGCACGGAATTCTTGGTGGATATATAGCTAAAGGGTTTTCAGAGTTTCCATTTAATGGTGCATTGTTATTATATTCTAATGACAGTATCGCAATGTGTATAATGGGAACAAACGCTACATATGCAACACTTGGGGTGAGATTCTACTTTGCACAGCACAATGAATAATAATAAATTAAAATAAGGACAATACAATGAATATTAAAGACAGTTTAACAGGAAACACAGCAAGGGTTTTCGATGGCGAATTAAATACTCGCGCCATAATTAAGACTATCGGTTCGCATCAATCATTTCAAAAAGGATTTGTATTTGCATGTACAGGACAAGGCTCAGAACCCAACGCATCATCAAAGAATATCTTTGGTATTACAAATACCTCTGATAAATTTCTTCTTTTAGAAAGGTTTTCGTTTCAAGTGGTATACCCAACAACATCCTTACCGTCTGTTGATGAATATGTATCATTGTATCTTGGTGCGAATGGATGTTCTGGTGGTACAGCTGTCACCGCCGCAAATACAAACGCAACATCAAACTTTTCTGGAAATCATGAAATATTAACAGATGGTTTTACATGCGCGAATGATGGCAATATATTTTGTAAAACACACCCAATAAATGGAGTACTTTATGAAATGGACTTAGATGGTATGATGGTTCTCGGACAAAATGACGCAATGATAATGAAAATATCATCAGCGTCAGCAAACACAGACGGTAAAGTAATAGTTAGAGTGTGTTTCATATACCTAGACACGTTAAACGGATAAAAATATGTCAATATATACAAACATACAAGACCCACTATCAGACAGGACAGTAAAGGTCACAACAGACAATGCTCTATTGGTTGCGGTTGTTCCAGCACCACCACCAACCCCAGGCACTCCATCTGTTCAAACACTTTATTCAAGATATGTACGGGCTGGTGGTACATTAGCTGGCTCAAATAATATGAATGTTGATGGTTCTGTTACACCACAAAAATTCTGGATTCCAGCGTCATCAACTTATGATATATATATCACAGATATTCTTATATGGATGATTGATGACTCTGTAAAAATGAAGGACTTTGGTGATATCACCAATGGTATAACAAATGGTGTTGATTGTTATATAATTCAAAATGGTCAGACTAACTATGCTATGCAAAATGTCACCAATAATGTTGGCTTTATACAATACTCTGGTGGTTCTTTCGAAGTATTGGCCGCAGTTGTAGGTAATGATTACGGGTTTATTGTACCAATAGAATTTCCTATACCATTAAGATTGGGTGTAGGTACGCTTGATAGGTTTGAAGTGCTTATTAAAGATAATATAACATCATTAATAGAGTTTACAATATTTGCAAATGGATATAAACAAGGATAAAATATGGGATATTATGCAGATGATGGTCAGGTTGTTATCAAGGAATATAACGAAACAAATGGTCATTATAAAACAAAAGGATTTACATTTACAACAGGTGCTTCTGGTATAACTGAGTATATTATATCATTTCCATACCAAGTAGAACTGTTGGCAGGAACATGTGACTTTCAGTATGCAGAACTTGGAGATTACGTTGATTTTGATGTTGCTCCTGATACATTGATTGGAATTACAATGACAGAAGGTGTTTCTGGTAATGATGTACTGACTGTCAATGATACTGCGAGGGACAATACTGGAAATGGGTATTACCTTGAAATTGGTAATTACACATATCAGGTAGTTAGAACAGAGGAATTAGAGAATCCTGTCTATTTTCACCCACCATTCAAAGAAAATATTCCCGCATATACTCCAATTTTTCAGACAATAAGAATGGTAGAAAGTTTATACGCTGTTCATGGGAGAACGGTTGAAATAGGGGCCAATAAAATTGGGGCAAGTTTCATTCCGAGGGGGGTTCCCATTAAAATAAAATATTTCAGCGTATCAAATACTCCAAAACAAATATTCTTTACTTTGGATTTGTTGTATTAAACTGTAAAATTTCGGAGTAAGTTTTGATAAATACTATTATGAGTAAGAAATTAACATATGAATATGTTAAAGAACAAATTGAGAAAGAAGATTACCAGCTTTTAAGTGATTGTTATAAGAATAACCAAACTAAATTAAATATTAAATTCCCAGAGGGGCATGAATATAAAGTAACATGCAATAGAATTCAACGGTGTTTATTGGCACTGTTTAAAAAATGTAAAGAGAAAGGTATTGGTTTAATGATAATTGATGAAGAAATTTATAATTTTAACAAAGAAAAATGTTTAGACAAAATTAGAGAATTTGCTAAGGATATTTCATGATATTAGGAAGAGTGGCCGTAGATACATTTGAAGACTTTTCTGTGGTGGATGTTACTAATACGTTAGTTCCAAGCCTCAGTGCCACAGATTTTACCTTTCAATTATTTGCCCCTGACAAAACAGAAGTAGGGTCAACAACAGTACCGGTAACCATAGAGGAGCTTGGTGGTGGTCATTATAGAGCTTCTTTTACACCTGATGTCACGGGTCTTTGGCTCTTGGTAATATATCATTCCGAATACTTTCCATGGGGAAAATCAGGAAATGTTCAAGTTTTTGCTAACGATTTCGATAGTATGACCACTATTATCAGCAGAGTTCTCGGACTTGTTCAAGAGAACTATTTTCTTGACTCTTGCACTTATAATGAATCTGGCTGTCTTTTGACCGGAAGGATGCGAACTTATAAAGATGGTATCAGTGTTGGGACAGATATAAATGTGTTAGCAACCTACCTCATCACAAGCACATATAATTCAGGCGGCAACCTAAATTCATACAAGGTCATCCAAATATGAGTTTAGCGATGGCAACGAGAGGGATGGTAGCTGGTAGATGTAATAGTGTCGGTGATCGTGGAAGCTCATCATTCGAGATAAAAACCGTGTTTAAGGACAGAATTGTTGAGAAGGAAGTCCCATGTAAATTACCAAAAGTAAAAATAATTTATTTTAAAGAAGAAACAAGCGATATAAATATTGTTGTCCTAAATCTGGACGATAAAAATTTATTAATATAAATATTAATAGACGTGTAAAATAGGAGAACTAATATAATGATAATTTTTAACCCAAAACTTAAAAAATCGTTGACAATGACGGTTGCCCATGAGGGTATAGAATCATCAAAACTAAACTTCACATTCAGAATCATCGTTGAAGGTGTTGAGTATGGTTTCCCATGTGAATTTGATGGAAGCAAAGTAAAAGTTGAAATACCACCTTTGTCAGAAGTTATAAAAGAGATAGATAATGGAGAGTATCTTGCTAAACTTGAAGTTAATGGCGATAATAAATTTTATTTGAAACCATTTAGCGAGAATGTAACCATTAAAAAAGAACCTAAGATGGAAGTTCTTATGGACAATCCTGAAAAAAATGAATCAAATGTGATTGAAGGTCTGAAAATTGCCATCAGTGAATTCATTGATGAAGACCTGACCACTATCGGGTTTGATGTTGCAAAGAAAACTGATACACCACTAACAGGTGGTGACGAAGAGAAAAAAACAGAAAAGAAAAAGAGACCATCAAAGATTTCTAAGTTCTTATAATAAGGATAAAATATGAAAATTAAAGGAACAGATATATTACTCCAACAGGGTAATTATGTGATTTTCTATGATGCTGTTGGAAATCCTCACAGACTATTTTTTGATCAATCAACCTCAAGGTTTGTACTTGAAGGTGGTTTAGAGCTCACAGGCGAGTGGTATCTTAATATTGATAACATTCAAGACGTTACGATCACAACCCCAGCGAGTGGTAATATTTTATCATATGATGGTTCTAAGTGGATTAATACGGCTGGCGGTGGATATGGTGTTGATCATAATATTCTGAACAGTTTGAATGTTGGTGATTATAAGCATTTGACCGATGCTGAATATACTGATTTAACCGATGCCGGATACACAATTCTTCATAGACACACGGTAGAGTCTGTATCAAGCCCAACGAGTGCCGATGACAGTTATCAAATCGGTACGGTATGGGTAGACACGGTACTTGATCTATCATTCATCTGCGTTGATAATACGGCTTCTAATGCTATATGGTTAGATACAACAACCACAGGTGTTGAGGATATTGTCGGTGCAATGGTCGCCGGTAACAACGAAACCAATATTACAGTCACATATAACTCTGGGAAACTTGATTTTAGTGTTCCACCTGCAACAAGTGGTTCGCTCGGAGTTGCATCTTTTGACAGCGACTCATTCATTGTTAGTGCTGGTCATGTAAGTCTTAATCCAATTTCTCTTGACGAAGTTTCTCAAGATGCGGTTGG
>Ga0326597_10003248_pt1 | contig 23622 bp, 21 predicted proteins | sample RVTome_12_FD_203789 | JGI IMG/M metagenome (GOLD analysis project Ga0326597, IMG submission 203789) | Soil microbial communities from uranium-contaminated site in the Upper Colorado River Basin, Wyoming, United States - RVT100D185 | ecosystem: Environmental > Terrestrial > Soil > Contaminated >... | reverse complement strand
TGGCCTGGCCCCCGGTAGGAGCCGAATCCCTTCGGCGACCCAGGCCCGACAGGGCCTGCCGCGCCCCGGCGCGGGATCGCCGGTGCAACCGGCTCCTACCCCGGGTGCGAACATCGCGCCGTGGCCTGGCCCCCGGTAGGAGCCGAATCCCTTCGGCGACCCAGGCCCGACAGGGCCTGCCGCGCCCAAGGCGCGGGATCGCCGGTACAACCGGCTCCTACCCCGGGTGCGAACATCGCGCCGTGGCCTGGCCCCCGGTAGGAGCCGAATCCCTTCGGCGACCCAGGCCCGTCAGGGCCTGCCGCGCCACCGGCGCGGGATCGCCGGTGCCACCGGCTCCTACCCCGGGTGCGAACATCGCGCCGTGGCCCAGCCCCACGGTAGGAGCCGAATCCCTTCGGCGACCCAGGCCCACCGGGCCTGCCGCGCCCCGGCGCGGGATCGCCGGTGCCACCGGCTCCTACCCCGGGTGCGAACATCGCGCCGTGGCCTGGCCCCACGGTAGGAGCCGAATCCCTTCGGCGACCCAGGCCCGACAGTGCCTGCCGCGCCCCAGGCGCGGGATCGCCGGTACAACCGGCTCCTACCCCGGGTGCGAACATCGCGCCGTGGCCCAGCCCCACGGTAGGAGCCGAATCCCTTCGGCGACCCAGGCCCAACAGGGCCTGCCGCGCCCCGGCGCGGGATCGCCGGTGCAACCGGCTCCTACCCCGGGTGCGAACATCGCGCCGTGGCCTGGCCCCACGGTAGGAGCCGAATCCCTTCGGCGACCCCGGCCCGACAGGGCCGGCCGCGCCCCGGCGCGGGATCGCCGGTGCAACCGGCTCCTACCCTTATGATGGGAAATCGCGGCGCGCCCCCGGAATCCCGGTAGGAGCCGAATCCCTTCGGCGACGCAGGCCCGCAGTGCCTGCCGCGCCCCAGGCGCGGGATCGCCGGTACAACCGGCTCCTACCCCGGGTGCGAACATCGCGCCGTGGCCTGGCCCCACGGTAGGAGCCGAATCCCTTCGGCGACCCAGGCCCGCAGGGCCGGCCGCGCCCCGGCGCGGGATCGCCGGTGCCACCGGCTCCTACCCCGGGTGCGAACATCGCGCCGTGGCCCAGCCCCACGGTAGGAGCCGAATCCCTTCGGCGACCCAGGCCCGACAGGGCCTGCCGCGCCCCAGGCGCGGGATCGCCGGTGCAACCGGCTCCTACCCTCGGTTGGGAGATCGCGGCGCACTCCCGGAATCGCGGTAGGAGCCGAATCCCTTCGGCGACCCAGGCCCGACAGGGCCTGCCGCGCCCCAGGCGCGGGATCGCCGGTGCCACCGGCTCCTACCCTCGGTTGGGAGATCGCGGCGCACTCCCGGAATCGCGGTAGGAGCCGAATCCCTTCGGCGACCCAGGCCCGACAGGGCCTGCCGCGCCCCGGCGCGGGATCGCCGGTGCAACCGGCTCCTACCCCGGGTGCGAACATCGCGCCGTGGCCTAGCCCCACGGTAGGAGCCGAATCCCTTCGGCGACCCAGGCCCGACAGGGCCGGCCGCGCCCGTCCACGGATTCGACCCGGCGTAGGGCCGACTTCAGTCGGCTACATGGGCGACCTCAACAGCCGGCCTCCGCTCACTCCGCCGTGAACCGCGAGAGTCGCCCGCGGCCCCCGCGCGCCGGCTCAGTATGCCCCGCGACCCACTAGCACCGCCGGGATCGTCATCGCCAGGATCTTGAAATCGAGCGCCCGCGACCAGCGATCGATGTACTCCAGATCCAGGCGGATGCGCTCCAGGAACGAGGTCTCGCACCGCCCGCTGACCTGCCACAGGCCGGTCACCCCCGGCTTGACCGAGAGGCGGCGGAGCTGCCAGTCCAGGTTCGCGCCACACCCGCAGGGCCGAATTCATTCGGCCGCGGTATCGATGCCACGGGCCGCCGCAAGTCTTCCCCCCCCGGCCCGTACACGTGGGAGGGGGACAGGGGGAGGGGGCGGATTCACCTCCCACGCTGCATCCCCGCCCCCCTCTCCCCGGCCCTCCCCACCCGGGGGGAGGGAGCGTAAAGCCCGAAGCCAGAAAAAGGCCGGGCTCTGCCTGGCACGGTGGGAAGGGCTCGGCCTCGGGGCGAGGCACCAGCGTCCGCCCCGTGCGCGGCGAGCCTGTGCTCACAGGTCCAGGGCCATCTCCACCATCAGCCGGTGGTTCGTGGCATCGTCCCCGCTCACCCCGTCGACATCGCTGCGGCTCTCGAGGTCGTAGCGCAACGAATACTGCGCCACCCCGTGGGTGAAGAGGGCCGCGTCACAGCCGAGGCGTAGGTCCTGCTCATCGTTGGGCACACCAACGACCTCGTTCGTCACCCAGTCCACATCCGCGCCGACCTGGAGGGAATCCCCCGCGAAGTAATCCACGCGCAAGGAATACGCCTCCGCAGCGCTACCAAACGGATGGCCGAGGATCTTGCCGCGGTAGGTGTAACCGCTCTGATAGGTGCTGTGGTTGTAGAAGACATGCGGGTTGTTACGGGTCGCGTCGCTCTTGAACCACTCAAAGCGCAGGTCCACGGGAACCCCGGGCACCACTCCCGGCAGGTACACCCCCACAACCCAGCCGTGGTCGTGGAAGAAGGGCACCACGTCGAGCAACTTGCTCTGATCCTCCCCCCCCCAGTCGAGGTACACACTCCCGCGGACCGGCCACCGCAGGCGGTACGCGAGATTCACCGCGGCGATGGAGTTCTCCGTGTCGTTCTCCCCCGAGTCGTTGAAGCCGGTCAACACGTCCGCGACCCCGGTATCGAACAACCCTGGCCGGGCATAGCCCCCGAACTGCACCACGCGGGCGAGTCCGATCTCGACGTTCGGTGTGGGCTTGAAGTCGAATCGCAGGCCACTGAGCTGCGCCCGCGGCACCGCCCGTGCGTGCTCCAACTCCGTCCAGAACCATTCGAACTGGAACGGGCCCAGATATCCCAGAAACCAGGGGAGCTCGATGGGATCCGGGTTGGAGAGCTTGATCAGGTCGAGCGGCTCGGCATTGTCGGAGAGCAGCAGCGCACCGCGTCTCCCCGGTCCCCACCAGAGGTGATCCCGCCCGCCCTCCAGCTCCAGATTCCACAGGCGCAGCTTCACATAGCTCTCACGGAGGTCGACCCGTGCCCCGGTCTCGTCCACCGGCGGCGGCTCCTGGTTCAGGCCGTGGCGGCGGAGGGGGATGGAATCCCCGGTGCCATAGCGAAGCTCCGGGCGCAGCGCGAACCCCAGGGTGTGCCCGAGCCGCGCGTGGGCCTGCCAGTCGAGGCGGGCGTCGAAGCCGTCCCCCAGAACGTCCCCATGCTGCCCGAGCGCCTCGGCGTTGCCGCTGGTCGCAAACCCGCGCAAGGCGAGGCGTTCGGCGGGTTTGAAGTAGGTCGAGCCACCGTCCGACTTCCTATCATCGAGCTCCGGGCGGAACTCCCGCTCCAGGCGTGCGACCAGGATCAGGGAGACCGGATCGAGCGCCGCCCGCCGCGCGACCGCTTCCTCCACCAGGCGCGCGAGCTCGTCCCGCGACCACGGCCGGGCACCCAGAAAGGCGGTGTCCGCCGCCCCTGACGCCGCCAGCCGCTCGACCCACTCATAGGCCGGATGGTCGAGGGGAACGTTGACGGATACCGCCGCTTCCACGCGGGGAATCCCCCCGCCCCCGGTGGAGACCAGGAGACCCGCGAGAACCCACCCCACCACTGCGGGCATCATCGAGACCGCACGCGCCATAGCACCTCCCATCACCGCGCCACTCATTCGTCCGTCCGTGTGCACAGGCGCCGATGCTACTTGAGCCGGCGCGCCCCTGGAATGCCGGGACCCACCACTCTCCCTCACCCCCTGGCGAGAGAGCAGCGGGGCACTAGCGCCGACGTGGCGCGCCGTCCTGCCCGCCGCACCGACCGCAGACGGTCAGCGGATCGCCTCGATAGGCACCTCGACAGGCGCCTCCGCCGGCAAGCCGCTCGGCTGGTACTCCGCGACGATCAACCGTAGCGCCTCGACCACCCCGTCCTGATCGAGACGCTGCGCGGCGCCCACGAGCACCTCAATCTGTTGATTGAGCTGCTGCACGGGAAGCCGCGTCGGCCTGGCGATGAGGATCTTGTCCACCTGGGTGGGCCGCTCGGCGTCGTCGAGGAGCAGCTCCTCGTACATCTTCTCCCCGGGCCGCAGGCCCGTGTAGACGATCTCGATATCCACATCCGGCTCCAACCCCATCAGGCGGATGAGGTCACGCGCCATGTCCTCGATGCGGATCGCCTCGCCCATATCCAACAGGAAGATCTCGCCGCCCTTGCCCATGGCACCCGCCTGGAGCACCAGCTCGACCGCCTCCGGGATGAGCATGAAGAAGCGGCGCACCTCCGCGTGGGTCACCGTCACCGGGCCACCGGCCAGAATCTGCTTGCGGAAGCGGGGGATCACGCTGCCCGAGCTATCAAGCACGTTGCCGAAGCGAACCGCGACGAAGTTCGTCAGCGAGCACTCATTGAAACTCTGCAAGAACAGCTCGCAGACCCGCTTGCTTGCGCCCATCACGTTGGTCGGTCGCACCGCCTTGTCCGTCGAGATGAGCACGAACCTGGCCACCCCTGCGGCGTCTGCGGCACGCATCGTGTTCACGGTGCCCAGCACGTTGTTGCGCACCGCCGCCGCCGGATTGCTTTCCATCAGAGGCACATGCTTGTACGCGGCAGCGTGATAGACGACGTCGACGCCGTGCTCACGCATGATGCCTTCGACGCGCTCGCGGTCCACCACGTCGCCGATCACCGGGACCGTGTCGATCTCCGGAAACCGCTCCTGCATCTCCAGATCGATGAGGTAGAGGTTGAGCTCCGAGCGCTCGAACATGATCAGCCGACGCGGACGGAAGGTAGCGATCTGCCGGCACAGCTCCGCGCCGATGGAGCCGCCAGCGCCCGTAACCAGCACGACGTGCTCCTCCAGACAGTCCAAGACCGGTCTAGAGTCGAGACGAACCGGCTCGCGGCGCAGGAGGTCGCAGATGTCCACGCTGCGGATCTGCGACACCCGGACCTTTCCCTCGACCAGGTCCCCGAGCCCGGGAACAGTCTTCAATTGCACATCGCACTCGGAGCACGCCTCACGACATTGATCGAGGAGGCCGCGCAGCACACGCCCGGACGCCGACGGGATGGAAAAGATCACCTCCTCGACGTCGTACTGCTCCACGAGCTTGGCAATCTCAGACAACTTGCCGAGGACCGGAACTCCGTGGAGCAGGGTGCCCAGCTTCGCCGGATCATCGTCCACGAACCCCACCGGCGAATAGCCGAGCTGATCATTACCCCGCATCTCGCGCAGCAGCATGCCACCGGCATGGCCAGCGCCGACCAGGAGGACTCGGGTCCCGCCCGTGACACGTCGTTCCTGAAGATGCTCGCGCATCAACCGTACGAGAAACCGTACCCCCCCCATGAGGACCAGATTACAGACGCCATCCAGCACGATCACCGACCGAGAATAGCCATGGAACCCCCAGACACTTCCGAGTATCCCGGCCAGCAAGAGGGATCCGACGAATGACGCCTTGGCGATCGCGAGCAGGTCCATGACGCTCACGAATCGCCACAGACCCTGGTACAGGCGGAAGTAGTAATTCGTGAGGCCGCGGACGACGAGGACCAGAAACAAGGTCTGGCCAAAGACGCGGCCCTGTCCCCCCAGCGAGAAATCGAAGCGCAGGAGAAACGCGCAATAATACGACAACGCCGCCAATACGAGGTGGGTGCTCACCACCAACGGACGACGATGACGCAACAGGAAATGACCGAGGGCAGAGAGAATCTCTATCCGTGGCATCAGAGGATGTTCGCAGCGTGCTTGCCCGGGACGGGCGGTGTGGAGAGAGGTGGCGAGATCCCGTAGGACGATCGCGGCAGGATCAGCCCCTATAGGAGGCTGCCCGGCACAGATACCCGCTCGCCTCGCAACTGTCAATCGTGCAGCGTTTCGATCCAGGCCCTCCTCGTACCCCGGCAAATCGCGCGCCGATAGGAAGCCCACTCATCGGCAAGCGCGGCTTACGTATTAACCGCATATCCTCACGCCTCGGTGCTTGCTCCTCACCTACGACGACGGTCCCCGACGGTCCCCGCCGCGACGGGTCCAGATCATCAACGACACGCAACGGTCCCACACGGTCCGTCGAAGCCTTGATCGTCGTCACTCCCGGATCCACAGACATGACCGCCACGTTGGCGGGTCACGATCCAGTGAGACACCTTCACGTAGGTGCGAATTCATTCGCACGACACCAGCAGGTCCAGGGACACGGTATCGGCCGAATGAATTCGCTCTGACGAAAGGGCTGCCTTGTCTCCCGGCGCCTCCCGTGAAACTGTCAGATCCATGGTGAGAAATGCGGGCTACGATCGACCGGCAGGGTTTCCCCGGCTCCCCACCACCGTCCGGAAAACCACCCCGAGATCGCTCCACAGGGTTCGATGCCGCTGGTACTCGAGGTTGATGGCGATCTTCGCTGGCATGACCTCACGCACGTAAAAACTGTCCGGATCGGATTGTTCCCCGAGCAGCCGCTCCTCGTCGCGATACGCCAGCGACGCCTCATCCGTGATGCCCGGCCGGAAGTCCAGCACCCGACGCTGTACCTCCGTGTACAAGGCCACGTACTCGGGCACCTCCGGCCGCGGTCCCACGAAGGACATCTCCCCTCTCACCACGTTCCAGAGCTGCGGCACCTCGTCCAGCTTGGTGCGCCGCAGGAAATGGCCGACGCTAGTCACGCGCGGATCGCCACCCGCCGTGATCAGCCGGCCCGCGCCGCCATCGGACATGGTGCGAAACTTGAGGATCTCAAAAGGCCGCCCCGCCAGTCCCACCCGCTCCTGGCGGAAAAGGATTGGCCCGCGATCCTCCCGGTGGATTGCCCACGCGATCACGAGGCCGGCCGGGGCGAAGAGCGCCAACCCCAGCATCGCGAGCATCACCTCCATCCATCGAGGCATGGCGTTGTGCCGCCGTAGAGGTTGCGTATCCGCCCCGGCTCACACGGAGCCGAACAGCTCGCGCGCCACCCCGGTCACCGACTCGATCACCCGGTCCACCTCGTCATCGGTCAGTGCCGGATAGAGAGGTAGCGACAGGGAGCGGTTGAACAGCGCCAGCGCATTGGGGAAATCGCCCGGCTGATACCCGAAGCGATCGCGGTAGTACGAGTGCATGTGCAGCGGGATGAAGTGGACGCTGGTCCCGATCCCCATCGCCTTCACCCGCTCGATCATCTCGTCCCGGACCTCACTCGTGGACCCATCCCCCACCCGCAGGATGTAGAGGTGCCACGCATGGTGGGGATGATCCGGCGGAGCGGCCAGCCCATCGACCCTCGCAAAGGCCTCGCTGTACCGTGCGGCGATCGCCCGGCGACGGTCGTGGAACTCGTCCGATCGCGCGAGCTGTGCCAGCCCCAGCGCCGCTGCGATGTCGGTCAGGTTGTACTTGAACCCGGGCTCGATGATGTCGTAGCGCCACGTCCCCTCGGAGGTGTACCGCTTCCACGCATCCTTGCTGATCCCGTGCAGCGATAGCCGCCGCACCCGCTCAGCCAGCGCCGCATCCCCGGTCAGCAATGCGCCCCCTTCACCGGTGGTGATGTTCTTCGTCGCGTAGAACGACAGCGCCGTCGCGTCCCCCCGCCCCACCGCCTGCACGCCGTCGAAGACCGCCGGCAGGCAATGGGCCGCGTCCTCCAACACCCGGATGTGGCGGCTCGCCGCCCAGGGCAAGAGACCGTCCAGATCGCACGGATACCCCGCCAGGTGCACGGGCATCACCACCCGCGTCCGCTCGCTGCGCGCCGCAGCGGCATGGTCGACACTCAGACAGGCCGACCCCGAATCGACATCGGCGAGGACCGGCGTCGCCCCGAGGTAGATCGCCACCTCCGCCGTCGCCGCGAACGTCGTCGTCGGCACCACCACCTCGTCCCCCGCCTCCACCCCCAGCGCCACCAGTGCCAGATGTAGCGCGGCCGTACCCGAGTTTACGGCCACGACGTGCCGGCTTCGGGTATACGCGGCGAGTCCTTGCTCGAACTCCCGGACCCGCGCCCCCGTGGTCAGCCACCTGCCCGCCAGGCAGCTCGCCACACTCCCAATGGCAACTTCGTCGAGCGACGGGCGGTGAAAGGGAATCTGCATGAGCATCCGTGCGATTAGACCGTCCCAAGGTGCGGGAAAGTATGAGCGGAATCAGCCGCACGGTCGAGGTGGTGCCCCGGCGCGCGGTACTCCCCTCAGGGGTCCAACATCAAACTTGCGCGCTCCGCCGCCGGTCGCAAAGGTATCAAGCCGGCACGATCCAGGCCACGCCTTCCACTCACTCGAAGTGGCGGTAGAAGGAGATGAGATCGGCGCCCATCTCCATCGCGTGGGCCGCGATGGAGATGTCGTTCGTGGGATTGGCGTTCCTTACCACCTCAGGGTCGAGGCGATGCCGCCGAAGCGGTCGGCGATATCCAGAGAGGACTGGAACAACGACGACGTAGGGACTCGTAAAGAAGCCCTTCAGGCCCTGTAGGTTCTCTTCGAGTCGCGATCCCGCACGGAAACGGTACAAGAACTCACCCGCGACCACGACCGAAAACCATCCCTGCGGACGATTCCCGCACGGAATTCGTGACCCTGCTTCGACGCCGTATAGCCGCAAGCTTCCAGCAGGATCTTCACTGCCAGAGGGCCTCAATGTCGACAGCTGCCTCCTTCACCTCGTCCGCCTCCGCCTCCGTCCAGGTGCCGATCAAATAGTTCAGGGAGGGGCCACCAGATCGTGCTGTGCGACGTGACCCCGACCCCGGTCGCCTTCCAGCGGGGTCGGAGAACCGCGTGGTCCAGAGAGGTGCCCTCCTGACGCGCAAGCGCCCGGGGGAGCCAACCACAGCAAGGCGGGCGCTCAATCGTTCCAGTATTCTCGTGGTCGGCTCGGGGTTCGAACTGTCGGCCTACGCCCTAATCGTCGGCTCTGATTTTGTGCCACCGCCGCAAAGCTAGTGGCAAGGGTCGGTTGGAGCGATTTTCGGGGTCGTTGCCGTTCACCTGCTGGGTGAAGGGTGAGTGACGCTGCGGCGGTGCTCACCGGGCCGGGGGCGTCCTGGGGCTTCCGCTCCCCCGCGAGCGGGGGATGTGGTAGGGAGAGAGCGGCCAAGCCAACCCCTACCCGCAACCGGAGTCCCACGATGGTTGTCGCGCAAGGCGTCCTGCCTTTCAAGGTCAAACTGATCGACGCAGGCGAGACGGTGACCGCCCATGGGGCGTTGCCGCTGGTGGTGGAGGCGCTTCGGCGGTTGGTGCCGGAGGCGTCGTACCGGGCGTTGGCGGCCGCGTTGAGGTACGCGAGCCTGACGCCGGTGCGTCGTCATCTGCAGAGCTTGGTGGCGCTGCTGGACTTTCCCCTCTCCAGCCCGACCCAGGCCAAGGACTTCCTCTACCGCTTCCACCAGGGGGCCGACGGTCATCCCCTCACGGAGGCCGAGGACACGGCCCTGTCGGTGCGGGGCACCGCGACGATCCGGCCGGAGGGGCCGGGGCTCACGGCGTTGGCGGCGGGGGTCGACCGGTTGGTGGCGGCCGTCCAACAAACCCGGCCGGGGTCCACCGCCACCCTGGACGTGGATGCGAGGATCGTGGAAGCGCACAAAGTCGAGGCGCTGAAGGCGTACGAGGGGACGGCGGGGTATCAACCGCAGATGGCCTACTGGGAGGAAGCGGGGGTGTGGGTACTGATCCTTTTCCGGCGGCAACGTACCCGCGGCCTTTGGTGCCAAGGCTTTTTTGGGACACGCCTTCGGGGCGCTTCCGGCGGGGATCGCCCAGCGCGCTCTGCGGGCGGACACGGCGTTCTACGACGAGCACGCCCTGACGCGGGCCGACACGCAAGGCACCCGCTTTGCCGTTTCGGCGGACATGACAACGGCCCTGGCGTGCGAGATGACCGCCTTGCCCGAGGCGGCGTGGCAGTCCTACCGCCACCGGGACGATGGCAAGACGGACGGCGAGGAGCGCCAGTGGGCAGAGGTGGTCTTCGTACCGAATTGGGCGCGCAACCACCAAAAGCACGGCCAGGCCCTCCGCTACCTGGCGATCTGCGTCCGTTCCCGCCAGACCGAGCTCGTCCAAGAAGAGCTCGGTCTGGCGCCACTTTGCCGTGGTCACCAACCAGGAGGGCGACGGAGAAGCTCTCCTGCGCTGGCAGCGCGGCAAGCAAGGCACCGTGGAACACGGCCACGGGGTGGTGAAGAACGACCTGGCCGGCGGCGTGCTTCCCTGCGGCCGGTTCGGCGCCAACGCTGCCTGGTGGCGCCTCAACCTCCTGGCCCACAACCTGCTCACCTTCCTGCAGGCCGGTGCGTTGCCGCCCGCGGTCGCCAAGGCCCGGCCCAAGACCCTGCGCTTCCGCCTGTTCAACGTCGCCGGCCGCGTCGTCCGTCACGCCCGGTGTTGGATCCTCAAGCTCGCCGCCCACATCCCCTGGGTCGAGGCCTTCGTGCAGGCGCGCCGGTGGCTGGCCGCCTGGGCGCGCTCGTAACCGCCTCCTGCCGCGCCTCACCGCCGGCCCCCTCTCCGCGCCGGACCCACCGGCCTGCGGCGAAGTCCGTCCCAACGCGGAAAACTAAGCGTGCTCCGCCGCCTGCGGCGGCCGCAATCAGCCCACCTGCGTCGCCACCCACCCCAATCTAGACCCACCCTACCCCAAACGACCCCTTGCACGCCGTCGGCTTCCCGCTCCGCATACTCTGACGGGGAAGAACCGACGATTATGGCCTACGTGGCTTCGCTTGACAGCGTTCTTAAGTGCGCCTATGAGTGCGTAGGCATAGTGGTCCCCATCTGGCTCATCGCCTGGGCAGGGTCGGCGGGCACCGTGTTGTGGGTGAGATCACCGACCTCCCTGAGATAGTGGAAACGCTGGTTGTCGGTACTTTTAGGTAGTGCTGGAGTCGGCGATAGACGAGGAAACGAGGGCGTATGTCAAGACCGTCGCAACTCGCTTTGGGTGTGAGTACTTCGGCACCCACGTGCTGCCTGGTCTCGGCTCTAACGGCAACCCCACCGTTGTGAACGGCCCAGTCCCCCAGGTTCAGCTGGAACTCCCGGACCCCTCTCCCAGGGCGTGGCTTGATCCGAGTTATCTGAAGCTGTCGTGACTGAGCTGTCCCGGGTCAGAATTGGTGGCGGATCGCCGGAGCAATGGCATCCTGCATGTCCACAATCGTTCCTCGCACAGCTGTGCACCTCGAGATGAGTCGCGGCAGGATCCTCCACATACTGGGCGATTCGAAGTTTGGAGGCGATTCCGTTCTCGTCCTTGCTCTGGGCCGCGCCGCTCAGCAGCATGGTTTCGAGGTTGATGTGCTGGCGACGCACTCCGTTTTCCAGGACATGATTCAGCGCGAGGGTCTGGGGCTTGTGGACCTCGACGTGATCCGGCGCCCGATACGGCCGGTGTGGGACATCCGTGGCCTGTTCCGGCTCACAGACTATCTGAGGAAGTCACAGTATTTGCTGGTTCATACCCACACATCGAAGGCCGGGATAGTAGGCCGCCTGGCAGCGCGAAGAGCCCGCGTGCCGGTCATCATCCACACTGTTCACGGTTTCTCGTTCCACGAGGAATCCGGCTGGCTGCCAACGTTGGTGTACGGGGGCATCGAGCGACTCGCCGCCCGCTGGTGTGACCGCATCGTCACCGTCAGTGAATTCCATCGCTCCTGGGCGCTCAAGATCGGAGCACCGTCTAAGATCATCGACATTCCGAACGGACTCCCTCCCGAGCGAACCCACCCGGTTCGCACCCGGAACGAGGTTCGCGAACAACTGGGCGTTTCGGATGACGTGGTCGTCCTCTCGACCGGGCGGCTCGCCGAGCAGAAGGGACTGGAATACCTGATCCGAGCAGTTCCGCTTCTCGGAGACGCGCTCCCGTCGGTCGTTGTGCTCCTTGCGGGCGAAGGGCCTCTTCGGCTACATCTCGAGGCTCTCGCGTCACGACTGGGGATCGAAAAGCAAGTCAGATTCCTCGGATTCCGAAGCGATATCGCCGACTTGTTGGCCGCGTGCGATCTCGTTGTCCTTCCGTCCCTTTGGGAGGGCCTATCTGTTTCACTACTCGAGGCGATGGCCGCCGGCAAGCCGACGATAACGACATCGATCGGTAGCAATGTCGAAGTCACCAACAATGGAGATGTCGCGCTGCTCGTCCCGCCAAAGGATCCGGCAGCGCTAGCGGATGCGTTGCAGACACTGGCTTCAGATGCTCGACTCCGAGCGGACCTTGGCCATCGGGCAAAACAGCGGCAGAACGAGCACTACACGTTGACCCGCATGTCGGATGCCTACCTGGCGGAGTACGAGAGACTTCTGGGTCAGAAAGCCGTCATCGAGTCTTTTTGAAGTCCAGGGGGAACTGGGGTTCCCTGCATCTCGGCGACGCGAACCGCTGCCGACGTGTCTGCTTGCCGGTCGTCATGTCCACCTCCTTCCTCGCTCAGAGGATGTCTTATAGGTGGCTTGGACTTCGAGGGGAGCAGGATAGACTCGCCCTTCCATCCGATAGTTTTATCCGGCCACCTTAGCAGGCTGTTGAAAAAGTCCTTAAAATGGCGATTTTCGAGGGATCTCGATCGGTACCTTCACTGTAAGTAATTGATAATTCGTTCTGGCCATCGTCAGAAACAGGGGTTCATGGTGCTTCTAGATAGTTTTTCAACAGCCTGTTGGACCGGCCCGGCAAGCCCCGCCGTAAGGTCCCACAAGGTTGTCGAGCAGCAAGCTCCGAGTACTTACCGTCGCCCGTACTCGCGACGCGCTCGCCCATACGACATCGGTGGATCACTACTCTACTCGGCCGCCTCCCGCCCAATGAGTTTCCCGAACAGTCTCCGTATGACTTGTTTTCCGCCACTCGGGAGCAACCCAAAAATGAGCCACCCGAGTGGAAACAAGTAATGCGTTTTCGGCAGATCGAATCGGCGGATAGCCGACACGTTCAGCTTCGCCATAACCCACTTCTTCTTCAAACCCCACCCGGACAGACTTCTCCCCTTCCCACTAATCAAGTTGTATACGTACAGGTAATCGCCAATATACCCAAGTTGACTTACTTCCGCCGCACGAATCACAAACTCCAGTTCCTCCTCAGCCCCAATACACGGGTTATATCCACCCACACGCTCGATTACCGCTGTCCGCACCATGCAATTCGCCCCGATCGCCACCATACGCCCGAGCGATCGGACGAGAGCATCGTGCGAGTCCGGCATTCTCTGATATTCCCGATCATACACGACCCCATCTCGCCACCGCCGTTTTTCGAGCCCGCAACCAACCACGCCGACCTCCGGGCGCCCGTCGAGGTATTTCGTCATCAGCCCAAGCCGGTCTGGATGCGCCTCGTCATCCGCATCCAATCTCGCAATGTATTCTCCCTTTGCGATCTGAATGCCGACATTCAACGCATTCGCCGTGCCATGAGAAAGGCGATTTCGGACCAGTTTAATTCTTCCATCCTGTTTTCCTAACTCCTCCACAAATTCCGCGCTGCCGTCGGTAGATCCATCGTCGATTACAATCAGTTCCCAGCCCGCGAATGACTGCCCTTGGATACTCCCGATAGACCGTCCGAGATATCTTCTCTCATTCAAACACGGCATGACAACGGTAACCTTCGGCTCCATTCTGCCCCCTAGTCATCGCCTCCCATCTGGGAAACACCGTTACAGACAATCCAATCCCAATAATCAGCCAAAGCGGATACGACAACTGGGCTGGAAAGAATTGCACCGACGCCACGGTCGCGATAAACGCCGGAACGACGAATTCATAACGCCTGAGTTGGCTTCTTGCCCGCATCAGCCTCACCCAAACATAGAGAAGCAGAGCGGCAAACGGGAGCATTCCAACGATCCCGGCCTCAACAAGCAAGTCGAGAAAGGCGTTGTGTACTGGCTGCAACCGTGGCGACAGGAAATCTCTGAAAACACCCAAACCAACCCCAAATATAGGATAATCTAAAATGAATTCTGTAGACGCCTTTATTAGAGTCACTCTCGCCGTCAGAATCATCGCTCCGCTCACGAGCCCTTCGTAAACCCATGAACCGACAATTGCACTGATTATCAGTACCGATAGTGACGCGAGCGCATGTCTTTTCCTCCATCTTTTTGACTGCGGAAAATAAATGCTAGCCATCGCGGCAATAAACAGAAACATGATCGCATTCCTCGAACGTGCCACGACCGCCGCGCTAAATCCACAAATCACGATACTCCCTATGTAGATAACGCGTTCGACCAGACCTCGACGCCGGTCTCGAATGCGCGTCACCATCGCTGCGACGCCGAGGCCAATCCATAACGCGTACGATCCAGAAATGATGAACGTTCCCATATTTCTCTCGCCTACGCCATATTCCAAGGAAACGTAGATGCTTTCAAATGGAAAGCTGTGAAGCCACCTAAGAACGCTGACCACCGCCACGATGACACTGCCGACGATCACTGCCGTCATGATTCGGTCGAGTTGCGAGCTGGTCCGAACGAACCACACAAACGATGCGACGAAGATCACCCGGCCGAGGTAAGCAAGCACCATCGCCGTATCGCTATACTCCCGCCACGGTCCGGACGTCCCTGCTAGCGCGTATGCGACCGCCTCCACAGAGACGAGGACGCATAGCGGCGCGAATGCCTTTTTTATGAATGGATGCGTGCATATACTGCCGAAAAACGTGAGCACCAATGGAATTTCTATAAGATTGACCACGCTGGTGCCAAAGAACGCTAGATGAGCTTCGGAAAACAACGGGATGGCCAACACGCTCAACAGGACGAGCCAGTATCCGGCACGAAAAAGAGGGCTGGCTGCCGCTCTAGGCTCGCTGGTCGTCACCGTTTGACCCTTCCAGCATTCCGAACCATACGAGTGGCAACGGTGTTTACATACCGCGCCACACAGATCGGCAGAGGTATCTTATGTAGCCTGCATGCGCGCAACGCCTCTGCTGCTGCCCGCCTGTGCATGGTGTTACTTACTCCCCCGGAGGACATCTCGTATATCACATCGTCGATCCGCGCCACATTGACCCCCGCCTTTCTCATGCGGAGAATGAATTCATAATCCATAGCGATTCGGAACGAAGTGTCGTACAACCCAAGCTCATCGTATACAGACCGCCTTATATACATTGCCGGATGCGGCATGAATTCTCCGAACAAACGCCCCCCAGGCAGCACGTCGACGACCCTCCGAACCCCCCTCCGAAACAGAGACTCCGTCTCTGACCGGATCACCCCGTCCACCGATATCCGTCCCACAACTGCTCCCGCGGTGGGGTGCTGCTCAAAAGCGTCGATGATTTTCTTGACGCTCGTCGGGTTCGAAAGTCGATCATCAGAATGAACAAACCCGATGATCCGCCCCCGGGAAAGTTCGATGCCCTTATTGAATGCGTCCGCGATCCCCGTGTCCGGCTCGGAAACCCACCGCACATGGGGGTAGCGCGTAACGACCGCGAGCGTGTCGTCAACCGACGCTCCATCTATAACGATGTGCTCCAACAGCCCGTCGACGTTTTCCTGAACTGCGACACTCCTAAGTGCGGCGTCGAGGGTCCCTACGGAGTTCTTGCAGACGGTGATCGCGCTTACGAGCGGCTCTCTCCCTTCCCCTTCCGACGACCAACTCGCCAACATACCCACACTCCACTAGCGGTAGGGAAGGAACCTTTTCTCCGCTTTCCTGTCAGACATCTCGTTTAACACCCTTCTAAAATCGACTACCGGTTGCAGCATCCCGTATACGAACCGGCCACCGTCCGAGAAGAGACCTCGGGACGACGTTGGGGTCGACCGAAGTTCGTCGTACAGCCGCGCGGACTCATACCCCATCGTCGCCAGGCGCTCTCGCCCGATCCACGCTAGGTAGTGCCTACACCAACTCTTTCTTAGCCTGTTATGGAGAGTCGCTTTGTATTTCTCCACCGGTGCCGCCGAGATGCTGAGATATTCGCGTGTCCCGGTCGGGTCCCCCATTCTTCCGCTGAGGCTAACCGTCCGAATCCCCTCCAGCAAGCGGGCATGAAAGTCCACCTCCAAATACTCGCAGATCCTTCGAAGTTCCAATTCCGGTTCTGCAACGAGGTCCTCATACCGAACTGCGAGGACGTTGTCCTTGTTCCGTACGTAGGTCTTCACCAACGCCGACAGGCCATTGAAGAGATCCACCTTGTACGCGTAAATGACCCACCGGCCTCCGCCAAATGTCGAAATCATCGACGAAACCACGGAAAGGGGATTTCTCCAGAGGAAGATGAATTTCCCGGTCGGAAAGAGGTCAATAATTTCCTGCGAAACGACGTGGTATCTCGGCGTCTTATCCAGGAAATATCTTGCCCTTTCATTCCCTGCGGCCTTGCGATAAAGCCCGAGAATGAACCGCCGCAGCTCATCTTCGTAGTCGGCCATTCCTCCCGGCATTTCATTCACGAAATCCGTCGCCGCCTGCACCATACGGTGGTGATTATATTCCGCGCGGACACCCGTGGGCCGCAGCGCGTAGATATGCGGCAAAAGTATCCACGGTTCCGACGTTGTCGCTATGCTGTCATCCGCTCCGAGTAATCGCTGCAAAAGGGTGGAGCCAGATCGAGGCAACGAGAACAAGAATATCGGTCGAAGATTTTCTGCCACCGTCCGCGTCCTTCATAGGTGGAACGTAGGCAGCCGAAACCTAGCGTGTGTCCATATTCCTAATGATTTTCTCACGAGCAAAAGTGCCAATAGATTCTGGAGTGCGAAGACGGCTGCCCTGCAGGCCGACAACCCGAAGACGCCGTAGTTCCTCGCGACAACGAACGCTACGGCCACATAACAGGCCCCACAGACGACGGTAATCCACATTAACGCATTTTGGCCACCTGTCATCATCAGCACATATCCGCATGAACCAGTCCATACATTCGCCATCTGGCCAACGCTTAGTACGGCAAGCACTGTTGCTCCCGCAACATAGTAATCGCCGAAAGTAACCCGCAGTACAATAGGGCCAAAAAGAATGAAGACGGCCGTTACTACTAGCGAAGGAACAGCGGCAACCGTTGCCACGTTACGCAATAAGGTCTCTAGCGCCGAGTAGTTTCTGTGCGTGTACATCTCCACAATCACAGGAGGAACTACAGCGTTTACGATAGACAGCGGTAGGGAGATAATAACTGCGAGCCTGCAAGCTACACCATAGACCGCAACATCCTCCGTTCCGAGGAACATTCCTAGAATCCACAGATCAGCGTAATTAAGAAAAAAAACGAATAGATTCGTCGCAAAAATAGGTAAGGCAAGATGCAGTACTTCGCCCAATCCGACGCGGCCACTGTTTTCGAGCGTGGACACTTTCTTCCCAAGCGCCATCGCCCCGATGGCTCCGCTTACCACCATCGATCCTGCTATGATAATGAGCACGCCATAGAGGCTCAGCACTCCCCTCGATACCAGGATTAGAAACAGCGCCACGATGGAAAGCGCGCCGGAGATTACACCACCGAAAAGGGTCGCGTAGGATATCTCATTGAACCCCCTGAAGGTTTCTGCAATTAACCCCTGCAATGCAGAAACGGAAACCCACATCGCAACGGCTGCGGCCATACCTCGACCGATATCAAAATCAAATAGCCCACGAACAAAAACGCCTCCTTTGACGTATATAAGTATCGCGACGACGACACACACCGTAGTAACGGATAAAAATATACTCGTGACAGAACTTCTAGCGCGCCCCAGCTTTCGCTCGCTCAGCGCCGCAGAAACGAAACGGACCACCGCCTGAGCCATCCCGAGTTGGCAAAACACTGTGGCGCACGATACGAAAGCGAAAAGAAGAAGATACTTTCCTAGCTCTGCGGGCGAGAGAAGCCTTGCCAACAATACATTGAGTAGCAGAGCTGACACGGAGAGGAAGACCCTTCCCGAGAATGCCCAAGCCGTACCGGAAAGCAATGATTTTCCTAACATGGATGAGCCTATGCCGCCCCTCCACAACGGGGTGGCAGGAACATGACTATTGAAAGGACTCCAGGACTTATTTGAGACAGCGCTCACGCCCACAATCGCCGCTTCGATTTTGCGCTCGCCCACAAAGGGTGGCGACAGCATTACTCGGGCTTTCGTGTAGGCTTCAACTGGTCACATTGATTCATCCGAGTTTTCCGACATACGCAACCTTAGCGTCAGCTTAACGACATAAACTTGGTTCCAAGTATGAAGCCGCTGTTTTTTCAGCCCTCGCAGACGATCGCCAAAGCCACTACGCTGATGGAGTTTCACGTCGCTCAAATGCAAAACTCCGCGGTCCACCGATGTGTCTTCGGGTGAAGTTGTCTTCGTAATACGGAAACCGTCATCTCATTCAGAGACCTCGTTTCCGTCAACCCTGCCAACACAAGAAGGCCGGCGACTTCAAGACACTAATTCACGCCCATTTTGCCCCTCGGAAGATTCTGTGTCGGACGATCGCCTCTCTGTGTTTGCCCGTATGTTGCATGAGGTTCGCCAGCACGTCATCGGTCAGGAAATGTGGCTTCAGCCCTAGATCGAGAAGGCCGGTGTGCACCGGGTTGTAGTAGTGCTCCTCCAGCTCCTTACGCGGGTTCTCGATGTTCTGGATCTCCACCGCGATACCGAGCTGACCACCGACTTCCCGCACCTTGTCTGCCAGGTCGTTCACGCTGAAGGTCTCGGTGAACTGGTTGAAGATGCGTAGCTCCCCCTCCGGGGGCGGGTTTTCCACGGACAGGCGCACACAGCTCAACGTGTCGCGCACGTCGAGATAGCCGCGGGTCTGTCCGCCCTTGCCGTACACCGTGAGTGGGTACCCGCCGACGGCCTGGACTATGAAGCGGTTCAGCACCGTGCCGAACAGCTCGTCGTAGCTGAAGAAGGGCAGCAGCCGTTCGTCGCTCCCCGCCTCGTCCGTGAACAGGCCATACACCGGTCCCTGCATCAGGTCGGTGACCCGTAGACCCCACATCCTCACATAGAACCACAGCAGGTCGGTGTCCATGACCTTCGTGGTGTGATAAAGGCTGCCCGCCTGGCGGGGATAGAGGAACTTCTGCTTGCGCCCGTTGTGCTCGATCTCGATCCAGCCTTCCTCGATGTCGATGTTGGGGGTCCCGTACTCCCCCATGGTGCCGAGCTTGACGATGTGGGCGCCCGGGCACAGCTCACGCACGGCGAAGATCAGGTTAGCCGTGACGTTCAGATTGTTCTGCAGGGTGAGGGTAGCCGCCTCGCGCCGCAGCATCGAGTACGGGGCCGACGGCTGCTCCGCGTAGTGAACGATCGCGTCGGGCTGGACGTCGCGGACCACCTTCTCGACGAAGCTCCAGTCCTGCAGGTCCCCGACGTGGAGCCGGATGTCGTGGCCACTGTTCGCCTGCCACAGGGCGACCCGCTCGGCCAGGTTTGGCACAGGGAACAGTGGCTCGACATCCTCGTCCCGCGCCAGGCGGCGGCGGAGATAATTGTCGACGACGGTCACCGTGTGGCCGTGCGCCGAAAGGTGCATGGCCGTCGGCCATCCGAGGTATCCGTCTCCTCCCAGGACCAGGACGTTCATGCGCTGGCGTGAGCGACGGGTGGGATATGGTCCGGATGCAGGCAATGACAGCTCTTCAGAAACGCCCGCACCGCGTCGCGATCGAGGGTGGGCTCCGCCTCCGAGACGTACGGCCGATCGACTTCCGTCGAGATCAACCCCGGATAGCTCGTCAATCGCTCTTCCTTGTAGTTCGCCTGGATCGCGGGAAGGATCACGAACTGTTCGTCCAGCTCCAGTGCCCGGCGGGTTTCCTCGTCGCTCATCAGCTCCTCGTAGAGCTTCTCGCCCGGCTTGCTGCCAATCTCGACGATCTCGACGGCCTCCTGCGCGTGGCCGTATGCCGGGGCGAGCGCCTCCACCATGACGCGGGCCAGGTCGGCGATGCGGATCACCGGCATCTTGGTCACAAAGACCTCCCCCCCCTTTGCCAGCGGGGCCGCCTTCAACACCAGCTCTGCCGCCTCCTGGATGGTCATCATGAAGCGGGTCATGCGGCGGTCCGTGAGGGTGACGGGACCACCGTCCCGGATCTGCTCGGCGAACAGAGGCACGACGGAGCCGGCCGAGCCGACGACGTTCCCGAACCGTGTGCTGGCGAAGGTCGCCCTGTGGCTGCCGCGCATGGACTGGGCCGCGGTCATGAGCCGCTCACCCATGAGCTTGCTGGTGCCCATGACGTTGGTGGGGTTCACCGCCTTGTCGGAGCTGGTGAAGACCACGTGGTCGACCTCCTCCTCCAGCGCCGCCTCGATGACGTTCTGGACGCCGAGGATGTTGGTCTGGACGATGTCGAAGGGGTTGAACTCCCCAAGGTAGACGTGCTTCAGGGCCGCCGCGTGGAAGACCACATCACAGCCGTGCATGACGCGCCGCAGCTTGCCGGCATCGCGCACGTCGCCCACGAAGGGCCGGATCCGGTCGTCGCTACGATTGCGTTCGAAGACCAGGAAGATCGCCGATTCGTTGTGGTCGAGAAGCCTCACCTCGGCCGCCCCGAGCTGCAGGAGCTGACGTGCGAGCTCCGCACCGACCGTGCCGGTCCCACCGGTGATGAGCACAGTCTTGCCCCTGTAGAACGATACGAGATCCATCAGGTGGTTCTCCCTAAGGCTGGAGCTTCGTACACGACCGTTACCCGTACGGGATACTCACGAACACGAGTGACGGTGACACCTGGGCGCACCAGCGAAAGACAGGTCGCGTCCAGTCCTACCGGCCACCGTGTACTGTACGCGCGCAGAAAAGTGCACGTCATGCGGTGCTCCCTTTCGAGGCATCCAGGATCCAAGCCGTTACGGACGCCCCGACCAGCACCGCGAACGCCGTAAGGACGACGATGACGCCGCGCTTCGGCTTGCTTTTCCTCTCAGGGACCACCGCGGTGTCGAGCACCTGGATGGTTGGAGAGTCCTTGGCCTCCTCCATCTTGGCCAGCTCATATTGTTGGGTGAGGAGCTGAAAGACGGTCTCCTGCACCTTGACCTCGCGCAGGAGGCGCGCGTAGCGGAGGCCAAGGTCGGGGATGGCCTGGGTCGGCAGGAAGATGTCCCCGGCGCTGCGCTCCCCTTCCCCTTGCTCCATATTGCGAATTCGCGCCTGTAGCTCGCTGATCTGGGTGCGCAGGCGATCGACCTCGGAGCTGTTGGCGGAGGCGAAGCGCTGGGTGACACCGAGCTGGACCTGGGCGGCCATGAGCTGGCCCTTGAGCTGGCCCATCAGGTCGATCATGGACTTGGCCTGCTCCTCCACCTGGATGGCGCCGTGCTTCTCCTGGAAGGCACGCAGGGCGTCCTCCGCCGTAGCGAGGTCGGAGCTCACCTCGACCAGCCTACCCTCCAGGAATGCGCGCTGGCGCGACGCCTCCGTGAGATTGAGGTGGCGGGAGAGCTGGTCGAGCTCGTCAATGAAGGCATCGGCGATGTCGGCGGCCCGCTGAGGATCGTGGTCCTCCACCGAAACCGAGAGAATCCCGCTGTTCTTGTCCACTTCCGCGTCGAGGTTGTCGAGGAGTTCTTCCCGGGCGCCCACCCGTAGCTTCCGATCGTAGACCCTCAGCAGATCGAAGCGATCGATGATGCGATCGGTCACGGTGCGGGATCGGAGCATCCCGACCATAAGGTCGGCGTTGCTCGACCCGCCGATGGACGCCCCCGCAAGGGAAGCAAGGCTGCCAAGCTGGCCCGAAAGAGCCGCGGCGAGGCCGTTGGTCCTCTCCTTCGGCGGCAGGATGCGGGCGGTGGCGGTGTAGGTCTTTGGGATGAAGAAGCTGACGATGGCGGCGAGGACGGCGGCCGCGAGGGTGGTGGCGAGGATCATCCGCTTGTGGCGGACGAGGATGTGCCAGTACTGGCGAAGGTCGATCTCGTCCTCTTCCCAGGGGGGGTAGCCGGGCGGCGGGTAGGGGGGATAGGGGCCGCCTCCTACCGGCGATCCATACCAGCCGGGGGGTGGGTAGGGGCCGGGGGGGGGTGCTGAGTCCGGGCGCCCTCCCCCTGGCCCCCTCCCGGGGGGAGGGGGGACTTGGCCGGGGGGTGCGGGTTGGTTGCCGGGCAGAGGTGTCTCCCCCTCCCCCTGGCCCCCTCCCACGAGGGGAGGGGGGACTTGGCCGGGGTGGGCTGAGGTGCCCTGCCCCTGGCCTTCTTCTGGGGGAAGAGGGGGATCGCCGGGTCGCCGATGGGAAGCGGCTCGTACCTTGGCTTGGCGGGCGGCGCCGACTTCGCCGTGGGTGGGGGTGGTGGACATGGGTGGGGTGTTTGCACGCCGTGGCGAGCGAGCCGGGGCGCTTCGATGCGGGATGGTGGAGTCTAGGGGAGCGGCGTGGCGAGGGGAAGCGAGTACCGTTTGCCGTTGGCTCAAAGGACCTCGCCGAGGTAACCCAGAAAGCCGGCGCAGAGAACCTCGGACATCCCCTCGGATCAACGTGCGTCCTCAAGCCATGAGAATCTGCGCTAGCGTTACGGCGACGGTTATGGACGCCGTCCCCTGTCACCCAAAGATTCTCCGGAACGATTCTCGCAGTGACTTGAGGTCATCTTGCACAAGATGCCCGAGTTTCTTGGAGACCAGCGACTTCTCAGCGGTGAATACCACGGGTTTGATTGCGGACGGTTTGATTAGGCCCGCAGAGCTCCAGTCCCCGAGTAGCACCTCGCCTATCGCGCCTGTTCTCTGGATCTGGCTCGTGATCGCCATCAAAATGACGTCGGGCCGCTCCTGATTGTAGAGCGGGGAACTAATCACAACCGCAGGCCTCTTCTTCCGTCCCACCTGATCCGTGAAGGGTAAAGCTAATCAGCACAACCTCCCCGAAGTCATAGCTTGTCATAGTCTGCGTCTTCCGGATTATCCCATACCTTTTCCAACGCCCTTTCTGAGCCCGCCATGGCTGCGTGTGTGAGGGCACGCTCCTTATGCCGCTGCCTAATAAAATCCACGAAGTCCTCCACTTCAATGATGAGATCCGGAGAGAGCTCGTTGATTTTTTCGATTACTGCCTCGATCTGCGGTTTCATCACTGCCTCCTTGAGAAAGGGGCTACCTTCCTGGATCGGCGCCAGACGACGAGCCGGATGTCAATGTTCAAGTTGCGGCACAAGCGGCCATTGGACCATCCCACCATGAAGTCGGCGTTGGTCGGGAGGCCGAGGGAGGCGCGGGCCAGGCCGGCGAGGCCCCCGAGCTGGCCGGAGAGGAGGGCGGCGAGGCCGTTGCTCTTTTCCTCCGGCGGTAGGGAGCGGGCGGTGGCGGTGTAGGTCTTGGGGAGGAGGAGGCTGACGATGGCGGCAAGGATAGCGGCGGCGAGGGTGGTGGCAAGGATCATGCGCTTGTGGTGGACGAGAACGCGCTCGGTCGCCGAAAGGATTCGGCTCCTACCGGCGGAGTTCACGGGGAATGTTCCAAGGGAGGGTAGGAGCCGGTTGCACCGGCGACCCGCGCCGCCAGGCGCGGCAGGCCCGTTGGGCCTGGGTCGCCGAAGGGATTCGGC
>Ga0326597_10003246_pt1 | contig 23626 bp, 20 predicted proteins | sample RVTome_12_FD_203789 | JGI IMG/M metagenome (GOLD analysis project Ga0326597, IMG submission 203789) | Soil microbial communities from uranium-contaminated site in the Upper Colorado River Basin, Wyoming, United States - RVT100D185 | ecosystem: Environmental > Terrestrial > Soil > Contaminated >... | reverse complement strand
ATGCGACGGGCTCCCCGAGCCGCTTTCGTTCGGCGCCGGGGACACGATCCTGATTCCGGCGGGGCTGAAAGGGGGGCGGGTCGCAACGAGTGCCAAGTGCGCCTGGCTGGAAGTGGTTCATCCGGTGAAGGCGACCGATGAGGGAACCTGAACCAGCCCTCGGGAGCTTGCGACCAGGGCTGTGCGGCGAGTTACGAGTCATTACGCCGGGCGAAGCGCGGATGGCGCGGGAATCTGACGCACCGGGCTGAGGGCCTCTGACAACGCGGCCGCAAGCGAGGTTTGCCGCGGAGAAAACGGGGGCCGGGTCGACAGGCTCCCCAACGAAACACGGCGTTTGCCGCATTCGCGCAAGGGCGCTGGAGAGCTTCGAAGCGTGCCGTCGAGACCGTCAAAACCAGAGACCGATAGCCGCACAACCAAGACCCTCTACGTGGTGACGGGGATGTGCGCCGCGGTGGGGTTGGTCGTCTCCGGGGCGGGTGCCGTGACCGCGCGGCCTCTGGCCGCGGGGCTGGGGTTTATGATAACGAGTGTGGCCCTGGTGTCCGGCGTGGTGCTCGGCGTGCTCTTTCGGATGCGTGGGGAGATCGCTGAGATCACGGACATCCTGGCGGAGATGAGGCGAAGGCTCGCTCAGTCGGATCGAGACGCAGACGTGGAAGGGGAAAACGATGCCGGGGAGCCTGTGCCGGATCACACGGAATTGATGGACCTGGCTGCATCGGGCGGGGGTGACCCCGCTTCGCTGGTGGCGGCCACGCTTGACCGGAGCACGTTTCCCAGACTTGTCCAGGCGGGGGACTCCGCTTTTCCCGACGGCAGTAATTCGCGTTATGCTCGGGGTGCCGCCTGGGGGACGGTAAGCGCGACCGATGAAGGAGTGCGCACCAGCCTTGGTGAGCTTGCGAACAGGTCCGTGCGGCCGCGCGTGATGCCGGGCGGTGACGGCGGGGCAGAGCGTGCGCGTATCCGGCCGGCCGGCACGGATCCGCGGCGCGCGTGGGAGATCGCGCTGCGCGAAGGTGATTTGCCGGCGTGCCGCGACCTATTCGCGAATCTTGCCGAGAGCGCCAGCGCCGGCGTGGCGTCAACTCTCAGATGGCAGTTCGAGAACCTTGCCCGCCGAATCGAGGCTTCGCTGAGGAGCAGGTTTGCGGAATGCGTTCGCAACGCGGACTATGGCGAGGCGCTGTCAATCGGAGGGCGCATTTGCACGCTGCTTCCAGGCAGTCGCGCCGCCGGCGATTTCAGGCGAATCGAGCCGTACCTGGTGAGGCGGTCCGGACTGCCCGGCGGGGGTTGTGACAATGCGCCGAGCGTAAGCGCCGCTGGGGAAAATGCGGTTGCGCCGATCTTGCCGTCCGACGGTGAAGGCGACCGCTTAGCAGCCTGTTGAAGAAGTCTGTGGGACGGACTTCCTGCCTGCCGGCAGGCGGGTCCGGTCCGTCAAGCGGCTCCGGTGCCGGCAGAATGACCGACTGGACAGTCGGTCCCACATGAGTGAAGAGTTCTTCAACACGCTGTTTGGGAGCCTGAACCGGCCCTGGGGAGCTTGCGACCAGGGCTGGGTGGCCGTTGGCGATCGTGCGGTGGGAAGCGAATGACTCGGATGTCCGCGGGCTTACCGCGGTGTGCGGGTTATACGCTTGGCGCGGTATCCTCGTTGAATGAGGTCCAGATCCGTCAAATCCACAAGTCCGTCGCCGTTAACGTCGGCCGCGGTGAGGTCGCCGAGCCCCTGGTAGCGTGCCTGCTTCAAAGAGATTTGCAGTATCGGTTCGTTATCCAACGGGCGCAACGTTCGCGAGCAGCAACCCTGTTTATCGCCGGCGAGAAAATGCCTATTGATGAATTCCAAATCGATCACATCCACGAGCCCGTCGCCGTTAATGTCGGCGTGCCAGAGCGTCGAGGTGGGGCCGGGCGCGCAGCTCAGCGTGTCGGGATCGAGCTGTGCGCCCTCCTGCGTGGTCCATCTGACAATGTCGATGACGTCTATCACGTTGCTCCCATCCAGGTTTCCGCCGCGGAGCCAGTTGCCCTCGTCGAATAGCGGGTCGTCGAGAAACCGCGCGACGTACTTGTTGCCCACGATTTCCATATCCGCGACGGACCGCAGCGTGTGCCACGGATCACGGGCGAGAACGCAGCCGTAGATTCCGGCGGGGACCTTCAATTGAATGCGTCGCGCAAGGCCCGGAAAATCGAAGGGGAGTCCGAAGTTCAGCACTTGACCCGTTGTTTGCGGCTCCTCGGTGCAGTCCCGGAAGAACTCGAATTCTATACACCGGCGCAACGGGCCGGGGTGCATTACCTGGGACAGCTCGACGTCCACCTCGACCACGTTTGCCGGGCTGACGTTGACGCTCCAGCTACAGGTTTGGCTCTGCTGTGCGCACTCGTCGGCCGCGTAACATTCGAACCGCGACAGCCCGGCCGGAAACAGCCCGCCTTGCGCGATGAGGTGGCCTATCTCTCGTCCGCACAAACCGTCTTGACACGTTGCATTGGGACCGCACTGTTCATCGTCGGTACACGGGCTAGGATCCGGAAAAGTATGAGCAGCGGTGCAGGTCATCTCGACGGTTCCGCCGCATCCGCCGTTTGCCGTGACGGGGCCCCAGCGCACTTCCGCGGTAAGCGCGCCGGCATCCGCGTTGACGGCCGCGTCGGACGGGCAACTGACGGTCGGCGCCGCGGCGGCGACGCGTAAGTCTTGCGCACAGCACGGCACGAAGTCGACGGGGTCGCCCATGTCATCCGTCAGCAAAGTGGTCTGGGGGTTGTCATCGATGAAACAGATGTCGCCCGACGTACACGGCGCCCGGGCTCGGAAGCGCAGCGTGGCCATTACGGCGGGGCCGACCGTTCCGGAGACGAACTCGCAGGTTTGGGGCTGTGGCGCCTGAGAGCAATCGCCATCCGTGAAACACGCTTCGCGGTCGATGCTGCACCGTTTCGCGACGTCGATAAGAACCACATAGAACACGCGTCCTTCGCCTTCGTCTACGCTCTCGATGACCTCGTTGGCGAACGGCGAGTCTACATCCACGGCGTCGCCCGTGTCGGCGGAGATGAAGTCGAACAAAGTCGGGTCGTATGAGATCGAGAACTGGCCCCCGGCGATGGTGCGCAGGCCTCGGCCCAGGTCGACGTTGACCACGATCTCTTCTCCGGCCTCGTAGCAGGCTCCGCCAAGGCCGCCGGGCAGCGCGGTGAGGCACAGCTTCGGCTCTGCTATGCACGCGCAAGACGCCGTGTCGGCATTGCAGAGCATTCCGAAGCAGTCGTCATCGATGAGGCATTCCACGGACTCGATATCGACGCCGGCGCAGGCCGCCGTGGCGGTGCAGGCGTCCAGCACGGTACACGCGAGCCCGTCGTCACACGGAGATTCCGGTAGGGGGGCGTGCGCCACGGCTCCAGTGGCCCGGTCGCAAACGTCATCCGTGCAGGTGTTTTCGTCGTCAAGCGTCTGCAAGTCGCCGTTCGCAGGATTGCAACAGAACTGCTCTGCATCGAAGTTCGCTCGCGCGTCACAGATCCCCTGCTCGTCGCAGTAGGGATCTTCGCACGCGTCTTGTGCTGCGCAGTCGTCGTCGCCCGCGCAGGGGAAACAACTGGGAATGGACGATCCGACACAGATTCCGTTCACGCAATGGTCGTCCTCGGTACACGGATTCCCGTCGTCGCAGAGGCCGAAATTGAGGCAGGCGTCCTGGACGATGGCGGCGACGGCGGCCTTAAGCTCGTTCTTGGGATCCTCGGTGTGACGCATCTGCCCGCCGGTTCCGTCTGCGAGGTTGGCGGCCAAGAGGTCGACGCAGGCATCGGAGCTGTTTCCGGTAATCGGCGAGACTATGACACCGTTCTGCGCCGCCACTGCGATTGCGTTTGATATCGAATCCCGGTCATCGCCCGGGTCGTTGCAGCCGTCCGGGAAGGTGCCGTTGCACGGGCCCTCGTCGCTGATCGGTACGATCACTCTGAGCGCACCGGGCGCCCAGTCGAACCGCTCCGCAACGATGGCGGTCGCCGGTCCCCAGGATTCGTAAGCCGAGGCCCCCTCTGGAAATGGGCAGGCGGTTGGCTCGCCGGGCACGTTGCCACCGAGAAGCGTAACCACATCGGTTGAGAGGCAGGCGAAGTTGCGGCCCGGGGTTTCGGTTATGCCCAGGACATGCGCCTGGACGGTGATGCCTCCGGCCGCGAGGTCCGCGGTTATCTGCGGCAACTTGGTGCAGAGGGCGGCCGCCTCGTCGCCCATCGAGCCGGACGTGTCCACAATAAACACGATCTCGAGCGGGCCGCACACCGGATCAGGCCCGCAGGGGACTTCGCCGGTGCGGAGCGGAAGGGAGAAGGCGGCGTACCTCTTGCTCTCCGAGAATTCCACCGCGGGCCTGGAATCGACGGCGTTCGACCGGGCCGACGCAGGCACGCGCCCTTTAGACGCGCGTTCTAAGCCGACGTCGGCACCAAACGCGGCGGAATGCAAAGCGGCAAGAACGGCCAGGGCGACCGCGATGACACATGCGGTGCGGCCGGTTGCCGATCTCCAATCGTTTTTCGTCTCGTTCACGGCGACACACAAGGTCCGGAGGACGGCGGAGCACCGTTAAAGTATAGGTCGTGAAACTCCTCGAAGTCTTGCAGATCGACCGCGCCGTCGGCGTTGAAGTCATAAACCCGCAGGCATTCGACGTAATCGGCCGCCGGCGACTCGATGCCGATGCAGACTTGGAATCCGGCCAGGTCCCGCAGATCGATATTGCCGTTTTCGTGGCCGTCACCGACGAGGCATCCGTCTCGGCAATACGGCGATGCCAGGCAGTCGGGAATTCCGAGAAACACGTCGACGCAGTAATCGGCCGGAATCGGCGATCCCTGGAAATCGCGGACCAGGCATACTCCGTCGAACCAGCAGTCACCTACGGCATCGGTACAATCGCAAGTCACGCCCGGGTTCGTGTCGGGGCACACGTCGGCACACGCGATCAAGCCGTCCTCGTCTTCGTCGGGGAACGCGTCGCAGTCGTCCGGCCGGCCGTTGCCGTCGCAGTCCTGTGCGCAAAACTCGGCGCAGAAGAACGGCCCGCCGGGAGCGGTGCTACCCGCGTCAATCTCACACTCGTCCGGGACAGAGTTTCCGTTGCAGTCCGTGCTGATGCGCGCCGACAGGTCGCAGGAATCAGGAGAGCCGTTGGCGTTACAGTCCACCTGGCACTCGTCGAGCACGCCGTTCGCGTCGCAGTCCGCGGGAATCGCCCCGCACTTTTGCACCAGGTCGCACCCGGCCGGAGCACAGGAGAGGTCGCACGCGTCGGCGATCGCATTCTGGTTGCAGTCTATAAAGGACACCGGACCGACGGAGACGGCCGATACATGCGTGGGAGAACCGGGCTTGAACAGCCCGATCGTCACCGTTGTCGATTCCGCGGGCTCCGCGTTGACCTCGAAGCGGAAGTTGTAGAGCGTGCTCCATCGGATTGCGTTGGCGTTCGGATTCGTCGGGAAGCTCTCCGTTGCCCACGTGATCGAGCCGTCCTCGACCGCCTCGGGCCAGTCTGTGCCGTCGTAGGGCTCGCCGCTGTGATGGTCCACGTCGTGGAACCCGACGTTGGTAATCGTGGGAAGCTGCGGCAGCGGTACGCTGAATAACCCCACCGATCGGTCCGAGTTGAAGTTCAACAGGGCATATTCGTATCGCCAGGTGCCGGCGCCGAGGTCTACGGCCTTCGCCGCGAGAATAAGGAGCCCCTCGCCGGGAATCTGTATTTCCGTTTCGAGCACCTCCGGATCGTGATCCTGCCAGGCCCGAATGCCCTGTTGGCCGACGGCGGTCGAGCCCAAGACGCACGCCTTCCACGGGCCGGCAGCGCCGCACGGGCCGGCTGCTCCCGGGGCTTGCACATCTATCCGGTTGTACGAGGCGTTGTTGTTTCCGTTGCCCGCCTGGGCGTCGTCCGAGGTGACGTAGTGGCCCTCCGCGAAGTAGAGCACGGCCGGGTTGTCATCCGTATCGAACAGGTCGTCCTCGTGTACCTGCAATCGGCGGCTGAGAATGCCTTCGAATGCCGGAGCGTCATAAGGGTAGACGAACATGCCGGTATGAGCGTTGATGTCAGAGCGCGGTCCGAGGTGGGCCCGGTCGCCGTTGAGGCCGGCGTCGTAGATGTCCGAGCACCCGGCCCCGAGGGCGCTTGTCAGATTCGGGTTCTGGCAGATTCCGCACAGGTCGTCCGCCTGCACGAAGAACCCGTGCTTGACCCACGACATCCCGACTTGCTCGAAACGGTCTTCCATCAGCCGGTACATGTTCTGCGCAATAACCGGGTGGAACCGGTCCAAAGACGACCACTGCGCGGGCTGATCGCCGATGTTGCACGATTCGGTTCCGACCGCGAACGCCGCTATGGGAACGTCGCACTCTTCGCCCGTTGCCACGCAGCTCTCGACGGATTCGCAGGTCTCGACGGATTCACAGGATTCGACGCTGACGCAGACGTCGTCCGGGCAATTCACGTTTCCCGTGCAGGGATCGCCGCTTATGCTGCACGTCGCGCAGTCCGAATTGTCGTCACATCTGCGGATCGCCGCGCTTCCGGTGCAGGTTTTGCAGTCGTCGTCCAGAGCGCATCGGTCGCCGCCGGCGCTGCACGTCAAGCAGTCTCCGTCAGCGGCGCAGCTTCCACCGACCGTGGTGCAGGTGTGACAATCCGCCGCGGTAGCGCACAATTCTCCGCGGTCATGACACGTCAATCGCGTTCCCGGGCTTCCCATCGACCCGATATCGCCGACGATGACATCCGGACCGGGAAAGTGGCAAAAATCTGCGAAGCCGCAATCGGCGTCGGTGGTGCACGGTTCCCCGCTTCCGCTGCAAGTTTTCGCGCCGGCTGTTGAAGAAGCGTAAGAGGAGGGCTCATCGGCGGAAGCTCTCTGCGGCGCGGAGGAGTCGGACGCCTGGCTGCGCGGCGGTGCGGACGAATAGGAATAACCGGGATCGCCAGGCGAAAGCGGCCCGTTATGCAGGGGCGCAGGCTCGCCGGACGCGGAAACGGCGTAGAAGCCACCGGCCAGCACAACGGCGATGTTGCGTGCGGCGCGCCCAAAACACCCCATAGCCACAGTTCCCCTTCGACTTTGATGCCTCACCGGCCGCGCTTGCACGAGCACTCGCGACCCGCCGCGGCAACGCACATCGGACCGCGCCCGGGCGGCACGATTTGCCGTTAGGCGCAAGAGCAAAAGGCACCGCTCACGACGCGCTTGGGCCCTGAGTCGGCGCATCGCTGCGGCGGATTGCGAAACGGAAACGCCTCGCCGCGCGCCCTCAAGCGGCGCAGCACACCAGACGGGTACCTCTATCAGGCCTCCAAAGGGTTGCCTCCCCCGGGCAACAACTCCATTGTTCTAACTCTAGCAGCTTGGAGCAGGTGCTTCAACCTGGGAATGAACGCTGAACTCTCTGGTGGGCAGTTACGCGGGCTCCGCGGCCACGGCTAATGTTCCGGTAACGATGGGCCGTGGGGCGCCGGGGTGCGAGTATTCCCCGTCAAACTATAGGGCGAACCACTTGTATTCGGACGTGTTGGTAACGCGGAGAGAGCGGCGTGCTCTCGCGCGAAACTGCGCTCTAATCAGGGACACCCGCCGATGTGCCGTCCGCGCGGCGCGTTCGGACGGCGCGCCCGGCCGGCATTCGCCGGCGAGTCTATGGGGACTCGCGTACAAACTTCGGTGTACTTCCCCGGCGCGCGTGCCGCGGGGTGGGTCAGGTGGAATCGGAGCGGGAGGGATTCGAACCCTCGGTACGGTTACCCGTACACCGCATTTCCAGTGCGGCCCCTTCAGCCACTCGGACACCGCTCCAGCTCATTGCGCCAGTCAAAAGGGTTTTCTTGATCGCGCGTCGCGCCGTCTGGCACGTGCATTTCGTATGCAACTGCGCCCGGCAGCGTGTTGAAGAACTCTTCACTCCTATGGGACCGACTTTCCGGTCGGTCATTCTGCCGGCACCAGAGCCGCTTGACGGACTGGAAAGTCCGTCCCACAGACTTCTTCAACGGGCTGCCGGCGCAGGGAAGATCGGCCGGCCGGCGGTCTCAACGACGGACTAGCGCTTCCACGCGGATGCCATAGTAAACCAACGGGGCTCCGCGCCAAGCGGAATTGACGGTAAGGGAGGTCGGCCCGTGCGCGCTAGGCCGCGTCCTGGGTCCCGACGTATGCGATGATCTTGTAGGCGAGCTTGGCGGCGAGGAATTCGGTCATAACCTGGCCTGGGAGGGGCATGACCTCGACGATATCCGCCCCGACGATGCGCTTTTCACTTGCGACGCGGCGGAGCAGTAGCGTAACCTGGTACCAGTCGAGGCCGCCGGGCTCGGGCGTGCCCGTGCCGGGTGCGTAGGCCGGATCGAAGCCGTCGATGTCGACGGTTACGTATACGGTTTCACCGAGCAAACGGATTGCCGTCTCTATCCAGTCGTCAGATTCGTGGCAGCGCCTGGCGGAGAGCGGTTCGAGGCCGGCGCTCTTCATGAAGGCATGTTCTTCCAGGTCGACGGAGCGAATGCCGACGGCCACGACGGACGCGCCGAGTTCGATCACCCGCCTCATCACGCAGGCGTGCGAAAAGCGAGTGCCGTCGTAGGTGTCGCGTAGATCGCAGTGGGCGTCGACCTGCAAGACGGAGAGTCTCTCGTGTCGGCTCAGCGCCGCGCGGACCAGAGCCGAGCTGATGCTGTGGTCTCCGCCGAGCCCGAGGATGAACTTGCCGTCGGCGGTGAGCCGTTTGGCCGCGTCGAACAGTTGGTGATGGAAGGACTCAGGTGAGGCTTGATCCGACGCGACTTCGGCGAGAGTCGCAATGCCGGGCGCGTAACACTCTTTTTGCAGCTCTTCGTCAAACAACTCGACGTGGTGCGACGCGGAGATAATCGCGGCGGGTCCGGCGCGGGCACCGGCACGATAGGACACGGCTCCGTCGTAGGCGACGGGCAGGACCACGAAACGGGCCCGGCCGTAGTCGCTGGGGGCCGGGCCCAAGTCTAGAAACCCCGCCGAGTCCGCCCTATGCATCACGGCGGCCTCCGCGGATGACGATCGGCACCGCTTCCGCCTGATCGAGGCGCAGCCGTGGCAGTTTACATTCGCGTAATCGTCTCTTGGTGGTGCGGAGTTGTGTGGGGTGCATCAAAGTGCAGGCCCTCCGGGTCAGGCTTGGGTGAAGTACTCGGGATGTTGCTTGCGCAGCTCGGGGTTGGCGGCGGCGGCGGCGCGCAGATTTTTGACCAGCTCTTCCAAGCGATCGAAGAGGCGGCGGTGTGGGCGCGGCGCGGCGCGAACCAGCGCATACTGAGCGATGATCGGGAACGTGATCGACGCACACGAATAAACGACTACGTTGTTTTCAAAGGCGTCCTTGAGCTTGCCCCAGCTTCGTGCTTCGGCGGGGGTCGCGCCGGAGAGGCCGCCCCACTGTGGGGAGTCGGTGGTGAGCTGCAGAAAATAGTCGTGCCCCCCATGAGAAGTGTCGAGCAGAATCTGTTTCAGGGTGGGCTGCGTCTGAAGGTAGAAGTTCTTCGGGGCTCCGCCGCCAATCTCGATAACGCCGTTTACCTTTGCGTCGCGCACTATTGCGGCCGTCTCGATAACGTCCAGCACGGGGTTTAGATTCACTTCCTTGTTGAACAGGTGCGGCACTACGAGGTTCATCCCGATGGACGAGTCGCCGGGTGAGGGCGTGAATATGGGAACGCCATACTCTTGGGCGGCGGCCATAAGGGATTTCTCCGGGTGCGCGGCGCGCCTGCGAATCATCGCGCCCAATTCCTGATGAAGGAACGCGGTGGAAAACTGGCGGGACGTATCCAAACGTGCGACGGCGTCGAGAATCACCCGGTCGGTTGACATCAACGTGTCGTCGTCAGAAATGAAGACGTCGCGGATGCGCGCGATGCCCGCTTCGGCGAGGGCGTTGTCGTCAACGGAAGCGCTACCCTGGACCATGGGAAACTCAAATGGTCTGTGGAGATCGTGGTACAGGTTTGCTCCGGTCGAGATGATGAAGTCGACGAAGCCGCGCTCGATCAAGGAGATGATCACCCCGCTCATGCCGATGGGGGTCATGGCCCCGGCGACGGTCAGGGCGATCGTCGCGTCCGCCTCGATCATGCGCTTGTAGAGCTGTGCCCCCTCGGCCAGCCGGCGCGCGTTAAACCCGCTTTTGGCAAACACGTTGTCGACGGTGTCGGCAAGTGCTTCGTTGCCTTCGAGTTGAAGCGGCTCGATCATGGGTCCGGCGAGCCACTCGGAGGTGTACGTGGGCGATTTGCACTTGTGGTCCATAGTCATTTACACGAGGTCGCCGTAGAAGCGTTAGAGAATAAAGACCGCGGCGGCCAGCGCGGTCGTCCACAGGCCCCGGCGGTCGCCCTCGGCCGACTGAACCGCCGCCCGCGTGCGTACGACGAGCCCTTTTGCCCGGTAAATGTCCTTGCGTTCGTTGTAGGCTTTGTCCGGATCGAGATCGATGCCCTGGGTCTGCGCGAGCATGGTTGCGGCCATGTCTTCCACGTAGTCGGCACAGGCGCGTTGGGTCATTCCGAATCCGTGGTGCTCGGCGATGTAGCCGTGTTTGGTCTTGTCGGCCGGTACGGCCAGCCCGATTCCGGCGCATGCCAGGCGGTTGGGCTCGTTGGTGCGCACTTCGGCGAGCACGCAGAAGACGATCTCGCCCGGCAAGAGCTGCTCGAGGCCTTTCTCGCGGGAGACGACCTGACAACCGGGGGGCAAGATGCTGCTGACGCGCACGAGGTTGAATTGCGCGATGCCGGCGTTGCGCAGAGCTTCTTCAAAGGATTGCAAGTTCTGCCGGTGCTTGCCGACGCCTCTCGTAAAGAACATCTTGCGTGGTACGGGGTGGTCCTTCAATGGATTCTCCAGTTCGGAAAGACAATGTTCGCGCCAACCGCCGCCTTCGCGGATTATATTTGACCACGCCGCCCCCACAACAGGCGCGGAGCGGTCTAACGCGTGCAATGTGGCGGAGCGCCGCGGCCGGCGGAGGCGTCGAAAACGGCGCAAGGCGGCCCGGGCGACGCCCGAGGCCTCCCGCAATGGTACCGAGTAGCGCGACTCCACCACGATCGTAGTGCGACGATCTTAGGGGCACAACGTCTCGCGGGAATCGGGCGTCGCCCGCGGGTCCGGGACGAAATCGGCGGGATTCTCGTGAGGACTTCGCACGCGTGGATGGTGCGCAAATCGGTGAGCGCCAACGGGGCGCAAAACCAGAGCCCAAGGCGCCCTTTCAGGGCAGGTGCTGCGACCCGGGCGATCGGTACGCGTATTGCGACCCTCGTGGCGAAGAACTCCACATAGAAGGGCGCAAAGACAACAGTCGCCGAAAGTGTCACGCAGCCCGCCCCCGCTCCCGCCTCACGCCTCGAACCGGGCATCCGGATCGCTTTCGTTGACGGAGATTGCAGGAAGCCTATATATTCCATATCCGCCAGGCACCTTGTGCCGCTTGGCCGCCCCGACGAGATTCCCGGTGCGCGGCGGTGCCGTCCGAACATAGACGGACAATCAAGGCGGCGCCCGAATGCGCCGGCCAGCGGCGACCGGCATATACGCCGACGGGCGCGATGCGAAGGTACTTCGTCCGCTCTCGGGGTCAATGAGGGATCCACGGCTTGGCTGGGGGTCTTGCCGAAGCATCGGTTTCGGTGAATCGAGCGCGTTGACGACCGGCGCAGGTTTGATGGCGATGGCCAACGCCTTGAGCGCCAAGGTTTGTTCGGCGGGAACTTGCCGCTAAGTGGACTAGCCCGCACTTAGCTTCCAGGAGTGGCCGCAAGATATGTCGCTTTTTCCCCAAGACGACGAGTTTCTCGCCGACGACGCAATGCTCGTGGATGCGGTTCGTGAGTTCGCCCGCAACGAGCTTCTCCCTCGCGACCGAAAGTGGGACACAGGCGAATCCTCGGTGGCCGAGGTTCTCCCGGCTCTCGGAGAAATGGGGCTGCTGAATCTGTGCATGTCCGAGGAACTCGGGGGTCTTGGTCGCCCGTATCGAACGTACTTTGCCGTGTTGCAAGAGCTGTCGTTCTACTCGCCTTCGGTTGCGGTCGCGATTTCCGTACACAGTATGGTTGGGCACATTCTTTCGCACTTTCTATCGGACGCTCGTCGCCGGGACTGGCTGTCGAGCTGGGGCGGTCCCTCCAGTCTGGCCGCGTTTGCACTTTCCGAAGCCGGCGCGGGCAGCGACGCGGGCGGTACGAAGACAGTGGCCGCCGAAGCGGAAGGCGGACTCAGCGTAAGCGGTGAAAAGATGTGGGTCACTAACGGAATGCACGCCCGTTGGTTCCTCACGCTCGTCCGCCTCCAGGGTGTCCCGCGGGACGAGAGCCTCTGCGCCGTTCTGATTGACGGAAACGAGCCCGGCGTGGAACGGACGAAGATCCGCGGCAAGATGGGTATCCGGGGCAGTGACACGGCGGTGATTAGTCTTGACAACGTGTTCGTCCCCGAAGAGCGGATAATCGGCGATCGCGGGGAGGGCCTGCGGACGTTCCTGACGACGCTGAACGAGGGCCGCATCGGAATCGCGTCGCAGGCCTGCGGCATAGCGGAGGCCTGCCTCGATGAGATGGTCAATTACGCGCGCCAGCGGCGGCAGTTCGACCAGCCGATCGGTTCGTTTCAGGCCGTTGGGAACATGATTGCCGACAGCGCCGTGGAGCTCGAGGCCGCCAAGGTCTTGATCTGGCGGGCGGCGGAGAAGCTCGACTCCGGAAACACGGACCGGACCGCCAGCGCCATGGCCAAGCTGTACGCCTCGGAATGCGCGAATCGAATCGCGTACCGCGCGGTCCAGGTCCACGGCGGGGCCGGTTACGTTCGCGAGTGCCGAGTGGAGCAGCTTTACCGCGATGCGCGCATTACTACGATTTACGAAGGAACCAGTGAGATACAGCGGCTGGTGATCGGCCGGGCCCTCACGGCGGGCGGCGCGTCGGACTGAATCGGCGCCAAACGCGGTCGATGGCGGCGGCAGCGGGATATGATGTGCCTCAGGTGGCACGTGAATTGTCAGGGCGTTTTGTGGACAGGTGCGTGACCGAGAAGGGCCCGCCCACTATTATTCGTGGGGAACAGGGGTGTCCACCTGACCGGCCGTGACACGTTAGTTCTTGCATCGGATACGCACGCGGTTGAGCAATCTATGAACTTTGAACTCAGCGAAGACCATTTGGCGCTTCAAGGCATGGCGCGGAAGTTCGCCGCGGAGCACATTGCCCCGCACGCCCGAAAATGGGACCGGGAGGCGGACATTCCCCGCGCGGTCGTGGGCAAGCTGGCCGAGCTTGGCTTCCTGGGGATCTTCATCCCCAGCGAGTACGGCGGGTGCGGCTTCGGCGACCTCGAGGCCTCGGTAATAATGGAGGAGATAGCGCGGCACTGCGGGGCGACGGCCCTGATGCTCGACGCGCACAACGCTCTATGCGCTGCGCATCTCCTTCGCGCGGCAAATGAGGAGCAACGCAAGAAGTACCTTCCGCGGCTGGCCTCGGGTGAGTGGCTAGGGGCCTGGGCCTTATCGGAGCCGGGTTGCGGCAGTGACGCCGCGGCCATGGCCGCGCGGGCGCACGCGGACGGCGATTGCTGGGTGATAAACGGGGCCAAGCACTGGATAACCAACGGGCACTACGCGGGATTGTACGTCATTATGGCCCGTACGGACGCGGAGGCCGGGTCCAAGGCCAAGGGAATCAGCGCGTTTATAGTCGAGCGGGGCACGCCGGGCTTGATCATCGGCCCTAAGGAAGACAAGTTCGGCATGCGCGGGTCGGACACGGTGGGGCTGACGATGGAGAACCTCCGGGTCCCCAAAGAGAACCTTTGCGGGAAGCTGAACGGCGGGTTCATCGACGCCATGAAGGTTTTGGAGCGCGGGCGGATCACGATTGCGGCCATGTCCGTTGGTTTGGCGCGCGGGGCCCTGGAGGAGTCGTTGGCTTATGCGAAGCAGCGCACGGCCTTCGGGCAAACACTGTTCGAACACCAGTCGATCCAGTTCATGCTGGCCGACATGGCGATGGAGACGGACGCGGCCCGGCTGCTTACGCGCAAGGCGGCGATCCTGTCGGACTCCGGCCAGGAGTGCAACATTGCGGCCTCGGTGGCCAAGCTCTTTGCAAGCGAGGTCGGCACGCGCGCATGTCTCAACGCAATACAGATTCACGGCGGAATGGGATATACAAAGGAGATACCGGTGGAGCGCTACATGCGCGACGCCAAGCTCTGTGAGATCGGCGAGGGAACGAGCGAAATCCAGCGCATAGTCATCGCTCGCCACTACCTTAAGGATTAGGAGCGTCAGATGGATTTCGCGCCGGACGACGATCATCTCATGCTGCAAGACCAGGTTCGCGCATTTGCCGGGAACGAAGTCGCCAAGGGGGCGGCGCAGCGCGACAAGGAAGCGGCGATTCCCCAGGAACTCTACGGCCAGTTGGCGGCGATGGGCCTTTTCGGCATTGCGATCCCCGAGGAATACGGTGGGGCGGGCATGGGCACGGTTGCGTCCACCATCGTCGTCGAGGAAATATCCAAGGCGTGCGCCGGGACCGGCGTGCTGCTGAGCGCGCACGGGTCGCTGTGCGTGGACCCGATTCTCACGTTCGGCACCGCCGAGCAGAAGAAGGAGTATCTGCCCAAGCTCGCCAGCGGCGAGACGATAGGCTGTCTATCCCTCACCGAACCGGGCAGCGGAAGCGACGCCGGTGCGGCCACATGCCGCGCCGAGCTCAAGGACGACGGCTGGCACATCACCGGTACCAAGAACTTCGTCACCAACGGAAAAGAGGCGGGCGTCATGGTTCTCATCGCCGTGACCGATCCCGACGAGCCCAAGAGGCGATTGAGTGCGTTTATCGTGGAGAAACCGTTGCCCGGTTTTCGCATCGGCAAGTTGGAAAAGAAGCTGGGCATCAAGTGCTCATCCACGGCGGAGTTGGTGTTCGAAGACTGCGTGATTCCAAAATCCGCGCTGCTGGGCGAACGCGGCCGGGGGCTGAGGGTGGGGCTGACCACGCTGAGCGGCGGGCGCATCGGGATCGCGGCCCAGGCCCTCGGAATCGCCCAGGCGTGCCTGCACGAGGCGAGCGCTTACGCGAAGACGCGCGTGCAGTTCGGCCGGCCGATCGCCCAGTTTCAGGCCATTCAAAACAAGGTCGCGGATATAGCCGTTGGGGTGGAGGCGGCCCGGCTGCTGACTTACCGGGCCGCGTGGTACAAGGACGCCGGCAAAGATTACGTCCAGGCGGGTGCGATGGCCAAACTGTTCGCCTCCGAGGCTTGCTCGAAGGCCGCCAACCACGCCCTTCAGGTCTTCGGCGGCTACGGCTACTGCGAGGACTACCCGGCCGAACGCTTCCTCCGCGACGCCAAGATCACCGAGATTTACGAAGGGACGAGCGAGATTCATCGGCTGGTGATCGCGAGGGGATTGGCTGGTTAGTGTACCATGTTGGAACGGCTGAAGCTCCCGATCGAACTCAACACCGAGGCGCTGGAGGATTACTGCCGACGCTGGAAAATTAACAAGCTCGAGGTATTCGGCTCCGTGCTGCGCGATGACTTCGGCCCGGAAAGTGACGTAGATTTCCTGGTCACCTTCGACAAGTCCGCGCGGTTGAGCTTGTTCGATCTTGTGGACGCAAAGGACGAACTGGCCGCTATCGTCGGGCGGCAGGTTGACCTTGTAGAGCGCGAACCTATCGAACAAAGTCGAAACTGGATGCGGCGAAAACTGATCCTGGGGAGCGCACGGACAATCTATGTCGGTTGATATTGCATCGCTGATCGACGTTCGCGAAGCGATTGACCGTGCGCGGTCGTTCATCGTCGGTCTTGATTATGATAAGTTCCTTTCCGACGAAAAGACGATGTGGGCGGTTTATGGGCAGGTCGTTGTAATCGGCAAGGCGGCGAACCGCATCTCGCAAGAGTTTCAAGAACAACATGGCCACGTTCCCTGGAGGAAGATGATCTCGATGCGCCATCATCTGGTCCACGGGTACGACGAAATCAAATGGGACCGTGTGTGGAATGTGGTAGTCAACGATATGCCGAAACTGAAAGCCGCCATTGAGCCGCTGATCCCAAAGGAGCCGTAGAATCCAGTCAGGCATGGACGATGGTCGCGATCATAGATTCGCATCTAAGTGAACTTGGAGCCCTTTGCCGCAAGCACCGCGTGCGGCGGCTGGAGGTCTTCGGCTCGGCGGCGGACGGGACGTTCGATCCCGACCGCAGCGATATCGACTTTCTGGTTGAATATGAGGAGCTCGCACCCGGGGAACACTACGAAGCGTACTTTGGATTATGGGAGGACTTGCAGGCCCTCTTTGACAGGAAGATCGACCTGGTCGAGCCTGAGACGATCAGGAACCCGTTCGTGCTTCGACGAGTGAACGAGAGTCGGAGAGTAATTTATGACGCGCGATCGTGAGTCCTATTTGTACGAGATTCAAATACCGGTCAAGTATGCGCCACGATGTGTTCACGGTTATAACTCTATTGAGGATGCCATAGTCTGCGGAGTCATTCGAATCGAAGTGGGGCGTCTGCTCGACGCGGGATTGAGGCTTCTGACGGGAAGACAATAATGGTCGCTCTCACGTTCACGCGGGCATTGATTTACTCTCTCGTGCTCGCGCACAGGAAACGGAAAAGGCCCGGAAATTGCGCTGCGTAGCTGGGCCATGAGCGCAGTATCATGGGGATCAAGGCGACTATAATTACGATCACCACGATGATCGTTTCCACATTTGTAGGGCTCGCGCTCTGGGTGTCGTTTCAGGCGCGTTCGTCCGACCAAGCCGTCGTTTCCCATACCGAACAGTCGCAAGTAAGCCCTGAGCTCCAATCCTCCGGTGAGCTCGAGTCTGAGCAGGTTGCGTCCGCATCCCCGACCGCAGCAGGAGACGAATTCCAAGGTGATTCTGTAGTCGGCGTTCCAGACGATGTTGGTGAACCCCGTTTGCAATCCGGGCCAACCTGGTCGCTGGCGGACGTCCAGCGAACATGGGGCGAAGAGCAGGGATGGGAGTGGGACGAAGCAAAACCCGGCGTTAGCGGAGATTTGGGAGTAGTCCAGTATGACGCGAAGCATACGGACGGGCGTACGGGGGGAATCCAAGTAGCGGGAACGCTGGATAATCTAACGTTTTACAATTTCATCTCGACAATTGGGCCGGCAGAGAATGCCCTCGATCCTGAGAAGCTCAAGGATTGGTCGTTTTACGCCACTGCAATGGCGTCGCAGGTGACAGGTGCGGATTCGAGTGACGTAGCTGCCTGGTTCCGTTCGGTGTTTCGCCGATTCTTCGGGCGAATCGTCGATCACGAAGAAAACATGCACACTGAGAAACTCGCTTGGCAGGGTGGCGGATTGTCTGTGATGTTTGTACAGGTAACCACCAGTTACCTGAGCGCTGTCATGCTCAGTTGCCCGGGCGGCGTGAGCGACCCTGACACATGGCTCCCGACTCAAGCAGACATCGGCAATCCCAGCGCGAACATCCCCGACTATCCGCTGGACTCGTTCTACCGATCAGGTCTCGGCTGGTCATTGACCGATGTCCAGCGAAAATGGAGCAAGAAGCAGGGATGGAATTGGTACTACAAGGAACCCGCACTCAGCGGCGAGCCGGGAGTAATTGACTGCAGGGCGAAATACGCGTACGGAAACAACGAAGAAATGCAAGTAGTAGGCATCCCGGAGGACTTGCGTGCCTTTAGTGTTCGGTCAAGTCTTCAGCCACATGTGGATGCGTTCGACAACGCAAAGGTAGCAGCTTGGTCATCGAACATCTCTTCCATCGCGGCAGAAGTTGCGGGCGCAGACCCCAAGCAGGTGACCGAGTGGTTCATCACTGAGTTTTCGAGATTTATCGCGCGACTTGCCGACCGAGCCTCGGCAGCTCAAACCTCACCTACCGGCGTCGTGGATGGGCAGTCACTGTCGCACGACGCGACCCGTCGATGGGGTATTCATGAGCTACATGTTGTATTTATTCTAACGACGGAGGGATATTTTGGTGGAATAATCGTAAGTGGCACCGAATCATGGTCCCAGCAGACGCAAGACTATGTGCGCGGCATTCTTGGAGATCCATCGGACTGGAGAATGTCGTCGTCGGACGCTAATGCAGCGTTCGTCTACGGAAACGTCTCGTCGCGGCGCCCAGAATACGGCGGATTCAGGGTCATCGGCGAGATCACGAACAACTCCGGGCGCACCTATCAGATGGCGACCTTCACACTGAGCATATATGACTCGAACCGTCGGCTTGTCGATACAGCACCTATTCTGATGATGAACTTTGCAGCCGGTGCCACCAAAAGCTTCGACGCTTACGTCGAAACGCTTCCCAGTGGCTGGGACTTCAAGATCGATTTCGAGTCCGGTTTCTGATCGTGTGGGGACGGAGCATTACTAGCGTTTTGATGGCGGACAACTTTCAGTTTCGGGCCGGGGAATTGGAGCGAAGATGATGACGAATGCTGATGGCAGAGTTACGGTAATCGGCGCCGGAACGATGGGCCGCGGCATCGCCCAGGTCTTCGCGCAGAGCGGTTACGACGTGTACCTGAACGACGCGATACCCAGGGCGATCGACGATGCCGTTGCCTTCATCGCCAAGATGCTCGACCAGGCGGTCGGGGCAGAGCTAGACATGCCGGAGGCGCTAAGTTTTCTTGCGATCATTGATGGGCGACGAAATGAGCTCGCGGCGCTTTGTCGTAAGCACCACGTTCGGCGGCTGGAGCTGTTCGGCTCGGCTGCGGTTGGACAATGAGGGTGTGAGCCTTGAAATACCGTGATCTCATGGGCATGATTGAAAAGGACGGATGGCAGCATGTCCGAACCACGGGTAGCCACATGCACTTCCGCCATCCGACGAAAAAGGGTGTTTTGACCATCCTCGGCGGTGGCAAGCTCGGCCGCGACGTGCCGCCGGGTACCTTGAAATCGGTGTTGCGGCAAGCGGGGTTAGAACAACAGAGGTGAACGATGGATTACACGGTGGTCATCGAACCGGCGGACGACGGAAGCTACAGCGTGTACGTTCCTGACCTGCCCGGCTGCGTCTCTTGTGGAGACACTCCGGGTCAAGCATTGGACTCGATTCGTGAGGCGATCCAAGGACACATCGAAACGCTCCGCGAGTTCGGCGAGCCGGTTCCTAAGCCGCGCTCCTTCGCGAGCGTTGTCCCCGCTGCCTGAGGAGGCACGGCGTTGCGACACCGGGCAACGCCCGGCTACGATCGAACAATCCTTCGGGGTATGCCCCGTCGCCGGCGCTCCGGGTTCGCAGGAGAGGTAATAAGTGATGGCAACGGACACGACAGTTTCGGTAATCGGCGCCGGGACGATGGGGCGGGGGATTGCGCAGGTCTTCGCGCAAAGCGGTTACGACGTGTACTTGAACGACGCGATTCCCAAGGCGATCGACGATGCCGTTGCCTTCATCCACAAGATGCTCGACCGGGCTGTGCAGAAGGGCGCGTTGAAGGCGGAAGGCGCTCCAGCGATTAAGAACCGATTGCATCCGGTACGGAGCCTCAATGAGGCGCCAATATGCCCGCTCATCATCGAGGCCGCCACAGAAAGGCCCGACATCAAAACCGAGATTCTCAAGTCTGCGCAGTCGAGGCTCGCCGGCGACGGCATTCTCGCCACGAACACCAGCAGCATCAGCATCACGCAGCTCGCGGCCGGCACCGACTCCCCCGAGCGCTTCGTCGGAATGCACTTTTTCAACCCCGTCCCGCTCATGAAGCTCGTCGAGGTCGTAAAGGGCCTGCAAACCAGCGAAGAGACGGTCGAGCGGACGGTCGCCGTCGCGGAAGCGGTCGGCAAGACGCCGGTAAAGTGCAACGATCACCCCGGCTTCGTCTCGAACCGCGTTCTAATGCCCATGATAAATGAAGCAGTATTTACGCTTCAGGACGGGGTGGCCGAGGCCGAGGCGATAGATGAAATAATGAAGCTCGGCATGAATCACCCGATGGGGCCGCTGGCGTTGGCTGACTTGATCGGGCTCGACGTTTGTCTGTTCATTATGGAGGTGCTACACCGCGACCTAGGCGAAGACCGCTACCGTCCCTGCCCGTTATTGCGTAAAATGGTTCAGGCGGGCAGGCTGGGCCGCAAGTCGAAGCATGGGTTCTATAAATATGAGTGAAACACAGCTCCGAGTCGAAATCGACGGGCCCCACGCGGCAATCACGTTTGCCACGGAGGACGGCTTGAACGTGGCGTCGACGAGATTGTTGAAATCCCTGCGCGAAGCGATCGGTCAGGTCTCGGTGGCTAAAGGCGTGCGAACATTGCTCGTAAAGGCGGAGGGCAAGGTCTTTCTGGCGGGGGCCGACATCAAGGAAATGGCCGATTTCGGGCCGGATCAAGCGCGGGGGTACGGCCGGCTGGGCCAGTCCGTGCTCAACGACCTGGCGGCCGTCCCGGCGATTACGGTCGCCGCCATTAACGGAGCGGCCCTGGGCGGCGGCCTGGAACTGGCCCTGGCTTGCGATTTCCGCATCGCAGTCAAGTCGGCGAGGATCGGGCTTCCGGAGACGTCGCTGGGACTGATTCCAGGCTGGGGCGGAATCCCGAGGCTTGCGGCACTGATCGGCCCGGCGCGGGCGAAGCGGATGTACTTTAGCGCCTTGCCGGTGTCCGCCGCAGATGGCCTAGGTTTCGGGCTGGTGGACGAGGTGGTGAACTCCGTCGAGGACCTCGGCCCGCGCGTGGCCGCATTCTGCACGTCGTTAAAACGCGGCGCACCGGCGGCCGTAGCCCTCGCCAAGCGTGCGGCGCGCGACGGTGACGACCTGGCCGCGTTCGCCGATTGTTTCAAGACAGACGACTGCCGCGAGGGCATCGCCGCTTTCCTGGAAAAGCGGCTGGCATCGTGGATGGAGTAACGACTTGAGCGCCAAACCGACACTCAAACGCAACGAGGCACGCCTCGTCGATGAAGAATCCAAGCCGTTCGTGGACCACCGAGACCTCCGCGGGTTTGACCCGGACGAGGCGCTCGGCGAGCCGGGCTTGTTTCCCTATACGCGCGGCCCGCACCGCACCATGTACCGCGACCGTCTTTGGACCATGCGGCAGTTCTCCGGGTTCGGGTCGGCGGGCGACACGAACAAGCGTTTCAAGTACCTCCTCGAACACGGCCAGACCGGTCTTAGCACCGCGTTCGACCTGCCCACGCTCATGGGGCGCGACAGCGACGATCCTCTGTCACTTGGTGAGGTCGGCCGCTGCGGCGTGGCGATCGCGTGTCTCGCGGACATGCGCCGGCTCTTTGACGGGATCGACCTGGGCTCGGTGAGCACGAGCATGACCATAAACGCACCGGCGGCGATTCTGCTCGCGTTCTACGCGGCCGTGGCCCGGGGGCAGGGCGTGCCTCTGGAAAAGCTGCGCGGCACGCTGCAAAACGACATACTCAAGGAGTTTCACGCTCAGAACGAATACGTGTTTCCTCCCGAGCCCAGCGTGAAGCTCGTCGTCGATACGATCGAGTATTGCACTCGGCACATGCCCCAATGGAACACGGTGAGCATCAGCGGTTACCACATCCGTGAGGCGGGCGCCTCGGCCGCTGAGGAGCTGGCGTTTACGCTTGCGGACGGCATCACTTACGTGCAGGAATCGATCGAGCGCGGGCTGGACGTGGATGAGTTTGCCCCACGGCTGAGCTTCTTCTTCGACGTACACAACGACTTTTTCGAGGAGATCGCCAAGCTCCGCGCATCGCGGCGGATGTGGGCGCACATCATGCGCGACCGCTTCAAGGCCAAGACCGAACGCAGCCTGCTGCTGCGCATGCACTGCCAGACGGCCGGCGTGTCGCTCACGGAACAGCAACCCAAGAACAACATAACGCGCGTGGCGTATCAGGCGATGGCCGGAGTGCTGGGCGGTACGCAGTCGCTGCACACCAACAGCATGGATGAGACTCTCGCCCTGCCCTCCGAGGAGGCGGCCAAGATCGCCCTGCGCACCCAGCAGATTCTCGCACACGAGACGAACGTCAGCCAGACGGTGGACCCCCTCGCCGGGAGTTATTTCATCGAAAAACTCACGAACGAGATCGAGGCCAAGGCCTACGCGATCATCGACAGCATCGACGCGCTGCGCGGAGTTCTAAGTGCCATCGACCGCGGCTTCTTTCGGCGGGCGATCGCGGAGTCGGCCCAGGCGCAGCAGCGGGCGATCGACAACGGCGAACAGAAAGTGGTCGGCGTTACCGACTTCGTGGAGCAGGGCCCGCCGGACATCCCGATTCTCCGGATCACCCAGGAGACCGAGGACGTCCAGGTCGCGGGCTTAGAGCGGCTGCGGGCAACGCGTGACGCGGCGCGCCATCGCGAGGCCCTTGGGCGGCTGCGCGAGGATGCTAAGACACGGGCCAACGTAATGCCCGCCCTTGTCGACGCGGCCGAAGCCGACGCCACCATCGGCGAGATGATGGACACCATGAAGTCCGTCTTCGGCGCCTACAACGGCGGGCCGGAATGGTAGTATCCACAGCGTGACATCGGGTCAGGAGGACTTCGTATCATGCGAATCACTCACATCCGAGCCGAGAACTTTCGTTGCATCGAGAGCGTCGATCTTGAGCTGCGCCCCTTCAATGTCGTCATCGGTCCTAACGGAGCAGGAAAGTCGAGCCTGCTGGAATTGATGAATATCTTCGCGAGTATTCCCAAGCCCGGGATTGCGAGTCTCTTCGCACGGTGGGGAGGCTACAGCGCTACGGTGCGGTACGCCGCCCCCGAGCCGATGCTAAAGGTCGGTATCAGCGGGCGCACAAACGCCAATTCGTTCGACTTAGAGGTGGAACTGTTCGGAGAGGGCCCCGCGTTCTTTGTCCGTGCCGAGCGACTCAAGTTGCAGTCCGACTCATCAAACGGCGAAATGGTCTCGTTCGATCGCGAAGACGACGTTGCATCGTTCCAGGTTTTGCAGCAAAAAACAAGGACCAACGTTGGACACAGCACTGAGATCGCGTTCCCACGCATCTTGCAGAGCAGACCTGATATCCAGAAGGTACTAAATACTTGCATGTCGAGTTCGATCTGGAAGATACACAAGTTCCGCCCCGAAGGCTCCGTAAGAGGGCCCCAGCAGCTACAGCCTACAACGATTCCGTCTGAGGACGGTGCCAATCTCTACTCTGCGCTGTACAGCATGAAGACCGAACGGCGCGAGTCCTTCCGACGGCTGGTCGCGGACTTACAAACCGCCGTACCCGAGCTTGAGGAGCTCGACTTCCCGTTGGCCGGCGCGGGTCACGTCAATCTAACCTGGAAACAGAAGGATGTTTCGCAGGTCCTTTACTCCAACCAGCTCTCGGACGGCACACTACGCATGATCTGGCTGCTGACTCTGCTCCATTCACTTCCTGACGACGGGCTTGCCCTCATCGATGAGCCGGAGCTCAGCCTGCATCCGGAATGGGTTATGCTCATCACCTCGGTATTGCGCAAGATGTCCGCGCGAATGACGATCGTTGCCGCC
>Ga0326597_10003245_pt1 | contig 23630 bp, 20 predicted proteins | sample RVTome_12_FD_203789 | JGI IMG/M metagenome (GOLD analysis project Ga0326597, IMG submission 203789) | Soil microbial communities from uranium-contaminated site in the Upper Colorado River Basin, Wyoming, United States - RVT100D185 | ecosystem: Environmental > Terrestrial > Soil > Contaminated >... | reverse complement strand
TGGGATTCACGGAATCCGTGGAGGACACATCACCATCCCGATCACGAGAGAGGGACCCGCCCGCCGGGTCGTCGTCATGAACACAATACCGCCCCGGCCCGGAAAAAAAAGCCGCCCGGGCCCCCTTTCGAAGGGGAGCCCGGGCGGCGAGACCAGCGGAGGAGGGTCGAAATCAGAGCTTCGGACGCTCCTGGGCGTTGGACCGGTTGAGCTCGATCACTACCGGCTCGCCACGCTCCACCATGATCGGCACGTTCCAGTAGAGCTCGGTATACGGCAGGTCGTAGCGGGCGTGCAGCCAGTACTGACCGGGCTTCACCCGAAGATTCCCTCTCGCCACGCCGTTCGCGTCCGTGGTGTCGACCGCGATGTCGAGCCCCGTCTCACGCTGCTTTGCGAGGAAGATCTCGCCGACGCCCTGGAACGCCTCGTCCGCCCAATTGTCCTGGAGCACGCGGACGGAGTCGGAGGCTCGGATGGTGCCCCGCTGGAGCGAGTCGAAACGGTCGAACGCGGCATTCATCTGCGTCTCGACCCGCCCGAGCTCCGAGTCGAAGTCCTGCCACTCGTTGAAGAGGGCCACGTAACGGGCTTCGCCGCGCGAGAACTGATCCATCGCGCTGGTCAGCGTCTGCAGCGTGTCGCGCAGGGTATTCCAGCGGCGCTGGCGCGCGTCCCACTCCGCCTGAGCGGACTGGACCTCGTCGCGTGCCGCCACGAGCTCGTCGGGGATCTCCGGCTCCGGAGTGCCGAACGCCTGGGTCAGCGAGTCGAAGATCTGGTCGCGGTCGTATGGCAACAGCTGAACCTCGATGTCGGAAAGCGCGATCGTGCGCGTGCCTTCCCCTTCCGGGTTCGGGGTCTCGATCTCCATCGTCACCACCACCTCGCCTGGTCCGCATGCGGCCACGGCGAGAAGGAGGCCCATGGCGAACGGGAGTGTCCTACGCCTCATGATGAGCTCCGTCCGTCGGTTGCTTGGGGGAACGAACAGCGAACCTAGTGCGGTATGCGAACCGCATCAAGTCGCAGCCGGGGCAATCTAAGCGCTTGACCTGAGAACGCCAGGGTGGGAGGCACGACGACGCCGTGCCCGTCCGCTCGCGCTCAGGATGGTGTCTAATAACGCAGCGTGGCCGGTAGGATGTAGCGCGCCGGGTCCTCGGCCGTGCCGTTCACGCGCACCTCGTAGTGCAGATGCGATGCGGTCGCGATGCCCGTGCTGCCGACCTGGGCGATGAGGTCGCCGCGCTTCACTTCCTGCCCGACCTGGGCGATCAGCTTCGAGGCGTGACCGTACAGGGTGGCGTATCCGTAACCGTGATCGATCTCCACCGTGAGCCCGTATCCCGCGACCCAGCTGGCCCGCGTCACGCGCCCCTTCGCGGCGGCGAAGATGGGCGTGCCCGTGGGGGCGGAGATGTCCACGCCGGCGTGCGGGATCAGCCGATTGTGGATGGGGTGCATGCGGGCGCGTGAGTAGCTGCTCGACAGCCAGCCTGACGTGGGGAGGATCGAAGGCGTGGACTCGAGGAGGTCGCGGTGGGCGACCACGGAGTCGGTGGCGGTCTCGAGGCTTTCCGAGAGGAGCCGGGCGCGCCGCTCGAGGGCGTTCAGGTCGTAGGAGACCGCAAAGAGCGACTGCGCGAGATCCGGGTCGGTCTCGTACAGCGCCGAGCTCTCCGGGGTGCCGAGCCCGGGACCGCCCACGCCCGCCTGCAACACCTCCGGCTCGATCGTCTCGAGGCCGGCGATGCTCCTGAAGCGTGCGTCGTTGGCCGCGACCCGGTCGAGTGCCGATTCGATGCCGGCCACGCGCTCCTGGAAGGCCGCGAGCTCCGTCTCAAGAGCGCGATTGCGTGCCTCGAGGACCGCAGCGCGGATCCGTCCGGTGCCGTCCAGCCCGATACCGAACGTGAACGCCAGAATGGCCAGTAAGAAGAAGCCACCCACCCAGGCACCGACGCGCAGGCCGCGCGACGAAACCGAGTACTGGCGGACCGGTCGGTCCTCACCACGGAGGACAAGAAAGGTCCATTTGTCTCGCTTCATATTCAGCCTCGGTGTTCGTGAACCCGCCGCCCCCACACCACGGTACACCCAACCTGGGCGGCAGAACCGGAACCTGCGATGCAAACGCCGGAAGCTACGCCCCGCCGGAGCGGGGTGTCAACCAAGGTCAGGCATTTTCCATGCCGGACGCCCAACTGGGTTCGATACGGGGAAAAAGCGCGTCTCCCTTACGGACCTTGCGGCTGGCGAGCGCCACGGATCTCGCTTTTTGCAAGGTCGGAACCGACTCGAATCCGAGTCGGTTCGCGAGCTCGGCCATCCGGGAGGGCGTGACGGGCTCGAAAAGCGCGCACAGGACCGTGAGCACCCGCACGAGCGTGGCGAGCGTCTCCTCGAGCGCGCCGCCGTCCCCGGGATCCTTGGCCTGGGTCCAGGGCTGACGCTCTTCCACGTATCCGTTGGCCTCCCGGGCGAGGTCCATCGCCGCGCCGAGCGCGTCGTGCACCCGGTACTCTTCCATGGCGCGTCGGGCCTCGTCGAGCGCCCGATCGATCGGATCGTCCAGCCCCGTACCCGGGGCGTCCGGAACGATCCCGTCCCGGTACCTGGTCACCATGGAGAGAGCCCGGCTCGCAAGGTTGCCGAGCACGTTCGCCAGCTCGTCGTAGCGCGTCAGGAATCGCTCGGGCGTGTAGGACGCGTCCCCGCCGGTCGGCATCTCGCGGAGCAGGTACCACCGCACCGCGTCCGTGCCGAACTCCTCGCGGAGGGCGAGGGGGTCCACGACGTTGCCGAGCGACTTCGACATCTTCGTGTCGCCGACGACCCACCATCCGTGCGCCAGGATGTGACGGGGCACCGGCAGCCCGACCCCCATGAGCAGGGTCGGCCAGTACACGGCGTGGGTCGTGATGATGTCCTTGCCCACGATGTGCAGGTCCGCCGGCCACAACGAACCGGCGAGGTCGTCCCATCCCTGCTCGTCCGGCGGCACCTCGGGCCGGATCGCCCCGGACGCCGTCAGGTAGTTGATGAGCGCGTCGACCCACACATACGCCACGTGCTCGTCGTCGAAGGGCAGGGAAATACCCCACGTGAGCCTGCTCTTGGGGCGCGAGATGGAGAGATCGCCGAGCGGCTTCTTGAGAAAGCCGAGGACCTCGTTGCGTCGCATCTCCGGCACGATCCAGCCCGGGTTCTCCTCGATGTGCCGCACCAGGGCCTCCTGATACGCGCTCATGCGGAAGAAGTAGTTCTTCTCCTCGACATGCGTCACCGGTCGGCCGCAGTCGGGGCAGGTCTCGTCGGGGCCGAGATCTTTCGCCGTCCAGTAGCGTTCCTCGTGGATGCAGTACCAGCCCGTATAGGAGCCTTCGTAGATCTCCCCGAGGTCCCAGAGGCGCTGGAGGAACGCCTGCACGACCGCGATGTGCTCGGCCTCGGTCGTCCGGATGAAGCGGTCGTGCGAGATATCGAGCGTCTCCCAGGCCGCGCGGAAGCGCTCGGCCATCAGGTCGCAAAGCTCGATCGGCGCCATGCCGCGCTTGTCGGCCTCGGCCTGGATCTTCTGACCGTGCTCGTCGGTGCCGGTCAGGAAGAAGACGTCCACCCCGTTCTGCCGGTCGAACCTCGCCAGCACATCGGCCAGGATCGTGGTGTAGGCGTGGCCCAGATGCGGCTCGCCCGAAGCGTAGTAGATCGGCGTCGTCAGGTAACGGCGTCGCGGTTCTGTCACGTGTCGGCGTCCCGCTGTTCGTTCGAGGGCGATTGTCCGGGGGGACCCACTTCCTGCTTCAACTCGGCGAGCGTCACGACCCGCCGGTCTCCTTCGGGGCCGCGCAGGCTGACCGTGTCGGCCCAGATATCGACCGAGACGACCTTCTCCTCGCCGTTGGCGGTTCGAATGAGGCGCCCTTCCCGCGGGAAGCGCCGGCGCGCTTCGACGTACGTCTTGTGCTCGTACATCAGGCAGCACATCAGGCGTCCGCAACAGCCGCTGATCTGCGCGGGGTTGAGCGACAGCCGCTGGTCCTTCGCGAGCTGCAGCGAGACCGGCTTGAGCTCGGGCAGCCAGGTCGAGCAGCAGAGCTCGCGCCCGCAACGGCCCACGCCGCCGAGGAGCGCGGCTTCATCCCGCACCCCGATCTGCTTGAGCTCGATGCGCGTCCGGAAGGTTCGCGCCAGGTCTCGTACGAGTTGCCGGAAATCGACGCGCTTCTCTGCCGTGAAGTAGATGATCAACTTGTTGCGGTCGAACTGCCACTCTGCCTCGGTCACCTTCATGCGCAGGCCGTGCTGGCCGACGAGCGCCCGCGTCTCGGTGCGCACCCGCTGCTCGTCCTCGCGGAGCGGAGCGAGCCGGTCGACCTCCTCGGGGGTGGCGAGCCGGAGGATGCGGTTCTCCGGGGTCGGTGTGGAGCATCCCCCCGAGGAGGAGCACTTCCGCTCCGCGACGATGCCGATGGCCGAGACCTGACCGAGGTCCTCGCCGCGATCGGCATCGACCACGACGTGCGCACCCGCGCGCAGCTCCATGCCTCCGTATGAGTAATAGGCCTTGCGCGTGCCCTTGAAGCGAACCTCGGCGAAGCCGGCCACGGCGTGTCCTACGCCTCCCGCCAGGCGCCGATGGCTTCGTACTTCTTCCACCGGCCCTCGCGCAGCTCGTCCACGGGGAGCCGCTCGAGCTCGGACACGGTGCGCTCCAGGGCCTCGGCCAGACGCTCGGAAGCGCCGTCCCAGTCGGTGTGGGCTCCACCTTCCGGCTCGGGGACGATCTCGTCGCACACGCCGAGCGCCAACAGGTCCTTGGCGGTCAGCTTGAGCGCGGTGGCCGCTTTCTCCTTGTGCTCGGCCGAGCGCCAGAGGATCGCGGCGCACCCCTCGGGCGAGATGACCGAGTAGATGGAGTGCTCGAGCATGAGGATACGGTCGGTCACGCCGATGCCGAGCGCGCCGCCCGACATGCCCTCGCCGATGACCGCCGAAACGATGGGCACCCGCAACCTCGCCATCTCGCGGAGGTTGAAGGCGATGGCTTCGCCGATGCCCCGCTCCTCGGACCCGATGCCTGGATAGGCGCCCGGCGTGTCGATGAAGCTGATGACGGGTCGTCCGAACTTCTCGGCCTGCCTCATGAGGCGCAGTGCCTTCCGGTATCCCTCCGGATGCGGCATCCCGAAATTGCGGCGCAGGTTCTCCTTCATGTCCCGGCCCTTCTGCTGACCGACGATCATGACCGAGCGTCCGCCGAGCCGCGCCCATCCCCCGACGATCGCCTCGTCGTCGCGGAAGTTCCTGTCGCCGTGCAGCTCCACCCAGTCCATGAAGACGCGCTCCACGTAGTCGAGCGTGAAGGGTCGCCGCGGATGACGGGCGACCTGCACCTGCTCGATGGGCTTCAGGGTGTCGTACGTCTCGCGCTTGAGGTCGCTCAGCTTGCCCCGCAGGACATCGACTTCGTCGGCTACGTCGATGCCTTTGCGGTCGGCCAGGTCGAGGAGCTGGTCGATTTGGCCCTGGATCTCGACGATGTCTCGTTCGAAGTCTAGATGCACGTTCGGCGTGGGCATGGGGGACGGCTTGGAACCCTCAAACTCGCCCGTGTCGGTACCCGTCCGCAACCGCCGCGGGGGGTCCGACCGGGCGCGCGCGGTGACGTGTCCGGCCTGTCCGGCGGGGGTCTGACGGGCCCGTCAGCCAGGCGGCGCCCGCTCCACCGGACGCTTCCGCGCCGTCAGGGCCGCACGTCCTTGAGCACCCATCCGTCTGGGTCGAGCGCCACCGCTCCCTGGGGCCGCGCATCGAGCTCGAACCGGAGGACGTCCTCGCCCGATCCGGAGACCGCCGACCGGCACGTGCGCTCCGGAGCAGTGCGCCAGCAGAGCTGCAGCGGCACCCTGAAGCGTGGCCAGGCGTCGCTCTGCACCTGGCGCACGACGACTTCGGCCTGACCCGCGCCCCCCTCGCCCGGCAGCCACCGCTCCTCGACCTCGAACACCGGGTAGCCGGGCCGATAAAGCCATTGGGTGAAGAACCAATCCAGATCCTGTCGTGAGACCTCCTCCATGACGGCCTGGAAATCCTCGGTGAGCACGGCCTGGTGCAGATACCGCTCGTAATACGTCCGGATGCCCGCGAAGAACACGTCGTCCCCCAGCAGCCCCCGCAGCATGTGCAGCACCCAGCCGCCCTTCGGGTAGTTGTTGTCGTTCAGGAGCGCGAAGAGGTCCGTCTCCTCGGGATCGATGACGGAGCGCTCCACGTCGGCGGAGCCGACCACGCTCATGCGGCTGCCTTCCATCCGCTCACGGAAGTCCGCGACGCCGTCGGCCGCCTCGAAGAAGAGGGCGCCGAAGTATGTGGCGAAGCCTTCGGAGAGCCACAGGTGGTGCCAGCTGGCCTCGGTCACGGCATCCCCGAACCACTGATGCGCGATCTCGTGGGAGACGGTGCCTTCGATGTTGCGCCCGCTCGCGATCCCCTGCTCAGAGTAGAAGATGGCCGAGGCGTTCTCCATGCCTCCGAAGCGCGTCGCCGACTGGACGTTCGCGAGCTTCTCGAAGGGATAGTCGCCGATCAAGTCCGTGAAGAAGTCCACCATCTGCGCAGAGCGCCGGAACGACGGCTCGGCGTTCTCGACGTCCTCTGGGAAGATCCACGTCGTGACCTCCACGCAGCCGTCGTCACGCCGGCTGGCCGGTGCGCGGCCGCAGGCGGCGAGCCCGATGGTCCGGATCTCCATCTCCGCGGCCCCGATGACCATGTTGTACGTGGAGATCGGCACCCCGACCTCCCAGATCCAGGTCCGCCGATCGCCGCCCGCGCCGAGCGCGCCGGGGGCCGTGGGCGCTGGCTCCGCGACCAGATGTCCGTTGGCGATGACCTCCCAGATCGCGGGCGCGTGGACCGTGTAACGCACCGTCGCCTTGTCGGCCGGGTGATCCACGGTGGGCAACCAGAAGCGCGTGCGGTTCGGCCAGTTGTCGACGAACGCGGCCGGGGCGCCGTGAACGTTCTCGCGCAGGATGAGCCCGTCGTCCGGGGTCCCGCCGTAGGCGAGCGCCACCCGCGCGGTGTCGCCGGGCGCGGTGCCCGCGAGGGGCACCCGCACGACGCCGGCCTCGTAGAGATACGGGACGCCGCGGCCGCCCACCGTGAGGTGGGTGATCTCGAGGCCCGTGAAATCAAGCGGAAGCACGGCCTGATGCCCCTCCACCGCGACCTCGATCTCGACAGCGGCCATGAACCGGTCCGACCCGGCCTCGAGCGCGACCTCCACCTCGTAATGGACCACGTCGACGCCGGGCGCGTAGGGACCGGGAGCCGGAGCCACGCCGGCCTGGATTGGCGCGGGCTCCTGGCCCGCGAGCGGTGCGGCGACGGTCGGCAACGCGAGCCCGGCGAGGAGCAGCGCGAAGAAGCGTGTCCCGGTCATGAATCCTTCTCCTGGATGATCTCGAACACTTCGACTTCTCCGAAGTCCTTCAGCCGCCCCCAGTACCGCGCATACGCCCTGGCCAGCTCCGGGTCGAGATCCTTACGAACCGATCCCGACTCGGCGAACTGCGCGAGCGCCTCGGCCTTGGCCGGCAGGTACGGCGCGATATCAAGCACACGCCGCGGGGCGAACGTGGACGGGGACGAAGCCGTCTGATAGCCGTACACGAGCACGTGGCCTTCCGCGGCCTGTGCGGTCATGCGGGACGCGGCCGACCTGGACGGATGGCGGTCTCCCCGCGCCGGCGCGTAGACCGCGGAGGGCTTCAGCTCCTTGATGGCGCGGGCCAACATGGTCGCCATCGCCTCGGGGTCTCCCACCAGGGCTTCGGCGAGCCGCAGCGTGAATCCGAGCTCCTGAGCAGCCGCCTTGCCGGCGGCGAACTCGCCCGGGTCCACGCGAGGCGGGTCGACGGGGATGGGGAGGATGACGACCTGGGCCCCGCTCTCCACGGCGGCGGCGCAGGCCCCTCCGCATCCCATGATGCCGTCGCCCATCAGGCCTTCGACGACGAGTACCGTGGCCCGCGTCTTCTTCGCGCGATCCTTCGGATCCGCGGCGGTTCCGAGCATGGACCGCACCCGGGCGAGGAACTCCTCCCGCTCGAGCGGCTTGACCAGCACCTGGTCCGCACCGGACCGGAACGCCTGGTCCCAGTAGTGCTCCTGAGTGTAGCTCGTCACCGCCAGGATGGGCAGGTGGCGGCTCTGTTGCTTCGCCGCGCGCATGACCTCGAAGCCGTCCGCGCCCGGGAGGTTGAGATCCGCCACGAGGAGCTCCCAGTCCCGCTCCGCGAGCATGCGGAGGGCCTGGTCTCCGTCCTGGACGTGCGTCACCGCGAACTCCGGGCGCTTCGCGAAGAAGGTCTGCACGAGGAGGGCGTGATCCATCTCGTCCTCCACGAAGAGGACGCGGATCTTCTCGGACGGGGCGGAGCTCAACGACGATCCCATGGACGGAGGGACGGCTCTGGACGCGGGGACGGTCCGGTCACGGGCGTGCCCCGCGCCCCGCGCAATATATATGGCCGGCCGCCTCGCGTTCTCAACGTTTCACCGATCCTTCGGCGCTCGGCTCCGGGATCAGGAACCACACGATGAGCCCCATGGCGAGCACGAACACGGCCCCGAGGATCGTGTTGGACTGGTATCCCGCGCCCGCGAACAGTGGACCGGCCACCGCGCCTCCGAGCGCGAACCCCACCTGCCCGAGCGCGACCGTCAGGCTCATGAGCGAGCCGCGGCGCTCGTCCTGAACAAGCGCGGTCAGTAGCGCGGAGAACGGGCTGATGCGCATGGCGACCAGGACCATCGTCATGAAGAAGAACACGTAGGCCATGGCCAGGTTCGTGACGAGCGGCACCGTGAGCAGCATGACAATGGAGAGCCCGATGCACGAGAGCAGGATGATGCCCTTGCGGCCGACGCGGTCGGAGAGCTTCCCGACCTGCGGGCCTGTCGCGACGTTCGCGATGCCGCCGATGAGGAACATCAGGGCGATCTGGTCTCCCGTGGCGCCGAGCTCCCGTTCGAGCCAAGTCGGGAGATAGATGACGAAGACCGAGACGCCCAGGAACATCATGAAGAACGCCACGGCCGCCCACGCGATCTCCGGTCTGCGGAGCATGGCCACGTAGTCCTCGACGGCCTTCCCGATGGAGAGTCTGTGCCGGCTCAGCTGCACGTCGGGCTGCGGGACGCGCAGGAACAGGAGAAGCAGCGTGGCCGCCATCGTCACGGCGAACATGTAGAACGGCGAGCGAAAGCCCCACCGCTCGGCCATGACGATGCCCAGCGGGATCCCGATGATCTGGCCAAACGCCGCGCCGCTCATGACCCATCCGGTGGCCCAGCCCCGCCGGGCATAGGGGAAGTAGTCCCCGATGTACGACACCGCCGCCCCGCTCAGCATGCCGCCGGCCATTCCCGCGAAGACACGCACCGCCAGGAAGGAGACGTAACCCACCACGAAACCGTGCAAGGAGAGCGCGATCGTCATGGTGCCCGCGCCCATCATCAGGATGCGTCGCCGACCGAATTTATCCGAGATGGGGCCCGAGATGATCGCGAATACCCCGACCATGATCGAATAGGCCGACACCAAGGTCCCGAGCGCCGCGTCTCCGATGCCCAACTCGTCGCCGATCATGGGCAGGATCGGCGAGATGATCATGATCTGGCTCGCCGACGAGAAGACGAGGAGCCAGAGCGTGAAGACGATGAGGAAGGGAGTTGCCGTCCCGGTTCGGCTCAAGCCCCGTCCCTGTCCACCATGCCGGCCGACCGTTGCGCCGTCGGCATGAGCACGAGCTGGAAGACGTCGACGTGTTCGGGGGTGTTCGCGACGTAGAGGACCGCGTCCGCCACGTCGTCGCCGGTGAGCGGCTTCGTGTCCGCGTACACCTTCTTCGCGCGCTCCGTGTCTCCGTCGAAGCGCACCTCGCTGAACTCCGTCTCGGTGAGCCCGGGGTCCACGCTGGATACACGCACCTTGGTGCCCAGGAGGTCCATGTTCATGCCCTCGGCGATGGCGCGGAGGCCGAACTTGGTCGCGTTGTAGACCGCGCCCTTCGGGTATACCCAGCGGCCGGCGATGCTGCCGATGTGGATGACGTGTCCACGGTCGCGCGCGACCATGTGCGGAACGAACGCGCGGGACACGTAGAGGACGCCCTTCACGTTGGTGTCGATCATGTCCTCCCAATCGTCGATCGACCCTTCGTGCAGCTTGTCGAGCCCCCGCGCCTTGCCGGCGTTGTTCACGAGGATGTCCGGCAGCAGATCGAGGCGCTCGAGGGTTTCGGCGTACCGGGCAACGTCTTCGCGGCTTGCAACGTCGACGGCGTGGGCGTGCGCTTCGATGCCGTGCGCGTCCCGAAGCTCCTCGGCGAGGGCTTGCACGCGCTCGAGGCGGCGCGCGGCCAGCAGCACGTGCGCGCCCTGCTCCGCGAAGCGCCGCGCGCAGGCTTCGCCGATGCCGGCGCTCGAGCCGGTGATCAGGACGCGTTTTCCGATCAGTCGGTTCATCGTCGTGGGTGTCGTTCTAGGGTGGACGGGTCGCGGGACCGCTCAGATTCGCCCTCCTCCTGGTGCCGCGCAACCGCAGCCGGCCAGGCCGTAGCCGTGGAACCGCCGAATGGCTACCGTCGGGCCGTCGAATCACCGATCCGGAGAGGCCTCATGGACAGGAAACAGGTCGGAGCGTGGGCGCTCTACGACTTCGCCAACTCCACGTTCCCGGCGGTGATGACGACCGCCGTATTCCCCGTCTACTACATGTCGGTGGTGGTGGCCGGAGACGGCGGGACGGGGGAGTGGTGGTGGGGAAGGGCGGTCGCGGTCTCCGCCCTGATCGTGGCGGTCACCTCGCCGCTGTTGGGCGCCATCGCGGACCGGAGCGGCGCCAGGAAGCGCTTCATGTTCGCGTACGTGGCGGTCTGCGTGACCGCGGTCGCGATGATGGCCACCCTCGAGGCCGGCATGGTGCTGCGCGGCTTTGTCCTGTTCGTCATCGCGAACGTGGGGTTCGAGGGGGCGAACGTGTTCTACAACGCGTACCTGCCGGATATCGCGCCGCCCGCGCGTCGCGGGTTCGTGTCGGGCCTCGGCTTCGGGATCGGATACCTGGGATCGGCCGTCGGGCTCATCGTCGCGATCCCGTTCGTCGACCGTATCGAGATTGTCTGGTTCCTGGTCGCCGGGCACTTCCTCGTCTTCTCGCTTCCGGCCCTCTTCTTCCTCCCCGACGACGAGCCGACGGGCATCTCCGTGCCCGAGGCGGCGCGTTGGGGCGTCGGGAACCTGCGCGTGATCCTGCGCGAGGTGTGGGCCGACAAAGAGCTTCGCAAGTTCTTGCTGGCCTTCTTCTTCTACATCGATGGCGTGCTGACCATCATCGTCATGGCGGGCATCGTGGCCACGGAGACGTTCGGGTTCGGGCAGCGGGAGACCATCCTGCTCTTCCTCGTCGTGCAGTTCTCGGCGCTGGCGGGGGCGTTCGCGCTCGCGAAACCCACCGACCGGTACGGTCCCAAGCGGGTGCTGAGCTGGGTCATCCTGCTGTGGATCGCGACGGGTGTATCCGCCTACTTCATCCAGGATCCCGCGCTCTTCTACGGGATGGCCGTGGTCGCCGGGCTCGGGCTCGGCTCCATCCAGTCGGCGAGCCGGGCGCTCATGGCCTCGCTGGTGCCGGATGGGCGCGAGGCCGAGATGTTCGGCTTCTATGCCCTGTGCGGGAAGACCTCCTCCATCATTGGACCGACGATGTTCGGATACGTGACTCTCGTGGCCGGAGGCAACCAGCGGCCGGGCTTCCTGTTCCTGACCGGTCTGTTCGTGGTGGGATTCGTGCTGCTCGAGCGCGTGGGGGATCCCGCCGAGCAGCGCGTGCCGCCCACCGTATCGTGACCCTGGCCGGGTATGGCGCCCGGGCGGCGCCTGCCCGAGCTTGCCCCTGCCCGAGCATTCGCGCGTGGTGACCCACGGGAGACGAACCTTGCAGGTCGCGGAAGAAGGGGAGTACGCCCAACGAGTTGAATGATATGATCATACATGCTGAAGGGTTGGGGCGGCACGGCCGACCACGGCCTTTGGCCGCGGTGTCCCCGGTCGTTGGAGCTCCTCCGCGTAGCAACGGCGATGCGTTCGTCGCTCCGCGACCCGCGCCACGGCGCGGGTGCCCGCTCGGGGCCGTGGCGCTCCCCGGGGCACCCGTGCGCAGCACGGGTCCGGGGTGCTCCCCTTCTTCAGCGACCTGCAAAGGAGTGGATAGGATGCTGAAACGACGCCGCAGCGGTCTGGTGTGTGCCTCGATCCCGAAGTGGACGGTGCTGGCTTCGGCCGTGATGGCCGCCGCGTGCACGATCGAGCCACGCACGGACAGGACGACGACAGGCGGTCAGACGACGGCTTCGGACAAGGAAGTGGTGATGGTGCCCGGCACGACGCCGAGCCCGAACTACTCGCCGGCCATCCGGAGCGGTGAGTTCATCTTCCTGGCGGGCGCGGTCGGATCGGTGCCGGGAGGGGAGTTCCGGCTGGTGGAGGGCGGCATCGTGCCGGAGACGCGCCAGGTGCTCGAGAACATCCAGGGGGTGATCGAGGCCGCGGGCGGCACCATGGCCGACATGCTCAAATGCACGGTGTTCCTCGCCGATATCGAGGACTACGCGGCGATGAACGAGGTCTACCTGACGTTCTTTCCCTCGGATCCGCCCGCGCGCTCTGCGTTCGCGACGGGCGGGCTTCCGTTTGGGGCGCGCGTGGAGATCGAGTGCATGGCGGCCGCGCGGTAGGCTGGGCCCGCTGACGAGGCCCGGCCGCAGGATCGTGCCGCCCGGGCGAGCCCCCGACCCGAGGGATCGCGCTCGCCGGCTTCGGGGTAGGCGGGGAGGAGGCGTCGGAGCCGACGGGCCGCGGGGGCCGCGGTGCAACGCGGGAGCAGGGGAGGGGGGATGGGCGCGGACGCGACCGATGACACGCGAATGGTTTTGGGTGGACTCACGCGGTGCATCTTCTGCCGCGCCCATCTGCCCGAGAACCACCGGCTGGCGCACGTGCGCAGGGGCCGCTACGTCGCCTACGACCCGATGGCCGGCCGGCTCTGGGTGATCTGCGGCGCCTGCCATCGGTGGAATCTCTACCCCATCGAGGAGCGGGACTCGGCCCTCTACGAGCTCGAGAGGCTCGTCCACGACCGCGGCGCGACGATCGCGCGCACCGCGAACGTCGCCCTCTTCGAAGCGGAAGGGCTGTCCGTCGTCCGCGTCGGGGCGGCCGAGCTCGTGGAGCGCGCGTGGTGGCGGTACGGGCGCGAGCTGCGCCGCAGGAAGGCCGCGCTCGACAGCCCCCGGTCCACGGTGGCGGCATATACCCTCGGCGCCCTCGCGTATCTCGGCGGCGTCGTGGGGCTCACCGATCCTGACTTCGCGATCGATTGGGAGGACGCCCCTGTCACGGACGTGCTCCGCTGGCGGCGCTTCGGATGGGCCGCGTGGCACGGCCGTGAGACGTGTCCTTACTGCCACAGCACCCTACGCGCGCTCCGGTACGACCTCGGGTGGTGGGTCTATCCGCTGCGAGGCCCAGATGGGCGGCTTTCCGTCGGCGTGCCATGTCAACGATGCGATCCCTGGACGCCCGACAAGGTCTACGAGCTGCACGGCGACGCCGCAGAGAACGTGCTGCGGCGCCTGCTGGCGTACCAGAACATCGGGGGCGCGTCGGAGCGTCGGATCGCCGACGCCGCGGGCGAGATCGAGCGCGCGGGCTCGGTGGGCGCGTTCACCGAGATGGTGACCGACAGGCGCAGCTCCCTGTGGAAGCTTGGGCCCACCGGTGCGATCGGGCTCGAGATCGCCCTGAACGAATCCGTGGAGCGACGGATGCTCGAGATGGAGCTCCGGTCGATCGAGTTCCTGTGGAGACGCGAGGAGGAGCTCGCCCGCATCATCGACGAGGAGCTCACGCCGCGAGGCCTGCTCGAGGCGCACCTGCGTCGCCTGCCGGTCAGGCTTCGCGGTCGTTCCGTCGACTTCCCGCGGGTAGCGCCTCCGGATTCCGGTCGCCCGCGGCCATGAGCTTCTCGGTGAAGTCCTGGCGCTCTTCCATCAGGCGCAGTCGGGCGTCCAGCGTCTCCACGAGCTCCCGCGTCTGGTGCAGCTCGCGCTCGACGCCTGCGCCCTTGTCGCGCGCGTAGACTTCGAGAAGATCCGAAACCCGCTTCGAGAGCGGCCGTAGGATGATGACGCCGCCGATGGTGAGGGTCATCACGACCGCGACGACCATCGGCGCGATATTGTTCCAGTCCGACATGTCCGATCCAGGTGGCAGGGAAAATGCGGCGCGGCGCGGGGGCGCGTCGCCTCGTGTGCTCCCTACGGATCGGGCCGCGGCGCGGTTTCCGTCAGGGCGCGCCTTCCCTGGGTGTGACGCCGGCGCTGTCGAGCACGGCCCTGAGCGTGTCGCTCAGCGCGTTGTGCCGCTCCACCGTCGCGCGGCAGGCTGCCTCTGCGGTGCGCAAGCGGCCCGCCCGCGACTCCCAGGCCGCCACCGAGTCGTTGTAGCTCTCGAACGACTCCATGTACGCCTCGTAGCGATCCTCCGGGACGCCGCGCGGGTCGAGCGCTTCGAAGCTGTCGACCTGCGCCCTCAGCGACGCGATGACCTCGTCGAACTCGCGCAGGCTGCTCTCGGAGTTCACCAGCGATCCTCGGCATCGCTCCGCAGCCGCGCGGGCCTGGAAGAGCTCGCCGCGGAGTGTGGTGACCCGCTCGGTGAGCTCACGCCGCTCGAGCACGCGATCGATCCCCACGAACAGGAGCGCGGCCGCGATCAGCGACAGGAGAATCGGGATCGCCGCCCGCACCCTGGCGCTCACGAACGTCGGTCCGGACGGGGGAGCTCGCTCGCCTTCCGTCCGATCACGGCTCGACCGTGAAGCCGAACATCATGCCGGCGTGGAGGTGCTCGGCGATGTGGCAGTGGATCATCCACTCACCCGGATTCGACATCTCGACCAGCAGGTCCATGGTCGACCCGACCGGGACGATGGCCGTGTCCTTCCACACGAGGTTCGAGCTCTCGACCCCATCCACGGCGAGCACGAGGAAGCGCTGGCCGTGGACATGGATCGGGTGGTTCATCGGGTGGAAGGAATCGGGGGCGTTGAACACGCGGATCTTGACCACGTCACCGACCTTGAACCGCCAGTCGATGGCTTCGTTCTCGGCGCCGGTCGCTCGGTCGCGCAGGATCCACGTGACCTGGTCGCCCGTCGAGAGCCAATTCATCATCGGCATCCCGTCGTTCCACTCGATCGGCGGGAAGTACAGTGTATCCGCTTCCATCGAGAGCATGATGGACGGGTGCAGGTTTCGGACCCGCACGCTGGTCTCCAACTCGTGATCCAGGGGGCGGTCGAACCATTGGCGGAAGGCGTCGATGTCTCGCTGGACGTCCTCGTGCTCACGAAGCGTTGCGAATGCCGACGAAACCTCGGCCGGGGCTTCCGTCTCCCCTACCGTCACGAGGGAGAGCGTGTCCACGTGCGGGTAGAACTCGCCCCGGAAGTGATTGATCGCCTGGACCGTGTTCGAGATCGCGACCTCGCCCGGCTCGTCGAAGCGGACGTCCACCACGTAGCGCTCGGCGGGCGCGATGACTACGGACGGCACCCACTGCTCACGCTCGTACCGGCCGACGTCCGAGGCGACGAGCTTCACGCGGGCGTTGCCGAACGTGACGTTGAAGGTGCGGGTGTTCGCGACGTTGGTGAGGAAGAACCGGACGACCTCGCCTCGTCGGACCGTCAGCCGGTGGTCGGTTTCCCCGTTGACCATCATCACGTTCCCGAAGCGGCCCATGAGCGCGTGCGTCGGGGACGTGTCGCCCCAGGGGATCGCGCCCTGCGCGTCCATCAGGATGTCGTCCAGGACGAAGACCTCCTCGCGGTGGGCGGGGCCGTAGTATTCCGGGTCCGGCGACGTCACGTGCAGGTTGCCGAAGAGCCCCAGATCCTGCTGGACGTCCTCCCGCATATGGGGATGGTACCAGAACATGCCCGCGTCCGGGACGTGCACTTCGTAGGTGAACATCTCTCCTTGCTCGATGGCCGGCTGCGTGAGCCCGGGCACCCCGTCGAAGCGATTGTCGAGGCGGATGCCGTGCCAGTGAATCGTGGTGGGCTGCTGGATGTCGTTGGTCACCCGCACGATCAGCGTCGCGCCCTTGGGCGCCTGGATGAGCGGTCCGGGATATTGCTCGTTGTAGCCGAATATGACCATCTCGTGCCCGCCGATCGTACGGCGGACCATCGACACGGAGACATCGAGGGTGTCCCCGTCCGCCATGGACGCGACCTCGGACGGGCGGGCCGGCGGAAACATGGAAGGATCCATCCCCATCCCGGGCATGAACGCGCCCACCACCGGCACCGCGGTCTCCAGCCCCGGCAGCATGGGCATGGTCGGGTCCATCGGGACCATGCGCCACGCACCCTCCGTAGGCATGTCATGCATGTCGTGGCCCTCATGCTGGGCCAGGGCCGCGGCGGGCGCGCACGCGAGCACGGCGACGGCGAGCGTCGCCCCGGTCCGGATGGCGAAGGTCATGTCAGCCGCCGAAGCCGTACGACGTGCAGTTCTCCTGCTGGAGGGCGCCGTGTCCCAGCATGGTGTGCATGGCTCCGCTGCGGGACATCCCGCGGAAGACGATGGGTCCGGTCCAGGTCTCTCCGTCGGTTCCGTCCTCGGGCTCGAGGGTCACCACGACGATGAACTTGTTCCACCATACCGATCCCACCGCGCTCATGTGCTCGTCGAGCGCGCCGAGTCGCTCGATCCGGTCCAGCTCGCGGGTCGTGACCCAGGCCACGAGACGGCCGCCGGCCGGCGGCTTCATGCGCTCGATGCGCACGGAGACGTCGTACACATAGCTCCCGTCGCTCGCCAGAGCGACAGGGAAGGGCGAGGTCGCTGGAGGCGCGATTACCGCGACGCCCCGGGCGATGCCCGTGCCCGGAATGCTCCGGGTGGAGGTGAGCGGGAACTGGTAGTATTCGGGGCCGCTCGTCGCCGTGCAGTAAGCCGTGGGCTGGGCGTCCCCAGGCACCGTGGCGACCTCCGCCGAGGGCGACAACACCAGGGTCAGGATGAGAAGCGTGCTACTCGTCACATCGATCCTCTATGATTCGGTTCGGCATCGAAAAAGCATACACACGAGCCGGCGAAAGGAGCCTATCCGGGCGGCCCGCCCCCGACAAGGCGGCCGTTTCGACCGCAGAGGGGTGTTGAAGGAGTGGGGTGGGTCGCGCGACCACCGCGACAGCGTTGGTCCCCTCGTGCCCTACGGGTTGGGGCGGCACAGCCCGACCCACGCGCTCCGCGCGCGGATGCCCCCCGTGTTCGGCTGTGGCGCTCCCGGGGCACCCGGGCGAAGCACGGGTCCGGCTCGCCCCACTCCTTCAACACCCTTCCAGCCTTGCAGATCGGTCCGGGTCCGCCTAATTGACGGGTCGGCGGCGCGGCCCTCGCGCCTCCTGCATCCATCAGAAATCGAGAGCAGAGCCCAAGTATGTCTGACGCGTCCCCGCACGAGCCCGTCTTCACCCCCGGCCTCCCAGAGCCCATCGGCCCCTACGTCCCCGGCATGGTCTGGGAGCGGCTCGTCATCGTGTCGGGTCAGGGAGCGACCGACCCCGCGACCGGCGAGCTAGTCGGGCCGGACGTGGAGACGCAGACCGAGCAGGTGTTCCGTAATATCGAGACGATCCTGAAAGCTGCGGGCAGCGACCTCTCCCGGGTGCTCCGCTGCGGCGTCTTCCTGGTCGATCTGCGCGACTTCGACGCCATGAACGCCGTGTACGCCAGGGTGTTCGGAGACCATCGGCCGGCCCGCACCACGGTCCAGGTCGCTTCGCTCCCGGACAAGGGGCTCCGCGTGGAGATCGACGCGATCGCGTACCGGCTTTAGCGGGCGCGCTCCGAGTCCCACGGCGCGGGACCATGGCACGACGAAGGGCCCGTCCGGATCGATCCGGACGGGCCCTCGTGTTCATGCCGGGCGGCGTTACTCGCGCCCGCCGTTGCGTCCTCCTGACTGCTACCGCCACTCCTGGCTGACCGGACGGCGGACCACCGGCTCGTCCCAGTTCTGGGCCGAGGAGATGTTCGGCACGCCCCACTGCTCCCCGTTCCACCCCTGGAAGCCGTCCATGCGGAACGTCCACAAGCCGGTCGACATGTCGCTCACCACGATGAGGCCGTCCTCGTTGCGCACGTCGACACCGAAGGCGCCGTTGAACATCGAGTACCGGTCGGTGTTCGGCGGCCCCAGATAGGTGTCGTAGTAGCCCACGGTGACCGGGTTCTGAGGATCCTGGAGGTTGAAGATCTGCAGGCCGTCCAGGTAGCCCGACACGAAGACGTAGGGCCAGCGCACCTCGTGGTTGTGCACGAGATTGCGCCAATCCGCCGTGAAGGCCGAGAGCGGCGAGTTGATGTTCGTCCGCTCTCCCTCGAGCGCCGGCTGCAGGTCGAAGATGCGGAGCGGCGCGTACTGGTACTCGGTCTCGGCGATCACGTAGCGCCCGTCCGGGCTGGGCGTGAACGTGTGCCCGTAGTTCACCCCCGAGATGCCCGTGAGCGTGATGCGCAGCTCCGGCGCGGCCACGTCCGACACGTCGTAGATGTAGTATCCGCCGGTCCCTCCCCCGTAGAAGCGGTCCTCGCCCGTGTCGGGATGGTAGCCCACGTAGAAATCGTGGTAGCCGCGACCGCCGCCGCTACCGAGGGCCGACTCCGGGACCGGCACCATGCCCACGCGCGCGTTCTCCACGTCGCCCTCGGCGATCATACCGAGATCGTAGACGAGCGCGCCGGGCGCGTTCGCGGTCGTGAACAGATATACGCGGTCGTTCGAGTGCTTGTAGATGAAGATGTTGTGGAAGCCGCCGGGCATCTCCGGCTCGCGGATGCGCGCGACCTCACGGACGGTGCTCGGATCGGGCAGGCCCGTGACGTCCAGCACCACGGCGCCGAGATCCGAGTTCGGGCCCCCCTGTCCGAACTGGAGCGACTGCACGGCGTAGTACCGGTCGTTCCACTTGAAGTGCTTCGTGTCCATGCCGCCGGTGGGCAGGTGGAGATCCTGGTCCTCGATCCTCCACTCATAGAGCAGCTCGGGCTGCTCCGGGTCGGCGATGCTGATGATGTCGAGGCCCTTGGGCCCGACCGGCCCGTACTGCATTCGTGCCACGTACGCGTAGGGACGGTGGAGCTCCTGCTCCAACTCCATGTCGGCGACCGAGAGCCGCGGACCGAGCGGCAGGTGGCCGAGGATCTCGACGTTGTCGCTGCCGCGCTTGAGGGGCGACCAGGGCGCTTCCTGGGCCGCGAGCGGAGCGAAGGAGACCGCGAACAGCGTCGCGGCCGCGAACAGGGGGAGCTTCTTCATCGGGCACCTCTCGAAGGTCGCGGTTTGGACAGGCTCGCAAAGTGGGCCGGGCCAGTGCTTCCGGCAACTGTCGGGATGCTTCCGCTCAGCCAGCGTGGAGCTGGTCAGACCATTGACAGGAGCGCTTCGGCGAGCAGACGGTCGTCGTACAGCGGAGCGCTCTCCGGCGACTCGAGCGGGACGTCCACGACCTCGACGCCCAGCCTTCTGACCGCGTCGATCGACGACGCGGGGACGTCTCCCGAGTTGCCATCGACGAACACGTACTGAAGCACGTCGCGCACCGCGACATCGTTCGCGGCAGCGCCTTCCCGGAGGCATGCCAGGAGACGCTCGACCTTGCCGGGGAGGTCGAGCCCGAGCTCCTCCGGATCGGTACCGTCCGGATTCGGCACGTAGACCTTGGGCGCTTCGGAGCGGACGACCGCATCGGCGACGCCGCCCGGGAGGAGCGTCGCGAGAAGGCTCGAGTAGAAGCTCCCCACGGGGAAACAGATCAGGTCCGCTTGCTCGATGAGGTTCTCGACCAGCTCGTCGATGACCGGCCGGTGGGGCACGGCCCCGGGTCCCGGGCGAGTGAGGGTCACGCGCCGCACGGGAACGTCGAGGGCCGGCTCCGTTCGGCCCGTGATCCTGTGCTGGCCCACGACGGTGCGTCCGTCCTCGAGCTCGGCCACGAGGTGCAGGTCGCAATCGACGACGGGCCGTACGACGCCTCTTGCCTCGACCAGCTGCGAGAAGAGGTAGAGCACCGAATCGAGGTTCCGATTCTGGTTGAGGTATCCCCCCGTCAGAACCAGGTTGCCGATGGCGGCCCCGCGCAGATCGAAGCCTGCGGGCATGCTGTCCTGGAAGAACGCGAGGTGATTCCGCATGATGCCCCGGAGGGGCTCGGGAACCTCCGCCACGAGCGCATCCGTGCCCCGCACCATCCCGTCGAGGCGAGCCTGGAGTGCCTCCGCATCTTCATCCGTCGGGAATCGGAACGCGAAAAGCGTGTAGATCTCGGGATTTCCCCGGACCGTCTGGTCGGCGAGGGCCATGAGACGGTTGCGGAGGTCGCCGACCGCCGGCATGTGGAAGGCCCGTCGCAGCTCCTCGCTGCTTCCTCCGGAATCGAATGGGGTGATGAGGTGGATGGAGTTGTACGTGTAATCGATGAGATGCCGGCTCAGCGTGCGGAGGGCGTTGCCGCCGCTGAAGAACAGCAGTCTCGGGCCGAGCTCTGGCGCGTGTCGAAACCGGGCGAAACGCACCGGGTCGGGGATGTGGGCGATCCGGCGGACCGGGACCGATGTGTGGGGCCGTCCCTCCGGCGTCATGTGTACCGTTCCAGGACCTCACGGGCGATTCGAGCCGCAGCGTCGAAGTCCCGACGCCCCGTGATCTCGATCACCGGCCGTCGCGACAGGACGTCGAGGTACCGCCCGGGGCTCAGGTCCACGTCGCGCTCCCGGTCGGGCTCGTAGAACAGCCCGGGGGACTGCATGACGAACGGGAGGAGCTCCGGCTGGACCGAGAGGTCGACCTCCCTGGCCGTCGGTTCCCCTCGCGCCGGGTCCCAGTTGAACACGACGAGAGCCGCGAGGTGACCCTGCGTGGCGAAGCGGCCCGCTCCTTCCACGTCTTCGACGAGCACGTCGTACTCGTGCTCGAGCGCTGCGAGCTCCTCGGCCGGCAGGGCTTTCAGGCGAATCCGGTCCGTCGGCCCGATCGTGCCTTCGAGCGCGGGGATGGACAGGATCGTGCCCGGGTTCACGCGAGGATGCTTCGGGGTTCCCACCACCTGAACCCCGTACTCCGACGGCCTCATGAGGAGCCGGTCGCTGCTCACGAAATCGAGCCCCTCGGCGACGAGGCGCAGCGCGGCGGTCGACCTCCCTGCGCCGGGCGGCCCGCACAGCGCGATGCATCGCCCGTCCTGCGCCACGGCGCCGGCGTGCGCGAGCAGGTACCCCCGCGACAGCCGCCACTGCACGTATCGGTCGTTCACGAAGTTCATGACCTGGTTGCTGTTTCGCAGGCAGCGGCCCACCACGAGATGCAGGTCGCCCCCGAACGCGAAAACCATGCCGGTGCGCCGCTCCAGGACCAGGCGGCCGTCGGGCAGGTCGATGGACTCCTCCTCGATCCGGGCCCTTCCGGGCTCGGGGAGGCGGGGAGCCCAGTCGACATCGAGCGCGAGGGTGGGGCGCTCGAGGGCCACGATGCGGATTTTGGCCTGGCGCGCAGGGTCCCGCTCGATCCAGCGTCCGAAGTACCGCGTCAGGCGGTCACGGAGCCTCGCCTCGTTCGTCACCAAGTCGATGCCGCAGCCGTCGATCTCGAGCCGGAGCGTCTCCATCGCCCCGCACTCGTCCCTCGTGACCGTCGTCCAGAAGTCCGCGAGCGATTTGGGACGGGCGGTCGAGTGTGGCGCGGTCATGCGAGGCGCCGGACGGTACCCGGTCCGGGACCGCAGGGGGCGTGGCCGCCGTGGGCATGGATGGTCGCGCTCCTGCTCATGGCTTTCGTATCGACTGATCGACGTTCGTGGGTGGGACATCCGGAGGCCGCCCTAGCCCGACGAGGATACGAACGCACGAGCCCGAGCGCGAGCCTCGGAGTCGGTGTCCCGTGGGCGGATGGCGTCCTCGGCGGCGTCCCGTGAGCCTCGGGTCGACGGATCGCGTGCGCTCAGCGCCCTCCCCGCGGGCGGACCCGGGTGGGCTCGACGGGCCGCACGGACGGCGGTGCGATGGACTGCCAGGCCCGCTGCAGCCAGCCGAGGACGCCGCCGCGGCAGTCGTCGATCTCGGCGCTGCCCGCGTGGATCCACGCTTCCTGGGCGGGGGCGCCCGACAGCGGGGCGCATCCCTGCGCCAGCGCCTGTCCGGTCACGGGATCGTACCGCACCCGCTCCACACCGACGGGTGGCAGCCACACCGCGCTCGAGCGGGCACCTGCGCGTTCCAATCCGCGCATCCACTGGGCCCACGCCGGCGCCGCCAGCGTGCCACCTCCGGCGGTCCGCACGATGTGCCCGGGCTGGTCGAGTCCGACCCAGATGCCCGCCACCAGGTCGGGCGTCAGGCCCACGAACCACGCGTCCCGTCCCTCGTTGGTCGTGCCGGTCTTGCCCGCGGCCGGGCCCCAGTACCCCTGCGACCGGACCGCGTAGCCCGTTCCCCGGTCCACGACGTCGCGCATGGCATCGAGCACGACGAAGCTGGTGGTCCGGTCGAGCGCGAAGATCTCGTCCTCCGGCACCGGCCGTTCCCAGAGCAGGGCGCCATTCTTCGTCTCGATGCGCTCGATGAGGTGCGGCTCCACGACGCGGCCACCGTTGCCGAACACCGCGTAGGCTCCGGCCATCTCGAGCAGCGAGGCGTCGAAGGCTCCGATGGACGTCGCGGGCACCATGGGAATGTGGCTCGTGATGCCGACGCTCTGGCCGACGGTCCGGATTGCGTCGAGACCGAGGTGCATCGCGAGGTGCGCCGCGGCCCGGTTCGACGACCTGACGAGCGCTTCACGAAGCGGGAGTACCGTCTCTTCCACGTGGTCGGCGGGGAGCCAGGGCCCCGAAGCGCTCTGGATCGGGATGGTGTCCGCGGAGACGGGTGCGAGAATCCCCATGCCGCTCTCCAGGGCCGAGGCCACCAAGAACGGCTTGACCAGCGAGCCGACCTGACGTCTGGCCTGGTCGACCCGGTCGAACTGGGAGTCGTCGAAGTCCCTCCCCCCGATCCATGCACGCACGCCCCCGGTGTACGGGTCGAGCGCCACGGCGGCGCCCTGCAGCCGGATGGTCGTGTCCGTCACCGCATAGCGGCCCCACCTCCCCTGCTCGATGGATTCGATCTGGGCGACGAGGGCGGCTTCCCCCTCCCGTTGCACGTCGGCGTCGACCGTCGTGACCACCCGTAAGGCCTGGGTGCCGGCGAGGTCGGGGGCGACGGCGCGCAGTTCGCGGGTGACCGCAGCACTCAGGTAGGTGCGTCTGCGCAGGAGCTCGGACTCCGGAGCGGTTGCGAGGGGCTGGGCCCGTGCGGCTTCGGCCGCCTCCTCGTCGACGATCCCTTCGGCGGCGAGAATGGCCAGCACGACGTCACGCCGGACTCTGGCCCGCTCGGGGTGGCGCCTCGGCTCGTACCGCTCCGGCCCCTGCGTCATCCCCACCA
>Ga0326597_10003244_pt1 | contig 23639 bp, 15 predicted proteins | sample RVTome_12_FD_203789 | JGI IMG/M metagenome (GOLD analysis project Ga0326597, IMG submission 203789) | Soil microbial communities from uranium-contaminated site in the Upper Colorado River Basin, Wyoming, United States - RVT100D185 | ecosystem: Environmental > Terrestrial > Soil > Contaminated >... | reverse complement strand
GTTCACGCAGTTTTCTTTTCCCGGGGGCATACCTAGTCACGTGGCCCCGGAAACCCCGGGCTCAATCAACGAAGGCGGCGAACTCGGCTATTCGCTGGCGCACGCGTATGGCGCAGCGTTCGACAATCCCGACTTGCTGGTTGCCTGTGTCGTGGGCGATGGCGAGGCAGAAACCGGCCCGCTGGCGACCAGCTGGCACTCGAACAAATTCCTCAATCCGGTGCATGACGGCGCCGTACTTCCCATCCTGCACTTGAACGGCTACAAGATTGCCGGCCCCACGGTGCTCGCCCGCATTTCCCGCGAGGAGCTTGAAGCGCTCTTCCGTGGCTACGGTTACACCCCCTATTTCGTCGAGGGTGACGACCCGAAAGAGATGCACCAGCTCATGGCGGCCACACTCGACACTATCGTGGCCGACATTCAACACATCCAGCGCGACGCTCGAAAGAACGGGTTCAAGCAGCGACCGCGCTGGCCCATGATTATACTGCGCTCGCCGAAGGGCTGGACTGGTCCTGGCGTGGTCGATGGCAAACCAGTCGAAGGGACATTTCGCGCGCACCAAGTGCCGGTTGCGCAGTTGGCGACCAAGCCCAGGCACCTGAAAATTCTCGAACAGTGGATGAAGAGTTACCGGCCCCAGGAATTATTCGACAAGAACGGCAGGCTCCTTGCGGAACTGGCTGAACTGGCACCGAAGGGCGAGCGGCGAATGGGAGCGAATCCTCATGCCAATGGCGGGCTACTGCTTCGGGATCTGAAAATGCCGAACTTCCGCGACTACGCGGTCAAAGTGGCGAAGCCCGGCGTCGTGGAAGCCGAAGCAACGAGCGTGCAGGGTCAGTTCATCCGCGACGTGTTCAAGCTCAACGCCGACGCACGCAACTTCCGCGTTTTCAGCCCGGACGAAACCGTTTCGAACCGCTGGAGCGCCGTGCTGGAGGTGACGAACCGCAGCTCGACAGCGGAAATCATCCCCAGTGACGATCACATCGCGTCCGATGGCCGGGTGATGGAGATGTTGAGCGAGCATCAGTGCGAAGGTTGGCTCGAAGGTTACCTCCTGACCGGCCGACACGGCTTTTTCTCAAGTTACGAAGCGTTCATTCACATCATAGATTCGATGTTCAACCAGCACGCCAAGTGGCTGGATGTGACCCGCGAGATTCCGTGGCGGCGGCCCATTGCTTCCCTGAACTACCTGCTGTCTTCGCACGTGTGGCGTCAGGATCACAACGGCTTCACCCACCAGGACCCCGGCTTCATCGATTTGGTGGCGAACAAGAAGGCGGACATCATCCGCGTGTATCTGCCGCCTGATGCCAATACCCTGCTGACGGTTACCGATCACTGCCTGCGCAGCCGCCACTACGTCAATGTCATCGTTGCCGGCAAACAGCCGTCGCCGCAATGGCTTGACATGGAGTCAGCAGTCAAACACTGCACCGCCGGGCTCGGCATCTGGAAATGGGCCAGCAACGACGAGGGCAGCGAGCCCGATGTGGTGATGGCCTGCGCCGGCGATGTGCCCACCCTGGAGACGCTGGCCGCGGTGGAGATGCTGCGGCGGCATTTTCCGGAGCTTAAGATTCGCGTCATCAATGTGGTGGATTTGATGGCGCTGCAGCCACAGAGTGAGCATCCTCAGGGTTGGAGCGACAAGGACTTCGATGTCCTGTTCACCAAGGACAAACCCATCGTCTTCGCCTACCACGGATATCCTTCGCTGATCCATCAGCTGACGTATCGGCGAACCAATCATCACAACCTGCACGTTCGTGGGTACAAGGAAAAAGGAACTACCACCACGCCCTTCGACATGGCGGTGCGCAATGACATCGACCGCTTTCATCTCGTCAAAGACGTCGTCGATCGGGTGTCGAGTTTGGGCCCGTGCGCTGCTTATCTCACCCAAATCATTCGAGACAAGCTGATCGACCACCAGCGCTACATCCGGCAACACGGTGAAGACATGCCGGAAATCCGAGATTGGAAATGGGGTGCCAGGGAAGCGGGGAAGACAGGCCCCGCGCGCAAATGAGCGGCGTACTTCCGAAGGTCTATCTAGTCCGGCATGGCGAGACCGCCTGGACGATCAGCGGACAGCACACCGGCCGCACGGACATTCCGCTTACCGAACGGGGCGAGCGCGATGCGCAGGAGCTGAGCGCGCGGTTGCGGGGTTTGACCTTCGCCAAAGTGCTCACCAGCCCGCTGCAACGGGCGCGGCGGACTGGCGAGCTGGCGGGCTTCGCCGAATGCGCGCAAGCCGATCCCGATCTGATGGAATGGGACTACGGCGCGTACGAAGGCCGGCGCACGTCAGACATCCGGGCCGAACGCCCTGGCTGGCGTCTGTTCGAGGACGGTTGCCCGGGCGGGGAAACGCTGGTGGAGGTAAGTACGCGCGCGGATCGAGTCATTGATAGGGTTCGTGCGGTCGAAGGCGACGTGATCGTCTTCGCCCATCGGGACATATTGCGCATCCTCGCCGCGCGCTGGGTTGCACAGCCCGCTCTCGAAGCCCGCCGCTTATATCTTGAGACAGCTTCCTTGAGCGTTCTGGGTTACGACCATGACCTGGATGAGCCAGTCATCCGCATGTTGAATAACGCGCGACATCCATAGCGCCTTCAGTCATCGCCGACAGAGAAAATGATATCGGAGCAAACATGACGTTACCAGAGACAGCATCAGCTCGGTGGGCGGCTACGGAAGGGCTTCCGTTCCCCTTGGGCCCGACCAGGATAGAAGAAGAGGACGCATACAACTTCGCGCTTTACTCGAAGCATGCGGAGAGCGTCACGTTGCTGCTCTACACCGAGAGCGACATCGTTGATCCCGTATTCGAATATCCGTTCGATTACCTCAAGAACAAAACGGGCAGGATCTGGCATTGCCGTATCCCCCTTGTGTCAAAGAGGGGCGCGTCCTACTACGCGTACAGTGTCGATGGACCCAAGCCCAATGGCCGGTTCGAATGGCACTGGTTCGATCACAACAAAATCCTGCTCGACCCCTATGCAAAGTCCGTGTTCTTTCCCCCGGGTTTCGACCGGCTCGCCGCCGCCCGGCCTGGCTCGAACGCGGGCAAGGCGCCCCTGGGTGTCCTTACGGGCGACAGCGAGCGCTTCGACTGGCAAGGCGACCATCGCCCCCGGCACGAGGCCGATACCGTCATCTACGAGCTGCACGTCGGAGGATTTACCAAGAATCCCAACTCCGGAGTCAAGGACGAAGCGCGCGGAACGTTTGCGGGCTTGGTCGAGAAAATTCCGTACTTGAAGGACCTTGGCGTCACCGTAGTGGAGTTGATGCCGGTGTTTCAATACGATCCTTCCGACGACAACTACTGGGGCTACATGCCGTTGAACTTCTTCTCCCCCCACCATGGCTATCTCAGCGACCACACGGTCAAGGCGCAACACAACGAGTTTCGCGAAATGATCAAGGCTCTGCACCAAGCGGATATCGAGGTGATCCTCGACGTTGTCTACAATCACACGGGCGAGGGCGATCACACGGGCCCGGTCTATAGCTACAAGGGGATCGACAACAGCACCTACTATCTGATGGCGGACCGGCCGGGCGCGCCCTACGAAAATTTCTCCGGCACCGGCAACACGCTCAATTGTGCGAACCGCTACATCCGCAAGATGATCATGGACAGCGTTCGCCATTGGGCGCACGAGATGCATGTCGACGGATTTCGCTTCGACCTCGCTTCCCTCTTTACCCGAAACCCGGACGGAACGGTCAATGTAAGCGACGCGCCGCTGCTCAGCGACATGGCCTCCGACCCGGATCTGGCGCACCTGCGTCTGATTGCCGAGCCCTGGGACGCCGCCGGGGTGTATCAACTGGGCCGGGCGTTTCCGGGGATCATGGCTTGCCAGTGGAACGGCAGATACCGGGATGATCTCCGACGCTTCGTAAAGGGAGATCCGGGCATGGCGCCGGGCCTGATGCACCGCGTGTACGGCAGCGACGATCTGTTCCCCGACGATCGGATGAACGCCTATCACCCCCATCAGAGCGTCAACTACATCGCCTCTCACGACGGATTCACCCTCTATGATCTGGTTGCCTACAACCAGAAGCGGAACTGGCCCAACGGCCACGGCAACACGGACGGCATGGCGGAAAACCACAGTTGGAACTGCGGCTGGGAAGGGGACGAAGGTGCGCCGCCGGAGGTCGTGAAACTGCGCAAGCAACAGATCAAGAATTTCTGTTGCCTGCTATTCCTTTCGAACGGGACGCCCATGTTCCGCGCCGGGGACGAGTTCATGCACACGCAGGCCGGGAACAACAATCCTTACAATCAGGACAACGCAACGGGTTGGATCGATTGGGGTCGGCTGCACGCGAACCCGGACGTCTTCCGCTTCTTCAAGTTGATGATCGCGTTCCGCAAAGCGCATCCTTCCTTGGCCAGGAGCCGGTTCTGGCGCGAGGATGTCCGTTGGTACGGGGTGGGCCACGATACCGACCTTGCATACGATTCCCGCAGCCTCGCGTTTGCCCTGCACGGCGGATCGCAACAGGACATCGACATCTACGTGATGATCAACGCCTATTGGGAAGACCTGACTTTTCAGATCCAGGAGGGCGCAACGAACGCGTGGCGGCGAGTGGTCGATACCAGTCTGGATAGCCCGTACGACTTTCTCGAACCCGGCAACGATAGCCCCTTGCAGTCGTTGCATTATCGCGTGCCGGGCCGGGCCGTCGTCATGCTGGTCCGCGACAAGAACGGCGGTTGACCGCAATGAAAGTAAATCCTTTGGCAGGGAAATCCGCCCCGCCGGCGATGCTGGCCAATATCCCAAAACTGGTGACGGCCTACTATACCGACATGCCTGACTTCTCGGTGCCCACGCAACGGGTCGCATTCGGCACTTCGGGGCATCGCGGTTCCTCGTTCGAAAAGACCTTCAACGAAGGGCATGTGCTCGCCATCAGTCAGGCCATTTGTGATTACCGGAAGCGGCAGGGCATAGGCGGCCCGCTGTTCCTCGGCATTGACACGCACGCGCTCTCCGTACCGGCTCTTGCCAGCGCACTCGAGGTGCTGGCGGCCAACGGAGTGGAAGTCATGATCGCGGAGGACGACGAATACACACCAACTCCCGCGGTTTCTCACGCAATACTCACCTACAATCGCGGGCGCAAGACCGGACTCGCCGACGGCGTCGTGATCACGCCCTCACACAATCCGCCCCATGACGGCGGCTTCAAGTACAATCCACCAAACGGCGGGCCGGCGGAGCGCGCCGTCACCGATTGGATCGAAGCGAAGGCAAACGAGTTTCTCGAGAATGGCCTGACGGGTGTGAAAAGGATTCCATTCGAAAAAGCTCTTCGCGCCCCCACGACGCACCGGCACGACTATCTCAATGCATACATTACGGATCTCGCCAATGTGCTCGACATGGACGCGATTCGCGGCGCGAAGATCCGGATGGGGGTTGATCCGCTCGGCGGCGCAGGGGTCCACTACTGGGGGCCGATTGCCGAGCTCTACGGGTTGAATCTCACGGTTGTGAACGAGGCCGCCGATCCGACTTTCCGGTTCATGACGGTCGATTGGGACGGTCAGATTCGCATGGATCCGTCCTCCTCCTACGCAATGCAGAGCTTGATCGATCTCAAGGATCGCTTCGACATCGCCTTCGCCTGCGATACCGACCATGACCTGCACGGGATTGTCACCCGCGGCGCGGGTTTGCTTCCGCCCAATCACTACTTATCGGTCGCCATCTACTACCTCTTCCAACACCGACCGAAGTGGCGCAAGGAAGCGGCGGTCGGCAAAACGGTGGCGAGCAGCCAGATGATTGATCGCGTCACCGCGAAACTCGGCCGCAAGCGCTACGAGGTTCCGGTCGGTTTCAAGTGGTTCGTTGATGGCTTGCTCGACGGCTCCCTTGGCTTTGGTGGAGAGGAGAGCGCCGGTGCGTCTTTCGTCCGTCTGAATGGCAGCGTCAGGACGACGGACAAAGACGGAATTGTCCCGGCTTTGCTCGCGGCGGAGATCACGGCGCGGATGGGCCGCGATCCCGGAGAGATCTACCGCGAACTGACGCGCGCGTTCGGTGATCCGATCTATGAGCGCATTGACGCGCCCGCGACGCCCGCGCAGAAAGCGATCCTGCGACAACTCTCGCCCGATCAAATCAAAACCTCTGAGTTGGCGGGAGAGCAGATCACGGCGAAACTCACGACCGCGCCCGGCAATGGAGCGGCGAGTGGCGGGCTAAAGGTGATTACCGAGAACGGTTGGTTCGCGGCGCGACCATCGGGAACGGAGAACGTCTACAAGATTTACGCCGAGAGCTTCCGCGACGCCGCTCACCTGCGGCGGATTCAAGATGAGGCGCAGTCGCTCGTCGCCGGCATCCTGACCGGCAGCAAACGAAAGAAGTCGGAAGCGCCGGAGGAGTTTAATCATGCGTCAGACTCCAAACCGCTCAGACTCTCGTCGGTCATGGGGGTGAATAAAAATGCCGTCGAATACTGTGGTCTTCTTCTTCGACGTTGACAACACGCTGCTCGACAATGATCGAGTCATACGCGATCTGCGCCGCCACTTGGAGCGCGAGGTCGGGCAGGAACATAGCGATCATTACTGGGAGATATTCAAGCAGTTGCGCGCTGAACTCGGGTACGCGGATTATCTCGGCGCGCTGCAACGCTACCGCATCGAACATCCGAGCGACCCCAAGCTGCTGACTGTCTCGTACTTTCTGGTGAATTACCCGTTCGCCAACCGGCTCTATCCGAACTCGCTCGACGTGATCGAACACTGCCGTCAATGGGGTCAGGTCGTCATCCTTTCCGACGGCGACGTGGTGTTTCAGCCGCGCAAGGTCGAACGCTCAGGAATCTTCGAGGCGGTCGAGGGCAACGTCCTTATCTACATTCACAAAGAGCGTGAGTTGGATGATGTCGTGCGCCGCTACCCGGCAGAGCATTACGTCATGGTGGACGACAAGCTGCGCATCCTCGCTGACATCAAGAAGTCGTGGGGCGCGCGCGTAACAACCGTTTTCCCGCGACAGGGGCACTACGCGCTCGATCCCGAAATACTGGCGAAGTACCCGCCAGCCGACATCTGCATCGAGCGCATCGGCGACCTCCTCGAATACGATTTACCGTCATTACTTCAAACCGAACGCCGTTCGCCTGCGCGCACCTACACCGCGCCGGAGAACGCGAAGCCCGCCGTCGGGTTGCTCTCGAACGGCTCGTACACGGTGATGGTGACGACGAGCGGCGGCGGCTATTCGACGCGGAACGGGATGGCGGTCACGCGCTGGCGCGAAGACGGTGTGCGCGACTCGTGGGGCAGTTTCTGTTACCTGCGCGACGTGCGGAGCGGCGCGGTCTGGTCGGCGGGCCTTCAACCGACTCTGCGCGCGGCGCGCGATTACGAAGTATCGTTCGCGGAAGACCGGATCGAAATCCGGCGGTTCGACGCAGGCATCAGGACGCGCACCGAGATCATCGTCTCGACGGAAGACGACGCCGAGCTGCGCCGCACGACGCTCATGAACGAGTCATTGCACCCGCGTGAAATCGAAATCACAAGCTACGGGGAAATCGTCCTCAACACGGCGGCAGCGGACGCGGCGCACCCGGCTTTCAGCAACCTTTCCATCGAAACCGAATTCATCCTGGAAGCGAACGCGCTCCTTGCGCGCCGCCGCCCGCGCTCGAAGAAGGAGCGCGAAGTCTGGGGCTTACACCTGATGGCCGTCGAAGGCGAGACAATCGGAGCGACGCAGTACGAGACAGACCGTGCGCGCTTCGTCGGGCGCGGGCGCTCACCGCGCGACGCCGCTGCCGTCGCGGAGGATCGCCCGCTCTCGAACACCGTAGGCGCCGTGCTCGATCCCATCTGGAGCCTGCGTGCGCGCATCCGCGTGGAGCCGGGCGCGACGGCGCGCGTCACGTTCACGACCGCCGTCGCCGATTCGCGCGAGGCGGCGCTGGCTCTTGCCGACAAATATCACACCGCATCCGTTTTCGCGCGCGCGGTGAGTCAGGCGTCGACGTGCGCGCAGGTCGAGTTGCGCCACTTGCAGGCGGATGTCCAAGACGCGCACCTTTACCAACAACTCGCCGGACTCTTGATCTATTCGCACCCAGCTCTGCGCCCGCGCCCGCACGTGCTCCAGCTCAACGAGAAAACGCAGAGCGCGCTCTGGGCTTACGGCATCAGCGACGACCTGCCGATTCTCATCGTGCGGATCGGTGATGCGCGTGATCTTCCGCTCGTGCGCCAGGCCTTGCACGCGCACAAATACTTGCGCGCCAAGCAGTTCGTCTTCGACCTCGTCATCCTCAATGACCACCCGCCGTCTGACGCGCAGTCGCTGCAAGAAGCGCTGCTCGATCTCGTGCGGACGAGCGACCACTTGCCTTATTTAGACAAATCGGGCGGTGTCTTCCTGCGCCGTTCGGATTTGATACCGGACGCCGACCGGATTCTTCTGCATACGGTGGCGCGCGCCGTCTTCGTCACCGAGCGCGGCGCGCTCGAAGAGCAGTTGGAACGCTCCGTTGTCGAACCGGAACTGCCGCCCCCCTTCGTCGCCCGCTGGCCTTCACGGCGCTACGCGGGGCCGACCCCGACCGCCCTCGATCTCGAACACTTCAACGGACTCGGCGGCTTCGCACAGGGCGGGCGCGAGTACGTCATCACGCTCGGCGAAGGGCAGTGGACGCCAGCGCCGTGGCTGAATATCGTCGCCAACGAAAAAGGGTTCGGCTTTCAAATCTCCGAATCGGGGGCGGGCTTCACGTGGTCTGTGAACAGCCACGAGAACCGTCTGACCCCGTGGACGAACGACGCTGTGAGCGATGCGCCCGGCGAAGTCATCTACCTGCGCGACGAAGACACCGGATCCTTGTGGACGCCGACGCCGCTCCCCATCCGCGAAGCCGCGCCGTACACGATTCGTCACGGACGAGGTTACACCGCCTTCGAGCACACGAGCCACGGTATAGGACAAGAACTACTCGCCTTCGCGCCGGTTGACGCGCCGGTGAAAATCTCCCGTCTGCGTTTGCGGAACCTGACCGAGCGCGCGCGTCGGCTCTCGGTGATGAGCTACCACGAACTCGTGCTCGGCGTCGCGCCCGAAGCGAGCGCGCCGTTCGTCGTCACAGAAGTTGACAGTTTGACCGGCGCGATCTTCGCCCGCAATTCTTACAACAACGAGTTCGCCGGGCGCGTCGCATTCGCGGCGGTGCTCGGCGCTGCGGTCGGCGATCAGACAGTGACGTGCGACCGCCGCGAGTTTCTCGGCAGCAACGGCACGGTTGCGCGTCCCGCTGCTCTGAGCCGCGAACGTCTTTCCGGTCGTGCGGGCGCTGGCCTCGACCCGTGCGCGGGAATCCGTTGCGAGATCGAGCTTGCGCCGGGCAAGAGCCGCGACCTTTTCGTGCTGCTTGGCGAAGCAGAGACGCGCGAAGTGGCGCAAAGCATCGTCACGCGCTTCGACGAAGCGGGCGCGGTTGAAGAAGCGTTCCTGCGCGTCGCCGCCTACTGGGATAATTTACTCGGCGCCGTCGAAGTCAAAACGCCGGACGCGGGTATGAACAGGATGATGAACGGCTGGCTACTCTACCAGACGCTCGTCTGCCGCTTTTGGTCGCGCTCTGCCTTCTATCAATCCGGCGGAGCGTTCGGCTTCCGCGATCAACTGCAAGACGTGATGGCGCTCGTCTACGCGCGGCCCGATCTGACGCGCGGGCACATCCTGCGCGCCGCCGCGCGACAGTTCAAAGAAGGCGACGTGCAGCACTGGTGGCACTCGCCGACGGGCAGAGGCGTGCGCACGCGCTTCTCGGACGATCTGTTGTGGCTGCCTTACGTTACGTGTTTTTACGTCGAGAAGACCAATGACCGCGCCGTGCTCGATGAAAGTGTTTCGTTCATCGAAGCTCCGTTGTTGAATGAGGGCGAAGACGAAGCCTACACGCTGCCCGTCGTCTCCGCGGAGCAGGCGAGCTTGTACGAACATTGCGTGCGCGCCATTGACCGCAGCCTCACGGTGGGCGCGCACGGTCTGCCGCTCATGGGTTCGGGGGATTGGAACGACGGGATGAACCGCGTCGGGCGTGAAGGGAAAGGCGAAAGCGTCTGGCTCGCGTGGTTTCTCTATCGTGTGCTCATGGATTTCGCGCAGCTCTGTGAAGCGCGTGGTGACGCGGAGCGCGCCAGGCGCTACCGCGCCCACGCGGAAAATTTGAGAAGCGCAGTTGAAGAGACGGCATGGGACGGCGAGTGGTATGTGCGCGCCTTCTTCGACGACGGCGCGCCGCTCGGCTCGGCGAGCAGCGACGAGTGCCGCATTGATTCGATAGCGCAATCGTGGGGCATCATCTCCGGCGCTGCCGTGCGTGAACGCGCCGCGCGCGCGCTCGCGTCGGTGGAACAACACCTCGTGCGCCGCGCCGACGGGCTGGTGATGCTGTTCACGCCGCCGTTCGATAAATCGCCACTCGATCCCGGCTACATCAAAGGCTACGTGCCGGGCGTCAGAGAAAACGGCGGGCAGTACACGCACGCCGCCGTCTGGACGGTGATCGCTTACGCGATCTTGGGCGACGGGGACCGCGCCGGCGAACTCTTCGCGCTTTTGAATCCCGTCAACCACGCCGCCACGCGCGCCGGGGTGCACGAATATAAAGTCGAGCCTTATGTCGTCGCGGCGGACATTTACAGTAATCCGCAGCACACGGGGCGCGGCGGCTGGACGTGGTACACCGGCAGCGCCGGGTGGATGTACCGCGCCGGACTCGAATCTCTGCTCGGCTTCGAGTTGAGAGGCGAAAGATTAAGCTTCAATCCGTGCATCCCGCGCCACTGGCGCAAGTATGAAATCATCTACCGGCGCGGCAGGACGAGTTACCGCATCGTCGTCGAGAACCCCGGCGGGGTATCGCGCGGCATCGCGGCTGTTGAATTAGACGGCGTGCCGCAAGCGGAGTTCGAGATCAAACTCGTTGATGACGGCAGAGAGCGTGCGGTGCGCGTCGTGCTCGGTTCGCTCGAAGGAAAAAACGGGGTGGCGGACGAAAGAATGGCGGGGCAAGAAGCCGAACCGCAAACGCTCGCCGCGAAGGAGGAGAGTGCCTGAGGCGCGGGATGAAGCGGCGTCCGCCGGGTTTTGCGGCGAAGAAGCGAAGGGGGATTCAAGGCGGAAGCTGTTTAGCTCTGCTCCCTTGGCCGCTGAAGTATGCGGGCGGCGCGCCGCACGGCGGCTCACACCAGCACGGCCATCAGTAGTGGTCGCGCTGGGCGGTATGGAGGAAACAGCCAGGCAAGATGGGATTCGATCGGGATGAGCCATGCATGAACTGCTGGTTCAATGGGTGGGTTACGTCGTCCCCTGGATCGAGGCCCTGGGCATCGTTCTGGTGCTGTGGGGTGTCCTGGAGGCGTTCATGGGTCTGGCGCAGCGCGGCTGGTCGTTGGCGACGCAGCGCACGGCGCGCAAGGACCTCGGCGCCATTCGTCTCGCCATGGGCGAGAAGATGGTGCTCGGACTCGAGTTCTTTCTGGCCGGCGACATCGTCCAGACCATCGTGGTGCCGACCTGGAACTCGCTCGCGATCCTTGGCGGCATCGTGGTGATCCGCACGGTGATCGTCTATTTCATGAACCTGGAGCTGAGCCGGGGAGCAAGACAGGGTAAGGAGGACTGAAGCATGAAGACCGTAACGATCGAAGTCGGTGGCATGTTCTCGGCGCTGAGCGCGCGCGGAGTGGAGAAGCGGCTCGCGAAACTGCCGGGTGTGCACAAGGCCGAGGTTAACTATGTCGCCGGCAGCGCGACCATGGTCTACGACGAAACCGTCACCGACCTCAAGACCATCAAGGCCAGGGTGCGCGAGTGCGGTTACCAGTGCACCGGGGAGATGCTGCCGAAGCATGTGTGCGTGCCCGAGGACCCGCCGGACAACGAGTGAGGAAAGCCATGATTGAGCCGAAGAACGTTAGGACCACGAGGCGTGGTTTATCCGGGAGTCCCAGACCAGGTGAAACCATGAGCAGCAAGAAACTAGCCGTCGATGCCGAGCTGGAAAAGCTTCAGATTGAGTCATTCAACTACTTTTTGCATGAGACGAATCCAGCCAACGGGCTGGTGATCGACAAGACCGCAGCAGATTGGCCGGCCAGTATTGCCGCCACGGGCCTCGCGCTGGCGGCGTACCCAGTCGGCGTTGAGCGCGGATTTATGCCGCGTGCCGCGGCGGTAGAACGAACGTTGACGACCCTGCGGTTTTTCTGGAACAGCCCGCAAGGCCTCGAACCCGACGCGACCGGTTACCGGGGCTTTTATTATCATTTTCTTGATATGCAGACCGGGAGGCGCGCCTGGCAATGCGAACTGTCAACGATAGACAGTGTCTTTCTGCTGGCAGGCGCGTTGACGGCAGGAATGTACTTTGACGCAGATACGGTCGACGAGCATGAGATCCGCACTCTCGCCGATGCGCTCTATCGCCGCGCCGATTGGCCATGGGCGCAGAACCAGGGTGCGACCGTGACGCATGGGTGGAAGCCCGAAAGCGGCTTTCTCAACTACCGCTGGGAAGGCTACGATGAGGCGCTGCTGCTGTATATCCTGGGGCTGGGTTCGCCGAGTCATCCGCTGCCCGAGAGCGCCTATGCGGCATGGGCCGCCACGTACCGGTGGGAACACTGCTATGGATATGAGTATCTATATGCCGGGCCACTATTCACGCACCAGCTCTCACACATCTGGGTCGACTTTCGCGGTATCCAGGATGCCTTTATGCGTGCCAAGGGCATCGACTATTTCGAGAACAGCCGCCGCGCGACCTATGTACAACGTCAGTACGCGATCGATAACCCGCTCAAGTTTGCGCACTATCGCGGGCATTGCTGGGGACTGACCGCGAGCGAAGGTCCCGGTCCAGACACCATCAACGTAGCCGGCATCGAGCGCCAGTTCTTCGGTTACGTGGGGCGCGGCGTGCCGTACGGACCCGACGACGGCACTATCGCGCCGTGGGCCGTGGCGGCCTCGCTGCCATTCGCGCCCGAGATTGTGCTGCCCGTGCTCGATTACTGTATTCATGACGTCAAATTGACAGAGTCCAACCGCTACGGCTTCAAAGCGTCCTTCAATCCAACCTACCCTACTGCATCCGGCAATCCCCACGGCTGGGTATCGCCGTGGCATTTCGGGCTTAATGAAGGGCCCACTATTCTGATGATCGAAAATTATCGTACGGAATTACTGTGGCGGTTGATGCGAAACTGCCCATACATCGTCGTCGGCTTGCGGCGAGCGGGTTTTGGGGGAGGCTGGTTATGAGTGGTTTACCTTTAAACCGCTGTTGACTGACAGGAAACCGAAAGGAGAAAAGTTATGGAATGGTTAGCGGAAAACTGGTTCTGGGTTGTGATCGGCGTCGCCTTCATCGCGATGCATATGTTCGGTCACGGCGGTCATGGGGGTCATGGTGGAGGTGACCGTCAACCACGCAATGATGAAGGTGAAAAAGACGAAGCGCGGAGACCGGGAAGGAACAAGGGTGCAGGCGGCCATCAGCACTGAAGCGGGTGCAAGTCAGGAAGTGGAAATCCTTTCTCTCCGGGCTACCGGAGCATTCAAGAAGAAACGATGAAAGCCAAGCGGATGTTACCAGGACGAGGGTTGCACTGGCTCTTTCAGCAGGTGCGCGGCGGCTCTTTCAGGGTTGAAATGCATCAGATTCTTGTCTCGCGCGGCAACCCGCGCACCTTATCGCTCACACGCGAACACATCTACAAGGCGCAATAGCGATGCTAAATATTAACGAAATAAAGAAACAGTTGTTCGTCCTGCTTGCTTGCGTGTTTGTCGTGATGATCGGCTTCGGCATCACCTTGCCGGTGCTGCCCTTCTACGTCGAGCGACTCGCCGTAGAGGGTGGGGCGTCGCGCCAATCAATGGTGCTGCACGTCGGGCTCCTGACCGGCGTCTATCCGCTGGTACAGCTCATTTTTGCGCCTTTGTGGGGCCGCTGGTCGGATCGCATCGGTAGACGACCGCTCGTCTTGATCGGCATCGCTGGTTACGTCATCGCGCAGATGCTCTTTGGTCTTGCCACCTCGCTGTGGCTGCTCTATGCGGCGCGCACCATCGGCGGCATGTTGTCGTCGGCAACACTGCCGGTCGCGGCGGCTTATATCGCCGACATGACGACGGAAGAAGAACGCAGTCGGGGAATGGCATGGCTCGGCACGGCGGTGAGTCTTGGCGTCGTCGTCGGCCCGGCGCTCGGAGGAATGCTGTCTCGCAGAGATTGGCATTTCAATTGGAGCTACGGACATTTCATGGTTGACAGCTTCTCGACCCCCTTCTTTGCGGCGGCGTCTTTAGGTCTTCTCACGCTCCTCGCGGCGATGCGTTGGCTGCCGGAGTCTTTGCCATCAGTGGGAGCCTATGCCGCGAACAAAGAGATCGAGAGGGATTGGCGAACATTAGTGAAAAATCTTCGCCCGCTGCTCGCTCTGGCACTCGCAGGGCAGTTGGCACTGACGATCTTCGAGGGGACGTTCGCCCTGTACGCGCAGGCGATGTTTAACTACGGCCCCATCGAAGTGGGAGCGGTGTTCGTGGTGTGTGGGTTGGTGATGACGGTCTTTCAGGCCGGGGCAGTCGGTTTCCTCGCCGGAAGAATCGGCGAGATTTACCAGATCGGCGCAGGGTTCGGATTAATGGGGGCCGGTCTCGCCCTGCTTTCGACGGCGCGAACACCGTTCTTTGTCTTTGCCTTTGTCGCGTTGCTCGCGTTAGGGATGGCTTTCATCGCTCCGAATGTCGCGGCGCTCATCTCAAAGCGCGGCGGTCAACAATCGGGCGCTGCGCTCGGCGTCCAGAATGCCGTCAACAGCCTAGGCCAAGCGAGCGGACCGCTCTTGGGCGGCGTTCTCTTTGTCTGGCAGATGAACGCGCCGTATTTACTCAGCGGAGCCTTACTGATCGCGGTCGCTTTAGCTATTGCCTGGAACGCCATTGACAATCCACGCGCCCCAGAGTCCGCGGTATGAAGGTGAGGGGGAAACAGCGAGGGTTAAGAGAATGAAAACGAACATTGTAGATGTCAGCGGTATGCTATCCCCGCTGAGCGCCCGGGGGGTCGAGAAGCAACTGGCTCGCCTGCGCGGCGTGAAAAAAGTCGAGGTCAACTACGTGGCCGGCAGCGCCTCCGTCACCTACGACGAAGCGCAGACCGACCTCAAGACCATCAAGGCCAAAGTGCGTGAGTGCGGTTATCACTGTGGCGGGGAGATGGTGCCCAGGCACGTGTGCGCACCTGAGGACCCGCCCGCCGAGGCAGCGGTGATGGCCATGCCAGGTCACGTCGGTCACGTGGCCGGTGTTGAGCGGGTTGAACCAGAATCGCCTGATCGGCACGCGACCCACGGCGAACGAACCACTCATGTGGAACCGGTCGTAGAAGCGCAAGCCGCTCGGCACGCCGGCGCCAAGGATGAGATGGCCCACGAGATGGGTCACGGCGCTGGCATGGACATGCAAGCCATGGTGCGTGACATGCGCAACCGCTTCTGGATCTGCCTGATCTTCACCGTCCCGATCTTTATCTACTCGCCGATGGGCGGGATGTTCACCCCGCCGAATCCGCCGTTCGGTTTGAGCCTCGACCTGTGGTTGTTCTTCCTCGCCAGCATTGCCGTGCTCTATCCGAGTTGGCCATTTTTCATCGCCGCCTGGCGGTCGCTCAGGAATGGCGTGCTCAACATGGCGGTACTGATAGTACTCTCGGTCGGCACCGGTTACGTGTTCAGTGTGGGCGCGACCTTCTTTTTCCGTGGCGCGCAGTTTTTCGAGGCGGTCGCAGTACTGCTCGTGTTTATCCTGCTCGGCCACTGGCTGGAGATGCGCGCCCGGGCCGGCGCGTCGGACGCCATCCGCTCGTTGATGGACTTGGCACCGCCCATGGCTACCGTTATCCGCAATGGCCGCGAGGCGGAGGTGCCGACCGCCGAGGTGGCGAAGGATGACACCGTTGTGATCCGCCCTGGCAACAAGATTCCGGTCGATGGAGAGGTGCTGGAGGGCGAGTCGCAAGTCGACGAGTCCATGCTCACCGGCGAGTCGATGCCGGTGGGGAAAAAGCCGGGTGATACGGTGATCGGCGCGACTATCAACAAGAGTGGCAGCTTCAAGTACCGCGCGACCAAAGTGGGCGCCGACACGGCGCTGGCCCAGATCGTCAAGCTCGTACAGGAAGCACAGAACTCCAAGGCCCCGGCGCAATTGCTGGCGGACAAGGCCGCGCAGTGGCTGGTGCTGATTGCCGTTATCGTCGGGCTGGCCACCTTCGCCGTGTGGTTCTGGTGGATCGGGCAGACCCTGCTCTTCGCGGTCACCCTGACTATTACAGTGTTTGTCATTGCGTGTCCCGACGCCCTGGGACTAGCCACGCCCATGGCCGTGATGGTGGGCACGGGGCTCGGCGCCATGAACGGCATCCTGTTCAAGAACGCCTCGGCCCTCGAGGACTCTACCAAGCTTGAAATAGTTGTGTTTGACAAGACTGGCACGTTGACCATGGGCCAGCCCGAGGTTGTCGAGATCGTCGTGGCGCCGAGTACGACGCTGGACGCGGTGCTGAGCCTGGCTGCTACCGTGGAGCAGGGTTCCGATCATCCCCTGGCACAGGCCATTCAGCGCCGTGCCGAGGGCTTCCCTCGTGAACCTCTCACTGGATTCGCCAACATCGAAGGCAAAGGCGCCCGCGCCGAGTTGGGCGGCAAGACCGTACTGCTCGGCAATCGGCGCTTGATGGAGGAAGAAAACGTCAATATGGCGGGCCTGAAAGAAGAAGCTGCCCGTCTCCAGGGCGCCGGCCAGACCGTGGTGCACGTAGCCCACGGCGGCCAACTGGTAGGGCTGATCGCCATTGCCGACGCGCCGCGTCCCACCGCTGCGGCCATGGTGAAAAAGATGCGCGAGCGCGGCGTTGAAGTGGCGATGCTCACTGGGGACAACAAGGCTACCGCCGAGCGCATCGCCAAGGAACTCGGCATCGACACAGTGCTTGCGGACGTGCTGCCCGGTCAGAAGGCGGACAAGATCAAGGAACTGCAGGCGAGCGGCAAGAAAGTCGGCATGGTCGGTGACGGCGTCAACGACGCCCCTGCGCTCACCCAGGCGGACGTGGGCTTTGCCATCGGCGCCGGCACCGACGTCGCCATGGAGAGCGCCGACGTAGTGCTCATGAAAAGCGACCCCTACGATGTTCTCGGAGCCATCGAGCTGTCGCGCGCGACGCTGCGCAAGATGCACCAGAACCTCTTCTGGGCCGTGGCCTACAATGTCATCGCGTTTCCGGCGGCGGCGGGAGTGTTTTACCCGCTGGTGATAAGCCCGGAGGTCGCCGCCCTAGCTATGTCCGGCAGCTCCGCGCTGGTCGCGGTGAATGCCTTATTGCTCAAGCGCACGCGCCTGGAGGGTATTCGCCGACCGAAAGCCGGCCCAGAGGCGATTGTTTCCATGGATTAAATTTAAGAGGAATGACTCCACGGAGTAGTCGTGCGGACATTGAAACGATCGGTGCGAGAACATCATCACGGCATTTTAGGAGATGGAAATGAAAGTAAGTCCTCTGGCAGGGAAACCCGCTGAAAGCTCGATGCTGGTTGATTTGCCCAAGCTCGTGACCAGCTACTACACGGAGCAGCCCGATTCTTCCGTGCCCGAGCAACGGGTCGCGTTTGGAACCTCGGGTCATCGCGGTTCTGCTTTCAAGAAAGGTTTCAACGAACGACATATTTTGGCCATCGCTCAAGCCATTTGCCTTTATCGCAAGCAACAAGGGATCACCGGACCATTGTTCCTCGGCATGGACACCCACGCGCTTTCGGTCCCTGCATTTGCAAGCGCGCTGGAAGTTCTGGCCGCAAACGGCGTGGACGTCATGATCGCCGGCAAGGAGGAAGAATACACACCCACTCCCGCGGTCTCACAGGCGATCCTCGTTCATAACCGCGGGCGCACGACCGGGCTCGCGGACGGAATCGTGATTACCCCTTCCCATAACCCCCCGAGGACGGCGGATTCAAATATAACCCGCCCAACGGTGGTCCTGCTGAAGTTGAGATCACGGGTTGGATCGAGTCGCGTGCCAACGAGTTTCTACAACAAGACCTTCAGGGCATAAGACGAATTTCGTTTGAAAAAGCTCTGCAGGCTTCGACAACGCGCCGTTTCGATTACGTCGACGCCTACGTGAGCGATCTGGTCAATGTGATTGACCTGGAAGCCATCCGTGACGCGAAAATTCGTCTGGGGGTCGATCCGCTTGGCGGCGCCGGCGTTCACTACTGGGGTGCGATTGCTGAGCGCTATGATTTGAACTTAACGGTGGTGAGCGAGGACGTTGATCCGACGTTTCGTTTCATGTCGGTGGATTGGGACGGCAAGATCCGCATGGACCCATCCTCCCCTTACGCCATGCAGAGGTTGATCGCTCTAAAGGATCGGTTTGACATCGCCTTCGCTTGCGACACCGATCATGACCGGCACGGGGTGGTTACGCGAAGCGCGGGCCTTTTGCCCCCGAATCATTATCTTTCTGTTGTCGTTTACTATTTGTTCCAACATCGGCCGAATTGGCGCGGAGACGCAGCAGTAGGGAAAACCGTAGTCAGCAGCCAGATGATTGATCGCGTTGCAGCAAAGCTGGGCAGAAAGCTCTTTGAAACTCCGGTTGGCTTCAAGTGGTTCGTTGAAGGCTTGCTCGACGGTTCGCTCGGCTTCGGCGGTGAGGAAAGCGCGGGCGCCTCCTTTCTGCGCTGCGACGGCACGGTCTGGACGACGGACAAAGATGGCATCGCGCCGGCTTTGCTCGCAGCGGAGATTACCGCGCGCGTGGGCCGAGATCCCGGCGAGGTCTATCAGGAACTCACACGGGAGTTCGGAGCGCCGGTTTACGAGCGCGTCGATGCGCCGGCGACGCCGGAGCAGAAGGCGCTGTTGCAACGGCTCTCGCCTGAGCGGATTCAGGCATCCGACCTCGCCGGGGAGAAGATCGAGGCGATGCTCACAAACGCGCCGGGCAACGGCGCTTCTATTGGTGGATTGAAAGTGGTCGCGGAAAACGGCTGGTTCGCGGCGCGTCCGTCGGGGACCGAAAATGTCTACAAAATCTACGCTGAGAGTTTTCAGAACGAGGATCATTTGCGGCGCATCCTGGAGGAAGCCCAAGCGATTGTCGATAAAGCCCTCGCCGCTGCTCAGACGCGGTGAGAATGGGAGCAGATGATGATGAGTAAGCAAGACGCAATAACCAACGTAAAATTCGGCACTGGCCCGCGCTATGGTCTCCTACCCGTTGATGTCGAGGGATTCGATTCGCTCGCCGAGCTTGCCCTGGATCTGCGCTGGTCGTGGAATCACTGCGCCGATGAAATGTGGAGGCAGCTTGATCCCGCGCTCTGGGATCTGACTCATAACCCCTGGGTCGTCCTGCAGACGGTCTCGCGGGACCAACTCCAGCGCGTGTTGAGCGATGCTGTTTGCTGCAAAACAATTGATGACCTCGTGCAAGCCAATCGTCGCGCGGTGCAGGCGCCGGCGTGGTTTCAGCAAAACCATGTGCAAGCTCCCCTCGCCAGTGTCGCTTATTTCAGCATGGAATTTATGTTGAGCGAAGCTCTTCCTATTTATTCCGGTGGGCTCGGCAACGTGGCCGGCGATCAGCTCAAAGCCGCCAGCGATCTGGGCGTGCCAGTGATTGGTGTGGGGCTGCTCTACCAGCAAGGCTATTTTCGCCAGGTGATCGACAAGGAGGGAGCGCAACAAGCCCTCTACCCTTATAACGACCCCGGCCAATTGCCGATCACGCCTTTGCGTGAACCAAACGGTGAGTGGTTGCGGCTGCAAATCGACTTACCCGGTTACCCACTGTGGCTGCGCGCCTGGCAGGTCCAGGTTGGCCGAGTGAAGCTTTACTTGCTGGACAGCAATGACCCGGCGAACTTCCCCGCTCATCGTGGGATTACCAGCGAGCTCTATGGGGGCGGTCCGGAGCTGCGCCTCCAACAAGAACTGGCTCTTGGGATCGGCGGTTGGCGGCTCCTCGGCGCCCTTGGCGTCCAGCCGGAAGTCTGCCACTTGAATGAAGGGCATGCGGCATTTGCCGTGTTGGAACGTGCACGAAATTTCATGGAGGTGACAGGGCAGCCTTTCGAAGTCGCACTCGCCGCCACGCGAGCGGGTAATCTCTTCACCACTCACACGGCGGTGGCCGCAGGCTTTGACCGCTTCGAGCCGGCCCTCATCGAGCAGTACCTCGGTGGCTACGCCGAGAAGAGACTTGGCATCTCACTCCACGATTTGCTGGCGCTGGGCCGCCAGAATCCGAACGACTCGTCGGAACCTTTCAACATGGCCTATCTGGCGATCCGCGGAAGCGGAGCGGTCAATGGCGTGAGTCGCTTACACGGGAAAGTGAGCCGCCTCCTCTTTGCGCCTCTCTTTCCGCACTGGCCGCAGGACGAAATCCCGGTCGGACACGTGACCAACGGCGTCCATATGCCGACTTGGGATTCGGCGGCGGCCGATGATCTTTGGACGGAGGCCTGTGGTAAGGAGCGTTGGTTGGGGACGACGGAAGCCCTGGAGCAGGACATTCGCCGTGTCTCCGACGCCAGACTTTGGCAATTTCGCACTGCCGCGAGCACGGCGCTTGTTGAATACGTTCGCGAACGATTGTCCATGCAACTGGCCGCCTCCGGCGCATCGCCCGAGGCGGTTGACGGCGCGAAGCATCTGTTCGATCCCAACAGGTTGACGCTGGGCTTTGCACGCCGCTTTGCGTCTTACAAAAGACCGAACCTGCTGCTGCACGACCCGGAGCGACTGCTGCGCCTGTTGACCAATCCTCAGCGCCCGGTGCAGCTCATCATGGCTGGCAAGGCCCATCCAGCAGACCAAGCGGGCCAGGCCCTGATTCAGGAATGGACGCATTTCATTCGGCGGCCTGAGACACGCCCGCATGTGATCTTCCTCAGTGATTACGACATGCTCCTGACCGAGCATCTGGTGCAGGGGGTGGACGTCTGGATCAACACGCCGCGGCGGCCATGGGAGGCGAGCGGAACGAGCGGCATGAAGGTGCTTGTCAATGGCGGGATTAATCTGTCGGAATTGGACGGCTGGTGGGCGGAAGCCTACGCGCCGGAAGTGGGGTGGGCGTTGGGGGATGGCCAGGAACATGGCGACGATCCGGCCTGGGACGCAGCCGAAGCCGAGGCACTCTACGATTTGCTCGAGCGCGAGGTGATCCCCGAGTTCTATACCCGCGACGAGAACGGTATCCCCACCGCCTGGTTGGCGCGGATGCGCGAAAGCATGGCGCGGTTGACACCGCGCTTTTCCACCAACCGCGCAGTGCGCGAATACACTGAGCAATACTACTTCCCGGCTGCTACCGCCTACCATTTGCGCATTGCCAATAAAGGCGCAATCGGCAGGCAAATGGTCGATTGGCAGCACAGTCTGGAACAGAAATGGGCCACGCTACACTTCGGCGAAGTGAAGGTTGAGACTCGTGGCGAGCAGCACGTATTTGAGGTTCAAATGTATCTCGATGACCTCGACCCGGAGGCAGTGCGGGTCGAACTTTATGCCAATGGCGTTAACGGTATCGCACCGGAGCGAGTGGAGATGAAGCGCGTGCGGCAACTGGTCGGCGCAACAAACGGCTACGCCTATCGCGCAGGCGTGCCTGCAGCTCGCCCGGCGACGGACTATACGGCGCGACTCATACCGCGCCACGACGGGGTGGCGGTTCCTCTGGAGGCGGCTCAGATTCTGTGGCAACGGTGACGAGCTGGTGAGGAGAACGGAATGGATGAAACGAATTCGGACGCAATTGTTTTTTTCGGAGCCGCAGGGAATCTCGCTTACAAGCAGTTCTTTCCGGCGCTCCAGGGTTTGATCAAGCGGCCTCACCTTGAGGTCTGGGATCCTAAGAGTGGCGAAGTCCGAGAAGAACACATGGCGATGCGCGTAGAAACGAGATGGACTGATGACACGGTTTGTTGTGGTACTACGCAAGCGCCTTGTGGCGAAGTAAAACGAGGAAACTGATTTCGAACGGAGGAAATTTGCATGTCCGACACGAATGTAAAAGTAGGTATCAACGGATTTGGTGTGATCGGCAAACGGGTTGCTGATGCTGTGACCCTGCAAGATGATATGGAGCTGGTTGGTGTATCCGATATCGTCCACGATTATCGAATCAGGGTCGCGCTCGAACGTGGGATTCGGGTTTTCGCTTCTACGGCGGAAAAGCTCGAGGAAATGAACACGGCGGGGGTTCCAACGAGCGGGACCCTGGAATCATTATTGGAGCAAATTGATATCATCGTTGATTGCACGCCAAAAAAAATAGCGGCCGCCAATCGACCTCTTTATGATAAGGCAGGGATAAAGGCCATCTACCAGGGCGGAGAAAAACACGAGGTTGCCGGTTATTCATTTGTCGCTCAGGCAAACTATGCCGGAGCGATTGGTCGAAGCAGCACGCGGGTCGTCTCTTGCAATACGACGGGGTTGACACGTGTTCTTGGCGCTCTACATGTCCGGGGGCTCATAAAAAAAGCGCGCGTGGTAATTATCCGTCGCGCCACTGACCCGTGGGAGAGCCATAAAGAAGGGATGATCAACACCGTAATCCCTGAAACCAAAGTTCCAAGCCACCAGGGGCCGGACGCTCAAACGGTCATTCCAGACCTCAGCCTCACCACTATGGCAGGCGCGGCATCCCATAACTTAAGTCACATACACTTTGCCATGGTCGAGACGGCGCGCCCGACCAGCCTTGACGAAGTGCGGGACGCCCTCTGGGATGCCCCGCGTATCGCTTTTGTCCGCGCTAAGGACGGGCTAGTTGCGCTCAACTCGGTGATCGAGCTCATGCGCGATCTCGGGAGACCGCGCGGGGATATGTGGGAAGTGGCGGTGTGGGAGGATAGTTTGGCCGTCGATCGTGGCGAAATCTATCTAACTTACCAGGTGCACAACGAGGCGATCGTTATTCCAGAGAATGTCGATGCGATACGTGCCCTGACTGGAATCGAGTCAAAAGCCTCACGCTCGATTCAGAAAACCGACACCTCCTTGGGAATTGTGAAAAACTTCTTTCCCTCAAGCGAACCGGTCTCTATACCGCATCTGGCCGGACCGGAAGTGTCCCATCCCTCCGCGGCAGCGGTTCGGGCGGCTCATATGGCCTGCCTCTGCGAAGGATTCAAGGGGGCGGAGGAGCCTGATGAGGACTGGGAGTAAAGCGTCGCGCTGGGAGTAAGTAATAAGGATTGGACATGGAACCCAAACAACAACAGTTTTCCATCGGTTACTTCATTCTGGCACTGGTTAGTCTTTTCCTGCTTCAGCCGCTTCTCTTCGGACCCCACACTGAGAATCTGTCGTACAGCGACTTTAAAACCCTGGTCAAGAAGGGGAACGTCAATAACCTAGTCATTAGCAAGGAAACCATTACCGGTACGCTATCACCCAAGGGGCTTGAAGGTGTCCTCCCCAAAGAGAAGATTGAAGAACTGAAGGAGT
>Ga0326597_10003243_pt1 | contig 23645 bp, 23 predicted proteins | sample RVTome_12_FD_203789 | JGI IMG/M metagenome (GOLD analysis project Ga0326597, IMG submission 203789) | Soil microbial communities from uranium-contaminated site in the Upper Colorado River Basin, Wyoming, United States - RVT100D185 | ecosystem: Environmental > Terrestrial > Soil > Contaminated >... | reverse complement strand
TTGTACGGGGCGGGAGGGTAGCCACATCGTTAACCGGACGGCAATCACGAATTTGCCTCCCATGCCCCGGTGCGGCCCCCACTTTTGCTGAGCAGGCGAATCGGCCCGATCTCCACGCCCCGCTCGATGCCCTTGACCATGTCGTAAAGCGTGAGGGCTGCGACCGACACTGCCGTCATTGCTTCCATCTCCACTCCCGTACGACCGGTTGTGGTAACGGTAGCCCGGATCCTTGCTCCGACACCATCTTGTTCGACTTCTACTTCAACGGCGTCGATCGGTAGCGGGTGGCACAAAGGAACTAGTTCTGCTGTGCGTTTCGCTCCCATGATTCCGGCCAGTCGAACCGTCGCCAGAGCGTCACCCTTCGGCAGTTCATGTCCGAACAGGCGATTGGCGGTTTCTCTCGACAGGGTCACGACCGCCTCGGCCACGGCCTGGCGGATGGTGGTGTCCTTCGATGAGACATCCACCATGTGCACCTCACCGGAAGCTGTCAAATGGGGCAATTCAGAGCTCATCGATCGTTCTCTCCTCGGGCCAGCGGAACATCTCCAGCGTCACCTCATCGCCAGCACCGATCCTGTCGGTTCCTTCGGGCACGACTGCAAACGCGTCACCGGCCGCCAATGCCGAAAGGACGTTCGAACCCTGCTCACCCGAGGGCTCAGACCAACGGTCGCCACCCTCGGTCCAGGTCCGCACGCGGACGAAGACAGTTTTGGCAGGATCGGTGTCGAGAGCCAGCCTGGCTCGTCCAATGATGCGGGGCCGAAAGAGACGGGTGGCGCCCATCATCTTCAGCAACCCTGGTCGGAGGAACTGCTCGTAGGCGACAAAGGCCGACACCGGGTTGCCGGGGAGCCCGAAAAATGGACGACTCCCCACCTGTCCAAATGCGAACGGTTTGGCAGGCTGCATGGCCACCTGCCAGAAACCGACCTCACCCAGCTCGGAGAGGACGGCCTTGACCAGGTCGTACTCCCCCATGGACACACCCCCCGAGGTCACGATCACATCGGCCTGCTCGGCCCCCCGTGCCAGGGTGGCGCGAAGCTGGGCGGCGTCATCCACCACGTGACCGAGATCGATCACATCAACCCCCAACTCGCGCAGAGCCGCCGTCAGCATCGGCCGATTGGAATCGCGGATTTGACCGGGACCAAGCGCCGGACCGTCGACTTGTATGAGCTCGTCGCCGGTCGAGGCAATAGCTACCCGTGGTCGTCCTCTCACGGGTGGGTGGCTGATGCCCAGATTTGCCAGGACCCCGATTTGGGCAGGTCCTATCCGGGTCCCGGCTGTCAAGACTTGGGCTCCCATTTCGACATCGCCCCCGGCCGGGCGAACCGAGTTTCCGGGCGGGACTGACACCCTGACTGTGACGACACCGTCGTGCTGTTCGGTGTCCTCCACCCTCACAACAGCATCTGCACCTTTCGGAAGCGGTGCCCCGGTCATGATCTTGATGGCGGTGCCAGCGGTCACCGACTTCGTGGCGACCCTGCCAGCCGGGACATCCTCGGTGATCTTCAATAGAGCCGGCACCGAGGTGAGGTCAGCAGAGCGAAGGGCGTAGCCATCCATGGCCGAGTTGGTGAACGGTGGGACCGGGTGAGGGGCCCGCACGGCCTGTGCCACCACCAATCCGGCCGACTCGGCCAATGGCACCGCCACCACTGGAAGCAAAGGCAGCGAAGCCAGAACCTCTACTTGAGCTTGACGTAGCGGCTTCATTAGGATTCGGAAATCTCCCGGGCCTCACCGAGAACGGCTGTGGCCTCGATCAGGCCTTCGGGAGTGCCCACGTCGAGAAGATCCACCCCGGCGACAAAGCCACGACAGAGACCCCTCCGGCCGAGCTCGTCGATTGCATCGGTCAGTTGGATCTCCCCACCCACTCCGGGCTTGAGCCTGGCCAGGATCTCGAAGATCTCAGGGGTGAAGAGATACCGCCCGATTAGCCCCAGCCGGGAGGGCGCATTCGCGGGTCCAGGCTTTTCGACCGCCCCCGCCACATCCAGGCTGCCATCAGCACCTTCCTCCGATCCCGGCACGATGACCCCGTATCGAGACAGAAAGGCGTCCTCCAGCCGCCGTAAGCAGACCGCCGATGATCCGTTGGCAGCCGCCTCCAAAGAACCGAGAACGTCGTGACCGGGCCGGACGATGTTGTCGGCCAGCAGACAGAAGAAGCTGCGATCACCGACCGCCTCGGCAGCTTCGCGGACGGCGTGACCCAGACCCAAGGCCTCCTCCTGCACGACCGGCCGGATCTTGACATGCTCGAGACCGGGCAGCCGGCCACCACTGAGAAAGTGCTGTTGCACGAGGTGACCGGCATCGAGATCGACGACGATCACGGCCTCGGTGGCACCAGCCCGGGCCGCCTCTTCCACCGCATACTGAATCGCCGGCCGGTCGACCACGGTGATCAGAGCCTTGGGCACCACCCGGGTGGCGGGCCGCATTCTGGTGCCGCGTCCGGCGGCCGGTATCACCGCCACTTCAACATTCATGGGCTCACTTTCTGTTCGGACCGATGCAGGATGCGGGAGATGTTGCCGCGGTGGCGGTAGACGACAAGTGCCAAAGTGGCGCCGAGCAGCGCCAGCGAGACACCCCTGACCCCCTGCCAAATGGCCAAAGGGATCGTGCCAAGGACCACCGTGAGAGAGGCGATGGAAGCTACCCGGGTGGTTCGAGCGACGACAGCCCACACGACAGTCAGGATCAGGCCTGCCAAAGGCAAGGTGAAAAACACAACTCCCGCACCCGTCGCCACTCCCTTTCCGCCCCGAAAGCGATGATAAACCGGGTAGCAGTGTCCAATCACAGCAGCCAGCCCGGCCGCAAACGCCCACGGTGAAATCGGCGAGTTGGCCTCTGTGAGGAACGTGCCGATAGCGGCAGCGATCACCCCCTTGAGGGCATCACCGACGAAAACCATCACCGCCGGCCACCTGCCGAGGGTTCGCATGACATTGGAGGCCCCGGGGTTGCCGCTTCCCACCTCGTGGATGTTCACTCCGTGCATACGGGCGACCACCACTGCGAAGTCGACGCTCCCAATCAGATAGGCCAGCACTATTGCCAGGGGACCGGCCAGGGCCGAGTTCATGCTCCAAGTGTATGAAGTAGCCAGGGCTGGGGAGGGACTGGCAGGAATTCGGCGAGGCCTGTAATCGTTAAAGTGACAGTCCCCTACAGGTCTGGTCGGGAGAAACACGCGTCATGCCGACATACGAATACCGCTGCGACAAGTGCGGCCAACATCTCGAAGTCGTGCAGTCGTTTTCCGAGCGTCCCTTACGCCGACACCGGCAGTGTGGCGGTGATCTCGAAAGGGTGGTCCACCCACGCGGAGTCGTATTCAAGGGCTCGGGCTTCTACAAAACCGATTCGCGACCAAAGCCCTCCGAGTCAAAGGACGGCGACAGCCCATCTAAGAAGCCGACCGAGAAGAAGAGCGACCCGGCTCCGGCCACCACCAGCGCCGGTGCCAGCGAAGCTGCCGAATAACCGAACCCCTTCCGGCCCTGGGGGCCACCCGATACGTTGGGCCGATGTACTGGCTGGCTCGCCCTCCCTATCTGCGCAGGGTCGGTGCCGTGCTGATCGTGGTGGTAGCGGTCTGGTTCGAAATGGCCCCCGAGCCCACCGTTCCCCACCCATTCGCCAAGGTCGATCTGCCGACGGGTATGCCGGTCACGCCGGCCGATTTCGAGCTGCGACCCATTCCTCCCGGGATTCTGCCCCCCGTGGATCCCGAGGGTGTCCTGGCGATCGCCATCTCGAGCGGTGATCCTCTCGTGCCGGGCATGATCAGTAACTCCGGGTTGGTGCCAGACGGATGGTGGGCCCTCGACGTCCCCATTCCCGCGGGCGTGAGCGCTGGCACCGAGGTCCGTCTTGTGGTCGATCAGGAAGAGGTGCCACGGGTGGTGGTGGGCCTGATCGTGCGTGTGCAGGAGTCCGACAGCTTCGAAGGCAGCGTTGGCCTGGTGGCGGTACCCGAAGGGGATGCCGCCGCGGCTGCCACGGCCGTGGCTCGAGGTACAGCGGCGGTCCTGGTGGGCGCAGGGGGTTAACGTGCCGCCGTGTTCGAAGCGATCGTGTGGGGCGTGGTGCAGGGGATCACCGAGTTCCTCCCCATCTCCTCGGACGGTCACCTGGTGTTGGTGCCGGCTTTTCTCGGAATCGACGGCCCCGACCTGACTGTCAGCGCGGTTCTGCATCTGGGGACTTTGCTGGCGGTGGTCCTTTACTTTCGCCGCGAGTTGTGGTCGCTGACCAGATTTCGGACCGACCCCCAGGCCCGCCGGCTGCTCGTACTTCTGGCGGTTGGCACCCTTCCAGCGTTCTTGGCCCTACTGGTTCGTGATCAGGTCGAGGAACTACAGACATCGGTCACTGTGACCGCTTGGTTCCTGATCCTGACCGGGGTGGTACTGGCGGTCGCCGATCGCATCAGACCCGGCGCAAGGCGGGTATCGGATGCCCGCATACCGGACGCTTTGTTGGTGGGTTTCGCCCAGGTCACCGCCATCCTCCCCGGCCTCTCACGTTCGGGAGTGACCATCGCCACGGCCCTCGCCCGCCGTTTCGATCGGGTTGAGGCGGCGAGGTTGTCGTTTCTGCTTGGTGTGCCCGCCGTAGCCGGAGCCGGTCTTCTCGAGTTGCGCCACCTTGCTGATGGGGCGGGTGTCGATGCTTCAACCTGGGTGGGCGTTGCTGTGGCTGCCCTTACCGGTTACGCAGCGATCGCATTCCTCTTGCGGATGCTCAATCGCTCCGGCCTCTGGATCTACGCCCTCTACTGCCTAGCGGTAGGAGTGGTGGCGTTGATGGTCCTCTAGCTTGGCGAGACGCTCCGAAAGGTCCACGACCATCGTGGTGCCCGGCCGCACGACGACAATGAACAACATCGCACCCGCCAGCGCCGTCACCAGACCCAAAACGAGCGCTGGGTCGGTGACCGAGCCTGCCGGGCTGAAATCATTCCCGTGGGCAAAGCTGTACAACGAGATAACGAAGAGCAGGCCAACCAGTGCGCCCAGGGACCAGCGGTCTGTTCGGTTGGGATCTCGCTGCTCAGCCCGGGCCGCAACCAGCGGCGATCGTCTCTTGGCCGTGGGCCGACCGTCGAAACCCATGATCGCTCCTGCATTGGCAGAGAACAAGACAAACTGGATGAGTACGTAGAAAGCAGACGGGTTGGGAGCGCCCGCCACCATGAATGCAACGTTCATTCCGATTCCAATCAGCAACGCGGCATTGGTGAAGGTACCCACCAGAATCCCAGCTCCACAGACAAGCTGAAGCGCCAGTACCAGCCCCGACACCAAAGGTGCCGACGGCTCGATCACCGATTGGATCAGCTGCCCCAATTCAGGAAACGCCGCCGCCCCCCGCCCGCCCTCGGTCGCCAGAAACTGGCGCAGGACATCACCGTCGTGCCACGCTGGATCAAAGAGTTTCTCAAAGGCGGATCTGAGCCATCCGATACCAATGAACCACCGAATCGGCACCAGGTAGGCGTTGGCTCGAAGCGAGTCACGTCGGAGGGAGGCCAGCCAGTGTCCCCATCGGGCATTCGTAGGTTCAAACCTCGAATTGGCCATCACCCTCCTTGTACGGCCACTTGAAGTATTCGGGTGATGAGGTGGTCATCTGAAGAGGTGAAATCCCTTCGAGCTCAGGGAGCGATGGCCCCGTCGGCCAGATCGGCGAAGACCGCGCCGGCTCCATCGTTCAGAAACACGACCGAGGCAGCGCCGACGCTGCCGGTTCGGGCGGGGACGACCAGGTTGCCGATCTGTTCGGTCGGAGTGGCCATGGCCAGAGCACCCAGCGAGAGTAGGTCACCCCAAAGGATATTGGTCCTGACCCAGGGCTCGCTGGCTGCGAGCAGTGTTGGCAAACCCAACGGTCCCAGCTCCTGCGCTCGCTTCAACGCACCCTGAATGGCGAGGCCGCCATGCAACTGACGGGTGAAATCTCCCGCCGCCAGAGACTTGCGGGCACGACCGAAGCTGAGGGCCTGGGGGCCATTGAGGTATTGCATACCCGGTTGCAGGTCGGCTCCCGCCGCCGCGTCGGAAATACGAATCGGAACCTCTACGTCCGCTCCGCCCAGCACATTGCCCCACAGTTCCTGGAATCCCTCAAAGCCAGTCAAAACATACCCTCCCAGGCTCAGTCCCGACACGGAATTTAGGGTGCTCATCATCACGTCCGGACCGCCCAGGGAAAGCGATGAGTTGATCTTGTTGGCCGCCCCACCCCCGATCGACACCCACGTATCGCGGGGAATCCCGACCAGGCCACCGGCGCCTGCCCCGTTCAACCCAAGGAGGTGGAGGCTGTCGGCGCGGGTTACGGAGGGCTCCTCGCCAGGTCGGGCATCGGCTCCCACCACAGCAATGATTTTCGGGACCGACCCATACCAGCCGTCCGTGTTGCCCAGCGATGGGAGCCTCACGGCGACTATCTCGAACCCACTCCCGTAGTCGACGCCGAAGATGAGGTCTTCACCAAATGAGGCCGAGGCGAGGATTGCCCCGGGGACCTGGGCGGTCACGGCGATACCACCGGTCGGGCAGTCCGGGGAGGGCGCCAGGGCGGCCAACTCGACCGGAATCTTGCTCCGATCCCCCGAGCAAGCGGGCCCATAGACGTTGGCAACCGCCGAAGCCCAGGTGTCCAATCCACCCACGAGAAAGGGCGGTGTCGTCGTGGTGGGCGCCTGGGTGGTCGGAGTTGTGGTCACCGGCACGGTCGTGATTGGCCTCGTCGGTTCGGCCGAGCACGCGACCAACACGCATAAAAGTAGAGGGAGGCGTCGCATGGGACCGCCCAACCCTATGCGATGCAGAGATCTACCCCAAAAACCGGCGGGCCTATTGGCTGTAGTTGCTCGACATCCTCATCGTCTCTTCGATGTGGACGTTGACGAGGGAAGGGAGTCCGGAGGCCCTAGCCCTCTCGAGCGCAGGGCCTAATTCGGTGGCATCGGTGACCAGTTCACCGTGTCCACCAAGAGCTCGCACCACCTCGTGATAGGGCCGGCGCCCGAGGTCGGCGGCCACCACCCGATCGGGGTACAGCATGCGATGGAACGTCTTGATGTTGCCCCAGACGCCGTCGTTGCCCATCACACCGACCACCGCCAGGCCGAGTCTCACGAGGGTGTCGTACTCGAATCCATTGAAACCAAAGGCACCGTCACCGAAGACGATGCCCACCAGCTTCTCGGGATGGACCACCTTCGCCGCCAAAGCGAAAGGCACTCCGGTGCCAAGGGTTCCGAACGGTCCCGGGTCGAGGACGTGGCCGGGATTGGAGATCTGGAGCCAGCGGGCGGTGGTGGAGACAATGTCCCCGCCATCAACCGAGACGATGGAATCGGTTCCAAAGAAGCGACCGACTTCGGAGGCGAACCTCTGCGCGTTGACCGGCCTGTTTGGAGCTTTGGCCGCTTCCTCGGCCAAGGCAGTTTGGCGCTCACGATCGGACGCCATCACCCTCTCCGCCCAGGGGGACAACGAGCCGCCCAGACCGCCGGAGTCGACGAGTTGAGCGACCACCCGAATCGGATCCGCAACCACCCCTAGATGCGCCGCCCGATTCCACCCGATCCGGGCCGGTTCGAGGTCGATGTGAATCACCGTTGCCGCCGGGTTGACCTTCTCGCCATAGTTCGTCCGGAAGTCCCAGTCGACCCCGAGCGCAAGCAAAAGATCGCACTCGGTCATGGCAACCGACCTCGAGTGGTTGCCGAGCAGCGGGTGACCAAAAGGCAACGAACCACGGGCGCGAGAGTTGACGTAAGTTGGGGCGCCCAGCAACTCGGCCAGTTCCGCCAAGAGATTTTCGGTTCCCGGGCGGGCCCCGGCGCCGGCGAATATCACTGGGCGCTCGGCTTCACTGATCGCCTTGTGAATCGCAGCCAGAGTGGCGGAGTCGGCCCCTTGTACTTGGTGGGCGCGGTAATGGGCTGGCCACGTGACCGCCTCCTCTTCGATCATGTCGAATTGCACATCCATCGGCACGTCGAGAAAAACCGGGGCTCCCCGACCGCTAAAGGCGTGGCGGGCAGCCGTGGCGATGTAGTCGGCGAGACGATCGACCTGCCATGCGGTGGCGGACCAAGCCGTGATCGCCTCGAACAATTGGGGGTGGTTCATTTCTTGCAGACCGCCCTTCAGCTCCTGACGGATGAAATGACGGCCGCCGATCAACAGCATCGGTGTGTGGGCGAACCAGGCGTTAACGACCGCGGTCACGGTGTCGGTCACTCCCGGCCCGGCGGTGACGGCAGCCACTCCCAATCGTCCTGTTAATCGGGTGTAGGCCTCGGCAGCATGGGCGGCCGCCTGCTCATGACGCACATCGATGACCCTGATGCCCTCTTGCACGCAGCCGTCAAGAAACCCGACGATGTGACCACCCGACAGGGTGAAAACGACGTCCACGCCTTCGGCCTTGAGAGCCCGGGCCATGATCTGGCCGCCATGGATCTTCACAGGGCAAGGTTATGAGTTGTGAGTGGTGAGTGGTGCGTAATTCAAGGATTGGACCCACCACCCATGACTCACCACTCATAACTCTTTGGACATCCAGATCGAGTCTTCGGTCTGGAACCCGTGACGGGTGTAGAACCGGCGCACCGCCTCGTTGTGGGCTTCGGTTTCGAGAAAGACCCGCGGCAATTCCCGAGCAGCCAGGTCCGCCAGCACTTCATCGAGCAACTGGCCGCCCAATCCCTCCCCCTGCTGCCGGATGTAGATCTCATCGAGCAACGCATCCTGGCCGCCCGACTCGATCGAATAGCCCCATGTCACCAGGGCATATCCGAGGTCGTCGCCAAATATGTAGACAACGCCCAGGTCGTCCGACGTCAGCAGCGGTTCTATGGCTTTGCGAACGCGGACAGGGTCGTGGGTATGACGGTCGATCTCGTTGAACTCGGCCGAGAGGACAAGGAGCACTTCGAGGTCGGCGAGGTTGGCCCGACGAATAGTCACAGGTCGTTGCGAATCAGGTCCTGGTAGGTCTCCCGTCGCACGACCTCTCTTGCATGTCCGTCCTTAACGAACACCACTGCCGGCCGGCCCACCTTGTTGTAGTTCGAGCCCATCGAATGCCCGTAGGCACCGGTGACGGGAGTGGCGATGATGTCACCGACGACGAGATCCTCGGGAACCTGACCGTTCATGACCAGGACATCGCCCGACTCACAATGTTTTCCGACCAGGCGCACCGACCGGGGCCGGTCCGCCGATACGGCCCGTGGAAGGAAGGTCTCGTAACCACTGCCGTATAGAACTGGCCGCGGGTTGTCGCTCATGCCTCCATCGACAGCGACGTAGGTTCTGACCCCGGATATCTCCTTGATGGTCCCAACCGTGTAGAGCGTGATTGCCGCCTGAGCGGCGATCGCTCTGCCGGGCTCCACCGACAGGGTGGCATCGATTCCGGCCTCCTCCGCAGCCGTAGTGAGCATGTTTGCCCAGTCCGCCATCGATGGGGCTTGCTCACCTTCAACATATGCGACCCCAAGCCCGCCTCCCATCGACAACTCTTCGAGGTGATGGTTCTTGACGAAGGAAGCGACCACCCCCAGGGCAGCCGCAAAGGAATCGACGAGAAACACCTGAGATCCGATGTGAAGATGGATTCCCCTGAGGCGGATCGACTCCATCGACCTCGCCCGGGTGACTGCGGCCGAGGCGGCACCGGTTGAGAGAGTGAAGCCGAACTTGGTGTCATCCTGACCGGTGGCGATGTAGTGGTGGGTATGGGCTTCGACCCCTGGCGTCACCCGCAAGAGAACGTCGAGAGCCGTCCCGGTGCGTTCAAAGAGCCGTTCGATCCGATCCAGTTCATCGAAGTTGTCCACTACCAGGCGCCCGATGCCTCCCCCGATGGCCTCGGCCAACTCCCCCTCACTCTTGTTGTTGCCATGCATCACCAGCCGACTTCCTGGAACTCCTGCCGCCACGGCAACGAACATCTCGCCTCCCGTAGCCACGTCAATGCGCAAGCCCTCTTCGTGAACCAGACTGGCCATGGCTTTGCAGAGAAACGCCTTGGCCGCATAAACGGCACCATCTCCAAACAGCTCCCGGGCCTGCCGGCACCGAGCGCGTAGGTGGGCCTCGTCATAGACAAAGAGTGGAGTGCCAAACTCTGCTGCCAGATCGAGGGTCGAGCAGCCGCCGAGCCATAATTCACCCTCGGCGCCTTCGAAGGCGCTATCAGGAAGCAGAGACCACGGCAGCGAAGTCATCGTGTGTTTCTATCACTCAATCGACGCCGGTCGGGTTATCTGCCGGTCAGAGTGTCGAGCAGGCCGCCCATAAACCGTGAGGGCCGGCCGGTCCGTGCCTCGATGCGATCGGCGATCGGGGCGAGTCGAATGGCAGCATTTACTCCAATAAAGCGCAACGGTTCCGGCTCCCAGGGTCGAGCCTGGTGTTGCACCCAGGGAAGCTTGATCAGGTCGCTGTCGCGGTTCAGCACCAGGTCGGCAAGGGTACGGCCTGCCAAGTTGGAGGCAGCTACTCCCTCACCCACGTATCCCCCGGCATAGCCAAAACCGGTGTTTCGATCGAACACGACTGCCGGTCGCCAGTCGCGAGGGATCGCCACTGCTCCTCCCCAGGTGTGAGTGATCCGGGCGCCCGCAGCCGCCGGAAACAGTTTGTGGAGGATCCGAGCCACGGCCTCGTGGACTCGCGGCTGGCGGTCGAGTGATGGGTCCACCAATGACCCGAAGTGATACCGGCCGCCTCTGCCGCCGAAGGCAAGGCGCCCGTCGAGGGTTCGCTGTCCGTAGATCACGAGATGACGGGCATCGTTGAAGACCTCGCGCCGGCCGAATCCGATGTTTCTCCAAAAGGAGTCGCCGAGAGGTTCGGTGGCGATCATCAGCGAGTAAACCGGTAGGTACGTGCGGCGCTGACCAGGCAGGTGACGGGTAAAGGCTTCGGTGCATCGCAGAACTACTCGGGCTCGAATCATGCCATGCTCGGTGACAACCCCGTTGATGTCCACCCGGATCGCCCGGCTGTTTTCGAAGATCGTCACCCCCTTCCTCTCGACAGCCGTCGCCAGCCCTCGCACCAGCCGGGCCGGGTGGATGGCGGCGGCGTGAGGGGTGGAGAGCGCGCCCAGGGATCCGGCTACCCGCGCTCGCTCGTCAACCACATCGGGACCTAAAAATCGGTAGTCCTCCTCCCCCAATCCCCACGAGCGCTGATATTGCAACTCCTGTTGGAGGCGGACGACATGGGCGGCATTGGTCGCAAAACTAAGGATGCCCCCTTTGTCGAAGTGACAGTCGATGCCCTCCTCGACGATCACCCGCCCGATCTCGTCGACGGTATCAAACATCTCCCTGATCAACCTCACTACTGGCTCTCGGCCATGACGACGGGCCATGGTTGATCGGTTGCCGGCGAACTCTCCGGTGGCCCAGCCGCCATTCCGACCGGAGGCGCCAAACCCCGCCACTTCGGCCTCGATAACCACGACTCGCAGATCCGGCTGCAGCCGCTTCAGGTAGTAGGCGGTCCACAGCCCCGTGTAGCCGGCACCGACAATGGCGACATCGGCGGCATCGACCTTCCCGGTGAGGGGTGACCGGGAGGTGAAGTCGTCGCCTGCACTGTCATGCCACAGGCTCAACGACCGATACGACGTCACTCGGCCTCGTCGAGGTGAGATGGCAGCGTTCCGGCGCGGGCCAGAGACTCACGTAGCGACTCGGCAAAGACCTCGAGGGTGAGGTCGACGTCATCCATCGTGTGGGCGGCGCAGGTGAACCAGGGTTCTTTGGCGTCGATACAAGGCATTACTCCACGCTCGATCATCCCTCCGACCAAGGCGTTATACAGCCGGGCATTGTGACCTGCGATGTGTCGATATTCAGTGGGTCGGCCCGCTCCCAGATATACCGAGAACATCGCCGGATGCCCGAGGATTTTGCCCTCGACGCCACACTCGGCCAGCACTCCCTCAAGACCATCCATAAGGGCCCGGCCCACCTTGTCGATCCGTTGGAAGGCATCGGTCTTCTGGAGGCGGTCGATGGTGGCGATGGCGGCGGCGGTGCCAACGCCATTCCCCGAATAGGTGCCGGCCTGGGCGATCCCGCCGAGCTTCCAGCCCTCGACCAGATCCGCGGTCAATGCGATGGCCGCCACCGGAAAGCCGTTGCCCAGTGCTTTGGCGTAGGTGGCGATGTCAGGCACCACTCCGAAACTCTCAACGGCCCCACCCAGCGAAAGACGGAAGCCGGTCTTGACCTCGTCGAATATGAGAACCGCGTAGTACTCACTGCAGCGGGCACGCAGAGTTTCGAGGAAACCTGGCTCGGGCAGGATGCCGAAAGCATTCCCCGCCATTGGCTCCACGATGACAGCGGCAATCTCATGCCCGTGATCGTCAAAGAAGTCATTCACGGCTTCGATGTCATTGAAAGGCAGCGTCCGCACGTAGGTGCGGATGGCGTCAGGGATACCAGAAGACGCCTGATATGGAATCGGGCGGAGCCTCGATCCGAGGTGGGCGGGGGGCGCCCCGGCGGTGGTGAAAAGGAGGTAGTCGTGGGTCCCGTGGTAGTGGCCCTCGAACTTGACGACCAGGTCCCTCCCCGCCCATCCACGGGCCAGGCGCAGAGCATGCATGGTGGCTTCGGTTCCGGTATTGGTGAAGCGAATCTTGTCAGCCCACCTCACGGCTGCCAGCACGGCCTCCGCCGCCTCCACCTCCCGCTGCTGGGTCATGGCGAAGGTGGTGCCTTGCCGGGCTGCCGTTACCACCGCCTCGGTGACGAAGGGGTCGGCGTGGCCCAGGATGATCGGTCCCCAGGCACATTGGAGGTCGACATACCGTTTGCCGTCCATGTCATACACGTGTCCGCCCTCGCCCCGAGAGATCACGAGGGTGTCATCGTCACCGAGGTAGCGGAAGCCGCTGGACACGCCATTAACTAATGCTGCCCGGGCGCGCTTAAACCATTCAGCCGTTTGGGCGCCTTGCGTACTCATGAGGATTGTCCTCCGGGGGTTGCCGGCATCAAGTTGATGCCACTGGATTTCGTCGTTTTGAGGGGTTGGGCGGCACAGGTACCGCTTCTCCCATCCCACTTTGACGCCGGGGCGGCAAACCCCGGATCAGACCCGCGGGAGGCGAACTCAGCGCCTCACCGGCGGGAGGGGACGGAACTGAGGTCCATCCATCACCTCCAGCCGAACGCGGGCGAATCACCCGGTGCTGATTCAACGATGGTCAGGTCGAGCAAGCTCTCACCCGAACCCGAGGCTAGCTGACGGCGCCAGCCCGGGCCACTAGCGTCGCGGGCCACAGGAGGCGCTGGCCACAGGAGGCATTGGTGACGGTTGATCTGAAGCTCTTCATCGCCGGCGAGTGGACCGAGGGTCATGCCACGGGGAGTTACGAGCTGCGGTCCCCTTCCACGGGTAGCCACATCGCCAACGTGCCTTTGGCAAGCCAGTCCGACATCGACAGGGCCGTTGCCGCCGCACAAGGGGCCACCGAGGAAATGCGCCAATGGTCCCCGTTCGAACGAGCAGAACTCTGCCTGCGTGCCTATGAGCTCTGGCAGGACCACATCGAAGAGATAGCCCGCATTCTTACCCTCGAACAGGGAAAGCCCTTTAAGGCAGAAGCGATCGAGGACATCGCCGAATCGGGTGACTACCTCCACATCGCGGCCGAGGACGTCAAGCGGATGAAGGGCGACCTCATACCTACGACGGAGCGCAATAGAAGGATGTTCACGGTCCGCCGCCCGGTCGGGGTATGGGCTGCCATCACTCCCTGGAATTTTCCGGTGATGATCCCGATGGAGACCGTGGGGCCGGGACTCGCAACCGGAAATGCGGTGATCGTCAAGCCCCCGCTCAACACCTGCTGGGCGATGCTGGAGGCCGCCCGGGTGATCGAGGAGGCCGGATTCCCCAAAGGTGCCTTGTCCGTGATTCCTGGCGGTGGAGACATAGGCGAGTGGCTGGTGACTCATCCCGGGATCAACGGAATCAGTTTTACGGGGTCATCAGAAACGGGAAAGCGGATCGTGTCGATGATGGGTCTCAAACGCTCGATCATGGAGATGTCGGGCAACGGTCCCTTGATCGTGGCGGGCGACGCCGACGTAGAAGCGGCGGCGGCGGCCGCCGTGTACGGGGCTTACTACAACGCCGGCCAGGTCTGCACCGCCACCGAGAGGGTCATAGTGGTTGACGAGTTACACGACCACTTCGTCGAGGCCACCCTCAAGGCAGCCCAAGACGTGCGCTTGGGCGATCCCTTCGACGAGTCGACCAACATGGGCCCCCTCAACAACGAGCCCGTCGCCGCCAAAATGGATCGCCACCTGGAGGATGCTCGAAACCGAGGGGCCGAGGTGCTGATGGGTGGCGGCCGGGCGAGCGGTTATCCCACCGACCTCTACTACGAATTTACGGTGGTCGATCGCGTTCCCGAAGCAGCTCTGGTTTCACGCGAGGAGTCATTCGGACCGGTGGTACCGATCCTCACCGCCACCGACGACGAAGACGCAATCGGGATCGCCAATCGCACCCATCTGGGGCTACAGGCGGCGGTCTTCACCAACGACGTCAGCAAGGCCTTCTGGTACGCCGACCGGATCCGATCGGGGACGGTCATCGTCAACGACTCGACCGACTTCTGGGAGACTTTCCAGCCCTTTGGTGGTGCCGCCGGGACCGAGACCGGTTGGGGGCGGCAGCGGATCGAGGAGTTCACCGACCTACAGACCGTCGTGTTCAACCTCAAGAAGGACTAGTAGTGCCGAACGACTCGGTGTCGGTGCCCTACGAGAAACGGGCCTCCGAGATCCCGTTTGCCTCGGCCGAATACGTTTCGTTTGCCTCCCGCAACTCATTCCTGGGGGTTCCCGCTCGCCGGCTGGATGAGATCGAAGACTCAGGCGTCGTCATAGTCGGGGCCCCCTTCGACTGGGGAACCACCTATCGACCCGGCGCTCGTTTTGGGCCGGCTGCTATCCGTGAGGCCGACTACGGGGCGATGGACGGTTATCGCCCTCACCTCCCGACCGGGATCGACCCGCTGCGGTCGCTGAAGGTGGTGGACGTGGGTGACGTCTACGTGGTCCCGGGCAATATCGAACTATCCCTGGAGAGGATCACCGACACAGTGGAGACCATCTCTCGGGCCGGCAAGGTGCCGATCATCCTCGGCGGCGACCATACCGTCACCTACGCCAACGCCACCGGTGTCGCACGGGTGCACGGATTCGGCGAGGTGGCCTTGATCCATTTCGACGCTCACGCCGACACCGGGGCGATGCAGAACGGTCAGCTCTACGGGCATGGCACACCTATGCGCCGGTTGATTGAATCGGGTGCAGTTCCCGGCCATCGATTCGTCCAGATCGGGCTGCGCGGATACTGGCCGGAGCCCGAGGTCATGGCGTGGATGAAGACCCAGAAGATGCGCAGCTATCTGATGAACGAGATCGAGGAGCGCGGCCTGGGAACCGTCGTCGACGAGGCGGTTGAGTACGCCCTCGAAGGGGGCGCCAAGGGAGTGTTCATTTCTGTCGATATCGATGTCGTCGATCCCGGATTCGCTCCCGCTACGGGGACCCCCGAACCGGGCGGTCTCACCTCGCGCCAAATCCTCGACACCGTCCGCAGACTCGGCAGAGACCTCCACGTCATCGGTGCCGACATCGTCGAGGTCTCGCCCCCCTACGACGGTCCGGGAGAGATAACCGCCTATCTGGCCAACCGGGTTGTCCTCGAGATCCTCAACGGCATGGCCGAACGGGCGGCGGGCATCTAGAGCGGCGGCTTCGCGTCACCAACCTCCGCTTTTGGCGCGTGGTTCTGCTCCCCTGACGTCGATCGTCCGAGCCAAAACAGGTGGATTTGCTGGCGCACCTGTTCCGGTCGAGACCATACGTCTTGGTCCCAGATCGTGAGCAGGTGGCGGCCCGACTCCTGAATGCGCGCAAAGCGAATCGAATCGGCATTTCGATCGAGCAGCGAGGAGTGATAACGATCTGACAACACTTCGATGACGTCCCTGCAGCCTTCGAGCTCGAAGTCGACCCGTCCAATCCAGCCAAGGTCATCACCGACATCGACCTGCCGGCGGAGACCCACCCCAACTTCCAGCGCCAATCGCTCGACCCGCGACTCGAGCCCGCTCTGAGCCGGCACATAGTCCGGAGGCCTTTCGTCCAGCAGGCACCGGATCGCTGCGATTCCATCGCGACCTCGAGCGCCCAATTGCTTGAGCAACTCATGCATGGTCCGTAGCTTGAGAATGCGCATCGACAATGCGTGATCCAACGCTCTTTCCGCACGGCCTCTGCCCTCGGTCCCGGCCAGAAGGAAGATAAGGAGGCCAGGGGAGACAATTGGAATCCCGGCGAGGGTGGTCAGATGTTCGGAGGGGAGACCCCGGTGATAGTGGATCTGAGCAAGTCGGCTCCGACGATTCGTGCCCTTCCAGGGAATAACAACCTCGATCGGTGCCCTTAAGACGAACCCGGGTATTTTCCACCACGCTGCCGCCGAGAAATGGGACAAGTACGCGAGTCCAGGAGCGTCAAGAACTCCTGCCATCGCAAGCTGAGCTTCTGACCGCGGACTACCCACCAACCGCAACACCTGAGGCGACAGTGGTTCGATGAAGCCGACGTCGATCTGATGACGGAGAGCTCTCGGTCCGATTCCCGACTCGTGCAGTTGTCGCCTATTGATCACTCCGTGTTGAGGTTCGGACAAACCGACGATTACTTCTCGCGTCTCGTTCATCAACACAACGTGACGAGTCCACCGCCCCAAGGCAAGACCCTTCTGTTTTGGCGCGTAGTTCTGCTCCCCTGGTGTCGATCCTCCGAGCCAAAACGGCAGGATCGCCTCAGGAACTGCAACGCCTCAGTTGACGTCGTAAGGAGAGCGGCGTGGTCGTCGCAGCCAACGCCGCCTCCCAAGGAGGAGCTAATGAAAAGGCGTGTTGCCTTGTTGATTGCACCGATTCTGATTCTGGCGGCGTGCTCGGCCGGGGCGGCTTCAAACACCACGTTCACGACCACTGCCGCCGCCCTGGGTGAAGGGGACGACGGGCGCGACCGCGCCGAGGAGGGACTCGACGAGTACCAGGTCGGGGTCGTTCCCCCGACCGACCGCAAGGTCATCTATGACGCGACGATGCAGCTCGAGGACGCCGAGACACGGGCGACTTTCGAGAGGCTCACTGCCCTCGTTCAGGGATCCGGTGGCTTCGTGTCGGCGGCGACCGTGCAGGAAGTCGAGGAAGAAGACGACCAGCCCTTCATCTCGATGACTGTACGGGTGCCCGCCGATCGGCTGACCGCCACCCTAACTGCGATCCGACAGGAGGCCGACAGGGTCGTGAGCGAGTCTCTTTCGAGTCAGGACGTGACCGAGGAATTTGTGGACATAGAGGCGCAGCTTCGAAACCTTCGGGCCTTGGAGACAGAACTGCTGGCTCTACTGGCCGAGCTCCGCGACAATGTCGATGCCGATCCCTCCAAGCTCCTGCAGGTCTTCGATCAGATCCGCCAGACCCGGGGAGAGATCGAAAGACTCGAGGGTCGCAAGCAGCTCCTGGAGAATCTGGTGGCAATGGCCACACTTGAGATCGGGATTAGCCCTTCACCCTCGTCGGCTCCCATCGTCGGGGAACCAACTTGGGAGCCATTGACGGTGGCCAAAGGCGCGTTGCGTGACACGGTTCAAGCGCTGCAAGCGATTGCCGACGTGTTGATCCGGTTTGCCCTCAATGTGTTGCCGATCCTGATCGTCACCGTCGGCCCCATTGCCGGGGCAGGCTGGCTGGTCTGGCGGCGCTGGCGTCGCCGGACCCAGTTGGCACCCACTGCCTAGGCCTTCTTGAGGGCGCTCCGACGCTGCCAGCGGAGGTACAACAACATTGCCGAAGCGATGATGATGAACAGGGCCGTCCCCACCACGTTGACTTGTGGTGGAATCCCACGGCGGGCGGCTCCCCAGACGTACACGGGGAAGGTCTGAATCGACCCCGACGTGAAGTTGGTCACGATGAAGTCGTCAACCGATAGGGCGAATCCAAGTAGGAAGGCGGCGAACACCCCTGGCATGATCATCGGCAGGGTCACTCGTCGAAAGGTCTCCCATTCATTGGCGTACAAATCCATGGCGGCCTCTTCGAGATGTCGATCGAAGCCGACGATCCGGGCCCGAATGGTCGCCACCGCATAGGAAATGATGAAGAGGATGTGGGCCAGGAGGATGGTGACGAAACCTGTTCCTACCCGAAACGCCACGAACAGACCCAGGAGCGATGAGCCCATCACCACTTCTGGGGTGGCCATAGGGAAGAACAACAGGATGTTGGTGGCTGACCGTCCTTTGAAGTTGTAACGCGCCAGGGCGAGGGCGATCAAGGTGCCAAGGACGGTTGCCATCGCCGCAGCCAGGACCGCGATCAGCAAGCTCACTCCTACCGCCTTGATGATGCTCGAATCGGCGAAAGGGTCGAGCCAGTGTCGGAGGGTGAATCCCTGCCAGGCGACGTTGAACCGCCCCTGGTTGTCATTGAATGAAAAGGCGATCACCACCAGGACCGGTATGAACATGTAGACAAGAGCTGCCCCCAGGTACACGGGCAAGAGGGCGCGCCTCCACCTCATGCGATCAACTCCTCAGTGCCTACCGATCGAACGTAAAGGACCACTGCTACCACGATGGCGATCATGAGAGTGATAGAGATGGCAGCTGCGGATGGGTAGTCGACGATGGAAAGAAACTTGCTCTCGACGACGTTGCCCATCATGGTCTGCGCGGGGCTGCCAAGCAGTTGCGAGTTGATGTAGTCCCCCGCAGCCGGAATTGCCGTCAACAACGTTCCGGAGATGACACCCGAAAGCGACAAGGGCCAAGTGACCTTGATGAATGCGGTGCTCGGTTTCGAGTACAGGTCGCCGGCCGCCTCTAACAATGAACGATCGATCTTCTCCAGCGCCACATAGATGGGCAGCGTCATGAACGGAAGAAACGCGTAGACCAGACCCGCGACGACGGCCCATCCGGTTGCGAGCAAGCGGCCATCGGCATCGGGGAGAATCCCGATCGCCTTGAAGGTCTCAACTACCACACCCTGGTCGGCGAGAATGATCCGCCATGCCAGGGTACGCAGGAGGAAAGGGACCAGGAAAGGCATGAGCAGCAAAACCAGGAACAGGTTCTTCCAGCGACCACCGCGGAATGCGATGGCATAGGCCAACGGATAGCCGAGCGCCAAGGTAATAAGCGTCGCCCCCACGGAATAACCAAGCGAGCGCAACAACTGGGGTCGATAGGTGGTGAATACCTGCAAGAAGTTGTCCCACTCCCAGGTGAGTTCGTAGCCCGCCTGAAGATTGCCGCTCTGTAGTGCCATCCGGCCCAGGCTGATGAGAGGGACCAGATAAAAGATGACCAGGTAGATGAGACCTGGCAGAAGCAGTAGGTACGGGACCCGCCGTCGGCGGCGAGCCGCCGCGGCCGCCATGGGATTGATGGGAGTCGGAGCGGCGAGAGCCGTCACCGGGATACCACAAAGGTATGTTGGGGCTGCCAGGCCGCCACTACCTCTTCACCCAGAGCAAAACGGCGATCGTCAAGGTTCTGGACCACGACCGCCAGTTCTCCGAGGTCCGGGTTTTCAATCAGATAGTGAGTGCTCACACCGATGAAACTGGCGTCGGTGACCTTGCCGGGGAGACGGTTGGGAGCGGCGGACTCGTCGTTGGGAGCATGCAGTCTGATCTTCTCGGGCCTGACTCCGAGATGGACCGCACCGGAGCGGTTGGCGGCGGCCGCCGCGGTTATGTGAATCACAATCCCTCCCACCACCGTCACCCGTTGCCCTTCGAGGCGGCCACCCATCATGTTGGACGCGCCCAGGAAACCGGCCACGAATTCGGTACGCGGATCCTCGTAAATCTCGGTCGCTCCCCCCATTCGCTCGATCCTCCCTCCGTGCATCACTGCGATGGTGTCGGCCATTGTCATGGCCTCCTCCTGATCATGTGTGACATGGATGAAGGTGATCCCGACTTCCTGCTGGATCCGCTTCAATTCGATCTGCATTTCCTTGCGGAGCTTGAGGTCGAGGGCTCCCAGCGGCTCATCGAGCAACAGCACCCGGGGATGGTTGACCAAGGCGCGGGCTACCGCCACCCGCTGCTGTTGGCCTCCGGAGAGCTGACGAGGACGCTGACGGTCGCGGCCCGTGAGCTGCACCAGCTCGAGCACCGCCCCCACCCGCTTTGTCACCTCGGCATCATCGATGCCTTGACGACGCAAACCGAAAGCGATGTTCTCGAAGATCGTCAGATGTGGAAACAATGCGTAGCTCTGAAAGACGGTGTTCACCGGCCGTTGGTAGGGCTTGAACCCGGTGACGTCTTCGCCGTGGAGACGAATCACGCCCGAGGTTGGCTCCTCAAATCCTCCGATCATCCGAAGCGTCGTGGTCTTGCCACAGCCAGAAGGGCCTAACAGAGCGAAGAAGTGCCCGTCATCAATGGTGAGATTGACATCCTCCACCGCGATGAATTCGAAGAACCTCTTGGTGAGACCCTCCAGTTCGACCGCGGGCACTCCGTCCTTGTCGGTCCCCGAGCCTGTGGCCATCAGACTCCGGCTGCTTCAGCCACGGCCTCGTTGACGATCGCCTCTTCCTCCTCGTTAAACGCACGGACGATGTGCGAGTTGGCCAACAGCTCGGCCGTGGGAAAGATCAATGGCTCCTCGGCGAGGGCCGGATCGATATCGGCTACTGCCTCGCGGGCGCCGTTGACGGGTGACACGTACCAGATGTAGGCCGCCAACTCGGCGGCGATGACCGGGTCGTAGTAATGGTTCATCCAGGCCTCGGCGTTGGCCTTGTTGGCCGCCCCTTTCGGGATCATCATGTTGTCGTTCCAAATCATGAAGCCTTCCTCCGGAAAGGACCACCTCAAAGAAGGCACGCTTTCCTGGTTGGCCACGATGTCACCCGACCAGGCCAGCGCCACCGCCAGGTCACCCGCCAGCAGGGCGTCGAGGTAGTCGTTGCCATAGACCTGGCGAACCTGCCCGGATGCGACCGCTTCTCCGATGCGGCCCGCGGCCGCGACGTAGTCATCCACCGAAGCCGTGGTCGGATCTTTGCCCTCCATCAAGAGGAAGAGCGGCACGGTGTCGTTGTAACCCTCCAGCAAGCCCACCTGCCCCGCAAAAGCGGGGTCGAGGAGATCGTTGAGACTGGTGATTTCCCGCCCGGTCAACTCGATGTCGTACCCGATCCCGGTGAAGCCTGATTGCCAGGGCAGGCTGTAATCACGATTGGGATCGAAGTCGGGGCTTCTTAGCGCAGCCGCCAGGTTGGACATGTTGGGGATGTTGGCGTGGTCGAGGGTCTCGACATACCCCAGTCGGATCATGCGAGCAGCCATGTAATCGGTGAGGACCGTGAGATCGATACCGAGCGGTTGACCCGCCGCCAGCTGTGGCTGGTACTTGCCGAACCAATCCTCGTTGGAGTTCACACCCTCGGTGTAGGTGACCGAAATCCCAGTCGCCTCCTGGAACTTGGTGATGGTGGGGTTGCTGTCGTCGTCGGCGACATCGATGTATTCGATCCAGTTATCGACGAATAGTTCGTTGTCTCCGCCGGCTCCGCCACCGCCGCAGGCAGCCAACAATGCCGGCCCTCCCAACATCAGGACCCCACTCGCTCCGACTCGCTTGAGGAATTCTCTCCGGTCGATGCGATTCGAGGCCAGGAGGGCCAGGATCGCGTCGCGGTTGCCACGTCGTCTCGGGATTGCTATCTGATTCATCTCTCTATCTCCTTGTCCCAGCCGCCAGAGCGGATTGTAAGTCGGGCTTTCATAGGTCTGCCTTGCGCTTTTGGTATTCCGGGTTGTCCCAGACAATGAGGGCCGAATAGCTGTCGGTGGCGTCGTCGTGGAGGTAGTTCTCCAGCGCCCCTGCCACGCGAAAGCCGTTGTCGATCTGGAAGCTGAGCGTCGGGTCGTACAGCTCCCCGGCCGCCACCCTGGCAATGTATTCGGGGGCTGTCATCTCGTGGCGATGGTCGACGAAACCGGGTATGTGTCCCCCAGCGATAATCCCCGCCTTGGCGTAGCGCATCACGAGGTCTTTGCGTACTTGGTACAAGCGACTCCCGATCCCGCGCCTTCGGTACTCCGGGTGCACGACCATGTCGGTGCCGTAGTACCACTCACCCTCGGGGTCGTGATTCCCGCATTGGTGCGCACCAGTGATGTCAGCGATCGTGTGCTGGGGATGATCGAAGTCGAAGGCGAGAAAGATCCCCGCCCCCTGCCCGACTACCCGGTCGCCATCGAGCACCACGAAGAAACCTTCGGGAAAGGTGTGCGCATATACCCGGATGTCTTCTTCGTCAAGAAGATCGGTGGGATCGGCGTGGGGAAATGCGAGCAGCTCGAGGGCGGCGCATTGGCCCGCCAGCTCTTCGGTGAGATTCGTCACTCTGAGATCTTTCATATCATGAAGCTCTCGAAGTCGTTCTCTGCCGGCACTCCCCAACATGCCCAGAATTCGCCAGTAGCGGGGCGCATGATGGCGGCTCCGGAGGATTCGTTGTGGTGGGGGGGAGTCGAGCGCCGACAGATCGCCTCGGGCTCGCGCGTGAGCGCGATCAGATCTTGCACCGCGATGGACCGGGCCTTCATCAGCTCTGTCGCTTTGGCCAACCGGGCCTCTGAGGAGGCCGCCAGGTCGGGCGGGCGCCCGGCCTCTGCTTTTCGCGCGCTTGGATCCAGGCAATGATTGGTGTGGACCAGAGGATCGTCGCCGAGACGGGTCACCGCCCGATGCCCCGGCATTGCCTCGATGTTGTATCCGCGCCCGTCTCGATCCATCAGCAGATAGTTGTGGGCTCCGGCCAGGTCGGCGTTCATCACGCAGTCGAGGGCCGCCTCCAGATCAGTCTGCTGCAAGACCTTTCTCACTACGAACGGCCAGGTGACGCCCACGCCACCATTGGAGGCGACCAGGTTGTTGATGCCCACCGCTATGCCAGCCGAGTTGAGACCGATCTGGCCGAGACATCCGACGGTTGTGAAGATGAGAGATCTGGGACCTTCCGGTGGGACTATCCGGAGCAAGCTGACGTGTTCGGTGGCGGAGTCGTGCATGTCCCAGGTTTGGCCGAACAAACCGTCGCCCTCGGTCGCTGCCGGTGGCACTAGGACCGCCGTGCAGTCGTCCTCCTCGACGGCAGGACCTGCTCCCCGGGCTCGCACGGCATCGACAAAGTCGGTAAACCCTCCAACGATCACAGCCTCGGCCAGGCTGATCCCGCTGGCCCGGGCCAGACCCTCGAGTTCCTCGTAGAGATCAGGCGCGTATCGCCGATGGGCGGAGAGCATCGACTTTGCCAATTCGATGGCGTCGGCGCTCGTGGCGGGTCGGCCTGCCCAGGATCCGTTGATTGCAAGTCGCACACGTTCGGCGGTGTAGCGGCGTATCTCGTTGTAATACGCCGCGCCATGGGCGGCTCCGCGATCGAACGAATCGCCTTCGAGTTGAAGAACCCTT
>Ga0326597_10003242_pt1 | contig 23649 bp, 9 predicted proteins | sample RVTome_12_FD_203789 | JGI IMG/M metagenome (GOLD analysis project Ga0326597, IMG submission 203789) | Soil microbial communities from uranium-contaminated site in the Upper Colorado River Basin, Wyoming, United States - RVT100D185 | ecosystem: Environmental > Terrestrial > Soil > Contaminated >... | reverse complement strand
GACGCGTCCGGCCGACCGTCGGGCAGGAAGCGCGCGAGCACGGCATCGCTCTCGGTCCGCTCGGCATTGGACACCTCGCCGGCGACGACGAGCTTGCCGTCCGTTTGGACGGCCACGCCGTGGGCTGACTCGATGGAGCCGGGCCGGAAGCCGGGCTCGTCGAAGCCGAGCGACTGGTGGCCGCCCGCGTCGATGGAGCCGTCGGGCCAAAGGCGCACGATCGACTGGATGCCTTCGAGGTCCCTTCCAGCGGCGACGATGCGCCCATCGGCCTGCAGCGCCACCCCCTCGCCTGCATTGCCGCCGATGAGGTCGAGCACCACGCGGCCACCCGCGCCGAAGCTCGCGTCCTCGGTGCTGTCCGGGTTCAGGCGAAAGAAGGCCATCCTGAAGTCGACGAAGTCGACGTTCGGGGCGATGTGATAGCCCAGCAGCACGAGCTTGCCGTCGGGCTGGAGCGCGATGGCGTTGATGGCGCCGCCCAGGCCGCCGATGCTGCGCTTGCCGTCGGTGTCGTAGGTCGGGTCGAGGCGGCCGTCCGACAGGTAACGTGCCACCTTGACGTCGTCGTAGTTGTCGCCGGCCACGATGATCCTGCCGTCGGCCTGGATGGCCACCCCATGGGCGATTTCTAACAAGCCGCCGAACCCCGTGGTCACCTCACCGTCGGTGCCAAAGCCGGCATCTGGGGAACCGTTGCCGTGGAAGCGGGCCACCGCGAAGTCGCCGCTGTCGAAGAGCGCGCCCTTCGTGCCGGCCAGCACCAGCTTACCGTCGGGCTGGAGGGCGATCGCGTAGGCCTGGTCATCCCCGCCGAAGCCGGCCGACCCCTTGCCGTCGCCGGCGAACGTCGTGTCCAGCGACCCGTCCGGGTTGTAGCGGGCGACGGCAAAGTCGTTGTCGCCGTCGATCTTGGCTTTGCCGGCCGCGACGATCTTGCCGTCGGGCTGGATCAGCACCGCGTTGGCGATGTCCGTGTCGCCGTCGAAGTCGGTGGTGACGAACCCGCCGTCGCCGAACGAGGGATCCAGCTCGCCCGCCACCGTGATCCGGCCCACCAGGAAGTCGGCCGGCGCTGTATCTGCCCAACCGGCCACCACGATCCTCCCGTCGGGTTGGACCGCCACGCCGAGCGCGCTGACGTCCTGCCCGGCGCCGGGGAACGTGGCCGTGCCCGCGTCGCCGAACGCCTCGTCCGGTAGGCCGTTCGATTCATAGCGCATGACCAGGATGCTATGCGCCGTATAGCCCGCTGCGACCACCTTGCCGTCCGGCGCAAGCGCCATGCTGAGCACGACCCACCCTGTAGGCTGGCTCGTGACGAGGGCGCCCCCGACGCCAAAGCCCGCAAACGCCCGGTCCAGGTCGCCCGCGGCGGCGTGGACGGGCCGGGCGGCCGGCGCGGGGCCGATGGCTAGGAGGACAAGGCTGAGGACGAGGGACGCGCCGATCCGGCGCACGATCGAGCGCGCGGGCATGGTATGCTCTCCTTTGCCGCCTCTTCTGAATCACCACCATCCTCGCCGACGGGTCTGCGCAAAGTCTGAAAAGAGGGCGCCCACATGATGGTGGCCACCAAGACGGCCGCGATCGAACCGCCCGCGCTCGCGCTCGCGACGCTCGGACCGCTGGCCGCGGCCCGCGGCGGTGCTGCGGTCGAGGGCTTTGGGTACGACAAGGTGCGCGCGCTGCTCGTCTACCTGGCCGTCGAAGGGGGCCGCCCACACCGGCGCGCGAGCCTGGCCGCCCTGCTCTGGCCGGAGCAGCCCGACCGATCCGCGCGCGGCAACCTCAGCCAAGCGCTCAGCACGCTGCGCCGCGCCCTCGGGGACCGGGACGCCCCGCGGCCGATCGTCCACGCCGACGCGGACGCCGTCTGGCTCGACCCGGCCGTCCGGGTCGACGTGGACGCCGTGCGCTTCCTCGGCCTCGTCGGCGCGGCCGACGCCCACCCGCACCGCAGCTGGCGGACGTGCGGCCGGTGCGCGGAGCAGTTGCGCCAGGCGGTGGGGCTCTATCGGGGCGACTTCCTAGGCCACTTTGCCATCGCCGACAGCGCGCCGTTCGAGGAGTGGGCGCAGTTCCGGCGCGAGCACCTCCTGCAGCGCGTGCTCGGCGCGCTCGAGCACCTGGTCGAGCGCGCCGAATGGTGCGGCGAGCACGCGGCCGCGGCCGAGCTCGCCCGGCGGCAGGTGGCCCTCTCGCCGCTCGAGGAGCACGGCCACCGCGCGCTCATGCGGCAGATGGTCCTCTCTGGCGAGCCCGCGGCGGCGCTGGCGCACTACCGGGCGCTCTGCCGCACGTTGGCGGGCGAGCTGGCGGCCGAGCCCGAGGCCGAGACGGTGGCCCTCGTTGAGCGCATCCGCGGCGGTGCGACCGCGGACCTCAGGCGCTTTGCCCCGCCGCCGTTCCACGCGCCTGCACCACCCACGGCGTTCGTCGGGCGCGCAGGGGACCGCGAGGCCGTATGCGCCGCGCTTGGGCACGGCGCGGCGCGCGCGCTCACCCTCGTCGGGACGGGCGGCGTGGGCAAGACGCGGCTGGCGCTGCAGGTGGCTTTGGACCTCCGCTACGACTTCGAGGACGGCGTGTTCGTTGTGGAGCTGGAGGCCCTCAGCGACGCGCGGGGGGTGCCGGCGGCCATCGCGCACGCGCTGGGCGTGAAGGAGCGCCCGGGGGAGGCGCTGTCAGCGACGCTTCGCGCACGCCTCTCTGGCCGGCACCTCCTCCTGGTGCTGGACGGCTGCGAGCACTTGCTCGGCCAGAATGCAGCGCGCGGGCGCTTGGGAGCCCTCGCGGCTGAGCTGCTCGCCGGATGCCCCGCCCTCCGCGTGCTCGCCACCAGCCGCGCACCGCTCCGCTTCCGCGCCGAACAGCTGGTTCCGGTCGCGCCCTTGCCCGAGGCCGAGGCCGCGGAGCTGTTCGTCGCGCGGGCGCGCGGCCTTGCGCCGGGCTATGCGGCCGCCGCGGAGGACGCACCGCTGGTCGCAGAGATCTGCCGGCGCTTGGACGGCCTGCCGCTGGCCATCGAGCTGATCGCGCCGCGCGCGGCGACGGGCACGCCGAGCGCGCTCCTCCGCGACCTCGATCGCGACCTGCACGCGCTCCCCGCCGGCCCAGACGACGCGCCGGCGCGGCATCGGACGCTGCACGCGGCCATCGCGTGGAGCTACGACCGCCTCTGCCCGGTCGAGCGGCGCGCGTTTGCCCAGCTCGGCGTGTTTGCCGGCGGCGGGACGATGGCGGCCGTGGAGGCGGTCGTCGAGGACGGGGCCAACGTCCGGGCGGCGATCGAGGGCCTGGCGGACGCCAACCTCGTCGCCCTTCGCGCGACGGGCGACGGACCGCGCTTTGCCATGCTCGGGACGATTCGCGCGTTCGCGCTGGCCGCGCTGGCGGACCAGGGCGGGGTCGATGCGGCGCGCCGGCGGCACGCCGCGCACTTTCTGGCGCTGGCCGAGCGCGCTGGCGCGGAGCCCAGGCGCCAAGAGGACGGCGACCGGCTCGATCTGCTGGAGTGCGAGCACGAGAACCTGCGCGCGGCGCTGGGCTGGTACCAGGCCGGCGACGCCGAGGGCGCGCTCCGGATTGCAGCCGCGCTCGGCGCGTTCTGGGTCGTCCGCGGTTACCTCGAAGAAGGCCGGCGCGCACTTTCGGACGCGCTGGCCGCGTGCCCCGAGGCACCGCCTGCGCTCCGGCTCGCGGCGCTGGACGAAGCAAGCGCCCTTTGCTGGCGCCAAGGAGACTACGCCGCCGCACGGGGCTACACCGAAGCGAGCCTGGCCGTGGCGTACGCCGTGGAGGACGATCGCGCGGTCGCGCGCTCGCTGCGCCGCCTCGGGGCGGTCGCGTGGGACCAGGGCGACAGCAGGGCGGCCCGGTCGCACTACGAGCGCAGCCTCGCCGTGGCGCGGGAGCACGACGACCTGCCGGCGATCGCCGGCGCCCTCAACAACCTGGGGATGGTGGCGGCCGGGTGCGGTGACGACGCCGGGGCGCTGGTCCTGTACGACGCGTGCCTGCCCATGTTCCGCCAGCTGAGGGAGGCGACCAACGTCGGCAACGTGCTCATGAACCTCGGGCTGGTCGCCGGCCACCTGGGCGATGCCGCTGCGGCGCGCGCGCGCCTCGAGGAGGGCCTGGCGACCTTCCGCGCGCTCGGGCACCGGTCCGGCGAGGCGCTCGCGCTGCTCAACCTAGGCAACCTGGACGTGACCGTGGGCGATCTGGACGCCGCAGCGGCCCGCTTCGAGGAGAGCCTGGCCCTCCTCCGCGCGCTCGGGGACGAGGCGACCGGTTCCTACCCGCGCTTCGGCCTCGGCGAGGTCGCCTTCGCGAAAGGCGACCTGGTGGCCGCGCGGTCGCAGATGGTCCAGAGCCTGGTGGCGCGCTGCGCGACGGGCGAGCAGCGTCCGATCCCGCGCAACCTCGAGGGCATCGCGGGCCTGGAGCGGTCCGAGGGCCGGCCGGCCAGCGCCGCTCGCCTGCTCGGCGCCGCGGCGGCCCTACGCGAGGCGCTGGGCGGGGTGCAGACGGAGCAGCAGCGCCCTGGCCACGCGCGCGAGGTCGCCGCCCTTCGCGAGGCCCTCGGCGACGCGGCCCTTGAGGTCGCGTGGTCAGAGGGCCGCGCGATGTCGGTGGCGGAGGCGTGTGCGCTGGCTCTAGGCACTTCCAACCTCTAGCGCCGCGCGGCGCTCTTCGTCATGCGTGGTGACCCGCACTGCTCGGTTTGGTGGCGTCGTGTTCGGTGCGCGATGACCCGCACTGCTCGGCTCGTTGAAGTGCAGTACCGCTTTGGGTTACCGGTCACGCATACGTGGATTGGACCCGCTTCGCAGTGAAGAGCGGACCGCGGTACGCTGCTGCGACGCGCATCGATGTGGCCCGACCCCGGCGGGTGGCGGGCCTCCGCCGCGACAGGACGGCACTGCGACGGCGGCCCGGAGATCCAGAGAGGGGAGCGCAGCGGGCACGCCCAGTCGGCGTGAAGGCGTCCGATAACCCAAAGCCGAAAACGGCTGTGACCCACGCTTTGGCCACACTCGCGAGCCATCGCTCGCGGCGCAAGCTGCGAATCGCTTCCCCAAAGGCGTCCGGCATCCCAGAACCGCATGCGGCCGTTAGAGCATCGATTGCCACGTTGAAGCGCGGTCAGCCCCGCGCGCACCGGACGCGCTCGAGCAGCCGCGCGAACAGACCGTCCAGGTCCGCCGCGCTCGGCGCGTTGGCAAACGCCTCGGGTTCTGAGGCGATCGCCGCGAGCAGCGCCGCGTCCGCACCCTCGCCCAGCCCGACCGTGTAGCGCAGCACCCCGGCCGCCGCGAGATCCGCCGCGGCGCGCAGCGCGTCCTCCGGGCGTCCCGACGTCCGCCCGTCGCTGAGAAGGATCAGGGCCTTGGTGGCCCCGGCCGGAGCCTCCGAGAGGGCGCGGCCCGCCTCGTCCAGACCGAGGTCGAGCGCCGTGCCCGGCGCCGTGGCCAGCCCGTCCAGCGCGGCGACGCGCTCGGCCGGGCTCGCGCCGAGCGGCGCGACGGTGCGCGCCGCGGCATCGAAGGCCACGATGGCGGCCGCGTCGACGCCCGGCCGAAGGCCTTCGAGCAGCCGGGCAGCCGCTTGGCGCGCCGCGTCCAGCTTGGTGGCGCTGCCCGCGCCGGACGGCTCGGCCATGGACGATGACGTGTCCAGCGCCAGCACGATGGCCAGCGGCGGCGGCCGAAGGCAGGCGCGCGTGGCCGCGTGGGGCAGGTAGGCGCGGTGGACCAACAGCGTGCGGTCCCAGACGTAAACCCAGGGCACCGGCAGCACCAGGTCGTGGCGCGTGCCGGTGGCGTCGGTCAGCGCCGCGACGGCCCGGACGTTGGTCGGGCGCCGGCCGAGCGCAGAGGGGACGACCCGGAAGCGGAGCCTGAGGCGGGCGCCAGGGGCGATGGCGGTACGCCACACCAGCATGCGAGCGGCCGGGTTCCAGTCGGCGGGCGGATCGGCCGAGCCCTCGACATAACGCATGTCCGCGGGCAACGTGTCCGTGACGACCAGCGGCGACGGGGCAGGGGGCGTGAGCGGCTGATCGCCCTCGGCCAGCCAGGCGGCCACGCGCTCGGCCGCGGGCGCGACGAGGACGCGCGCGCGGTCGCCGCCGGCGTAGCCGGCCAGGATGCGGGCGTCAAGGCCCGAGAAGTCGGCGTGGGGGTAGACCACGAACGAGAGCGTGGCGCCCGCCATGCGGAGATCCTCCGACTCGGCGGCGACGCCGTCGGCCAGCCGCCCGTCCGTGAGGACGACGACGTGCGTCGGGCGATCGGCGGCGACGAGGCCGGTGGCCAGCAGAAGCCCGGGCCCCAGGCGCGAGTCGCCGAGCGGGCGCAGCGCGGTCAGCGCGCCGGCCAGCGACGCGTGCGTCGTGCCGGGGAGGCGGAGCACGCGGGCGCCGGACGCGTCGTTGAACGTGACGAGCGCCAGCTCGTCCGACGGCGCGAGGCGCGCCAGCGCGCCGACCAGGTGATCGACGGCGCGGCCGAGCGCGTGGTCCCAGGCCATCGAGCGTGAGGTGTCCAGGACCAGGACGAGGCGCCGCGACCGAGCGGGCCGCTGACAGCGGTGGTCGATGGCCAGCGTCACGGTGACGGCATCGCCCAGCCGGACGCTGCTGGGCGCGGCCCGCTTGTCGCCGAGCGCCATGCAGCCGGCCGCCTCGGCGTGCGCCGGCGGCTCCGCGCCGGCGTCCGGCGCAAACGCGTGGATGCCGGCGTCCAGCACCTCCAGCGCCCGGTCGAGCGGGGGCTCCTCCGGGGCCGCCCTGGTGCGCCTGAAGGCCGCATACACGCGCCCGTCGGCGCTGGCGGCGATGTCGACGAGATCGTCGCCCTCCGGCGCCCGCCATGCGGCGCGGTGCTCACCGCGTGCGCCGTAGCGCCAGAGCCAGCCCGCGTCGTCCAGGACGACGACGTCGCCGAGCCCTGGGGCAGCCGGCAGCCATGCCACGCGGCGCGGCGCGAACGTCAGGGCGATCCGCGCGATCGGCCGCAGCGCGCCGCCCGCTTCGGCGCGGGCGAGCACGTGAACGCGCCGCTGGGATGGCTCGGCCAGCGCCAGCAGCCGTTCGCCGCCATGCACGTCGCCGAGGGCGACGTCGGCCAGCGCCGCCTCGCCGGCAACGCCGGCGAGCTCGGTTGCGCCCGCGGCGGCGCCCGTCTCCGGGTCGAACCAGACCAGGCGGTGGAGCGCCGCGTCCAGCGCGACGCCGAACCCTCTGGCAGCGGCCACGGCTACCGTGTGCGCGATCGGCCCGTCCGCATCCGGCTCCGGCGCGGGCGGCGGGGCGAGCACGTCGGGCCACGCCGTCCAGCCGCCCAGCGGCGCCTCGGCTAGCCGGCCCTCGACGAGGTCCGCGCGCGCCGCCACGATCCAGTCGCCGGATAGCGCCACGTCGCGGACGCGCCTGGCGTCGCCGGCATCCTCGAACCACGCCGCGTCGCCGCCGCACAGCCCGATCTGGTCGATCAGTCGGCCCTCGTGGGTCCAGCGCTGGACGGCCTGCGGCGCGCTGTCCGCCGCGCCGACGACGGCGCTCGGGGGGGCGCCGAACGGCTCGAAGCGCCCGGTGAGGAGCGCCAGCCCGCCCGGGCCCTCGGCGATGGCCAGCGGATGGCGCGGGCCGTCCAGCGGTGGCCAGGCCAGTGCGCCGGCGGTCTGCGGCATGCCCAGCGGCGCGCTAGTGCGTGCAAAGCGGACCAGCCCCTGGAACCGGCAGTGGTCCAGCGCCACCTCGAGCCGCCCGTCGGCGGGCGCCGCGACGCGCAGCCCGCTGCCGAACGCGCCGAGCGCCAGCGCGTCGGACGGCGCGGCCCACAGCGGCGCGTCTGGATCGCCCAGCGGGAACACCTCCAGCTGGCGGGCCACGACGACGCCGCCTGGGCCGGCAGCCACGTCGTCGGCGTCGTAAAAAGGGTGGCGCCCGAGGACCGCGAGCTCGGCCGAGAGCTCGACGATGCCCTCGGCGTCGTCCTGGCGCAGCACGACGATCCCTTCGGCGTCCTCCTTCGCCAGCACATCGAGCTCTAGTGCGCTCGCGCCCTCTCCCTCGCGCAGCCGCCGGTGGCCACCCCCCGACGGCCGCGGCGTCGCAGCGGGGGGCGGCAGCGTCGCGACGGCGGGCGACGGCCGCCAATCCACGATCCACACGCGGCCGTCTGGCCCAACGTCGACGGCCACGGGGAGGTAGAGCGCGTCGCCCTCGATGGTCTGCGTCCGCGCGCCGCCGACGAAGGCATCCAGGGCTCCGCGCGGCCTCGGCCCTGGATCGCGCGAGGGGGGCGGAGGCACCAGAGGGCGCGTTCGCGTGGCCAGGACGGTGCCGTCCGCTTGAACGGCCACGTCCGTATAGCGCACGTCGGCCTCCCAACTGGCGCGCGGCGACCCGTCGGAGCCGAGGACGTCGAAGCGGGCCTGGCTGCGGGTGTGGCCCGCGCCGTCCCGGCTCGCCAGCACGACGGCCTCGTCGCCGTAGCCCGCCCCGATGGCCTCGGGCACCCAACCGCCTTCGGCCAGCCACGGCAGAGGCCAGACCGCGATGGGTAGGCCGCCGGCGCCGATGGCATGCAACGCGTGCTGTCGCGCGTCCAGGACGAGGCGCATCCCGTCCGGTCGGACGGCGACGTCCACAACCCGAGCGTAGTGGCCGGCCCGAAGCGCGGGCGCCGGGGCGCGGTAGGTCGCGGCCAGACGATAGGCAATGGCAGCCGAGGCCGCCTTGGCCGGCGCGCTGGCCGCGGAGCCGCCCAAACCAGACGCGATGACCAGTATGACCCACGCCATCGCGCAGCGCGCCAAGGAGCGGGTGGCGCGCGCGTTGGTGGACCGGACGGGGACGCAACGCATGGTCGGAATCATAGGCGGTTCCGCAACGCCTCGTGAGACCGCTGGAGTGGATCGTTCGCGCCCGGCGCGCGGCCGGGCTCAACAAGATGCGCGATCGCCCAGGCTCAAGTTCAGCCCGGCGCGCACCCAATGCGCTCCAGGAGCAGCGCGAAGCTTGCTTCGAGCCCGTCCGCGCTCGGCGCGTCCACGAAGGCGTGCGGCCCCGAGGCGATTGCCGCGAGCAGCGCTCGGTCCGCGTCGGCCCCGAAACCGATCGTGTAGCGGAGGATCCCGCGCGACTGGAGCTCCGCGGCAGCTGCCAGCGCATCCTCCGGCCGCCCGGACGTCCTCCCGTCGCCGAGCAGGATCATGGCGCGCGTCGCGGCGAACTGCGCGGGCGCCAGCGCGCGTCCCACCTCGGCTAGGCCGAGCTCCAGCGCCGTTCCAGGCGACGTGCTCAGCCCGGCCAACCCGACCGCGCGTTCGGCCGGGCTCGCGCCTAGCGGTACGACGGTCCGCGCCGCTGCGTCGAAGGTGACGAGGGTCGCATCGTCGAGGCCAGGGCGCAAGCGCTCGAAGAGGTCCGCGGCCGCTGCGCGCGCCGCGTCGAGCTTGGTGCCGCCGCCGCTGCCGGCCGGCTCGGCCATGGAGGACGAGGTGTCGATGGCCAGGGCAAGCGCGAGGGACGGCGACCTGAGACACGCACGCGTCGCGGAGAAGGGCAGGAAGGCCCGGCCAGGTTCCGAGGTTCCATCAATGACCTCGACCCACGGGATCGGGAGCACTACCCTGTAGCGCGTGCCAAACGTGTCGGTCAGCGTCGCGCTCGCCTGCACGTTTGTCGGCCGCCGGCCAACGGTTCGTGGAACCAGGCGGTAACGAAGCGCTATCGCAGTACCAGGCACCGGAGCGACGTGCCAAAGGAGCGTGCGGGTGGCCGCGTTCCACGTGGCAGGAGGCTCGGCCGACCCTTCGACGTAGTACATATCGCTGGGCACCGTGTCGCTGATCGCCATCGACGCGGCCATCGCGTCCCCAGCGGCGGCGTTGCTCGCACCCACGTGCTCGATCGCGCGCGCTCGCGTGGGTGTGACCACGACACGGCCCGGGTCGCCTCCGGCGTATCGGCCGAGGAGAGCGACGTCCAATGGAGGGCGGCTGAAGTGGGGGTAGACGAGGAAGGCCAGCGCGCCTCCAGCGGCCCGAAGATCCATCGCCGCGTCAGCCGGGTCATCGGTGAACTGTCCGTCGGTGGCGACGACGACGTCTGTCGGCACGTCGGCGGCGACGAGCGTCGTGGCCAGCACCAGCCCCGGCGCCAAGCGCGTGTCACCGAGCGGGCGCAGCGCGGCAAGCGCCTCGGCCACGGCCGCATGACGTCTGGTGGGAGGCACGCGCAACCGCGCGTCGTGCTCGTCGTCAAAGGTCACGAGCGCCACCTCGACGCTGCCGCTGAGGTGGGCGAGCGCCCCGGCCAGCTGATCGGTGGCCTCGGCAAGGGCGTCGTCCGCGGCCATCGAACGCGACGTGTCGACGACCATGACGATGCGTCGCGCGGCCTCCTGCGCCGTGCATCGCGGCTCGATGGTCAGCGCCACGGTCAGGGCGCCTCCCAGAAACACTGTCCCGGGCGAGGCGCGCTTGTCGCCCGCCAACCGGCAGCGCGGCGGCTCGACCGGCGTCACCTCGGGCTCGGGCTCCGGCGTGGTCAGCGCGTAGACGAGGATTCCGGCATCCAGCACGTCGCGACCGAAGTCCTCATTGGCTTTCCGATCGGTCGCCACGGTCCGCATGAACGGTGCATAGACGGTGTCCTCGCTCCCTCCGGCCACGTCGACGACCTCGACATCGCTCGGCGTGTTCCACGTCGCCCGGACGGAGCGACCTGGCGCGTACCGCGTCAGCGCTCCGGCGTCGTCGAGGACGACGAGATCGCCGAGATCGCCCGCGACCGGAAGCCACGCCACATGCCGCGGGGTCGCCCCCGTTGCGACGATGGGCGCAAGCGGGCGCAGCGTGCCGTCGGCGCCGGATCGTATGAGCAAGTGGACGCGTCGAACCGCCGGCTCGATCACCGCGACGAGCCGGTCGCCGCCCGGCGTTGGCGCGCCAAGGGCGATGTCGACCAGCACGCCACCGTCCGTGAACGGAGCGAGGTCGGCCGAGCCGAGCGGCTCGCCGGAGCCCGGATCGAACCACCAGAGTTGGCCAAGCGCGCCGTCGAGGGCGACGCCGAGGCCTTCGACCGCGTCGATGGCTTGGATGCGGACGATGGGGAGCTCGGCTTCGGGTTCCGCAGGAAGGGCCGGGCGCCATGCGTCGGGCAACGACGTCCAGCCGCCAAAGGCAGCCGACGGATGACGACCCTCCAGGAGGTCCGCGCGCCCTGCGACGACGACCTCGCCGTCCAGCGCGACGCTGCGCACGCCCCGGACATCGCCGCGGTGCGCGAACCAACCGTCCTCGTCGCCGCAGAGCCCAAGCTGATCCTGCAGCTGCCCGTCGGCCGACCAGCGCTGGACAACCTGTCGGACGCCGTTCGACCCCGTCCCAATGCGCGCGCTGGGCGGCGGCCCGAACGGAGCCATCGCGCCGGCCAGCGGCTGGAACCGACCCATGAGGAGCACCAACCCCCCGGGACCGGCCGCGATGGCCAGCGGATGACGCGGGCCGTCCAGCGGCGGCCAGGCCAGCGCGCCGAACATCTCGGCCGGGCCAAGAGGCCGCGCAGCGCGAGGGAAGCGCAGGAGACCCTGGAAGCGGCAATGTCGAACGGCGACCTCGAGCCGGCGGTCGCCTGGGGCAGCCAGCCGAAGCGCGAAGCTTGGCCCACCGATCATGGTGTCGCTTCCGTTCGGCACGTCCGCTGGGGCAGACCAGAGCGGACGTGCCGGGTCGTGCAGGTCGAACACCTCGTGGTCGCGCGCCACGACGACGCCGGCCGGACCCGCCGCCACGTCGTCCGCGGCGTTGAACGGGTGACGCGCCACGACAACCAGCTCGGGGGACAGCTCGACGACCCCATCGGGTGCGTCCGCGAAGGCGTTCGGCGCGGTGGGTCGGGTGTCATCGCGCGCTGGACGCGGCGTCCCGGTTGGCCGTGGAGGATTCACCGGAACGGGCGAACCTTGGCCGCGATCGACGACCCAAACGCGTCCATCCGGGCCGACATCCACGGCGACCGGCGCGCGCAGGTCGTCGACCTCCACGCGTTCGACGAGCAACCCGCCGGCGAACACGTCCATGCCCCCCCCATCGGGACGGGAGGACGCGTCCGGATGGGGCCGCTCTCGAGTCGATAGGATCGCGCCGCCTGGAGCCATCGCCACGTCGTTGTACGGCGCGCCCACCGGGCCGGACCAGCTCGTGGCCGGGCGGCCGGCGGCGTCGAGCCGATCGAAGCGCGATTCCTCGCCGGCGTCGCCGTCGCGCACAGAGAGCAGCACCGCCTCCTGGCCGTGCCCGGTGGCAACGGAGAGCGGGGTCCAACCCCCGTCAACCAACCACGGCAGCGCCCAAATCGCGACGGGCTGCCTACCGTCGCGGCTGTAAGCATGCAGGGCCCGCTGACGGAGGTCGAGCACCAGGCGCACGCCGTCACCGCGCACGGCAACATCGGCCACGTGTGCGTAATGACCCGCCCGCAGCATGGCCTCTGGCGCGCGGTACGTGGCCGCCAGACGGTAGGCCAGTCGCCCCGCCGGCGGCTGCGCCACGGCGCGGTCGGCGGATCCCGCCGGCCTGGCGGACGCGGCGGCGGCAGCGACAGCCAACGAGACCAGCAGCGCCGCAGCACCGCGAGCGGCTGCAACGGCGGCGGCGGTGCCAGAGCGGACGCGCGCACGAACCATGGGCGAGATGATGCGCCCACAAATCCGGCGCGCCAACCCGCGCTCCGCCGACTGGCCGCCCAGCCCCGCGCTGCCTATACTCGATCGCTCGTCGACCGGCTCCGGCCGGCGCCTTTCGCGCGTCCCGCGCCGCCGCGCGGCGGCCGGAGCAAGAGGAAACGCCCATGCAAGCAGCCGAGATCCGGGCGCGCTTTCGTGCCTTCTTCGAGGCGCGCGGCCACGCGGCGGTCGCCAGCTCGCCGCTGGTGCCCGACGACCCGTCGCTCTTGTTCGTGAACGCGGGCATGGTGCAGTTCAAGGACGCGTTCCTCGGCCTCGAGCAGCGGGCCTACGCGCGCGCCGTCACCGTGCAGAAGTGCCTCCGCGTCTCGGGCAAGCACAACGACCTGGAGAACGTCGGGCCGAGCCCGCGCCACCACACGTTCTTCGAGATGCTCGGCAACTTCTCCTTCGGCGACTACTTCAAGCCCGAAGCCATCCGCTACGCGTACGATTTCCTCACCGCCGAGCTGGGCGTCGACCCGGAGCGGCTCGTGTTCACCGTGCACCGCGACGACGACGCGGCGCGGCGGGTGTGGATCGAGGAGATCGGCGTCCCGCCCGAGCGCGTGCTGGCCATGGGCGACAAGACCAACTTCTGGATGATGGCCGATGTGGGCCCGTGCGGCCCGACGAGCGAGCTGCACTACGACTTCGGCATCGAGCACTGTACCTGCGGGCTGCCGGACTGCTCGGTGCTCCTGGACAACGACTGCGGGCGCTGGCTGGAGGTCTGGAACCTGGTCTTCATGCAGTACGACCAGGCCAGGGACGGCTCGCGCCGGCCGCTCCCGACGACCGGCGTCGACACGGGCATGGGGCTCGAGCGGATCGCCGCCATCACGCAAGGGGTGTACGCCAACTACGACACCGACCTGTTCACGCCCATCCTCGCCGCCATCCAGACCATGCTCGGCGACGACGACGACGCGCGCGCCGAGCACACGGTAGGCTACCGCGTGCTCGCCGACCACGGCCGCGCCATGGCGTTCCTCATCGCCGACGGCGTCAATCCGGGCAACGAGGGCCGCGGCTACGTTCTGCGGCTGATCATGCGCCGCGCCATGCGCTTTGGGCGCCTCCTCGGCATTGAGGGGCCGTTCCTGCCCGCGCTCGTCGACGCGGTCGTACAGACCATGGGCGCGGCTTATCCGGAGCTTGGCGCGCGCCGCGACTGGCTGCTCGATGTCGTCCAGGAGGAGGAGGCGCGCTTTGCGCGGACGCTCGAGGCGGGCTTGGCCGAGCTCGACGACCTCATCGGTGAGGCGCGTGCGGCGGGCGCCGCGGCCATCCCGGGCGAGCGCGTCTTTCGGCTGTACGACACGTACGGCTTCCCGCCCGACCTCACGCGCGTCGTGGCCGAGGAGCACGGCCTCGCCATCGATCGCCCGGGCTTCGACGCGGCCATGACGGCGCAGCGCGCGCGCGGCCGGGCCGGGGGCAAGTTCAGCGTGGCTGAGGGTGCCGAGCGGTACCGCCGGCTGGACCTCGGCGAGGTGCGCTTTGTGGGCTACGAGGCGACCGAGGCGGAGGGCGCGGTGCGCGCGCTGTTCGCAGCTGGCGAGGAGGCGGCGTCTGCGCGCGCGGGCGAGGCGGTCGAGGTGGTGCTCGGGCAGACCCCCTTCTACGCCGAGTCCGGCGGCCAGGTGGGCGACGCGGGCGTGCTGGTCGGCCCGAGCGGGCGCGTGCGCATCGACGATACGCAGCGGGTCGCGGGCACGATCGTGCACTTCGGGACGGTGGAGGAGGGCCAGATCGCGCGGGGCGAGACGGTGCGCGCCTCTGTCGACGCCGACCGGCGCGACGACGTGCGGCGCAACCATACGGCCACACACCTCCTGCATGCCGCGCTCCAGGAGCTGCTGGGCGAGCACGCCCAGCAGCGCGGCTCGCTCGTCGCGCCGGACCGGCTGCGGTTCGACTTTGCCCACCTCCGGCCGCTCACGCCCATGCAGGTCGAGCAGGTCGAGCGCCGGGTGAACGCGATGGTGCGCGCCGACTGGCCCGTGGCCGCGCACGAGACGTCCATGGCCGCGGCGCGCGCCGAGGGCGCGACCATGCTCTTCGGCGAGAAGTACGGCGACACGGTGCGGGTGGTCACGATCGGCGACGGCGCGAGCCGCGAGCTGTGCGGCGGCACGCACCTTGCGCGCACGGGCGAGGTCGGCCTCTTCTTCATCGCCGCGGAGTCGTCGGTGGGCTCGGGCCTAAGGCGCATCGAGGCCCTCTCGGGCCGCGGCGCCGAGGGCGAGCTGCGCGGGCGGATGCGCCAGCTCGAGGCCATCGCCGAGCTGCTGGGCGTCCCCAGCATCGACGCTGTCGAGACGCGCCTGGGCGAGGTCCTGGAGGAGGCGCGCGAGGCGGCGCGGGCGCTCGCCGCCGCGCGCGCCGAACGCGCCGCGGCCGGCGCCCGCGCGCTCGTGGCCGGTCGCGTCGATGCGGGCGGCGTGCCCGTCGTCGCCGCGCGCGTCGACGCTCGGGATGCCGAGGGCCTGCGCCGACACGTGGACGCGGTGCGCGCGCTCGATCCGGACGCCGTCATCGTCCTCGGCGCCGCCATCGACGGGCAGCCGCGCTTTGCCGTCAGCGTGCCGGACGCGCTGGCCTCGGGCTCGCGCGGGCTGCACGCGGGCAACCTGGTCAAGGCGCTGGCCGAGCCGCTCGGCGGCCGCGGCGGTGGTCGCCCGACGATGGCCGAAGCGGGCGGCGGGGACGCCGGCGGCCTGGACGCCGCGCTGGCGGGTGCGGCCGCGCGCGTCCGCGAGCACCGGGACCGTTGAACCCGGACGCTGGCCCAGCGCCCGCGTGGCCCGCCCCGCCGGGCCGCGTGATGGCCGTCGACCACGGGTTTCGCCGGGTGGGCGTTGCCGTGAGCGACCCGCTCGGGCTCTTCGCCCGGCCGCTCGTCACGCTGGACGTGCGCCGGACGGGCGACGTCGCCGCCGAGGTGGCCCGCCTGGCGCGCGAGCACGCGGTGCGGGTCGTCGTCGTCGGGCTCCCGCTCTTGCCCTCGGGCGACCACGGGCCGCAGGCCGAAGCCGCCACCGCGTTTGCCGCAGCCGTCACGGCCGCGCTCGCGAACATCGATCACGAGGCGCAGGTAGGCTGCTTCGACGAATCGCACACGACGGCGGGCGCCGCGGCCCTCGCGGCCGCGTCCGGGCGCCAGCCGCGCGCGGGCTCGGATGCCGCCGCCGCGGCGCTCATCCTCGAGGAGTGGCTCCAAGCACGCGAGTCCGAGGGCCGGGCGCGCGCGGCGGGGCCCCAGATGAACGACGTGGGAGCGGCGGACCCGCGAGGCCGATCGTGAGCGGCAGGGGCGCCACGGACCGGACCACGAAGGGCGCGGGAGCGGGCAGCGGGTACAGCCCGCTGGACGCCCTCGCACGGCGCCGGCGCGACGACGTGCCCGGGGCCCCGGCGCTCTCGCTTTTGGCGCGCCGTGTGCTCGTCGGCGGCGCGCTGGCCGTCGTCGCGCTGTCGGCGGGTGGCGCGTGGTGGCTGACGACTGCGGGCAGCGCGGACCTGCGCGATGCGCTCCGGCTGCGCTACGAGACGTGGATCCTTGCGCAGCGGGCGAGCGCGCTCGGCCCGCCGGGCACCAGCATCGAGCCCGTTCGCGTCGAGGTCCTGCCGGGCGAGCCCATCGGCGCGCTCGCCGACCGCCTGGAGCAGTTCGGCCTGATCCGCGATGCCCGCGCGTTCGTCGCGCTGGCGCACAGCCAGGGCCGCGACCGCCGGATCCAGGCGGGAACGCACGCGCTCCGGGCCAACATGTCGGCCGATGAGATCCTTGCCGCCCTCGAGGTTGCCGAGGGCGACGAGGTGACGATCACGCTGAGCGAGGGCCTGCGCGCCGAGGAGGTGGCCGAGCGGCTAGCAGGCGCCGGGCTCGTCGACCGCGCGGCGTTCCTCGCCCTCGTCGACGAGCCGAGCGGGATCATGCTCCCGCCGATCGTGGCCGCCCGGCCGGCGGGCCGCTCGCTCGAGGGCTACCTGTTCCCGGACACGTACCGCTTCGCTCCGGACGCCGGTGCCGAGGCCGTGCTGGCACGACTCGTCGAGACGTTTGCGGAGCGGGTGGGCGGGCTGTTGTCGGCGCCGCATGCGCCCACGACGCCCAGCGACGCTGCCGCGGGCGCCACCGCGGCGGCAGCGGCCCTTGAGGGCGGCGCGTGGTTCGCGCCGGACGGCCCGGACGGCGCGACGCTGACCAGCGACGAGGTCGTCGCGCTCGCCTCGATCGTCGAGCGCGAGGCGGCGCTGGCCGACGAGCGCGCGATGGTCGCGCGCGTGTACCTGAACCGGCTGGCGACCGCACCGTACCTGCTGAACGCCGACCCCACCATCCAGTACGCGCTCGGCTTCCAGTCCGAGCCCGCACCCGGCACGTGGTGGAAGCAGCCGCTGTCGTACGCGGACCTTGCCATGGACTCACCGTACAACTCGTACACGGCCGCGGGCCTGCCGCCCTCGCCCATCGCAAGCCCGGGCCGCGCCGCCATCGAGGCCGTGCTGGAGCCTAGCGCGGGCGCGTGGCAGTACTTCGTGGCTGACAGCCTGGCGTGCGACGGCTCGCACGTGTTCGCGGAGACCTACGCGGAGCACCTGGCCAACGTGGCGCGGGTGGGGACGGGCGACTGCACGGCGCCATAAGGCGTTGGGCACCGATTTGGCGGCCCTTCAAGCCGGCGCGTACCATCTGCGCCACCGCCTGACCGCGACCGGCACGAGCGCGAGCAGCCCGAGCGCGACGAGCCCGACCGCCAGCTCCGGCGTGAGCGCCACCGCCAGATGGTCTGCGATGCGGCAGGAAGCCGGATCGAAGGCGCGTGCGCGGCACGCGGCCAGCGCCGCGCGCTCCGCCCGCAGCGCGCTGTCCAGGCCGGCGCCGGCCAGCGCGAAGGCGGCGGCGCCCGGCAGGATGCCGAGAGCCGTTGCGCGCGCGTAGTCGCGAAACGACACGCCGAGGATCGGCGGGGCCAGGTTGACCAGCCAGAACGGGACGAGGGGCACGAGGCGCAGGAACAGGACGTAGTTGAACGCGTCCAGGCGCAGCCCGGCGGCCAACCGCTCCACGCGCCCTCCGGCGCGCTCGGCGAGCGTCGTCCCGAGGGCGGTCCGCGCCGTGCCAAACGCCGCGCAGCCGCCCAAGAGGCCCGCGACGTAGACGATCGGCGGGCCGTACACCGTGCCGAACAGCGCGCCGCCGGCGATGGAAAGGACGCCGGCCCCGGGCAGGTAGAGCGCGACGGTGGCCAGGTAGACGAGGATGTAGGCCAAGGCGGCGAGCGCGGGCGCCCGCGCGATGGCGGCGTCGAGGCGCGACCCGTGGACCACGAGCCATTCCAGGCCGAGCCAGCCCACGGCGCTGACCCAAAGGGCAAGCCCCGCGGCGACGACGACCGCCAAGGCGGCGATCGTCCGCTTCGATCGCGACCGGTCGCCGGCCAGAGGGGGGGGCATCCCGTTACGATACCGCCCACCGCATGAGAACCTAAACCGGCCCATCCCGACCGTCCCCTCTTGCGGCTCCTCGCATGACCTGCATCACCCGAGGAGGCCGAGATGGGAGGCCGGGATGGGCCGGCTCGCTCGCATCGCCCGCAGCCCCGTCCGCGCCGTCGCGCGTGCCTCGGGGCGTCATGGGGCGACGCCTAGAAGTCGCCTCCGTTCAGGCAAGCGGGCAGGAGCACGGTCCATTGGGTGACTGGCTCGGTCGTCGGCGTCGGCGTCGGCTCGGGCGGGGCGTCGGTGCTCGTTGGCGGCACCGTGGCCGTGGGCGAGACCGTCGTGGGGATCGGCGGGGCTTCCGTGCCCGTGGCGCTTGGCGTGGCGGTGGGCAGCGCAACCAGTTCCACGAGGGGGCCGAAGGTGAGGACGATGTGGCCGTCGTTCGGCTTCGCATGCCGCATGCCGGGCCGCAGCGTCAGGAAGTCGTCGTCCCCGGAACCGCCGACGTTCCCGTTCCGCCATGTCACCTCGTCGAGGCTGTAGGGGATGGACATCGTGTAGTCGGCGCTTGCGGGATCGTCCGAGACGTTCATCTCCCCGCCGGCCACCGCCGGGCCCAGCTTCACATGCCACGTCCATGGATCGGTCGACCGCTGGTCCACCGGGAAGATGAAGTCCAGGGCCTTGTCACCGTTCACGTCGACGACCGTCGACGGCCACAGCCCGGTGAACCGGTAGTTGCACGAATCGGTGGTCACTTCGGCGGGGAACTCGTGGCCGCTGTACCACACGCACTGGACTTCCTCCGTCCACCGGGGGGCCCGGTAGTGCCAGGCGCTGCCGACGACGTCGCGCTTGCGGTCGCCGTCGATGTCGCGAACCGCGACGTCCAGGTCGCCCCCGTCGGCCGCATTCGTGAACCGCGTCGTCACCAGATCCCCCACCTCCGCCGCGGCGTCCCAGGTTGCCCGTCCGCGAACCAGCGCACCGTTGTGGAAGGTCTGCGACCCGACGCGCTCGGCTTCGTTGAAGAGCAGGTCCTGCTTCTGGTCGCCGTCGAAGTCGTTGATCTGGGGGGAGCAGACCTGGATCGAGTTCGAGCTGTAGATCATGGCGCTTGGAGGGGTCACCCCGAGATCGATCAGGCCGTCCGTAGCGAAGGGACCCAGAAAGACCAGGAGGGCGCCCTTTGTCGCCGCGGTGTGCGCGGGTCCCTTCAGCTCGCAGGAGCCCACCAGGAGATCCTTCTGGCCATCCCCGTCGATGTCGGCCGTGTTGAGCTTGTCCGGCATGGCCACCCGGCCCTTCTCGGCATCGTTGCGCGGCGGGTTCGCCTGCCGGATGATGAAGTCGGGTGCATCGTCGGTGACGTTGAGGAACTTGCTCCACTCGCTCTTGCCATAGTAGAAGCGGAGCTCGTACGACTCCGGGATGTCGTTTCGGGACGTCTGCTTCCGGACGGCAATGTCGTCGTCGCGGTCGCCGTCGATGTCCGTGATCGCGTGCAGGGAGTACAGCGGGTCGCTGGGCAGGATATCCGGCGGATGGGGGAACTGCAGGATCATCCGGTTCGGAAGGTCCGAGACCTTGCTGACGGCCGGCCAGTCGGTCTGGCCGAACAGCACGTCGATGTGCTGATGGCGGAGCGTCGGGTGGAAGGCGCGCGTCCAGTAGCTGGCCAGGAAGTCCTTGGCCCCATCCCCGTTGAAGTCGAAGAACGCCTTGCCCTTGGCGATGAACGTCAGCTCCGAGCCGGCTTCGTCGCCAAAGATCATCGCATCGGAAGCCAGGTCGATGGGCATGGGCTCGCCCTCTGGCCCGGCCGACACATGGATCGGCGGGACGGCCGCCGCCAGTGCGACGGCCAGCACGATGGGCGCGATGAGCGCGCCCGTGGCGTATCGTAGGATGGATGCACTCGTCCGCATGGTCGGTTCTCCTCTGATTGCTATGGGGTCGTCTCCGGCGTCCCGGAAACGCAAGATCCGCTGTGTGACCTTCTTCGAGCAGCCCCTCGCGGGCTTGGTGGGGTCAACGTGCCTTGATTATCGGATGGTTGGCACGCCGGCGACCCACCCAAACGGGTGACTCGGCCCGGTGCGAAGGGTGGTTTATGGCCCTATCACCGGCGCACAAGGCGCTTCGTGTAGTCAAGTTCCTACACGCTCGCACCTACCCCTCGGAGGATACCCGACCACCTTGCAAGGGCCTTGCGACCGGCGGCAGGCCTCCCGCGGCTATACTCAGCGCGTTCACCCTGAGCCATCGGCGCGCATCCAAGGCGCTGGCAGGGAAGGGTGCTAGCGCACCTCGGCCCATCTTCCGGCCCCCAATCACGCACGCAGAGATGCTCCATCCATGATCGCTTCGAACGCCATCGGCCGCGCCAACGGCCACCCTCGAGACGCTGCAAGCACGCTCTCCGTCGTCGGCGGGGGCCTCGCCGGATCGGAAGCGGCCTGGCAGGCCGCCGAGCGCGGGATTCGCGTGCTCCTATTCGAAATGCGACCGGTGCGCCAGACGCCCGCCCATTCGACGGATCGCCTGGCCGAGCTCGTTTGCTCGAACTCGCTCGGCAGCGACCTCCCCGACCGCGCGGACGGCCTCCTGAAGGCCGAAATGCGGCGGTTTGGCTCGCTCATCCTGCGTGCCGCCGAGGCGCACGCTGTGCCAGGCGGCGGCGCACTGGCCGTCGATCGCGCAGGGTTCGCGCAGGCGGTCACAGAAGCCATCGCCGGTCACCCGAACATCGCGCTGATGCGCGAGGAGGTCACGCGGGTGCCCGATGGCCCCACCGTCATCGCCACAGGCCCTCTGACCAGCGACGCCCTGGCGGACGACCTTGTGCGCCTGACCGGCGCGGCACACCTCTACTTCCACGACGCCCTCTGCCCGATCGTCGAAGCGGACTCGATCGACCTCGATCGCGCCTTCCGCCAATCGCGCTGGGATCGCGGCGAGCGCCCGGACGGCGACTACATCAACTGCCCGATGACGCGCGACGAGTTCGAGGCCTTCTACGCGGCGCTCATGGCCGCCGAGCGCGCGCCGCTCAAGGCTTTCGAGGCGGACGCGAGCGCCGAGCGGTTCTTCGAGCGCTGCATGCCCATCGAGGCCATCGGTGGGCGCGGACCCAAGGCGCTCACGTTCGGCCCGATGCGGCCGGTGGGCCTCACGGACCCACGCACGGGCCGCAGGCCCTACGCGGTGGTCCAGCTTCGCCAGGACGACGCGGCCGCGACGCTCTACAACCTGGTCGGCTTCCAGACCAACCTGCGCTGGGGCGTCCAGGAGGCGGTGCTGCGGATGATCCCGGGGCTGGAGCACGCCGAGTTCGTCCGCCTGGGCCAAATGCATCGCAACACGTTCCTGAACGCGCCCGCGCTGCTCACGCCGACGCTCGCCCTCCGCTCACGCCCCGACCTCTTCTTTGCCGGCCAGATCACAGGCATCGAGGGCTACGCAGGGAACGCGGCGAGCGGCTTGCTCGCCGGGCTGAACGCGGCGCGCTGCTTGCGCGGCGAGGAGCCCGTCGCGCCGCCCGCCGAGACGATGCTCGGTGCGCTCTGCCATTACATAACCACCGCCGCGCCCGAGCACTTCCAGCCGATGAAATCGAATTTCGGCCTGCTACCGCCGCTGCCGTCGCCGCCGCGCGGGCGCCCGGACCGCAACCGGGCGCATGCCGAGCGCGCGCTGGGGGCGCTGGACGCCTGGCTGGCCGCGGTCGGCGAAGGCGCGGCCCAACCCGAGGAGCCGGTGGGATGACCGAAGAGCACCGCACTTCAGCCGGCCGGCGGTCCCGGGCCGATGGGCGCGCGGCGCGCGGCGCCGACCCCTCGCCAGGCGCCGATGACGCGCCCGAGCTCGCCCGCGAGGTGCCGCGAGGCCGCCGACCCGCGGTGGACGAGGCGCGGGCCCTGGAACGCTCACTGCGCGAGATCGAGTCGCGCGAGCGCGCGCTGCTGGTCGGCGTCGAGCTGCGCGGCGAGCACGACGGCTGGACGCTCGAGTCGTCGCTCGACGAGCTGGCCACGCTCGCGCAGACGGCGGGCGTGGCGGTGGTCGGGCGCACGGCCCAGCGCTTGAACGCGCCACAGCCCTCGACGCTGATCGGCTCCGGTAAGCTTGAGGAGATCAAGCTGGCGGTCGCCGACCTCGGCGCGGAGCTGGTCCTGTTCGATCGCGAGCTGACGCCGCGCCAGCAGCGCAACATCGAGAAGGCGCTGGACGTCAAGGTGATCGACCGCACGGCGCTGATCCTGGACGTCTTTGCGCAGCACGCGCGAACGCGCGAGGGCATGCTGCAGGTCGAGCTGGCCCAGTACCAGTACCGGCTGCCGCGGCTGACGCGCATGTGGACGCACCTGGCGCGCCAGGCGGGCGGTCGCGCGGGCGGCGCGGGCGGCGGCGTGGGCGTTCGCGGGCCGGGCGAGACGCAGCTCGAGATCGACCGGCGGGAGATCCGACGGCGCATCAAGTTCCTGGAGGGGCAGATCGAGGTGCTGCGCGCCCAGCGCAAGCAAACCCGCCAGCGGCGGCAGCGCGCCGGGCTGCCGGTGGTCGCGCTGGTGGGCTACACCAACGCCGGCAAGAGCACGCTGCTAAACGCGCTGACGGGCAGCGACATCTACGCCGCCGACCAGCTCTTTGCCACGCTTGACCCGACGACGCGCCGCGTCACGCTGGACGACGGGCGCGTGGCGCTGTTCACCGACACGGTGGGCTTCATCCAGAAGCTGCCCACGGAGCTGGTGGCCGCCTTCCGGGCCACGCTCGAGGAGATCAACGAGGCGCACGTCCTGCTCCATGTCCTGGACGCCACGCACCCTGACGCGGTGCGGCAGGCGGAGACGGTGGAGCGCGTGCTGAGCGAGCTCGGGCTGGACGAGCCGCCGATGGTGGTGGCGGCGAACAAGATCGACCGGCTGGGGGGGGAGGGCGCGGGCGTGAGCGGAGGCGCCGCGCGCAGCGCAGCCGGCCGGGACGACTACGGCGACTTCGACGATCTTGACGACGAGCACGACGGCAACGACGACGTCGACCCAGGTGGCGGCCTTGACGACTTCGACCAAGGCGGCTCCGGCCACCCCGACAACCATGACGGAGGCGGCCGGGCCGGCACAGAGCCCCACGCGGGGACCGAGCGCGGGGAGGACGGGGGAGCGCTCTTCGACGACGCGCTCGCCGCGCTCCGCGACCTCTACCCGGACCTCGTGCCGGTCTCGGCGATCTCCGGCGCGGGCCTCCCCGAGCTGCTCGCCGCGGTGGCCACGGAGCTCGAGTCGCGCATGGTCTCCGTCGAGGTGCTGATCCCGTACGCGGACGGCGACGTGGTGCACAAGATCCACGAGCACGGTATCGTGGACGCGGAGGCGTACGAGGAAGCCGGCACCCGGCTGAGCGCGCGGGTGCCGGCGTGGTTGGCGGGGGAGTTGGGGGGGGTCGT
>Ga0326597_10003241_pt1 | contig 23654 bp, 23 predicted proteins | sample RVTome_12_FD_203789 | JGI IMG/M metagenome (GOLD analysis project Ga0326597, IMG submission 203789) | Soil microbial communities from uranium-contaminated site in the Upper Colorado River Basin, Wyoming, United States - RVT100D185 | ecosystem: Environmental > Terrestrial > Soil > Contaminated >... | reverse complement strand
GAGAAGATGCCCGCGGGCGACGACACGCGCAGCATGAACCGGCCCTCGGTCAACGGGGAATCGGCAGCGTTCATGGCGATGAACCGCAACAAACGCGGCATCGCGCTGAACCTGAAGCTGCCGGCTGCGCAGGAAGCGCTCAAGCGCATGGCGGCGAAGGCGGACGTGCTGACCGAGAACTACCGCAAGGGCACCATGGAGAAGCTCGGCATCGGCTACGACACGCTCAAGGCGATCAACCCCGCGCTCATTTACTGCTCGATCTCGGGATACGGCCGCAGCGGCCCGTACGCCGACAAGGGTGGCTTCGATCTCATCGCGCAGGGCATGTCAGGCCTGATGGCGATCACCGGCGAGCCCGGCGGCGCGCCGGTCAAGTCCGGCAGCCCGATCACCGACATCAACGCCGGCCTGCTCGCCGCGCTCGGCATCGTCTCGGCGTACGTGCACCGACTGAAGACGGGCGAAGGCCAGTTCGTCGACACGTCGCTATTCGAGGCGGGCATCCAGCAGACCTACTGGCAAGCGGCGATGTTCTTTGCCACCGGCGAATCGCCCGGACCGAGCGGCTCGGCGCACATCCTGTCGGCGCCCTACCAGGCGTTCCACGCCAAGGATGGCTGGCTCACCATCGGCGGCGCCAACCAGTCGAACTGGCAGCGTCTCGTTCGCGTGCTCGGGACGCCGGAATGGCTCGACGATCAGCGCTTCCTCGCCAATGCCGACCGCATGAAGAACCTGGACGCACTGGTGCCACTGGTGAATGCGAAGCTTGCGCAAAAGACGGTGCGCGAATGGCTCGAGTTGCTCGATGCCGAAGGCGTGCCTTGCGGTCCGATCAATTCGATCGCGCAAATGCTCGCCGATCCGCAGACCCTTGCGCGCGAGATGGTGGTCGAGCTCGAGCATCCGCGCGTCGGACGCACGCGCGCGCTCGGCCTGCCGATCAAGCTTTCGGCGACGCCTGGCAAGGTGGCGCGACCGGCGCCGCTATTCGGCCAGCACACCCGCGAGGTGCTGGCGGAGTCAGGTTTCAGCCCGTCCGAGATCGAGGCCCTCATCCGGCAGCACGCGGCATTCGCCGCTTGAGCCCGGTCGCAGACCTGCGCGGGGAAAAGCCCCTGAAAACGCCGCGCTCATCGAGTCGCGTGCCGCCGCCGCTCAGATCGTCCCCTCCGCACGCAGCCGCGCGATCTCGGCCGGTTTCTTGCCGAGAAGCTTCTGCAGAACCTGGTCAGTGTGCTCGCCCAGCAGGGGCGGCGGCGTCCTGTACTCCAGCGGCGTTCCGGAGAAGCGCATCGGGCTCACCACCATCGGCAGCTTGCCGGCCACGGGGTGGTCGATCTCGGTCTTCACGCCGCGCGCTTTGACCTGCGGCTCGGCAAACACCTGCGCGATGTCGTTGATCGGGCCGTTGGGTACGCCCGCCGCATCGAGCAGCTCGACCCACGCTTTCTTCGAGCGCCTGCGGAAGACGTCTCCCAGCAGGCGCGTAAGTTCGACCCGGTTCTCGACGCGCTTGCCGTTGCTGGCAAAACGCGGATCGCTCGCCAGTTCGGCGCAACCGGCTGCTTCACAGAACTTGCGGTACAGGTTGTCGTTGCCGCAGGCGAGGATCACGTCGCCGTCGCTCGCGCGGAAAGGCTGGTACGGCACGATGTTCGGATGCAGATTGCCGATCCGCGCGGGCGGCTTTCCGGTGGCGAAGTAGTTGGTGTTCTGATAGGCGAGCAGCGCGATCTGCGAATCGAGCAGCGCGAGGTCCAGGTGCTGGCCCAGACCCGACTGCGCGCGGTACGCGAGGGCGGCGCAGATGGCGATCGAGGCGTACATGCCGGTGATGATGTCGGCGATCGGCACGCCCGCGCGCTGCGGGCCGCCGCCGGGCGCGCCATCCGGCTCGCCGGTGACGCTCATCATCCCGCCCATGCCCTGGATCATGAAGTCGTAGCCCGGCCGCTCGCGGTACGGCCCGGTCTGGCCGAAGCCGGTAACCGAGCAGTAGACGAGGCGCGGGTTGATCCTGCTCAAGGCCCCGAAGTCAAGGCCGTATCGCGCCAGGTCGCCGACCTTGTAGTTTTCCAGCAGCACGTCGCACGTCGCCGCCAGCTGCCGCACCAATTCCTGCCCTTCGGTCTTCTGCAGGTTGACCGTGACCGACTGCTTACCGCGATTGGCGGACGTGAAATACGCGGAGTCTTCGGTATCGCGTCCCTGCATGTCCTTGATCCAGGGCGGCCCGAAGGCGCGCGAGTCGTCGCCGAGCCCCGGGCGTTCGATCTTGATGACTTCCGCGCCAAGGTCGGCGAGGTTTTGCCCCGCCCAGGGACCTGCAAGCACGCGGGAAAGATCCAACACTCGGATGCCTGCCAGGGGACCGGCCATGTCCATTCCTCCTTGTCACCACAAGTTTGCCAGCATGCGCAATGCCAGCGCGAGCAACATCAGCGCAAACACCACGCGCAGGCGTCTCACCGGCAGCCGGTGCGCAAGACGTGCTCCCAGCGGCGCGAGCGGCACGCTCGCCGCGACGACCAGCGCGAGCCCCGGCAGGTACACGAACCCCAGGCTGCCCGCGGGCAGATCGGGCACGCGCAGCCCGTGCGAAATGTAGCCGAGGGTGCCGGCAAGAGCGATCGGGAAGCCGTTCGCCGCGGCGGTGCCGATGGCGCGCCGCAAGGGAACGTTGCAGCGCACGAGAAAAGGGATCGAAAGGAAAGCGCCTCCCGCCGCGAGCACGCTGGAGACCGCGCCGATCCCCGCGCCCGCGGCGAACAGCCCCGGCGTTCCGGGAAGCTTGCGCATCGGCGCAGGCTTCGATTCGAAAAACATCTGCGCGGCGGCGTAGAACATGAACGCGGTGAAAAACACTGCCAGCGGCCGCGTCGGGACGAACCCCGCGACGAGCGCCGCGCCCAGTGACCCGGCGACGATGCCCGGGGCCATGGTGCGCGCCACGGCCCATTCCACGCCACCATGGCGGTGATGCGCGCGCACGCTGGAAATCGACGTAAAGACAATGGTTGCAAGCGCGGTGGCGAGCGCGAGATGCATCATGTGTTCGGCGGGAAAGCCCTTGGCGGTAAATACGAACACCAGCATCGGCACCATCACCATGCCGCCGCCGATGCCGAGCAGGCCGGCGAGAAAACCCACCGCCACGCCGATGGCGAGGTAAGCCCACCACCAGTCCACTACGGTTCCCCGAGAAGGTGGGCCACCAGCTCGGCAAAGCCGGCCCCGGATTCGCGTTGCGTAACGTACTTCGGCGCCGACGCAAGATGCGCCGCAAAGCGCGCGACGTTCGCGACGCCCACCGAGTTGGCGAAGTAGCCGAACATCGGCGCGTCGTTCGGTGAATCGCCGCCGAACGCGAAGTCGGCGCTGGCGGCATCGAGGTCGGTGCCGAACTTCTCGGCCAACAGCGTCTTCGTCATGCCCAGCTTGTCGTAGCTGCCGAACCAGCCATTGACGTGGATCGAGCTCAGCTTGGCGTTGAGACCGGCTGCGCGCATCAGTGCGGCGATGCGCTCCGCCTCCTCGAGCGGCAGCGGCGGCACGTCCTCGCAATAATCGATCGCCAGGTCGGTTTCGCGGTACGCCTGGTCGGAGGCCAGCGCGCTTCCCGGGACTGCGGCCAGAATACGCGCTGCGATCGCGCCGAGCCGCGAACGCTTCGCCGCGCGCTCGGCATCACCGTCCTGGTAGCGCTTGTGCAGCCTGCCCTTCGCGTAACTGAAGTAGAAGGCGCCGTTCTCCCCCACCACCGCGTCCACCGGCCACATGCGCGCCATGTGGTCGCACCATCCGGCCGGCCGGCCGGTGACCGCGATCGCCAGCCGCCCGGACGCCTTCAGCCGCTCCAGCGCCGCGTACGCCTCGGCCGTTAGCCGGCCAGCGGTGGTTAGCGTGTCGTCGATATCGAACAGCAGCCCACGCAGGCGCGCCACGCCGCGCAGCTCGGCCAGGGGCTTCATCGGCCGAGTCTCGCCGTCACGCGTTCGCGCTGCTGCGAGCTCATGTGCAGCCCGGCCTTGGTGCGCCGCCACAGCACGTCCTCGGCGCTGCCCGCCCACTCGCGCTCGACGAAATAGCGCAGCTCGCGCTCGGTCAGCCACGCGCCGTAGTGCTCACCGAGGTCGGCGGTGCTGCGCGCATCGCCCAGAACGTCGCTCGCGAGTGTGCCGTGGCGCCGGAACAGGTTGCGCAACAGCTGCTCGGGCAGCTTCGGATAGCGCCCCGCCAATGCCGCCTTGGCCGCACTGCGGCCCGCGTCGCCGAAATCACTGCCCGGCAGCGGCTCGTTGCCGGTCCACGCTTCGCCCAGTCCCGCAAAGTACGGCCCCAACTTCTGCATCACTTCTTCGGCCAGGCGCCGGTAGGTGGTGAGCTTGCCGCCGAATACCGAGAGCACCGGCGCTTGGCCTACGGCGTGGTCAAGGCGCAAGGTGTAGTCGCGCGTTACCGCGGAAGGATCGCCGGTGCCGTCGTCGTACAGCGGCCGTACGCCGGCGAAGCGCCACGCCACCTGCGCCGGCCTCACCGGCGCCGCAAGGTAGCGGTTCACCGCGCGGCACAGGTATTCGACCTCGGCGTCGCTCGCCTCGGGGCGCGCCGGATCGCCCTCGAAGGGTTCGTCGGTGGTGCCCACCAGCGTGAAGCGCTCCTCGTAGGGGATCATGAAGATCACGCGCCGGTCGTCATTCTGCAGGATGTACGCGTGATCGCCCTGGTAGAGCCTCGGCAGGACGATGTGACTGCCCTTGACGAGGCGCACGTCTTCGTCGCTCGGCTGGCCGAGCCGCTCGTTCAAAGCGTGCTTCACCCAGGGCCCGGCGACGTTGACGATCGCGCGCGCCGAGAGCTCGCGAACGGTACCATCGGCGTCCCGCAGGCTGACCTGCCAGAGCCCGGCGTCGCGGCGCGCCGAGACGCACTCGGTGCGTGGCAGCATCTCGGCGCCGTGCGCACGCGCCGACATCGCGGTCGCGATCACCAGCCGCGCGTCGTCGACGCGGCAGTCCGAGTACACGAAACCATGACGAACCTCGGGCCTGAGGCCGGCGTTGTAGGGCGGCGCGTCGAGGCGCACCGCGTGCGAGCCGGCAAGCGTATCGCGTCGCCCGAGGTGGTCGTACAGGAACAGCCCGAGCCGGATCATCCAGCGAGGGCGCAGCTCGGGCACGTGCGGCATGACGAAGCGCGCTGGCCAGACGAGGTGCCCGGCGATACGCAGCAGCACCTCGCGCTCGAGCAGCGACTCGCGCACCAGCCTGAACTCGTAGAGCTCGAGGTAGCGCAGCCCGCCGTGAATCAGCTTCGAGGTGCACGCCGAGGTGCCTGAAGCGAAATCGCTCTTTTCGGCGAGCGCCACCGACAGGCCGCGGCCGGCGGCGTCGCGCGCGACACCGACGCCGTTGATGCCGCCGCCGATGACGAGGAGATCGAAGGTCTGCAAGAAGGCTCGCGGCGACGCCGAAAAAGGCGCGATTTTATCCTGTTCGCCCGTGCCCGGCGCTAATGCCAGGCGAGCGGGAAGCGCACCCGCAGCGCAACGCCATCGCCGCTCGCAAGGTCTTGCGCCTCGATCGACGCACCGTGGAATTCGGCGATCAGCCGGGCCACGTACAGCCCGAGCCCGAGGTGCGGCGTGTCGCCGGCCGCTTCCTCGCGCACCGACACCATCGAGTCGAATAGCCGCGTGCCCATATGCTGCGGCAGCAAGGGGCCCTTGTTCTCCACGCTGAGCAATGCGTGACCGTCGCGCTCCTCGAGCGCGACGCGCACCGGCGCCGCGCCGCGCGCGTAGTCGACCGCGTTTTCGACCAGCTTGTCGAGCAGCTGCGCGGCAAGGTCGGGCGAACCGTCGACCTCGATGCGCCGCTCGGGCAGCGAAAGCTCGAAGCCCGCGCCCGGGTAGGCGAGCCGGTAGCCCTCGACGCACCCGCGCACCACCGCGTCAAGATCGTAGCGTTCACGCTCGGCGCTGCGCAGGCTTTGCTCGAGGCGCGAGGCCTCGCTCATGCGCTGCAGGATGCGGTTCAGGCGCGCCAGCCCTTCCTCGGCGCGGCCGATGTACCGGTGTGCCTCCTGCGGCGTAGGCGCGAGCTTCAGGTTCTCGAGCGAGGAGCGCACCACCGCGAGCGGCGTGCGCAGCTCGTGCGACAGGCGTCCCGCCATGCCTTCCAGGTACGCATGGTGCTGGGCGAGCTTCGTCAGCATGGACGAGAAGCTGCGCGACAGGTCACCGATCTCGTCGCGCGCCTCGGAACCGGCCGCAAGCCGCGTCAGGCGCCCGCGCGCGTCGATCGCCGACTCTGCCTCGTCGCGCAGGCGGCGGATGCGCTGCGAGAGGCGCGAAGCGTAGGCGATCAGCACCGCCGCAACGCCGGCGAACACGGCGAGCGTGAGCACCAGCAGGCGCTCGAGCGCGGCGCTCCTGAGCGACAGGATCGGGTTGGTGGTTTCCTCGGCCACCACCGCCCCCATCACATCGTCACCGCTCCAGATCGGATACGCGGCCGACATCACCACGGCGCGCGCATCCGGCGTGCGGCGAAGGCGTGTGCCGGGCGTGCCCTGCAGCGCCGCCGAGATTTCGCGCCCGGTGGCGAGCACGTCGTCGGGCAGCGATTCGGCGAACTCCTCGCTCGGCCGCTGGATCAGCCAGCCGATCGCCTGCTCCCAGAGTTCGCGCAGCGTCCCGCGATCGCCCTCCGGCTCGGCGCGGCGCTTCAGGCTGCCGGCGAGCGCAAGGACCTGGTAGTGCCGGTTGACCACCCAGATGCGCGAACTGGTGCGCTGAACGCCGCGCAGGATCGCGGCGATCTCGCGCTGCGCAGGGCGCGCCTCGAGCTCCGCCTCGCGACCGAGCGCGCGCCGTGGTCCCTCAGCGCCCGCACCGAGGTCCTGCCCGTCGCGCGCCGCGAGCCGGCGCAACTCCTCCTCGGCCTCGCGGCGTAGCGCGTCGTCGCGCTCGGGCACCGCGGCAAGCAGCTGCGGCCGGTCGTGCAGCGCCGTGGCGACCGCACGCGCGGTCGCAACCAGCACGTGCTCCTGTCCCTCGAGCAGGAAGCGCTCCATCTCGTTGACGTAGCGCGCGCCGACCCAGGGCAGCGCGAGCAGCACGAGCGCTACCAGTGCGAGCTTGGTGCGAAGGCTGAAGTTGACCCGCACCGGGTGCGCGGCTCAGGGACGCAATCCGATGCAGGGAGGCGCCGCTTCGCGCGCAGCCCCGGGCGTCATGCCTTCCAACGGTAGCCCATGCCGTAGGCCGTCTCGATGCGGTCGAAGGCAGGGTCGACCGCGGCGAACTTGCGGCGGATGCGCTTCACGTGCGAGGTAATGGTGCTGTCGTCGACCACCATGTTGGCCTCCCCCATCAGCTGCTCGCGGTTCTTCACGTGCCCCGGGAACTTGGCGAGCGCATGCACCATCCAGAATTCGGTGAGCGTGAGCGGCACGAGGGCACCCCGCCAGCTGACCGTGAAGCGCTTGAGATCGAGCGAGAGCGCGCCGCGCTCGATCTGATCCTCGCTGCCGCCGGCTTCCCCCGCCAGCTCGGCGCGGCGAAAGAGCGCGGCGATGCGCGCCATCAAGTGCGGCAAGCTGACGTCCTTGGTGAGGTAGTCGTCGGCGCCGAGGCGAAGCCCCGACACGGCGTCGAAATCGCTGTCGCGGGCGGTTAGAAAAATGATCGGCAGCGATGCCGAGAGCGCACGCAGGTCGCGGCATAGCGTAAAGCCGCCATCGACGTCGCTGCCCAGGCCGATGTCGATGATCGCCAGGTCCGGCAGCCTCGTCTTCATCGCCGCCAGCGCCTCGGCGCGCGCGCCGTAGGCCGAGATCTCGAATCCGTGCTTCTTCAGCGCGTCGGCGTAATTGGCGCGGATGGCGGGGTCGTCCTCCACGATCGCGATGCGGCGTGCCATGCGCGGGGACTATAGCCGATCGCCGCCCGGCCGGACCGGCCTGCCACTGGATTGCCACAATTGTCCGGCGCCTTGCCATCGCTTCGCCGCGAGGCCTGCCCGCCCCGGGGATTGAATGGACCGCAAGAACCCGCCCGCCGCGGGAGTGCGGAGAGCAGCAGGTGAGCACCAGAGAAAAATCGTCGCCGGCACGGCTGATCATGCTCGATCTGATCGCGTTTGTCCTCATGGCCTCGGCCATGGGGCTGATCGCCGCGATTACGCTCGCCGCCGTGGCGCTGCTGTTCGCGAGTCAGGCGCAGGCGAGCGAAATACGCGAAGGCACGCTGATCGTGCGCCGCGCCACCGAATGGGTGCACCGGCTGGAGGCGCGTGGCGGCACTGAAATGGCTGCGGCGCTGCACCTTGCCCTGGACGGCCGCGACGATGTCGAGCGCGTGCCCGATCTTTATGCGGGGGAACCGGTCATCATCAAGGCGGCGCTGGCAGACCTCGCCGGCGAGGTGCACATCACGGGCGTGCGCGGCGGGCGTACGTGGGAAGCGCGCGTTCGGCTCGCCGCTCACCGCGGCGCCGCGGGCATGGGCACGCTGTGGGCACGGGAAAAGGTCTCAGCGCTCCTCGACTCGATCCGCGACGGCGCGCCCGAGGAAGCGGTGCGCGACGAGGTCATCCGCCTGGCGAGCGCACATCGCCTAGTGACGCGCTACACGAGCTTTGTCGCGGTCGATGCCACGCCGGCACGAGCGAGCGACGCGCCGCTCAAGCGGGCCGCGCTGCCGACCCATCTTCCGCAGGGCTGGGAGTACGACAAGGTGTTCGGCCCGGTCCAGGGCGAGCTGCCGCAGGGCGCGACGGGAAGCGGATTCGCGCTGCTTTCCGGGCTGCTTGCGCTGCTGCTCGGCATGCTGACGCTGCTCGCGATACGAGGCGGAAGGCCTGCATGAGCGCAACGACAGAACGCGAAATCGCGCTCGGTTTTGAGTGCGCCTGGCCCAATCCCTACGCGCCGCTTCCGGTGCGCGACCGGCCTGTGGGCGACACGCGGCGTCGCATCCGGATCGGTGCGGCGATGGCACTGCTCGCGCTCGGCACCTGGCAGTTCGGGCACGGCGCGTGGATCCAGGCCAAGGCCTGGCTCGCCCAGGCGCTCATCGCTCAGGCGTGGGCAAAGACGCTCGCGGGCCATCGCGAGGTCAAGCCCTGGCCGTGGGCCGACACCTGGCCGGTCGCGCGGCTCAGCGTGCCCGCGCTCGGCATCGAGCGCTACGTGTTGGCCGGAGCGAACGGCGCCGCGATGGCCTTCGGCCCAGGGCACCTCGAGGACACTGCACGCCCCGGCGAAGACGGCAACAGCGTGATCGGCGGGCATCGCGACACCCACCTCGCCTTCCTGCGCGCCCTGCCGGAGGGCTCCGAGATCCTAATCGAATCGCCTGACGGCACGCAGCGCCGGTACACCGTGCGCTACACCATGGTGCTGGACAAGCGCGACGTCTGGATCGCCAAGCAGGAAGGGCCGACGCGGCTGACGCTGATCACCTGCTATCCGTTCGACGCGTGGCGCGCCGGAGGACCGCAGCGCTACGTCGTCTCGGCGTTCGCCGATGACGCAAAGAACACCGGGGCCGCGCGCCGCGACGCGCTCGCGCCCCTTCGGAACCGCGGCGGCGAGCGCGCGGCACGAGGCTAGCCTCCTCCTCTGGCCCCGCCGCGACGCTCGCCCGCTTCGGCATCGTCGCGCAAGAAAGCGAAGGGGCGGCCGCGGCCGCCCCTTCGCTCACGCGGTCCGTCAGCAGCTATTTATTGCGCAGCTTGCGGATCGCGGCGAGCTGCGCCCAGGCGGCCTTGGTGTGTGCGGCGAACTCGCATCGTAGACGAACTTGCGCGGCTGCGCTTGCCTGAACGCTGCAAATCCCTGCAGTATTCGTCAAGACGCCGGTTGCTCGTACCGCGACCTGGCAGAGGATTCCCTTGCCACGCCAGATCCGCCACGCACCGGTAGGGCGCAAGCGAGACTCGTGCCGAGCGAGCGCCGTGAGCGCGCGGCTGAATTAAGCGAATGGATCCTGCCTCGTTCATGCTGCTGGCGCTCGCGGCATTCACCGGCTCGGCGATCCAGGCAGCGTTCGGGTTCGGCTTCGCAATCCTTGCCGCGCCGGTGTTCCTGGTGGTCATGAACTCGGGCGGCGCGGTGCCGGTGCTGGCGGTGCTGAACTTCGCCGTCTCCTTCGCCGTCGCGCTGCTGGTCTGGCGAAAGACTCCGCTGCGGCTCTTCGCCTCCCTCGCGCTCGGCAGCGTCGCCGGTGTTCCGATCGGGCTCGGACTGTTCCACAGCGCGAGCGTGGCGGAGTTGAAGCTTGCCGTGGGGATCGTGATCATGAGCTTCGCGTTGCTGCTCCTGGCACGCGAGAGAGGCTATGTCACGGTGTTGATGGGGGCGGGCCGTCCGTCCCGAGCCGGCCCTCTCGTCGCGGGCCTGCTCTCCGGCGTTATGGGCGTGGCGATCGCCATGCCGGGACCGGCGGCGATGCTCTACCTCTCGACGCTGCGCCTGCCGAAGGAGGAGAGCCGCGCGGTATCGCTCGTTCTCTTCAGCTTCTCCTACGCGCTGATCTCGGGGGTGCACACCGCCTCCGGCGGACTCGGCGCCAGAGATCTGCCGCTGATCGGAGAGCTGATGCTGTTCGTCCTCGCCGGCGCATTTGCCGGGCAGCGACTTGCCCCGCGCATCGCTGAAACCCACTTTCGCGTTCTGGTGCTGCTGATCCTGTTTCTCGCCGGCGTCTTCGCGGTCGTCGCTTCGCTCTGAGCAACATGACCGGCGCGGAGCGAAAGCGTCGACCCGGTCGCAAGAAAACCACTGAGAAACGGCATGCGGTAACGATCGTCATCGTCCAGATCACCCGCGACGCGCGTCAATTCTAGCCACTCAGCACCGGGCATAAGCTGAACATTGCGCTTCAACTCCAGGTGCATCGTCGAGCGGTACATGACGGTACCGGTGGCAGCGCCGTAGCTCATCTTCTCCAACGACATGGGCGCACAGAGCATATAGCCCGCGAGTTGTTTGCGACCCTCGGCATCGCGCTCCGCCAGGCGCACCTGGTTGTGCGCGGAAAATTAGCTGTGCCTCCGGCTCAGGAGCTTGGAGTGAAGGTCCTCGGAAATGGCGCCGTTCTCGGCCAGGAACCCCAGCACCGCGCGCCGCAAGCCCGCGGCGAACAGCGCCGCGGGAACCGCGGGCAGCGGCACGAAGCGCCCATCGGGCAGGAACGCCCCGGCGGCGGCATTGATTCACCAGGCGAGCGCGCGTGGACAGCCGGTCGCCAACAAGCGTTGAGGCAGGCGTGAGATGACGAGCGCGGCACCGTGCGTCGGGCGCGCGCCAGCGGTCCCTCGCGAATCCGCCGCTGGCTATTTCTTGCGCAGCTTGCGGATCGCGGCGAGTTGCGCGGCGAGCAGCGCGAGCTCGGCCTCGACCGAGGCGATTTCCGCCTTGTCCTGCGCCTTGGCGCGCGCTTCCTCGGCGCGCTTGAGCGCCTCGTTGGCCTTGGCCTCGTCCAGGTCGTGGCCGCGGATCGCGGTATCGGCAAGCACCGTGATCAGCTTGGGCTGCACTTCCAGGATGCCACCCGCCACAAAAATCAACTCCTTCTCGCCGCCCCCGGCCGGCGTAATCTCCACCGTGCCAGGCTTGATGCGGGTGATGAGCGGCGTGTGGCGCGGATAGATGCCGAGCTCGCCGACCTCGCCGGGCAGTACGACGAACTCGGCCTCACCCGAGTAGATCGCCTTTTCGGCGCTGACGACGTCGACGTGGATGGTGTTGGCCATGAGCCTTCGCCTTACTGCAGCGTCTTCGCCTTTTCGAAGGCTTCCTCGATCGGGCCGACCATGTAGAACGCCTGCTCGGGCAGCTGGTCGCATTCGCCGTTGACGATCATCTTGAAGCCCTTGATGGTGTCGTTGAGCGAAACGTACTTGCCCGGCTGGCCGGTGAAGTTCTGCGCCACGGTAAAGGGTTGCGACAGGAAGCGCTGGATCTTGCGCGCGCGGGACACCGCAAGCTTGTCCTCCGGGGCGAGCTCGTCCATGCCAAGGATCGCGATGATGTCGCGCAGCTCCTTGTAGCGCTGCAGCGTTGCCTGCACGGCGCGCGTGGTGTTGTAGTGGTCCTCGCCGATGGTGTTCGGATCCACTTGGCGCGAGGTCGAGTCGAGCGGGTCCACGGCCGGGTAGATGCCGAGCGAGGCGATGTCGCGCGACAGCACCACGGTGGCGTCGAGGTGGCCGAAAGTCGTCGCGGGGGACGGATCGGTCAGGTCGTCCGCCGGCACGTAGATCGCTTGCACCGATGTGATCGAGCCAGTCTTGGTCGAGGTGATCCGTTCCTGCAGGCGGCCCATCTCTTCCGCGAGCGTCGGCTGGTAGCCCACCGCCGAGGGCATGCGCCCGAGCAGCGCCGAGACCTCCACCCCTGCGAGCGTGAAACGGTAGATGTTGTCGACGAAGAACAGGATGTCGCGGCCTTCGTCGCGGAAGCTCTCGGCCATGGTGAGGCCGGTCAGCCCGACGCGCAGGCGGTTGCCCGGCGGCTCGTTCATCTGACCGAACACCATCGCCACCTTCGACTCGGACAGGTTGTCGATATTCACCACGCCCGCTTCAATCATCTCGTGATAGAAGTCGTTGCCTTCGCGGGTGCGCTCGCCTACGCCTGCGAACACCGAAAGGCCCGCATGCTGCGTGGCGATGTTGTTGATGAGCTCCAGCATGTTTACCGTCTTGCCGACGCCGGCGCCGCCGAACAGGCCGATCTTGCCGCCCTTGGCGAACGGGCAGATGAGATCAATGACCTTGATGCCGGTCTCGAGCAGTTCCACCGACGGGGAAAGCTCCTCGAACTTGGGCGCCGCCTGGTGGATCGAGCGCAGCTTGTCGGACTTGATCGGGCCGACCTCGTCGATCGGCCGGCCGAGCACGTCCATGATCCTGCCCAGCGTTCCCTCGCCTACCGGTACGGAGATCGGCGCGCCGGTCGCCTTTACTCTCATGCCGCGGCGCAGGCCATCGGAGGAACCCAGCGCGATGCAGCGCACCACCCCGTCGCCGAGTTGCTGCTCGACTTCAAAGGTGAGCCCCTTCGTGGCGAGACCGAGCTCGCCCGTATCCTCGAGAATCAGCGCGTCGTAGATGTTGGGCATCGCTTCGCGCGGGAATTCGATGTCGGTGACCGCCCCGATGCACTGAACGATGGTGCCTTGTGCTTGTGCCATGAGTTTCCTTTACACGGCGGCAGCGCCGCCCACGATTTCCGATAGCTCTTTGGTGATGCCGGCCTGACGGTTCTTGTTGTAGATCAGCGTCAATTCGTCGATCAGGTCGGCGGCGTTGTCGGAGGCGGCCTTCATCGCCACCATGCGCGCCGACTGCTCGGATGCCATGTTCTCGGCCACCGCCTGGAAAATGATCGCCTCGATGTAGCGCGTCATCACCTGGTCGAGCACCGCCTTGGCTTCCGGCTCGTAGAGGTAGTCCCAAACCGATTCCGGCGCACCCATGCGCTCGCCCGAGAGCGGCAGCAGTTGCTCGATCACCGGCTCCTGCTTCATGGTGTTGATGAAGCGCGTATAGCCGATCATCAGTCGGTCGAAACGATCATTGGCGTATCCGTCCAGCATCACCTTGATGGTGCCGATCAGCTTGTCCATCTGCGGGCGGTCGCCCAGCTGCACCGCGTGCGACGCGATGTTGGCCCCCAGCCGCTGCATGAAGCCGAAGCCCTTGTTGCCGATACAGCAGACGTCGATCTCCTCACCCTCGGCCTGCCAGGTCTTGTATTGGCTGAGCACCATGCGCAGCAGGTTGGTGTTCAGCGCCCCGCACAGTCCCTTGTCGGTGGTGATCACGATCAGGCCGACGCGCTTCACGCTATCGCGCGACACCAGGAACGGGTGCCGGTACTCCGGAGTGGCATGGCTGATATGCGCAGCGACGTTGCGGATCTTCTCGCCGTAGGGGCGCGCCATGCGCATGCGCTCCTGTGCCTTCCTCATTTTGGAGGCGGCGACCATCTCCATGGCCTTGGTGATCTTCCGAGTGTTCTGCACACTCTTGATCTTGACCCGAATTTCCTTGGTGCCCGGCATGTTCGGAACCGGGGAACCCAGGTTCCCCCGTTACCCCTTCCTAGAATTAGTTAGTAAGAACCGTTCTTCTTCCAATCCCCGATTGCTTCCTTGAGCGCCTTCTCGTCGTCGCCGGCGAGGTCCTTCTTCTCTTCCATGCGCGCCACCAGCGCAGCGTATTTGCTCTTCATGTAGTCGCGCATCGAGCGTTCGGCGGCCAGCGCCTTTTTCACGTCGATGTCGTTGAAGAAGCCGTTGTTCACCGCGAACAGGGTGAGCGCCATTTCCCAGACCTGGAGCGGGTGATATTGCGGCTGCTTCATCAGTTCGGTCACGATGCGCCCCAGGTCGAGCTGCTTGCGCGTGGCCTCGTCCAGGTCCGAGGCGAACTGCGCAAAGGCCGCGAGCTCGCGGTACTGCGCCAATGCGAGGCGTACGCCGCCGCCCGTGTCCTTGCGCTTCATGATCTTGGTCTGCGCCGCGCCACCCACCCGCGACACCGAGATGCCGGCGTTGATCGCGGGCCGGATACCCGCATTGAACAGGTCCGTCTCCAGAAAAATCTGGCCATCGGTGATCGAAATCACGTTGGTCGGCACGAACGCGGTGACGTCGCCGGCCTGGGTTTCGATCACCGGCAGCGCGGTGAGCGAACCGGTCTTGCCCTTGACCGCGCCCTTGGTGAATTTTTCGACGTAGGCGGGATTCACGCGCGCGGCGCGTTCGAGCAGCCTCGAGTGCAGGTAGAACACGTCGCCCGGATAGGCCTCGCGCCCTGGCGGCCGGCGCAGCAGCAGCGACACCTGGCGGTAGGCCCAGGCCTGCTTGGTCAGGTCGTCATAGATGATCAGCGCATCCTGGCCGCGGTCGCGGAAGTACTCCCCCATGGTGCAGCCGGAGTAAGGCGCGATGTACTGCATCGCGGCGGACTCGGAGGCCGAGGCGCAGACCACGATGGTGTACGCCATCGCGCCGTGCTCTTCGAGCTTGCGCACGACGTTGACCACGGTCGAGGCCTTCTGCCCGATCGCGACGTACACGCAGAACAGGTCCTTGCCCTTCTGGTTGATGATCGTGTCCACCGCCACCGCCGTCTTGCCGGTCTGGCGGTCGCCGATGATCAGTTCGCGCTGGCCGCGGCCGATCGGCACCATTGCGTCGATCGCCTTCAAGCCGGTCTGCACCGGCTGCGACACCGATTGCCGCGCGATGACGCCAGGTGCGACCTTCTCGATGACGTCGGTCATCTTGGCGTTGACCGGGCCCTTGCCGTCGATCGGGGCGCCCAGGGAATTCACCACGCGCCCGAGCAGCTCCGGGCCGACCGGCACCGAAAGGATCTTGCCGGTGCATTTCACCGTGTCGCCCTCGGTGATGTGCTCGTATGCGCCCAGAATCACCGCGCCGACCGAATCGCGCTCCAGGTTGAGCGCCAGGCCGAAGGTATTCTTCGGAAACTCCAGCATCTCGCCCTGCATCGCGTCCGACAGGCCGTGGATGCGGCAGATGCCGTCGGTCACCGACACCACGGTGCCTTGGGTGCGCATCTGTGCGCCGGCATCCAGGTTCTGGATCCGGTTCCTGATCAGTTCCGAAATTTCGGATGGGTTGAGTTGCATGACTGCTCCTGGTTCCTCACATGTCGCGCGGGTTGACGGTGCTCGTTTGCCCCGGGTCCGCCCCTATGCCTTGAGCGCGCGCTCCAGCGCGGCGAGCTGCGCGCGCGCGGAGGCGTCGATCACCTTGTCGCCGATCACGATGCGCACACCGCCGATCAGCGACTTGTCTTCAATCACGCGCGCCTTGACCTTGCGTCCGGTGTGCTTCCCAATGCGCGCAATGAGGTCGGCGCGCTGCGCCTCGTCGAGAGCGAGGGCGGTCTGGATCTCGGCCTCGACCACGCCCTCACGCTCGTTCTTGAGCGCCTCGAACTGCAGGCGAATCTCCGCCAACACCTCGAGCCGGCGGTTCTCGGCCAGCACGCGCACGAAATTCTCGGCTTCACCCGAGAGTTTGCCGGCCAGAATCGAGATAAACAGCCCGGCGACCTTCACCGCCGACAGGTTCGGGTCGGCGATCGCCGCGCGCACGTGCTCGTCGGCGGCGACCTGCGCCAGTGCCGCGAGCGTGTCGGACCACTCGGCGAGTTTCCCGCCCTGGTCGGCCTGCCGGAACGCCGCTTCAGCGTACGGGCGCGCGACGGTGCTCGGTTCAGCCATCGGCTAGCGCTGGTCCAAACGCTTGGCGCCTCGCCGCAGAGCTTCGCAGCGGCGCGACGCGTCGTGGTTCGTCATAGCTGTCCCTTGATCGAGTCGAGCAGCTGGGCGTGCGCCTTGGCATCGACTTCGCGCCGCAGGATTTTCTCTGCGCCGGCGACCGCCAGCATCGCGACCTGGGCGCGCAGCTGCTCTCGGGCGCGCGAGACTTCCTGCTCGATCTCGGCCTTGGCTGCGGCCTTCTCGCGCTCTCCCTCGGCCTGCGCGGCGTTCCTGGCTTCCTCGACCATCTCCGAGGCGCGCTTCTCGGCCTGCGCCACGATCTCGCCGGCGCGGCTGCGCGCTTCCTGGACCGCCTGCCCGGCCTGCCGGGTGGAAATCTCGAGCGACTTCTTGCCCTGCTCGGCGGCCGCAAGACCGTCGGCGATGGTCTTCTGGCGAGTCTCGATCGCGCGCAGCATGAACGGCCAGATGAATTTGACCGTGAACCCGATGAACGCCGCGAAGGTCAGAGCCTGCGCGAGCAGCGTCAGATTGATGTTCATTTCGGCTCCCTGATGAACAGACCGGGATCTCCCGCGCGAGGCCCTAGTTCGGGATGACCGCGAGCAGCGGGTTGCCGAACGCGAACAGCATCGCCAGGCCGACGCCGATGATGAACGAAGCGTCGATCAGGCCAAGCAGCAAGAACACTTTGACCTGCAGCGAGGCGGTGAGCTCGGGCTGGCGCGCCGCCGCCTCGAGGAAGCGGCTGCACATGATGCCGATGCCGATACAGGCGCCCGCGGCGCCCAGGCCGATCATGAGGCCGATGCCGATTCCGGTGTAGGCCTGGATCATGGCCAGCATTTGAAGCTTCTCCATTGTGGTTCCCTTTCTGAGCGCAAAGACGGTTGACGGATGAGTTCAGTGGCTCTCGTGGGCCATCGAGATGTACACCACGGTGAGCACCATGAAGATGAACGCCTGCAGCACGACGATCAGGATGTGGAAGATCGCCCAGCCCAGCCCGAGCACCGAGCCGAAGAGGGTCCCGGCAAGTCCGGTCGCCGCCCATACCCACAGCAGCAGGAAGATGATCTCGCCCGCGTACATGTTGCCGTACAGCCGCAGCGAGTGCGACAGCGGCTTGGAGACGTATTCGACGAGATTGAACAGCAGGTTCGGCAGCCACAGCAGCGGATTGGAGCCGAAGGGGGCGCAGAACAGCTCGTGGATCCAGCCGCCGAGTCCCTTCACCGCGATCGAGAAATAGATCATCAGGAGCCAGACCGAGAGCGAGAGCGCAAAGGTAGTGTTGACGTCGGCGGTGGGTACGATGCGAAAGCCGCGGTCCGAGATGAGATCGGTGCCCTTCGCCATCCAGTCCACCGGCAGGAAATCCATCGCGTTCATCAGCAGCACCCAGACGAACACCGTGAGCGCGGTAGGGGCGACGAAGCGATGCCGGTCGCCGTGCATGAAGATGCTCTTCACCTGGGTGTCGATGAACTCGAAGGCGAGCTCGACGAAGGCCTGGCGCTTGTTCGGCACCCCGGAGGTCGCGCCGCGCACCACCCACCAGAAGAAGCCGATCCCCACCATCCCGAGGATGATCGAGGTCAGCAATGAATCGACGTGCAGCGTCCAGAAGCCGCCGTCGCCCACCGGCTTCGAGAAGAAGGTCAGGTGGTGGCTGATGTACTCGGAGGGGGTGAGTTCTTTGCCGGCGGCCATCGCAGTACCGTTATCGACTGTTGTCTCGCTGCGACTTGTAGTCGCGAACAAAAAACGCCATCGCGAAAATGAGGACCGTCACTACGAACGACCCCACAAACGCAAGCACGACGACCTCGCCATAGTTCACCAGCACGAGCCACAGGAGCACGACGATCAGGCCGATCTTGACGGCTTCGGCACGCAGCGCCGAGAGCAGGCCCTCCCCTGCAGACTCCGCCTTGCCCAGCGAAGCCACCACCGCGGACGCCAGTCCTCCAGCCATGCTGACGAGGCCGCCAAGCGCTGCGGACAGCGCACCGTGCCTGCCACTCAGAAGCCCCGCGGCAAGCGCCATGGCGATGGTGGCCAGAGCCTGCCACCGGAGGACCGTGCGGATTGGTTTGCCCAGCATGCGAAGCATGGCGTTGGTCGTCTTCGCACCCGGAAAAGCCGGCGAATTATAGCGGCCGCCCTTGACCCGGTCAACGTGCTGCACTGCAACAGCAGGCCGTTTCTGAGCCTCAGTGCAGCTTGCGTAGCAACTGATCGAGGTGATCGAGGCTCGAGTAATGCACCACCACTTTGCCGCTGCCCTTGCGCCCGGCGCGGATCTCGACGGTGGTGCCAAGGCGCTCCGCAACCTCTTCCTCGAGGCGCGCAAGGTCGCGATCGACGCCCGGCTTGCGACGCACAATCTTGCCGCGCAGCAACTTTTGCACCAGCGCCTCCGCTTCGCGCACCGACAGGCCACGCGCGGCGACCCGGTTCGCGGCTTCGATCTGACGCGCGCCGTCGAGCGCAAGCAGTGCGCGCGCATGCCCCATTTCAAGCACGTTTTCCAGCACCATCGCTTGCACCGGCTTGGCGAGCTTGAGCAGGCGCACCAGGTTGGTGGTCGCGCTGCGCGAACGGCCCAAGGCGTCGGCGGCCTGCTCGTGCGTCATCTTGAATTCATCGATCAACCGTGCAATGCCGGCGGCTTCTTCCATGGGGTTCAGGTTCTCGCGCTGGATGTTCTCGATCAGCGACATGGCGAGGGCCGCTTCGTCCGGTACGTCGCGCACCAACGCCGGCACCTGGTCGAGCCCAGCCATTTGCGCCGCGCGCCAGCGCCGCTCCCCGGCGATCAGCTCGTAGCGGTCGCCCTCCACCGGCCGCACCACGAGCGGTTGCATCAGGCCCTGCGACTTGATGGAGGCGGCGAGCTCGGCGAGCGCCTCTTGATCCATGCGCGTGCGCGGCTGGTACTTGCCGGGTCGGATGCGATGCACGGCAAGCGTGGCCATCGTGTCCTTCGGCGCCTCGTCCGTACCGAGCAGCGCGTCCAGCCCGCGCCCCAGTCCCTTCGGCTTGCTCATGTCGGTTGCCTTTCGTCGGTCACGCGGCAGCGCCAAGCGCGGCGCGCCCGCGTTCGCGCTCAAGCAGTTCGTCGGCGAGCGCGAGATAGGCCTGCGCGCCCTTTGAGCTCTGGTCAAGAACAACCGCCGGTGCGCCGTAGCTCGGCGCTTCCGCCAGGCGCACGTTGCGCGGTACCAGGGTCTTGTAGACCTTGTCGCCGAAATGCGTCTCAAGCTGCTGCGAGACCTGCAACGAGAGGGTGTTGCGCGGGTCATACATGGTACGCAACAGTCCGGCGATCTCGAGCCCCGGATTGAGTTTGGCGCGCACGCGCTTGATCGTGCCCACGAGATCGGACAGACCTTCGAGCGCGTAGTACTCGCACTGCATCGGAATCAACACCGCCTGCGCGGCGACCAGGCCATTGATGGTCAGCAGCGACAGCGATGGCGGGCAGTCGATGAAGATGAAGTCGTACTCGTCCATGATGCCGGCAAGCGCGGCCTTGAGGCGAGTTTCGCGCTGTGGCAACTCGACGAGCTCGACTTCGGCACCGGCAAGCTCGCGGTTCGCGGGCAGCAAGTCGTACCCACCGTTCGCCGACTGGGTGCGGACGCTCGCGAGCTCGTCCATTCCAAGAAGGACGTGATACACGGTGCGGACCGCCTTGCGTTTGTCGACGCCGCTGCCCATGGTGGCGTTGCCCTGCGGATCCAGATCGATCAGAAGTACGCGCTTGTCGGAGTGCGCCAGGCTCGCCGCAAGATTGACGCTGGTGGTCGTCTTGCCAACGCCGCCCTTCTGGTTCACCACCGCAAGAACGCGCGCCACGCTTACGCTCCGGACTGGCACAGCACAAGGTGGCGCTCGGCGTCGAGCAGCGGCACTTGCAGTCGTATGACTTTGTCGCAGCGCTGCGATGGCGGCACGCGTGCCAGCTCTTCACGCGGATAGACGCCCTTCATCGCGGCGAGCACGCCGCTCGGCGCCACGAGATGCCGACACAGCACGACGAACTCGGCCAGCTCGGCAAAGCCGCGCGTGATGACCACGGCGAAGCGCTCGAGCGGGTGCCAGTGCTCGACGCGCCCGGTGTGCACGTCGGCATTCGACAAGCCGAGCTCGATCGAAGCCTGGCGCAGGAAAGCCGTCTTCTTCTGGTTGCTGTCGTTCAGCGTCACGCGGCGCTCGGGCTGCGCGATCGCGATCGGAACTCCCGGAAGACCGCCACCCGAGCCCACGTCGGCCAAGCTTCCAGGCGGAAGGTGTGGCACCACGACGAGCGCATCGAGCAAGTGCTGGCTGACCATCCGTTCGGGCTCGCGTATCGCGGTGAGGTTGTAGGTGCGGTTCCACTTCGCCAGCAGCTCGACATAGGCGAGCAGCTTGTCGCGCGCGCCCCGCGGCATCGGCAATGCCAGCTCGCCAAGCCCTCGGTCGAGCGCGCTTGCCGGCGTCATGCGCTCTGCTTCAGCGGCGTGCTGGTGCCGGAATCCTTCTTGAACCCGCGCTTCACATGCACCAGCAGCAGGGCGATCGCCGCCGGAGTGACCCCCGAAATGCGCGCGGCCTGCCCGATGGTTTCCGGCCGGTGGCGATTGAGCTTCTGCTGCACCTCGGCCGACAGCCCGCGCACGCTTTGGTAATCGAGATCAGGCGGCAGCGCCTGCGACTCCTGCTCGGCGCGACGTCGCACCTCCTCGCGCTGGCGCTCGATGTAGCCTTGATACTTCACTTGGACTTCGACCTGCTCGCAAACGGCGGCCTCAAGCGGTTCGGTCGAAGCCGCGACGAGGTTCACCAAATCCTTGTATCCAACCCCAGGGCGCTTTATCAAATCTGCAAGTGAATACTCACGTTCAAGTGCTTGCCCAAGCACTTTTTCGACCTCGGCTGCCTGTGGCAACCGCGGGCCGAGCCAGATCCCGCGCAGCCGCTGATGCTCTCGCTCGATAGCTTCACGCTTGCGGCAGAACGCCTCCCAGCGCTCGTCGTCCACGACGCCAAGGCGGCGACCGGCCTCGGTGAGCCGCAGGTCCGCGTTATCCTCGCGCAGCATCAGGCGGTATTCGGCTCGGCTGGTGAACATCCGGTAGGGCTCGGAAATCCCCCGCGTGATCAGGTCGTCGACCAGCACCCCTAGGTAGGCCTCGTCGCGCCGCGGGCACCACGGCCCCTCACCACGTACCTGCAGGACGGCGTTGATGCCGGCCAGCAGACCCTGCGCCGCAGCCTCTTCGTACCCGGTGGTACCGTTGATCTGGCCAGCGAAAAACAACCCAGCGATGGACTTCGTTTCGAGTGAAGAGCGCAGGTTGCGCGGGTCGAAGTAGTCGTACTCGATCGCGTAGCCGGGTCGAAGGATATGGGCACGCTCCAGGCCGATCATCGAGCGCACCAGCGCAAGCTGAACGTCGAACGGCAAACTGGTGGAGATGCCGTTCGGATAGATCTCTTGGGTCGTCAGGCCCTCGGGTTCGAGGAAGATCTGGTGGCTTGCCTTGCCAGCGAAGCGATGGATCTTGTCTTCGATCGAGGGGCAGTAGCGGGGCCCGACGCCCCGGATTACCCCGGTGAACATCGGCGAGCGGTCGAGACCGGAGCGGATGATCTCGTGGGTGCGCTCATTGGTGTGCCCGATCCAGCACGGCAGCTGCCTGGGGTGCATATCGCGCCGGCCGACGAACGAGAACACCGGCTCGGGCGAGTCGCCCGGCTGTGTTTCGAGGACTGAGAAATCGATCGTTCGGCCGTCAAGCCGCGGCGGCGTTCCGGTTTTCAGGCGCCCGACCGGCAACCGCATCTCGCGCAGGCGCGCCGCAAGCGTCACCGACGCCGGATCGCCAGCACGGCCAGCCTGGTAACGCTCGAGTCCGACGTGAATCAGCCCGGACAGGAACGTCCCGGTGGTGAGCACCACTACGCGGCCGCGGATCTGGATTCCGAGCTGGGTGACGACACCGCACGCGCGGTCGCCCTCGACCAGAATATCGTCCACTGCCTGCTGGAACAGGGTGAGGTGCGGCTGATTCTCGAGCCGCGAACGAATCGCTTTGCGGTACAGCAGGCGGTCCGCCTGCGCACGGGTTGCGCGCACGGCAGGCCCTTTGGACGAGTTGAGAATGCGGAACTGGATACCTGCTTCGTCCGTGGCGAGGGCCATGGCGCCCCCGAGCGCATCGACCTCCTTGACCAGATGCCCCTTGCCGATGCCGCCAATCGAGGGATTGCAGGACATCTGCCCCAGCGTGTCGATATTGTGCGTCAGCAGCAGCGTCTCGCACCCCATGCGTGCGGCGGCGAGCGCAGCCTCGGTGCCAGCATGACCACCGCCGACTACGATGACGTCGAATTCGCTCGCGAAGTGCATGTGCGGGGTTCAGCACCGCAAGCAGCAGGGGGCGTTGCTGAGGCGCAATGATACGTCAACGTTCCACGTGAAACCAGAATTGCGGCGCCCCAAGAGGTCGCTGTTCCACGTGAAACATCGCCGGGAACGTTGCCGCAGCATTCCGGGCATGTTATACTTTCACATAGTAACTCATTGTTTTTACTAAAGTTATGTCCGATCCGGTCAGCATTCGCCAGACCCGGGAGGAGGATATCCCGGTGCTCATGGAAATCCAGTCTCGCGTATACCCGACGATCAGCGGCTGGAGCGATACGCAACTCAAGAGCCAATTCGCCCGGTTCCCGCAGGGGCAGCTCGTGGCGTGTGTAGGCGAGCGCGTAGTGGGCACGGCCAGTTCCCTGATCGTCAAATGGGACGACTTCGGTGTGCACCACACCTGGCGCGCGGTCACGGGAAGCGGCACCTTCGAGACGCATGATCCGAGCGGCCGCACGCTCTACGGTGCCGAGGTGTTCGTCGATCCGAGGCTGCGGCGCGCCGGGATCGGAAAGAAACTCTATCAGGGGCGGCGGCAGGTCTGCCGTGCCCTAAACCCGCGGCGCATCATGGCCTGCGGGCGAATGCCAAACTACCACCGCCATGCTAGCGAGATGACGCCACAGCTCTATGCCATGCGAGTCATCTGGGGCGACATCAAGGACCCGGTCATGCTTTTCCAGCTGCGCGAGGGCTTTCAATTCTGCAGCGTGATCGAGGGCTATCTGCCCTCCGACACGGAGTCCTGTGGCAACGCAACGATCATCGTCTGGCTCAACGAGCGCTACAAACCCGACCGTCCGACCATCATTCCAGGGGGACCGATTCTATGAAAGTACGCGTTGCAGCGATCCAGTACATGCTGCGGCCCATCTCTGGATGGGATGAATTCGAGCGCCAGGTGCACTACGTCCTGAGCGCCGCGGGTGATTACAAGCCGAATTTCGTGGTC
>Ga0326597_10003240_pt1 | contig 23666 bp, 23 predicted proteins | sample RVTome_12_FD_203789 | JGI IMG/M metagenome (GOLD analysis project Ga0326597, IMG submission 203789) | Soil microbial communities from uranium-contaminated site in the Upper Colorado River Basin, Wyoming, United States - RVT100D185 | ecosystem: Environmental > Terrestrial > Soil > Contaminated >... | reverse complement strand
TGACGTTGACGCTGCCCGACGGCTCGCGCCAGGCCGGGCGCGCCGGCGGCGTGGCCGAGGACGGATCGTTCCTGCTCGAGACACGCGCGGGGGTCAAGCGCTATCACAGCGGCGAGATCAGCCTGCGACCCGTGAAAGACAAATGAAACCGCAGATACACGCAGATAAACACAGATAGAATCAGCTACTACTGGGTCTCGTCATGTTCAAGTTCTTGGTTTTCATCCGCGTGTATCTGCGTTTATCTGCGGTTGCGTTTGGGGTATTCAAGTGAGAATTCTCGCCATAGACGCGGGCAACAGCCGCATCAAGTGGGGCGTGCACGAGAATGGATCGTGGCTCGTCCAGGGCTGGGTGAAGACCGCGCAGTCGGCGCGGCTCGCGCGCGCCTGGGCCGCGCTCGAACCGCCGGACGTCGTGCTCGCCGCCAACGTCGCCGGCGCGCGCACGGCGCGGGCGCTTTCCGCCGTGGCGCGCGGTTTCAAGCGGCGAATCCGGTTCGTGAAGAGCGCGGCCAGCCAGTGCGGCGTGAAAAGCGCCTACGCCGATCCGGGCCAGCTCGGACCCGACCGCTGGGCGGCGCTGGTCGCAGCCCGGCATCTGCATCGCGGCCCGTGCGCGGTGGTCGGCGTGGGCACCACGATGACGGTGGACGCGCTCAGTGCGGACGGCGTGTTCCTCGGGGGAATGATCGTGCCGGGGGCCGACCTCATGCGCGGGGCGCTCGCGGGCGGCACGGCCCGGCTGCGTCCGCGCGGCGGGAAATTCGCGTTTTTCCCGGCGCGCACCGCGGACGCGATCGAGAGCGGTGTGGTCAATGCGCTCGCCGGGGCGGTCGAGCGCATGCTGCTATACCTGCAGGAGGCGGGGCAGGCCGAGCCGCTCACGCTGGTGTCGGGCGGCGCCGCGCGGCTCGTGGCTCCGCAGCTTAACGGCACGGTCGAGGTCGTGGATAATTTGGTCCTTGAGGGGCTTGTCCATATCGCCCTCGAGCCTGGAAACGTGACGCGATAGGGCATGACGCGATGAAGCGTGACACGGTACGGCATGACGCGCTCGAGCGTTGCTTTCGAACGCACCACGCTCGCGCAGTGCTGAGGTTCAAGTCTTGCAATTCCGCGTCACGAACTTTCGTGTCACGCACCACCGCGTCACGAATCATCGCGTCACGTTGATGAGAGCACTTTTCCTCCTGCTGGTGCTGGCCAACCTGATGTTCTTCGCCTACGCGCAGATCGTGCGCCAGGGCGCGGACGCCGAGAACCGGATCCCCCAGCTGCAAATCGCACCCGAGAAGATCAAGCAGATCAAGGCGGCGGGGCAGGCGCCGACGGGCAAGCCGAAAGGGCCGGGCAAGGCGATACCTCCCGCGCCGCCAAGGTCGGCGACGGCGATCCCGACCGCGTGTCTCGAGTGGGGCGTCTTCGCCGGTCCCGCCGTGACGAAGGCCGAAGCCGCCCTCGCGCGGCTCGAGTTGCCGGCGAGCCAGGTCGACCGCACGGTGGCCGACTCCGGCGGCTACTGGGTGTACATGCCGCCGTTGAAGACCAAGGCCGAGGTCGACCGCAAGATCGGCGAGCTGAAAACGCTCGGCGTCACGGAGCTCTTCGTGGTGCAGGACGCGGGCCAGTGGCGCAACGCCATCTCGCTCGGCATCTTCCGCAGCGAGGAGGCGGCCCGGGCATACCTGGCGAAGCTGAAGGAGCGCGGCGTGCGCTCCGCGATCGCGGCGCGGCGCGAGAAGTTCCTGAAGCAGGTCGCGTTCCACGTGCGCGAGCCGAACCCGGCGACGGTGGCGAAGCTGACCGAGCTGCAGAAGGAATTTCCCGGGACCGAGATGAAGGCGGGGCCGTGCCCGCCGGCGCAAGGCTAAATCAGCCGCAGATAAACGCAGATAAACGCGGATAAGAACAAAAAGTCGAATCACGACCCACGAATCACGACCCACGGCTTTATTTAGCCGCCGATGGACGCCGATACACGCCGATAACTTCAAGAACACACGCCACAGAGAACACAGAGATCACAGAGAAAAAACTCTTTCTGATTCACCCCCGAAAGATAGGCCCTGATAATTTTTAACGACGCAACTATTTAATTATATTTAATATTTTTATCCTACTGCGCAAAATGCCCCTTATAAGACGGTTTTTCGGCCGTCCACTTCAAAGTTAGACGGTCAAGATGCAGACTCGAACAATTTACGAGCAGCGGCTGTGCGCCTTCGTGGACATTCTGGGCTTTCGTGATCTCGTTGAGCGGAGCCACGAGCGCCCAGTCCTTCAGGGACAGATCCGCGAACTTCTCCACGAAGTTGTCCTGGCACGGCCCGTTTGGGAGCGGGATAGTCCGGTCGACGTAATCGAAGCCCGATTGGCACGACAAGGTGCCAGCGATCCCAAACACGAGGCAGAGGTACTTGTCCGAGAATATGCTGCGGCCGAACGAGGCTCAAGTTTCTCGGACAGCTTAGTCCTTTCAGCTACACTCAATGATCGCGCGATCATTGGGCTCGTCAACACCTACGCAGGCCGACGATTTAACGGATTTAAGAGGTTTAGGAAATTGGCGACTGCTCACGGCATCAAGATGGGCGTTCTAAGCGCAGACATTCAGGATGATGATCACGGCGAATCGGGTCACGCCCCAAGCACTCCCGAGGCTGTATATGCCGCTTTAAATGACCGACCAGTTCTCGGTGAGACGCTTGACTTCCGAGGGCTTCAACACGCCCCCATAAACGAGATGGGGGTGGTTTACCTCTTTGGCACGCTCGCCGAAGAGCTCGGGTTCGTTGTTGAGTCAGTGCAAGCTGGCTATCCCGACTGCGAAGCCAAGCGTCGTCTTCCAAACAACCGATGGCAACGCGTGAAAATCGAATTTGAATACCTGTCGTCTAATTTTCTCAAGCATAAGCATGATCCCAGTGGTTGTGACCTCATCGTGTGCTGGAAGCACGACTGGAAGAATTGCCCGCTTGAAGTTCTTACGCTCAGTGATTTCACGGCGAAAGCAAAGAAATAGATACACTGCGCGGCTCAATCCCTGCGTGCACAGCGACGTGCCGCAAGCGGCGCGCGTCTGAAGCCGGACGTTAATACGCTCGAACTTTAAATTTCTTGGCGTTGGCTGTTCGATTATTATTGTTCCCGTTTCTCTCGGCGTCTTGGCGGTTCAATTGTTGTTCTTGTATTTCCTCCGCGTCCTCGGCGTCCTCTGCGGTGATAGGTTCTGTTTTTTACTGGATTTCAACACCAGTCACCGGTCACCGATCACCAGTCACGCCGTTACTTGTTCCGGCGGATGCGCTCGATCAACGCAGTCGTGGAGCGGCCCGACAGAAGGGCAATGGAGTGCACGGCGCCGCCCCAGCTTTTCACTTCGCTTGCGCCGACGATGGTCTCCGGCTTCCAGTCGCCGCCTTTCACCAGCACCTCGGGTTTCGCGGTGAGGATCAGTTCGAGCGGCGTCTCCCGCTCGAACCAGGTGACGAGCGTGACCGCTTCGAGCGCCGCCACCAGCGCGAGCCGGTCTTCCAGTGCGTTGACCGGCCGGTCCGTGCCCTTGCCCAGCTGTTTCGCCGAGGCGTCGGAATTGACGGCGACCATCAGGCTCGCGCCGAGCGCGCGCGCTTGAGCGAGGTAAGTGACGTGCCCGCGGTGCAGGATGTCGAACACGCCGTTGGTAAACACCAGCGGCCGCTTTAGGCCGGCAACGCGCGCAGCAAGCTCATCCGGACTACAGATCTTGCGTTCGAACGCGTTGCCGGGAACGGCGTGAGTCGTGAGTCGTGAGTCGTGAGTCGTGATTCGGGTTCCCTCCTTTTCAACCACCCCTCGCTTCGCTCTTCCCCTCCTTCACAAGGAGGGGAGATCACCCCTCGCTTCGCTCTTCCCCTCCTAGTTTAGGAGGGGTGGCGCGCAGCGCCGGGGTGGTCTCAGTCGAGGTACTCGAAGACCCGGACCACCTTCTGCACGCCGCTCGTGGTGCGCGCAATTTCGGTGGCCTCGCCCGCTTCCTGCTTCTTCACCAGGCCGAGCAGGTAGACGACGCTGCTTTCGGTCACCACTTTCACGTTCAGCGCGTTGAATTTCCGCGCATCGAGGAACCGCGCTTTCACCTTGGAGGTGATGATGGAGTCGTTGCTGCGGGCGGTGAAGGAGCTCAACCCGGCGACGACGAGCTCGTTGTAGACGCCGCGCACATTATTCACGCTGCGCGCGATGCGCTCCGCTTCCGAGCGCGTTTTTGCGTCCGGCACCTGCCCGGTGAGCAGCACCGTGCGGTTGTAGCTGGTCACGCTGACGTACGCGTTCTCGCCGAAGCGCTCACGCAGGCGGCCGTTGGCCCTCAGCTCGATGCCTTCGTCTTCGGTAATGGTGCCGACGGTGCGGCGGTCCTGTGAAACCGCGACTCCCGTGGCGGCCGCACCGCCGACGACGAGCGGAACGCAGCCCTGGACGAGCGGCAGGACGGCGAGTAGGACGAGTATCGCGCAGCGCATCATTCAACTCCCAGCAAAAGACAATCGATTGCGTCGCACAGGCAGTGCAACGTGAGCAGGTGGACTTCCTGGATGCGCGCGGTGCTTTGCGCGGGCACGCAGATGTGGATGTCGGAAGGCCGCAGCGCCTCCGCCATCTTGCCGCCGTTGCGGCCGGTCAACGCGATCACGCCCATCCTGGACTCGTGGGCGGCTTGCATCGCGGCGATCACGTTGCGCGAATTGCCGCTGGTCGAGATCGCCAGCAGCAGGTCCCTGGCGTGCCCCAGCGCCCGTATCTGCTTGGAGAACACCTGGTCGAAATCGTAATCGTTGGCGATCGAGGTGAGCGTGGAGGTATCGGTGGTGAGCGCCATCGCCGCGAGCCCGGGCCGTTCCCGCTCGAAGCGGTTCAGCAGCTCCGCCGCGAAATGCTGCGAGTCGGCGGCGGAGCCGCCGTTGCCGCACGCGAGGATTTTCCCGTCGTTTTTGAGGCATTGCACCATGCGCTCGGCCGCCGCCGCGATCGGCCCGGCGAGCGCGTCCATTGACTGCAGTTTGAGGTGCGCCGATTCGGAAAAGTTCTCGCTGATGCGCGTGATGAGATCCATGTGGAGGCCCGTTATGCGATGCCCGCTATTGTACCGCTCATTCACCAAACGCGTCGGTCAGCCATTCGATCCGCCGCTCGGCTCCGTGCACCAGCACCACGTCGAAGCGGCAGGCGCGCTCGGCCCCGTGCGCCGCAAGGTAGTGTCGGGCAGCGGCGACGAGGCGCCGCCGCTTGGCGGCGGTGATGCTGCCGGCGGCACCGCCGTAATCGTCCGAACTGCGGGCGCGCACCTCGACGAACACCAGCGCGCTGCCTGCGGCAGCGACGAGGTCGATCTCGCCGAACCGGCAGCGGTAGTTGCGCTCCAGGATCTTCAGCCCCCGGCGCTCGAGGAAGGCGGCGGCGAGGCTCTCGTCGGCACCGCCGCGGCGGTTCATGGGCGCTCGCGCACCACCAGCTTGCCGTCGGTGAACTGAGCGGCGGTGAGGCCGCGGATGAAATTGCGGTCGCGCCCCAGCGTGAGCCGCCCGGTCACGCCGTCAAGCGCGGCGTCCGCCCTGCCGGCGAACAGCGCCTGCACGACGCGGAACGCATCGATGCCGAGCGCGTAGAAACGCTCGAGTTCGATGGCGTCGCGGTAATCCGGCCGGGGATAGGCCATGACCGCCGCATGATCGGGTTGAAGCAGCCACGGCATATCCAGGAAGCGCACCCCGGCGAGGTCGAAGCCGGCGAGCGGCCCGGCGTTGCCCGGATAGACCTGGGAGGTGGCGTAGAGCGCGAGGGCGCCAAGGTAGGCGCAGGCGAGCCGCGCGCGCGGGACGTCGAGCGCGAGGAATGCCATGTCCGGGGCGGTCGTGGTTGCCGCCTGCTTCATGCGGTTCAAGCTGGACTGACCCGTCGAGAATGCCTGTTCCGCCACATGAACGCCGCCCAGGCGCGTGAATTCCTCGACGAACGCCTGGTGGATGCGTATCAGGAGCGGAGTGTCGCCGTTGATGGTCAGCGCCCTTCGGTAGCCATCCTGGTAAGCCAGTTGGGCCACCTGGCGCGCTTCGGCCTCCGCCTGCAGGTTCAGCATGTACATCTCCGGCGCGGAGGCGCTGCGACCCTCCGGCACGTTGAGCGCGAGCGTGGGCACCAGGACCGTCGTGCTTTCCGCGACCGCGGTGACGCCGTCGCGGGTGAGCGGCCCCACGACGGCGCTCGCGCCGGCGCCGAGCGCCTTGATGTAGGCCTCCACAACCTGCTGCGGCTCATCGCCTGTGGCGTAGGTGCGCACGGGCAGCGTCCTGCTGCCGTCCACTTTGGCGGCGGCAAGGAAGCCGCTTCTCACCGCCTCGGCATGCTTGGCGAACGCCGGCGAGTCGAGCGGCAGCAGCAGCGCGATGTGCGCAGCCTCGCCCGCCTCAGCCGCTTGCGGCTTGCCGTCACGCGCGGTGGCTGCGGTCGCAGGCGGGTTGGGGGCGCTCGGCGTGGACGAGGGTGGTGCAGCGGGAGCAAGCGGAACCGGGGCCTGCAACGGAGGCGGCGGCGGGGCGGGCGAAGTTGTCGCCGATTCGCTGGCCAACGCGGGGGTGCCACCGTATAGTACGGCCGCAGCTAGCAGCCCGGCGAACTTGAGCATCGGACGGGCTGCTAGAAGTCGACAAACTCCTGGAGGCACGACGAGCCAGCGATGGAGCACGCCGCAGCGCATGAAGGAACCGGGGGAAGACAGGGAGCAACATTATATGTAGTGGCCACCCCCGTTGGGAACCTCGGGGACATCAGCCGGCGGGCGCTCGAGGTCCTGGGGGGCGTGGACGCGGTCGCGGCCGAGGACACGCGGGTGACCGGTCAGTTGCTGGCTCACTACGGCATCGCCAAGCGCCTGATCGCGGTCCACGGGCACAACGAGCGGCGCGTCGTGAACCAGGTGTTGGCGCTACTGGCCGCAGGGCGGTCGCTGGCGCTCACTTGCGACGCCGGCACGCCGGGGATCTCCGATCCGGGGGCGGTCGTGGTCGCGGCGGCCCGCGCGGCAGGCTACCCGGTGACGCCGGTGCCGGGCCCCAACGCCGCGGTCGCCGCGCTCTCCGTTTCAGGCATCACCGCTCCGCATTTCCTGTTCTACGGTTTTCTGCCCGCGAAGGCGGCGGCGCGCCGCCGCGCGCTGGCGCCACTCACCCGGCTGCCGTACGCCCTGGTGTTCCACGAGGCGCCGCACCGGGTGGAAGAGTGCATCGCCGACCTGTGCGCGGCGCTGGGCGGGGAGCGGCGCATCGTGCTCGCGCGCGAGCTCACCAAGCTCTTTGAATCTGTGCACTCGTGCACGCTGGCCGAGGCGCAGGCCTGGCTCGCTTCCGATCCGAAGCGGCGCAAGGGGGAGTTCGTCCTGATCGTCGAGGGAGCGGGCCCGGCAAAGGAGGGAAACGGCGGCCTTGCGCAGCGTGCGCTCGTGGTTCTGCTCGATGAGCTCCCGCTCAAGCAGGCAGTCAATCTGGCCGCGAAGATCACCCGGGGAAGGAAGAACGAAATCTACCGCATGGCGCTTGCCATGCAGAGGAAGGCGTGAATAGTGAATAGTGAATCGAGGAGTCCGGGAGGGGCTTTACGATTCACCATTCACCATTCACCATTCACGAAGTTATGAGACGAATCACGATCATCCGCCCCGACGACTGGCACCTGCACCTGCGCGACGGAGAGCATCTGCGCGCGGTGCTGCCCGATACGGCGCGGCGTTTCGCGCGGGCGATCGTCATGCCCAATCTCAAGCCGCCGGTCGCCACCACCCGGCTGGCGCTCGAGTACCGCGGCCGCATCATCAAAGCGCTGCCCGCCGGCGCGCGCTTCGAGCCGTTGATGACGCTGTACCTCACGGACAACACGCAACCCGGGGAGATCGCGGCGGCGCGCGCGAGCGGGAGGGTGCACGCCGTCAAGTACTACCCGGCGGGGGCCACCACCCACTCGGATGCGGGCGTGACCGACATCGCGAAGTGCCATCGTGCCCTGGAGGCCATGGAAAAGCAGGACCTGCCGCTGCTGGTGCACGGCGAGGTCGCCGATCCGGAAGTGGACATCTTCGACCGCGAGCGCGTGTTCATCGAGCGCGTGCTCGCGCCGCTCACGCGGCGTTTCGCGGGGCTCAAGGTGGTGATGGAGCACATCACCACGCGGGAGGCGGCCGAATTCGTGACGGCCGCGCCGGCGCGCGTGGCCGCCACCATCACCGCGCACCACCTCCTGCTCAACCGCAACGCGTTGTTCGCCGGCGGCATCCGGCCGCACCATTATTGCCTGCCGGTGGTGAAGCGCGAGGCGCACCGGCAGGCGCTGGTCAAGGCCGCCGTCAGCGGCAACTCCAAGTTCTTTCTCGGCACCGACAGCGCGCCGCACGCGCGCCATGCCAAGGAGGCGGATTGCGGCTGCGCCGGGATCTATACCGCGCACGCCGGCATCGAGCTCTATGCCGAGGCATTCGCCGGAGCCGGGGCGCTCGACCGGCTCGAAGGTTTCGCGAGCGTGCATGGAGCGAGGTTTTACGGGCTGCCGGTCAACGGCGATACGATCACCCTCGTGGACGAGCCTTCGCCCGTGACCGCGGACATCCCCTTCGGTCCCGACCGGCTGGTGCCGTTCCGGTCCGGCGAGCACGTGGGCTGGAGACTCGTGTAATCCGCTAGCAGCCTGTCGGACTGAGATGTCCGACAGGCTGCTAACGGCAAAACCGCCCGAGGATTTCTAATGAAACCCAGAATAACCACCCTATTGACCTGCGATGGGCGCGTGCGTTGGCTGGAAATGAGGTTTTCACCGCCTGTTACTTCCGTCTTCGTACGGGCGGTTTTGCATAAGGAGTTTGTCCGACCTAAGTCCGACAAACTCCTAGGGGGTTTGGAACGTTAAACCAGGCATGAACGCTGCGTCACCGGACTCGGTTCTTCCCTATCCCCGACCTTCCGAGCTGAATCTACCCAGGGGAGACCTGTGGATTTTCGGCTACGGGTCGCTCATGTGGGATCCCGGTTTCCCCCACGTGGATTGGGCGCCGGCGCTGGTCTACGGCTATCACCGGGAACTGTGCATCTATTCGAGCCGGTGGCGCGGGACGCCGGAGCAGCCCGGCCTGGTGCTGGGGCTTGATCGCGGCGGCGCCTGTCGTGGCATCGCCTTCCGGATCGCCGCACCCGATGTGCCCACTTCGCTCGATGCCTTGTGGGAGCGCGAAATGCGCCGAGGCGTCTATCATCCGCGCCTGCTGCGCGCCCGGCTGCCGGGCCGGACAGCGCGGGTTCTCGCCTTCGTCGCCAACCCCTTGCATCCCGGCTATGCAGGAACGCTGCCCACCGGGCGCACGGCCGAATTGATCGCCAACTGCTGCGGGAACCGGGGGCCGAATATCGACTATCTCGTGCGCACGCTCAGGCATCTCGCCGAGCTCGGCGTGCGCGACCACCATCTGCTGCGCGTGATGGCGGCAGTGCGGACACTTCAGGGAAAGTGATTCGTGGATCGTGGGTCGTGGATCGACCCACGTGAAAACCCCGATGATCACTGCGCTCGACCCACAATCCACAACCCACGCTTCTCCAACCCTCGGCGCTGCGCGCCGAGGGTGTAAAATACGCACGGGAAGTCGGCCAGACAGCCGCTGCGGGCGGAAGAAGCGAGCCTATTCGATGGTTCGTACCGCTCGGAGAGGAAAGTCCGGGCTCCATCGGGTAGGGTGGCGGCTAATCACCGCCCGCCGTGAGGCGAGCAACAGGGCCACAGAGACGAGTCTCGTCGAGGCCTGTGCTCCGAACTTTGCCGCCGCAAGGCGGCAAAGTCTCGTAGAAATGGGTAGGGGACGGAATGGTCTCCCGCGCAGAGCACAGGACGAAGACGAGGGTGAAACGAGGCAACCTGCACCCGGAGCAACACCAAATAGGCAAGCGCTGACGTGACCCACCGAGCTTGCGGGTAGGTGGCTTGAGCCCTGGAGCAATCCAGGGCCTAGAGGAATGGCTGTCGGGGCCGCAAGGTCCTTACAGAACCCGGCTTACCGGCCGGCTTCCCACTCTTCCTTCGATTGGCTCCAGCTAGCAGCCTGTCGAATGCCTAAGTCCGACAGGCTGCTAGGGTGTTGTCGACCCGCAACACCTTTCGATTCCTTCAATCAGGGGTACACCTCCCCGGCCAAACTTAAAGCTTTACTTTCGGTTCAGTTTTTATAGCCCTGTTTTTAAGGGTTAATTACCGGCTGAAGACAAGCTAAAATCCGCTTCAATTTCACCGCTTAAGTCATTGTCCTATAAAAAGAAAACGCCCAAGTAACCCTTGACCATTTCCCCGCCTTTCCCATATAGTGGGGATAAGTGGAGAAAAGTGGGATAAAGCGCTACCCGGGAACGTCCAGGGTCGTGTTTTCCCGCGCATCAAGGGGGACTCGTGTTTCGCGGCGTTGCGCAACTGAATCTCGACAGCAAGGGGAGGCTGGCGGTGCCTTCCAAGTTTCGCGACGCCCTCGCTGCGCGCTGCAGCGGGCATCTCGTCATCACCGCCGACTCCGACCGCTGCCTGCTGATCTATCCGCAACCCGACTGGGAGCCGATCGAGCAGAAGTTGATGGCGCTCTCGAGCTTCAACGCGCAGATCCGCGAGCTGCAACGACGGCTCGTCGGCTACGCCGAGGACGTGGTGATGGACGCGACGGGACGCATCCTGGTGCCGCCGGCGCTGCGCCGTTTCGCGCAGCTCGAAAAGGCCGTGATGCTGGTCGGACAGGGGAACAAGTTCGAACTCTGGAACAAGGACAACTGGGACGGGCGGATGGACCAGGGAGGCGGCTTCGGCCAGGGCGGGCTGCCGCCTGAGCTGGAGGGCTTCTCCTTGTGAGCGGGGGCTCACATACCGCGGTCCTGTCGGAGCAAGCAGTAGACGGTTTGAATGTGCGCGGCGACGGCTGCTACGTCGATTGCACGTTCGGTCGGGGCGGGCACAGCCGCCTGATCCTGGCGCGGCTGGGAAAAACGGGGCGGCTCCTGGCGCTCGACCGTGACCCGCAGGCGGTGGCCGTGGGAGGAGAGATCGATGACGGGCGTTTTCGCATTCTGCACGGCCGGTTCGGCCGGCTCGCCGAGCTGGCGGCGCAAGCCGGCATCACCCGGGCGGACGGCATCCTGCTCGACCTGGGTGTCTCCTCGCCTCAGCTCGACGATCCGGCCCGCGGTTTCAGTTTCCGTCACGACGCGCCCCTCGACATGCGAATGGACCCGGGCGCTGGCGTCACCGCCGCGGAATGGCTGGCGCAGGCGCCCGAGCAGGAAATCCGGGAGGTCATAAGAAACCATGGCGAAGAACGGTTTGCTAAACAGATTGCAGCAGCGATTGTTGCGGCTCGAGCGCGGGGGCCTGTTGCCACCACACGACAACTTGCCGCGATCGTGGCAGCGGCCGTTCTCACGCGCGAGCCACAACAGGATCCGGCGACGCGCACGTTTCAGGCTTTACGGATTCACGTTAATCAGGAGCTTGAGGAATTGTCGCTAGTCCTGCCCCAATGCGTGGAACTCCTCGGGCCAGCGGGACGTCTGGTGGTGATCAGCTTCCATTCGCTGGAGGACCGCATCGTCAAGCGCTTTCTGCGCGATAACGCCCGCGCCGACCGCCTGCCGCGACGCCTGCCGGTGCGCGCGCGCGACCTGCCGCAGCCCGGGCTGCGCTTGATCGGCCGCGCCGCCAGGCCATCCGCCGTCGAGGTCGCGGCCAACCCGCGCGCGCGCAGCGCCGTGATGCGCGTCGCAGAGCGGACCGGCGGGCGGGCCTGATGATCACCCGGCTCAACTTCCTGCTGCTCGCCGCCCTGATCGCCTGCGCGCTCGGCCTCGTCACGTCCCAGCACCAGTCGCGCAAGCTCTACGTGGAGCTGCAGAAGGAGCAGGAGCTGGCGCAGCAGTTCGAGGTCGAGTGGGGCCAGCTGCAGCTCGAGGCGAGCACCTGGGCGACCCACGCGCGCGTGGAGAAAATCGCCGGACAGGTCCTCGGCATGAGGGTGCCGCCGGCTTCCCGTATCCAGGTTGTGCCTCCCGACGGCGCAAAGGGCAAACCGTGAGCCCGGCCGCGCTTCCCCAGCTCGCCCTGAAGCTCCCGGCGTGGCGCTCGCGGCTGCTGCTGGTCCTGCTGCTCGCCTGGTTTGCGGCGCTCGCTGGACGCGCGCTGTTCCTGCAGGGGCTGCACAACGATTTCCTGCAGCAAAAAGGCGAGTCGCGCTACTCGCGCGTGATCGAGCTGTCCGCCACGCGCGGGCGGATCGTGGACCGTAACAACGAGCCGCTCGCGATCTCCACGCCCGTGGAGTCGGTGGCGGCGAGTCCGGCGGACGTCGAGATGACCCCGGAGCAATTGCAGCGCCTCGCGCGACTGCTCGAGTCCGACGTCGCGGAATTGAGCCGCAAGCTCGCCGATACCCGCCGCGAATTCGTGTATCTCAAGCGCCAGCTCCCGCCGGACGAGGCGGCAAAGGCGGTGGCGCTCGGCCTGCCGGGGGTTTTCCTGCAGCGCGAGTACCGCCGCTATTACCCGGCGGGCGAGGTTACGGCACACCTCATTGGCTTTACCGACGTGGACGGGAAGGGCCAGGAGGCGCTCGAGCTCGCGTTCGAGCAGCAGCTCGCCGGCCAGCCGGGCAACAGGCGCGTGATCAAGGACCGGCTCGGACAGATCGTGGAGGACATCGAGAGCATCCGCGCGCCGCAGGACGGGCAGACGCTGCGGCTCTCGATCGACGCCAGGATCCAGTACCTCGCGTATCGCGAGCTGAAGAGCGCCGTGACGGCGCACCGCGCGCGCGCCGGCGGTATCGTCGTGCTCGACGCGGCCACCGGCGAAGTGCTGGCAATGGCCAACGTGCCCTCGTTCAACCCGAACAACCGCGACAAGTTCGATCCGCGCCGCACGCGCAACCGCGCGGTGATCGACCTCTTCGAGCCGGGCTCGACGCTGAAACCCTTCACGGCGGCCGCGGCGCTGGAGGCCGGCGTGATCCGGCCGGAGAGCGTGATCCAGACCGCCCCCGGCGAGCTCACCATCGGCAACCGCACCATACACGACGCGCACCCTCAAGGCGCGATCACCGTGTCCCAGGTGATCCAGAAATCCTCCAATATCGGCGCCGCCAAGATCGCGCTCGCGCTGAAGCCCGAGACGCTGTGGAGCCTGTTCAACCAGGTCGGGTTTGGCGTGCCGCCGCGCTCGGGTTTCCCGGGAGAGGTGTCGGGAAAACTGCGCGCCGCGGCGAGCTGGCGCCCGATCGAGCAGGCCACGATGTCCTACGGCCACGGCATCTCGGTGTCGCTGCTGCAGCTCGCGCGCGCCTATCTGATCTTCGCCACCGACGGCGAGTTGAAGCCCGCGACGCTGGTGCGGCGCGAGGCCCCGGCCGAATCGGTCCAGGTGATCTCTCCGGCCACCGCCCGGGCGGTGCGCCGCATGCTGGAGATGGCGGTGCAGCCGGGCGGCACCGCCCCGCGCGCGCAGCTGACCGGCTTTCGCGTCGCCGGCAAAACCGGGACCGTGCACAAGCTCGAAGGCAGGAGTTACGCAGCCGACAAGTACGTGTCCTCCTTCGTCGGTTTTGCGCCCGCCTCGCGCCCGCGGCTGATCGTGGCGGTGATGATCGATGAGCCCACGGCTGGCCAGTATTACGGCGGGGTGGTTGCCGCGCCGGTGTTCGGCCAGGTGATGGCAGGCGCGCTGCGGCTGCTCGCGGTGGCGCCGGACGCGCCGGTGGATAACGTGGTGCTGCCGTCGCCGGATGCCCAGGAGATCAAGGAAGAAGTGTGAAGCAAGGCACAAGGCACAAGGCACAAGGCACAAGTGCGCTGACACCGTCAGACTGGAAAGCGATCCAAGCGCTCGGGATCAGGCAGCTCACGAACGACAGCCGCGCAGTGCGGCCCGGGGACACTTTCGTCGCTTACCCGGGCGTCTCGCGCGACGGCCGCGACTACGTCGGCCAGGCGATCGCGAACGGCGCGGCGAGCGTGCTGTGGGAGCGCGCCGGGTTCGAATGGCAGCCGCAATGGCGGCTGCCCAATGCCGGCCTGTGCAACTTGCGCCGCCATGCCGGCGAGATCGCGAGCCGCGTCCATGGGCGTCCCAGCGCCCGGCTGCGGGTGATCGGGGTGACCGGCACCAACGGCAAGACCACGTGCAGCCAGTGGATCGCGCAGGCGTTGACGCGCGCCGGCCGCGGTTGCGCGGTCATCGGCACGCTCGGATACGGGATGCGCGCGCCGTATCAGCCCGTTGCCAACACCACGCCCGATGCCCTGTGGCTGCACGCGCAGCTCGCCGAGTTCGCGCGCCGCGGCGCGCAGGCGGTGGCGATGGAAGTGTCCTCGATCGGGCTCGACCAGGACCGGGTGGCCGGCGTCGAGTTCGACGTCGCGCTTTTCACCAACCTGACGCGCGACCACCTCGAATACCATCGCACGCCGCAGCGTTACAAGGAAGCGAAGGCGCGGTTGTTCGCCTGGGAGACGTTGAAGCACGCGGTGGTGAATCTCGACGACGGATTCGGCGTGGAACTCGCCCGCCGCATCCGCCGGCCGGGTTTGAGCGTCGTCGGTTACGGCTTCGGCGCGGCGCGCGGCGTGCGGGCCGCCCGTGTCGCGGGCGCCCATCTCGTCACCGGCGCGCACGGCGTTGCGTTCGACGTGACGACCCCCTGGGGCGGCGCGCACGTGGCGAGCCCGGTGCTGGGACGGCACAACGCCTACAACCTGCTCGGCACGCTGGCGGTGCTGCTCGTGAGCGGCGTGCCGCTGCGGAAAGCGGTCACGGCGCTGGCTGCGGTGAAGCCCGTGCGCGGCCGGCTGCAGCGGCTCGGTGGCGGAGCGAGACCCCTGGTGGTCGTGGACTATGCCCATTCGCCCGACGCGCTGAAACACGCGCTCACGACCCTGCGCGAACTGCTCGGCAAGCGCGACTCACGACTCACGACTCACGATTCACGCCTTATCTGCGTATTTGGATGCGGCGGCGACCGCGACCGCGGCAAGCGCCCGCAGATGGGGCGCGTGGCGGCAAGGCTTGCCGATCGCGTGGTCGTCACCTCGGACAATCCGCGCGGCGAGGACCCGCGGGACATCATCGAGGATATCGTCGCGGGCGCGCGCGGCGCCGCGGAGGAAATCATGATCGAAGCCGACCGGCGCAAGGCGATCCTGCGCGCGCTGGCGGACGCGCGCCGCGGCGACATCGTGCTGCTTGCGGGCAAGGGACACGAGGATTACCAGGAGATACGTGGGGCCCGGCGGCCGTTTTCGGACGTCGCGGTGGCGCGGGAGGCGCTGGCAGCCTGTCGGACATGGAGCCGCGACAGGCTGCTGATGGCAAAACCGCGCGAGGGGCGGGAATGATGCGCCTGTCGGAAGCCGCGCGCGCGATCCCGGCCGAGTTGCGGGGAGAGGACCGCGCCTTCGAGGCCGTCAGCACCGACACGCGTGTGCTCGGCCCGCAAGCCCTGTTCGTGGCGCTCAAGGGCGAGCGACACGACGGACATGACTTCCTCGCGCAGGCCGCCGAAAAACGGGCGGCTGGAGCGCTCGTTCAGGAATCGGAGCTCGGGGCTCGGGGCTCGGGGCTCGATCTTCCTCTGCTCGTCGTTGACAACACCCGCCTTGCCCTTGGCGCACTGGCCGCCTATTGGAGGGCCAAATTCAGCATGCCGTTGGTGGCTTTGACCGGCAGCAATGGCAAGACAACGGTCAAGGAAATGCTCGCGTCCATTCTGCGCGAAGCTGTTTTGGACGAGTCCCCAGCCCCCAGTCCCGAGTCCCGGGTTCTTGCCACGCGCGGCAACCTCAACAACGACATCGGCGTCCCGGTGACGCTGCTCGAGCTGGGGCCCGGCCACCGTTATGCCGTGGTCGAAATGGGCATGAACCATGCCGGAGAAATCCGCTACCTCGCGCGGCTCGCGGCGCCGGACGTGGCGCTCATCAACAACGCTGGGCCGGCGCACATCGAGTTCTTCGGCTCGGTCGAGGCGATCGCGCGCGCCAAGGGCGAGATCTTCGAGGGACTGAAGCCCGGCGGCACGGCGGTGATCAACGCGGACGACCGCCATGCCGGGGTATGGCGCGAACTGGCGGGTGGCCGGCGCATCGTGGATTTCGGCATCGAGCACCGGGCCGCAGTGTCGGCGACCTACCGGTTGTGCTGGCTCGAAAGCGAGATCGTGGTGAAGACGCCGCAAGGCGAAGTCCGGGCCGTGCTGAAGGCGCCGGGGCTGCACAACGTGAGAAACGCGCTCGCCGCAAGCGCCGCGGCGGTGGCGCTGCAGGTTCCGGCGCCGGCCATCGCGCGCGGTCTTGCGCGCTATGCGGGGATCAAGGGCCGGCTGCAGAAAAAGGCCGGCCTGAACGGCGCCACGCTGATCGACGACACCTACAACGCCAACCCCGATTCGGCGCGCGCGGCAATCGCCGTGCTGGCCCAGGCGCCGGGCGACAAGCTGCTGGTGCTGGGGGACATGGGCGAACTGGGCGCCGATGCTGCGGAACTGCATGCAGAAGTCGGGCGGTACGCGCGGCAGCAGGGCGTCACCAGGTTGCTCGCGCTGGGCGAGCATGCGGTCCACACCGCACGCGCATTCGGCGCCGGCGCGCGGCACTTCACCCGCATCGAGGACTTGCTGGCCGAGGCCGGGAACGCGCTTGCGCCCGGCGTCACGGCGCTCGTCAAGGGCTCGCGCTTCATGCAGATGGAGCGCGTCGTCAAGGCATTCGCCGTTGACGGAGAGGAGAGAGGCGAGAGGAGAGAGGAGGCAAGGCCATGACGAAGCTTTGCTTTGCCGCCTCCCGCCTCCCGCCTCCCGCCTCCCGGGCAACCGGAGGTCGCGCATGCTGCTAGAGCTCGCACAATGGCTCGCGAAAGACATCCGCGCGTTCAACGTCTTCAACTACATCACGCTGCGCGCGGTACTGGCGTGCCTCACCGCGCTCGTCATCACGTTCATGATCGGGCCGGTGTTGATCCGCAAGTTGACGGCGTACAAGGTCGGCCAGGCGGTGCGCGACGACGGCCCCCAGACCCACCTCACCAAGGCCGGCACGCCGACCATGGGCGGCGCGCTGATTCTCGCGGCGATCACCATCACCGTGGTGCTGTGGGGCGACCTGCAGAACCGGCTGGTCTGGGTCGTGCTATGGGTGATGCTCGGGTTCGGCGCGATCGGCTGGGTGGACGACTACCGCAAGGTCGTGGCGCGCAATCCGAAGGGGCTGCCGGCGCGGGCCAAGTTCTTCTGGCAATCGGTGTTCGGCGTCGCCGCGGCGTGCTACCTCGCCTTCTACACCAGCTTGCCGGCGCAGACCCAGTTCATCGTGCCGTTCTTCAAGGAAGTGGCGTACCCGCTCGGCGCCATCGGCTTCATCGTGATGACCTATTTCGTGATCGTCGGCACCAGCAACGCGGTCAACCTCACCGACGGTCTCGACGGGCTCGCCATCCTGCCGACGGTCATGATCGGCGGCGCGCTGGGCGTCTTCGCCTACGTCGCCGGGCACGCCGTGTTCGCCAAGTACCTCGGGTTTCCCTACATCCCCGGCGCGGGCGAGCTCGCGGTGGTCTGCGGCGCGATCGCGGGCGCGGGCCTCGCGTTCCTGTGGTTCAACGCCTACCCGGCGGAGGTGTTCATGGGCGACGTCGGCGCGCTCGCGCTGGGCGCCGCGCTCGGCACCATCGCCGTGATCGCGCGCCAGGAAATCGTGCTCTTCATCATGGGCGGGGTATTCGTGGTGGAGACGCTGTCGGTGATGCTGCAGGTCGCCTCGTTCAAGCTGACGGGAAAACGCATCTTCCGCATGGCGCCGCTGCATCACCACTATGAATTGAAAGGCTGGAAGGAGAACCAGGTCGTGGTTCGTTTCTGGATCATCACGATGATGTTGTGCCTGGTGGGGCTGTCGACCTTGAAATTGCGCTGAAGATGAGGATTGAGCTATCAGGATTGAGGATTGAGTTTGAAGCGGGAGTCGAGGCGCTCATTCCCCGGTCCTCAATCCTCGATCCCCGGCTGAAGTCATGGAGTCGCTGAAAGGCAGAAAGGTCGTGGTGCTGGGATTGGGTGACACGGGGCTGTCGCTGGCGCGCTGGCTCTCCCGCCGCAAGGCGCAGGTGCGGGTGGCCGACAGCCGCGCCGCGCCGCCGCACGCGCAGACGCTTGCGCGCGAGCTGCCGCAGGTGAAGCTCGCCAGCGGCGCATTCTCCGAGAAAACGTTCTCCGGCGCGGACCTGATCGCGATCAGCCCCGGCATCGACCGGCGGGAATCCGTGATCGCCGGCGCGGTGAAGCGCGGCGTTCCGGCCGTGGGAGACGTGGAATTGTTCGCGCAGGCGCTGCCGGAAAGCCGGGCGCACGGCGCCCGCGTGCTCGCGGTGACCGGTTCGAACGGCAAGAGCACCGTGACGGCCATGGCCGGCGCGATGTGCCGCGCGGCGGGCCGCAAGACGGCGGTGGCCGGCAACATCGGCGTCCCGGTGCTCGATGCGCTGACCGCAATCGAGGAGGGCGCAGCCGCGCCGGAGGTGTTCGTGCTCGAGCTCTCCAGCTTCCAGCTCGAGAGCACGGCGAGCCTCGCGCCCGACGCGGCGACCGTGTTGAACGTCAGCGAAGACCATCTCGACCGTTACGACGGGATGAGCGAATACGCGGCCGCGAAGGCCCGCATATTTTCGGGTGGTGGCGTGCAAATACTCAATCGCGACGACCGCCTGACCCTGGACATGGCGCGCGCCGGCCGCACCCTATGCACCTTCGGGCTCGCCGCGCCCCGCGGCGAATCGGAGTGGGGCATCGCGTCCGATGGCGCCCGCGCGCTGGCGCACGGCGCGCACCAGTTGATGGCGGTGGACGAGCTGCCGCTCGCCGGCCTTCACAACGCCGCCAACGCGCTCGCCGCCCACGCGCTCGCGCACGCGATCGGGCTGCCTGACGAGCCGCTCGTCGGCGCCCTGCGGGATTTTCGCGGGCTGCCTCACCGCATGCAGAAAGTGGCGGAGATCGCGGGAGTCGCCTTCTACGACGATTCCAAGGGCACCAACGTCGGCGCCACCGTGGCGGCGCTCTCCGGCATGAACCGTACCGTGGTGCTGATTGCGGGCGGCGACGGCAAGGGCCAGGACTTCGCGCCACTCGCGCCTGCGGTCAGGGAACGTGCCCGCGCGGTGGTGCTGATCGGACGCGACGCCGTGCTGATCGAGAAAGCCCTGGCCGGCAGCGGGGTGGCGCCCATCCACGCCGGCGACATGGACGATGCGGTGGCCGCAGCCTTTGACGCGACCAGGCCGGGAGACGCCGTGCTGCTGTCTCCGGCCTGCGCGAGCTACGACATGTTCCGCGACTATGTGCAGCGCGCCGGGGCTTTTGTCGCCGCGGTGCGCAATCTCGAAAAACGGCGGAGCTGAAGCATGTTCTACACCGACGTCAAGCCGCGCGTCCCGCTCGCCGAGTACGACCAGAACCTGGTATGGGCCACGGCGCTGCTGCTCGGACTGGGCCTGGTGATGGTGTATTCGGCCTCGATCGCGATCTCGGAAGGCAGCCGCGTCACCGGCCACCAGGCGACCTACTTCCTGCTGCGGCACGCGCTGTTCGTGGTGGCGGGCGTCGCGGTGGCGCTGGTGGCGTTCCAGATTCCGCTGCGGCTGTGGCAGCAGGCGGCGCCGTACCTGTTCCTGCTCGGCGCGGGGCTGCTGATCCTGGTGCTGGTCCCCGGCGTGGGGCGCGAGGTGAATGGCAGCCAGCGCTGGATCTCGCTTTATTTCGTGACGCTGCAGCCCTCCGAGCTGATGAAGCTCTTCGCCGTGCTCTACGCCGCCGACTACACGGTCAGGAAAGCCGCCCACAAGGACAGCTTTCGCAAGGGTTTCCTGCCGCTGTTCATGGTGATGCTGATCGTCGGCGGGCTGCTGCTGCGCGAGCCGGACTTCGGGGCGTTCGTCGTGATCACCGTGATCGCCATGGGGATCCTGTTCCTCGGCGGCATGAACTGGAAGCTGTTCGCGGGCCTGTTCGGGCTGCTGCTGGTCGGTTTCGTGGCGCTGATACTGACGTCTCCTTACCGCCTGCAGCGTGTGATCGGGTTCATGGACCCGTGGGCCGACCCGTACGGCAAGGGCTACCAGCTCTCGCACGCGCTGATCGCGTTCGGCCGGGGCGAGTGGCTGGGCGTGGGCCTCGGCGCGAGCGTGGAGAAGCTGTTCTACCTGCCCGAGGCGCACACCGATTTCGTGCTCGCCGTGATCGCCGAGGAACTCGGCTTCGTCGGCGTCGCGGCCATCATTGCCGCATTTGCCTGGATCGTGGCGCGGGCGTTCGCCATCGGGCGGCGCGCCATGTCGCTCGAGCGCTACTTCTCCGCGCTGGTGGCGCAGGGCATCGGATTGTGGCTCGGCGTGCAGGCGATCATCAACATCGGCGTCAACACCGGCATGCTGCCCACGAAGGGCCTGACGCTGCCGCTGGTTTCGTTCGGCGGCAGCGCGCTGGCGGCGGCCTGCTGCGCGCTCGCGGTGCTGCTCAGGATCGACTGGGAGAACCGGCAACTGATGCGGGGCTTCACCGTATGACCGACGCCTCACCCCTCACCCCTCACGCCTCACGAACAATAATGATCATGGCCGGTGGCACCGGAGGCCACATTTTCCCGGCGCTGGCGGTTGCCGAGCACCTGCGCGCGCAGGGCTGGCGCGTGGTCTGGCTCGGCGTGCGCGGCGGCATGGAAGAGAGGCTGATCCCGCCGCGCGGCTACACCCTGTCGTGGGTGCGCTTCTCGGGGGTGCGCGGCCGCGGGCTCATCGCGGCGGCGCTGCTGCCGCTCAACCTGCTCATCGCCTTCTGGCAGGGCGCGCGGGCGATCTTCGCGCACCGGCCGGACATCGTGCTCGGCATGGGCGGCTACGTGTCGTTTCCCGGCGCCATGATGGCGTCCTTTTTCAACCGTCCGCTCGCAATCCACGAGCAGAACTCGGTGGCGGGGCTGGCGAACCGCGTGCTGGCGAAGCTCGCCGACCGCGTGATGACCACCTTCCCCGGCGCCTTCGGCGAGGCGACGGCGGTGATCTGGACCGGCAACCCGGTGCGCGAGGAGATCGTCGCCATGGCGCCGCCGGAGAACCGCTATGCGGCCCGCGCCGGACAACTCAGGGTGCTCGTCATGGGCGGCAGCCAGGGCGCGCAGGTACTCAATACGGTCGTGCCCGAGGCGCTCGCCCTGATCGCCGCAGAGTCGCGCCCGCGCGTCCTGCACCAGGCCGGCTCGAGGCACCAGGACACGGTGCTTGCCCGCTACCGTGAGCGCGGCGTTGCGGCCGAGGTGGTCCCTTTCGTCGACGATATTGCAGCCCGTTACGCGGAATCGGACCTGATCGTGTGCCGCGCCGGCGCCACCACGATCGCCGAGATCGCCGCGGCAGGCATCGCCTCGGTGCTGGTGCCGTACCCGCACGCGGTGGACGACCACCAGACGATCAACGCCCGCTTTCTCGCCGACCGCGGCGCGGCACTGCTCATGCCGCAACACGAACTGACGGCGCATCGGCTTGCCGGGGCGCTCTCGGGACTGACGCGCGAGCGGCTGCTCGTCATGGCGCAGGCGGCGCGCGCCGCGGGCAAGCCCGAGGCAACGCGCGCGGTGGCGCAAGTGTGCATGGAACTGGCGGGAGCGACATGAATACAAACACGAGAGGCGAGAGGCGAGAGGCGAGAGGCGTCAATCAGCGCATAACGTTATTGCTCCTCTCTCCTTTCTCCTCTCTCCTCACGGAGGTCGTCCGTGCGGCATAAGGTCAAGCACGTTCACTTTGTTGGCATAGGCGGCGCCGGGATGAGCGGCATCGCGGAAGTGCTGCTCACGCTGCGCTACAAGGTGAGCGGCTCCGATCTCGCCGAGACCACCGCGACCCGGCGGCTGCGGCAGCTCGGCGCCAAGATCCACATCGGCCATGACGGGGAGCACATCGCCGGCGCCGATGCCGTGGTGATTTCGAGCGCGGTGAAGGACGACAACCCCGAGGTCGTCGCGGCGCGCGGGAAGAAAGTGCCCGTGGTGCCGCGGGCGTTGATGCTCGCCGAGCTGATGCGGCTGCGGCAGGGCATCGCGGTCGCCGGCACGCACGGCAAGACGACCACCACCAGTCTCGTCGCCAGCGTGCTCGCGGAAGGCGGGCTCGACCCGACCTTCGTGATCGGCGGGCGCCTCGAAGCGGCCGGCTCCAGCGCGCGCCTCGGCGCGGGTGAATTCATCGTGGTGGAGGCGGACGAGTCCGACGCCTCCTTCCTCTACCTGCAGCCGGTGGTGGCGGTGGTCACCAACATCGACGCCGATCACATGGAGACCTACGCGCATTCGATGGACAGGCTGCGCCAGGCGTTCGTGGATTTTCTGCAGCGCTTGCCGTTCTACGGCGTGGCGGTGCTGTGCGCCGATGACCCCAACGTGCGCACCGTGATGCCGCAGTTGACCAAGCCGATCACGACCTACGGGCTTGCCCCGGACGCCCACGTGCGCGCGCTCGACGTCACCGCGAGCGGCGGGCAGATGCGCTTCCGCGCGGCGCACGCCGGCGACAGTCGCGCCGCCGCGTCGGAGTTCGCGGTCACGCTGAACCTCCCGGGCGCGCACAACGTGCGCAACGCGCTCGCCGCGATCGCGGTCGGCATCGAGCTCGGCGTGCCGGAGGCGGCCATCGCGAAGGCGCTCGCGGAGTTCAAGGGCGTCGGCCGGCGCTTCCAGAACCACGGCAAGGTGCGGCTGGCGGGTGGCGGCAGCTTCACGCTGGTGGACGACTACGGCCACCACCCCGCCGAGATGGCGGCGACGCTCGCCGCCGCGCGCGGAGCCTTCCCCAAACGCAGGATCCTGCTCGCGTTCCAGCCGCACCGCTACACGCGCACCCGCGACTGCTTCGAGGATTTCGTGCAGGTGCTCTCGACCGCCGACGCGCTGGTGTTGACCGAGGTCTATCCGGCCGGCGAGGCGCCGATCGTGGCGGCCGACGGCAAGGCGCTGGCGCGCGCGATCCGCGTGCAGGGCAGGGTCGAGCCGGTATTCGTGGAAAAAGTCGCCGACCTGCCGGCCGCGATACTCGCCGCCGCGCGCGACGGCGACGTGGTGCTGATGATGGGCGCGGGCTCGATCGGCAACGTCGCGGGGCAGCTCGCAAGCCGCGTCAGAAGCGTGAACGGCGCAGCATGAACATGGCGGAAACGGACAACCTGGTGGCGGCCGGCTTGCGCGGGGAGTTGAGGGAGCGCGAGCCGATGGCGCGCCACGTGAGCTGGCGCGCGGGCGGCGCGGCCGAGCGCGCCTACCTGCCGGCCGATCTCGATGATCTCGCGGCGTTCCTGCGCACGCTGCCGGCCACGGAGCCGGTCTGTTTCGTGGGCCTGGGCAGCAACCTGCTGGTGCGTGACGGCGGCTTGCGCGGCACGGTGATTCTCACGCACCGGGCGCTGCGCGCGATCCGCATCGAGGGCGCAGCCGGGGAAGGAACAGCGCTCTACGCGGAAGCGGGCGTCGCCAGCCCCAAAGTCGCGCGCTATGCGGCGACGCACGATCTTGCCGGCGCGGAATTCCTCGCCGGCATCCCGGG
>Ga0326597_10003239_pt1 | contig 23668 bp, 19 predicted proteins | sample RVTome_12_FD_203789 | JGI IMG/M metagenome (GOLD analysis project Ga0326597, IMG submission 203789) | Soil microbial communities from uranium-contaminated site in the Upper Colorado River Basin, Wyoming, United States - RVT100D185 | ecosystem: Environmental > Terrestrial > Soil > Contaminated >... | reverse complement strand
ACTTTGGCCTCGCTGTCGAGGAAATCTGCCGGTTCATGCCGGCGCTTCGGGATCGGATGCCTCTCACTTCCCGAGAAACGCCGCATCCGGTAGCATGTCAGCCAACTTCATGAATTATCCGGGCTAGACGTCGCTCGTCATGATGAAGACCGGCTGCCGCGAGAAGGTGGTGTACTTCGGCCGCATTCTCTCCACGTTGTAGTACTTCGCCACGTCGACGACCTTCTTCCGGCCCACCACCACATCCACCGGGACACTGTCGTAGCAGCCATTCCTCACGCACACGAGGCGCCCCGAGGTATTGGACAGGATGAGATCCAGAGCCAGGTTTCCGAAGGCCATGGGCACGATGGAATCGATGGCGTCGGGATCCCCGCAGCGCACGAGGTAGCCGAGCCTCTGGTTCACCACGTTGATGCGGCGACCGCCATTGTACTTCGGCGACAGCTCCTTGATCCTCGCCGACACGAGGTCGCCGATCCCACCCAGCTTCCGGTGGCCGTACTGGTCCACCTCGGTTCCTTCGAAGGACATCTCGTCCTTGGAGCTCATCCTGGCGCCCTCGGAGACGAGCGCCACCGAGTAGCGGCTGGGGTGGCGATTCCGATCGTAGACCATGAGCTCGGCGAACTTCTCCATGTCGAAGGGCTCCTCGGGAATGAGGCACCGATCGGCCGCCCCGGCCATGGTGGGAAGAAGGGCGGTGTAGCCTGCGTAGCGGCCGAAGACCTCGATGATGAGGAATCTCTCGTGGGATCCGGCCGAGGTCCGGAGCTTGTGGGTGAGCTCGATGGTCCGGGTCACGCAGGTGCTGAAGCCGATGCAGTAGTCGGTTCCGGGAACGTCGTTGTCCATGGTCTTGGGCATGCAGACGACCCGGATCCCCTCCTTGTGGAGACGATGGCCGTAGCTCAGGGTGTCGTCTCCTCCGATGGGGATCATGAAGTCCACCCCGAGGAACTGCAGGTTCGCGAGAACGCTGGGAGTGACGTCGTTGATCGGTTCCGTGTACTTCTCCTTGAGGTGCGGCGGCACGTTGGCGAGGGGAAGATGGCTCGGACGGGTCCTCGACGAGTGGAGAAAGGTCCCGCCGGTGCGTCCGGCCCGATTGACCACGTTCTCGGTGAGAACCTGGAAGTTGTCGGCGTTGTTGGCGTCCTTGTCCGGAACCATGTCCACGAGACCCGCCCAGCCCCGGCGGAGGCCGATGACCTTGTAGCCTTCTCGAAGGGCCCGCACCGTGATGGCCCGGATGGCGGGGTTGAGGCCGGGGACATCGCCACCCCCTGTGAGGATGCCGATGGTGCCCTTGTCAGTCGTCACGCGCGAGATCTCCTCTGCTCTTTGGGTGATGGCCCGTCCCACACGGGCCGGCGACAAGTCTAGCACCGGACCCGGACCCTCGGGACGCCTCGGCACCGGCGGTGGAGATCGCCACGCGGCAAGCCTCGACCTCCGCGCCACGGGGCCCCGGATCGTTCGCCGGTTACCCCCCGGTAACCGCAAGAGCCGATCCGGACCCTCGAGACGGGGGCCCTCCCCCCGTTTCCTCACCGATCGCGGCCGGAACATTTTCTTGGCGCGCGAGTTGTTTACCTTCACTCCCGGACGCATCCCCCCGGAAAGGACAACGCATGAACGGACTGACCGATCGCATCTCCCGCAGGCGCCTTCTTGTCGCCATGGCGCCCCTTTTCGTGGTCCTTCCGGTCCGAGCCAACGACCTGAAGCGAACCCTGTTCGAGGCCCAAACGCTGGTCATCGGTGGCTCGATCCAGGAGATCGCCACCTCCGACCTCGACGGGGACGGACGGCTCGACCTGGCCTTCTCCGATCCCGGGAACAACGTCGTCCGCTTCGCTCTCGGCGGACCGAACGGGATCTTCGTCGCCACCGCGACGACTCTACCCACACCCCGACCTCCCTACGGGATCCTTGCGGCCGACTTCAACGGGGACGGCCTCGCCGACCTGGCCACCACCACCGGAGACGAGATCACGGTCTGGCTCGGAGACGGTGCCCTGGGGTTCAGCCCGGGCTTCACGACCGGAGGGCTTGAAGACTTCCGCCTCACCAGCGCCGATCTCGACGGCGACGGCAGCCCCGACCTCGCTGCCCTCGGTCCCGACCGGAATTCGGTCACCGTGCTCCTCAACAACGGCGCGGGAGGATTCCAGCCCATGATCCTGGCCGTCTCCATCCGGGGCATCCGGGTGGCCGCGGGAGACGTGACCGGAGACGGGATCCCGGATCTCTCCGTGGCCGAGGGCCAGGGGGTGGAGATCTTCGAGGGGGACGGTGCCGGAGCTTTCCGGGCGCCCCGATTCTACGCGCCGCCTTTGCCCGGCGTGGAGGAGGTCGTCCCCGGCGGGGATCACCTGCTCACCAGCGGACGATCCGTGAAGAGCCTGGTGGCCCATATCCTCCAGGGGGACGGATTCCGCGACACGACGGTTCCCGACCAGAGGGTTCTCGCCAGCGCCGACCTCGACGGCGACGGGATCCGCGACGGCATCCTGGGGGGAGGAATGCCGTTTCTCTCCATCTCCCTCCTCGGGCCCGGCAACGACTCCCTCGAGTTCGCGAGCACCGAGTCCCTCGCCCCGGCCCGCGGGAGCAGCGCGATCACCGGGGACTTCGACGGCGACGGTCTCGTCGACGTGGTCTCGGCCTATCTCAACACCCTCCACGTCTCCCTCAACCGCAGCCGGAGACACGTGCCTCCGCGGGCCGGCAACGTCAACGCCCGTGCGGGACAGGTGGCCAACGTCCTCTTCGTCAACGGCTCCCCGGGAATGGGAAGCGAGCGACGCCTCACCGTGAGGACGGGCGAGGAGCTCGTCTTCAAGATGTGCCGGCCGCCCTCGGCTCGGCTTCTCGAGCGGGTCCCGTACGTGGCCTACGCCTGGGACTGCGCGCCAGGACCACGATCTGTCCGCGATCTTCCGTTCCGCATCGGGACCATCCCCTTGCCCATCCCCCTCACGGGAGGATCGCCCCAGCCCCGCGAGATCTGGAACAATGCCCGCCGGGAGTCGCTGCTCGGCACGCCCACACGGCCGTCCTCGGGAGCCGAAGAGACATTCTTCCGGCGCATGTCCGGCGTGCCGACCGAGCAGACGTTTTATCTGCAGGGACTCATCTACGATCCCGCCGCTCCTGGCGACGTCCCCGCCGCGGTGACCAACGGCATCCTCGTCGAGGTGCGCACAGACTAGGCAGTATGGTGTCGCAGGTCGCCTGGCGCAGGAGCGTCGAGGCGAGCGAGCTGGCCGATCATGAGCTCTTCAGTGCCTCTTTCAATCCCTCGAGGAGCTTGTCCACGCTGCGTGGCCTCGCTCCCTCGGCCATGAGGCCCATCCGCCAGATCTTGCCCTTGAGCTGCCCCAACCCCCCGCCGATCTCGATCGAGTGGCGCTCGAGGAGGTGACGCCGCACCTTCGCATCATCGACTCCCTCGGGCACGCGAACCGCGAGCAGGTGAGGAATCCTCTGCTCCTTCGGCACGAGCAGCTCGAGGCCGAGGGTTTCGAGCCCTGCCACGGCCCGGGCGCTGGCCTCGGCATGTCTCTGGTAGCGCGCCGCCAGGCCTTCCTCGTGGATGAGCCGCAGCGCCTCGTGCAGCGCGAGCTGCGAGCCCGAGGGCGACGTGTGGTGATAGACGGGGCTCTCGGCCTGGTACCCGGCGTGCAGTCCGAGATCGAGGGCGAAGCTGGGAACCGGCGACCTCCTGGCCTTCATCACCTCGACGGCTCGGGCCGACATGCTGAGCGGCGCCAGCCCCGACGGGCAACCGAGCCCCTTCTGGGTACAGGTGAAGAGAGCGTCGATGCCCCGGGCGTCCATCTCGACGGGTGTCGCCCCCGCCGACGTCACCGCATCCACCACGAGCAGGGCTCCGAGCTCTGCCGCCAGCTCCGACATCCCCGGGAGCTCCTGCAGGACTCCCGTCGACGTCTCGGCGTGGACCACGCACACCGCTTTCATCTTCTTTCCCTGCGCCGCCGATCGCAGCGCATCGAGAGCGAGCGGCTTTCCCCACTCGCCCTCGACCAGAGTGACCTCGGCCCCGAGCCGGCGGGACGCCTCGGCGAGCCGGCCCCCGAAGTATCCGCACGACCCGACCAGCACGCCGTCTCCTGGCTCGAGCAGCGATTCGAGAATCGCCTGCATGCCGGTGGTGCCGGTACCCGGGATGGCGAAGGTGAGCTCGTTGCCGGTTCCCAGGACCTGACGCAGCAGCGGCCGGATGGCCGCCAGAACGGAGAGATGGAACGGATCCAGGTGTCCCACGGGAGCGGAGCCCTGGGCCGCTGCCACCGAGGGGGCCACGTTCGACGGGCCGGGTCCGAGCAGCAACCGGGACGGCGCCCGCAGGGGCTCGTTGCCTCTCTTCCAGGCGCTCATCCTTTCTCCTCCGTCCAGGTCAGATGCCAGGTGATGTCCTTTCCACCTTCCTGCACGCGGGCGACCGGGACGACGAGGGAGCATGTACCTCCCTGGTAGTTCTCCTCGACGCCGACGAGGATGGGCTGGACACCGCGCGAGACCACCCTTCCTGCCACCGTGATCTCGAGCTTCACCATCGCTCCGACCCTTCCCGCCCTCCCCTTGGGGTCGAGAATCTTGAGGGTGTCCCGCCGCTTCTCCTCGTCCATCGGGACCAGGAGTCGGGCCCAGGAGGCATCCTTCCCCCGGGGCAGGGTCACCTGGAGAAGGGTCGTCCCCCCATCGACGGCGACCGCACTGAAGGTGAGGTCCCCGAACCGCACGCCCGAGATGGAATCGAAGGTGCCGCCGGCGCAGGTCAGGCGCGCCGCCGTGGAGAGATGGACCCCCTCGGTCTCGCTCGCGTAGCCGGGTGCCTCCTCGGGAACCTCGACTCCGCACACGGTGAACGTGCCCGAAAGATCGGCCCGGAGATCGATCTTCAGGAAGATGACGTCCGCCTCCTCGCATCCCGGGAGAACGAGAAGCGGAAGAAGAATCGCGACGAGGGCGGCAAGTCGTCGAAGAGGCTGTCGAAGGGTCATGAGCGTTCTCCTCGTTGCATCGAAAAACCGCGCGGAGTCTATCACCCGGGTCCCCATCCGTCCGCACCGCGGGGACGCGGAGCTATACTACACCGCTTCCCCACGGGAGCACCATGGAACCCTGGCGCCGCAACTTTCGCCTGGTCTGGCTCAACAACTTCATCACCGCCCTCGGGATGATGTCGTTCCTCCCCCTGTTCCCCCTCTACCTCCGCAGCATCGGCATGGAGGACGAGGCAGAAATCGGCGCCTGGTCGGGGATCCTCGTCGCCGGGGCGCCGTTCACCGCCGCGTTTCTGGGACCGTTCTGGGGCGCGCTCGGAGATCAGGTGGGCCGCAAGGCCATGCTCGTCCGGGCCAACCTGGCCATCACGGTGTTCGTCCTCCTCATGAGCTTTGCCCGGACACCGGAGCTGCTGCTGATCCTGAGGCTCCTCCAGGGAGTGTTCTCGGGCTTCGTCCCCCCGGCTCTGACCCTGGTGACGGTGGCGGTGCCCGAGGACCGGCAGGGACGGGTGACGGGCAACCTCCACACCTCGGTGCTGGCCGGAAGCATGTGCGGACCGCTCGTGGGCGGCCTCATCGGAGACACCATCGGCATGCGCTGGGCGTTCGTGGTGGCGTCGCTCCTCTCTCTGCTGGCTGCGGTGATGGTGGTCCTCTTCGTGAAGGAGGAACGCACGGAGGCACAATCGTCACGCCGCGTCCTGCCCTCCGACCTGCCCGTGCTGCTGCGATCCTCCCTGCGCAGCGTCTTCTCCCTGTTCGCCGCCTCCGCCATGCGCAGGGTCCTCCTCGTGGTGTTCGTGGTGCGGTTCGGAGCCACGCTGGCCGTCCCCATCCTCGCCCTCTACGTGGCGCAGCTCGGAGACGCACCCGACGGCCTTCTGGGCACGGTAACGGGCCTGGTGTTCTCCGCCACCGCCCTGGCAACGCTGCTCGTGACTCCGCTGTGGGGCCGACGAGGAGACCGGTCGGGTCACGAGAGGACGCTCGCGGTGTGCGTGATCCTCGCCGGCGCCGCGACCCTCCCCCAGGCCTTCGTGACGGCAACGGCCGGTCTGTACGTGCTCCGCTTCGTGGCGGGTAGCTTCGTGGCCGGACTCTTCCCGACGGCGTACGCCCTGGCTGCGGTGACCAGCTCGAGGGAGAAGCGCGGAGGCGCTCACGGACTCACCTTTTCGTCCATCGGCCTCGCCAACGCCCTGGGCTACGCCACCGGGGGCGTGATCGCCGGCTGGATCGGCATCCGCGGACTCTTCGTCCTCTCGGCCGTTCTCATGATGGGAGCGGGTCTCCTGGCCCTCGGGACCGGAAGACGACACGTTGCGGCTCCCCCGGAGTCTCCCTGACCCTACTTCCGGGAAGCCGCCTTCGCCGATGCGAGGAACGCTTCGATGGAGGGCATCCACGTCTCCACCGAACGCGCGGGCCCCACGACCTTGACGAAGCAGCTCCCCTCGGGTCCCGAGATGATGGCATTGAAGAGGCGCCAGTCCTTTTCCTCGTACCGTCCCGCCTGGGGATCCATGAGGCTACGCGAAGCCACGTAGGTACCGGTCACGTCGGCGGTGACGATCTCGAGGCCGTTCACCTTCATGGTCTTCGTCACCATGGCCTTTCGCGACGGGCTCCCGTCGGGTTGCCTCACCTGGGAAGCCCAGCGCTCGAGATTGGCCTCCAGCTCACCTCCCTGGTTGGAGCCGAAGTGGGTCAGGAGCAACTCGACATCGGCGGAGTCGGCCTCGTGCCGGGGCAGCCGATACTGCCCGGCCCGCATGGCATTGCTCGGCTTCTCCTCGACCCAGCCGTCGGGGATCATGGCGATCACTCCTCCCCAGGTCTTGCTGCCCGCCCCCGCCGTCATGGCGTCAAAGCTCCGCGGTGCCGACAGCGTGGATCCGGGCTCCTTGGCCGCCATCACCGCGGATTCGTCCTGAGCCGGGGCCGGAGAGTGCTTGGCCGAGCAACCGAGGCCGAGCGACGGGAAGAGAAGGGCGAGGATGAGAATGAAACTGCTGTGCGGGCGAGCGGGCATGGCGGTCCTCCGGCGAGCTTCCTCGGGCCTGAAGAGGTCTTATACCAAAACGGGCCCCGTCAGCCCTCCGGCTCTCATCCCCCCACGGCCCTCTCGATCGCCGCCTCGATGGCCTCCTGGCAGACCGCGCAGAAGCCTCCCCGCCCCGACCGCATCATGCAGTCGAGCGCCGGGCGATAGAGCCCCCGGGTGCGATAGCCGCCGCCCTCGAAGAGTCCCACCTTGCCCGCGAACTCGCTCGTGCTCGGAGTCGGTACGGGGATTCCCGGGGTCAGGAGACGACTCCACTTGAGGCCGTCCGCTCCGCTGCTCACGGTGAGGTTCGGCTCCCAGGGCTCGCGATCGAGCCGGTAGTACTCGTGGAAGCCCGAGCCGGTGTCCACGTACTCGTCGGCAAGACCGGCCAGAAGATGACCCACCTCGTGGAGGAAGACCAGATGCGAGCCAGGGCTCAGGCTCACCGTGCAGTAGTTGTCGTAGAGCCCGCCTCCCCCGAACTCCTCGGTGTTGGCGATCAGGCACACGATCTCGTAGGGAGCGGCGGCGGCGATGTCGCGCCACTTGCGGTCCACCTCCGTCATGAGGTAGCGCTCCACGCCGAGGGCTCCGAATCCGAGGTCGAAGACGGTGTCCCGGGCGCGGCGCTCGGACGGTCGATCCACACCGCTCTCCTTCGAGGGCACGAAGATCGAGCGCACGTTGATGCGCGAGCGATGGCGGGAGAAGGGCTCGGCCTCGAGGAGAGCCCGGGTGAAGCTCTCGATCGCCTCGCGATAGCTCTTCTCCTCGCGCCGGGTGAACCCGTCGCTCATGAAGAGGAGGTCGACGCAGCGATCCTCCTCTCCACCGCGGTACAGGATGGAGACCGGCAGGTCCGAGCTGATCCTGGTCACCCGGCTCCGGCCGGGCTCGAACTCGTGGGCGAGGATCTCCACGAACCGGTTCTCCTCGTCGCGCTCGTGGAGGCTGATCACCACGGGAGTCCGGGGCAGGGGCACGCGGAGCGATCCCTCCAGCTCACGGGTCTCGGTCCGGGCCAGAGGCGAGACCTTCCACTCGGTGAAGAACGGACAGAAGCCCCGGGAGTACACGAGCCTTCCCCGCTCTCCGCCCACTCGCTCGTGGACCTGCACCTGGAAGCTCCCCAGCTCGGAGGGGTCGATGCAGCGACGGGTGTTGAAGGGAAGGTGGGGCTCCTCGACGAGGCGGACGACGCTCACCCGCGTCGAGTCCCGGTCTCCCTCGAAGAGCAGATCCAGCCGGAGCACCCGGCGTTCGAAGACGGTGTCAAAGGGCGGCGCGTCCCCCGCTCGCGCGGACATCCATGGGAGCGCGAGCACGAGGAGGCTCACGGTCACCGACCGCCAGGCTGTCCGGGTCGACATCCCCTTCCCTCTCGATCTCCGCCTTCCGGATCCGTCCCGCTCAGGAGGAGAGGACACAATCGCGGATGCGCGTGGCCACCCGGTCGGCCCCCCGGCCGTCGATGGCCGCGGGTCCACTCCGGGCGAGCTTCTGGCGCAGAGCCCGATCGCGAAGGAGCTGGTCTCCCTCGCTCTCGATCTCTCCTCCGAGGCCCTCGACGCAACCCAGGTGGCGCGACGTCCCGAGCTTTTCGAAGAGCCGGGCCGCCTCCTCGTCCGCCTCGGTGTGGCTGACCAGGAGTGCCGGCACCCCACGGGCCGCGAGCTCGAAGGCCGTTGTCCCGTAGGATACGAAAGCGAGGTCGTGGAGGTCCATGAGGGCGGCCATGTCGGGAACCGCTCGAGCCACGTCGATCTTGCGCCGGATCCTCCGCAGGGAGCGATCCAGCTCGGCATGGGCCTTGAAGAGGGGACCGATGACCGGGGTCATGCGGAAATCCCTCTCGATGCGGGCCAGGTGAGTGAGCACCCGGGGAGTCGATCCCGTGGGATCCTGCTCGCCCATGCTGATGAGGATGCGGAGCTGCCGCGACTCGGGGCGGGCGGCCTTGGCCTTCCTGAACTTCGACCTCAGGATGAGCGTCTCGGGACCCGCCACGTAGCCGAACGGGCTCTCGGTCCAGCGCGGATCGGCGGCGATCCTCTCGGGAAGGCTCGCCGCCTGAAAGAAGGTCAAATCGGCCCGGAACGATGCCGGCCCGAAGCCGTCCACCAGGAAGACCCGGGTCTTCCGGTCGACGAGCTCGGTGACGGAGTGGGGATCCGGAGAGTCCAGAAGGTCGAGGACGATGCCATCGACGCCCTGGGTCACGCTCAGGGTCAGGACTTCGCGGAGGCAGGGTCGCCCGCTCTCGAACTTCTCCAGGGGAACGATGGTGCTCGCCAGACCCTGGGCCTTCTTCCACTCGGGCGTGCCCGGGGAGAGAAAGAGAACGGGCTCGCACAGGCGCAGACGCTGCATGGACTCGGCCAGCGTGAGGCAACGGTTGAATGCCTTGTAGCCGACGTCGCTCCCGCAGGAGCAAACCAGAGCGATCTTGGGGGTTTCGGTTTTCGGGTTCATGGTCGCGATCCAGATCCCGGGAGGTTGTCCTCCGTGCGCCCGGCGCCGGGAGGCCCTGTGTCAGATCGACCTTCCCTGCTTCGAGCTTGAGGCAGGATCAAGGAGATGTGTGCAAGTAGATGGCATTGGTGAGGCTGAGTCCGAGGGGGCTCAGGGAGTATCGGTCCTGGATGAGGCCAAAAATGGTGAGATCCCCCGGCCCGAGGCCGGCGGGTTTGCGATGAGCCAGCGTCGGGGCCGGCCCCGCAAGGAGCCTGGGCTGGCCGACGAGGCCCCGCCGTCCGAGGTTGTTGAAGAGAACGCTCGGCGTCCCTCCCGCAAAGGGAGGCGCGACCACCGAGGCGCCGAGGCCACGCGGCAGGATGGTGAGATGACCACCGGTCGCCTCCTCGAAGATGCAGTAGACGACGTACCGTGCCGACGTCCGGCCAGGAGGCGCGAGCACGAGGAGGTCGAGGGGCTCACCCGCGCGCACGTCGAGACGGCGATCCCCGGGGCGTCCGACCTGTGGCCCGGAAGGAGTGCCCACCACGAGCACGTCGCTGATCCCCTCGCCCGCCGCTCCCACCGCGCCCGCGCGCAGGAGAAGGTGCGGGCTCACCGTCTCGAGCTCCATGAGCTGCCACGACAGAGGATCGAAGCTCACGGAGGCGACCTCCGCGGGCACCGTCACGCGGAAGCGCGACAGGGCCCGGGTGACCTCGAGCGTCGCCTCCACCTCGCCCGCCACGGTGTGGACCACGACGTCGAGCGGAAGCCGGAACGGCGACTCGAGCTGGGCCTGGCGCACCAGGATCTCGACCGTGCGCTCGCCGTCGTCCTCGCCGAGGTCCACCCAGGCGACCTCGAGCTCGGGATGCCCGCGCCGGTAGACCCACTGGTCGAAGAACCAGTCGAGGCTCTCGCGGTGATGGGAGGACGCCAGCACCCGCAGATCGTCGGTGGAGACGTTGCCGAACGCGAAGAGCGTGGCCCAGTCCCGCATGAGAGAGAAGAAAGCCTCGTCGCCCAGGATCCGCCGGAGCATGTGGAGAACCGAGGCCCCCTTGAAGTAGACCGTGGCCCCGAACAGCACCTTAGGGTCGTACAGCGGAAAGCGTCCCTCCACGGGAATGTTGTCGATGTAGAGCCGCTGGAAGTTGCGGATCCTCTGCAGGAACGCGGCCTGCCCGTCCCGGGACTCGGTGTAGAGGGCATCGAAGTAGGTCGCGAACCCCTCGTTGAGCCACATGTCGGCGGTGTCGGCCAGGGTGACCAGGTTTCCGAACCAGGAGTGGGCGAGCTCGTGGGCGATGACCCCCCGGTGGCGGCCGTTGCCGGTGACGAGGCTCTCGCCGAAGGTCGTGCAGGTCTGGTGCTCCATGGCCCCCGACAGCGGCGCCACCGCCATGGCGTACTTCTCGAAGGGATAGGGCACGATGAGATCCGAGTAGAATCCCAGCATGTCCACCACCGGTGCGAAGTCGGCTCTCGCTGCATCGGTCTGCTCGGGCAGCACGTGGAAGTCGACGGGCAGCCCGGAGAAGCTCTCCGAGAAGGTGGCGTAGTCCGCGATGGCGAGCGAGATGAGGTAGGTGGCGATGGGGAACGTCTCGGACCAGTGATACGTCACGAGCCCCCCGCCCTCGTCGGTGATCGACACGAGGCTTCCGTTGGACACGACCTTCAGCGGTGAGGGAACGGTGGTGAGGGTCTCGCAGGTCGCCTTGTCCGACGGGACGTCGTGGCAGGGGAACCAGAAGCGCGCCTTGTCGGGCTGGCTCCTCGTGTAGGTGACCCGCCCCCGGAAGAAGAAGCCGTCCTCGGGTGTCCCCTGCGAGTCCACCTCGACCTCGAAGACCTCGCCCATGTCGTAGGGCCGGTCGAGCTCGACGGTGAGGACTCCCGCTCTTCGCGAGAAGGGAACCGGCGCTCCCCCCTGCCGCACGGCCACGATGTCGAGCCGCCGGAAGTCGAGGTCGAGTGTGGTGAGCCCGGCCACTCGTGACGCGGCCCGCACGAGGGTGGTGCCGCGGATCGTACGGGAGGCGGGATCCACCACCAGCGCGATGCGGTAGTGGAGGACGTCCACGTCGTGAGAGACCTCGGCGCGCAGCGTGTCGGGATCGGAATCGTTTCCCGGCCCCGAGGTGGAGAGACGGCAGTAGGACCCGGGACTTCCGGCGCCCCGGACGGAGAGGCGTGTCGTGGAACCCGGCTGGCCCTCGAGCGCTTCTCCTGCGAGCAGGACAAGCACGAGGGCGGCGGAGAGACGGAAGCGGCCCCTGTCGAGCATCATCCTCGGTGATCCATCCTGCGTCGTCCGTGACCCTTCTCGCGCTCGCGCGCGACCCGCGACTCTCCCACGGGCCATTCTACCACGAGGGGAGAGATCACCGGACGGCGCGGGAGCGGGCGCGCAGAAACACGCCGCGGGGGAACGTCTGGCTGACGCAAGAGGTCCCGCGACGGGAAGGACCCGGCGAGTGGGGCCGCCGCTCTAGAGTCCGCGACGGATGAAGTGGTGGAACTCCTTCTCGAGGCGCTCCACGTCGATTCCCTCCAGGGCGGCGTCGACGGCCTTTTCCAGGGCCATCTTCACCAGCCGGGGATCGCGCTGCTTCTTCTCGGATGGAGGCGCCACCTCACCCCCCGTCTCCTCGGCATCATCCCCGGGCGGCTGGCCATCCGAGGGAGGATCGCCGGGAGGGTCGTCGGGCGGAGCCGTGGGACCACCCTCGCCTCCGGGCTCCTTGCCATCGCCGCCCGGCTTGCCACCCGGATCCACCGGAGGGCCGGGATCCGCCGGATCACCGGGCTCGGGCGGTCCATCGTCGCCGGGCTCGGCGCCGTCCTTCCCCTCTCCCCCCTTCTCGGTCACGGGAAGCGTTCTCTCTCCCCGGTCGATGGCGGTGACCTCCTCCTGGAGGACGCGGAAGTAGGTGGGCAGGATGTTGCGATACGCCTCGTCACGGGTCACGCGGCGCAGGAAATAAATGAAGGCCCAGCCCTGGGCGTAATTCTGACCCGCGTTCTTGTAGTACTCCTTCTGGGTGTAGCGGACGAACTTGTCCAGAGGAACGAGGCGATCCGCCCGCTCCGCCTCCTTCACCCGGGGCACGCGCCACCGGAAGGGATCGATCCTCACCTTGCTCCCGCCGAAGTCGGCGCCGGCGAAGTAGTCGCCGTGCCCCTCGTTGAACCAGGAATGGGGTGAGATCTCGCCGAAGGCATAGAAGATGTACTGATGGAAGGCCTCGTGGTAGAGGACGGAGAGGCTGTTCTCGCGACTCTTCTTGCGCGACATGTTGGGAAAGCGGTCGTAGAAGACGAGCTCCTCGGTGCCGCTGTTCCAGTAGCCGGCCGATCCTCCGGGGCCTCCGTAGCGGTGGTACTCGTCCCGCGTCGAGCACACCCGCACCACCGAGATGGCGGTGATGGGCTGGATGGGCGGGAAGAGGTCCATGTAGACGTCGCCGCGCAGCCGTTCGATGCTCCGCCCGATGTGCCGCACGAGCTCGTGATCGGTGGAGTTGGAGAGGACGACGTAGTTTTCCGTGTCGAAGGCATACCAGCCCGGCACGCCCTCGATGAGACGCTTCTTCTCCATCCGGGATCGCTCGATGGGATCCATGAGCTCGACCTCGGCCGGGCTGAGGACGTCGGGCTCGAACATCCGGAGGGACCGTGCCGACTGGTAGAAGGCCGCACGAAAATCCTTCCGGTAGGTCTTCTGGGGAGCCCAGTAGAAGAGGCCGAACTCGCCGCCGTCCCGGGTGGGAACGGCGCACGCCAGGTAGGAGGTCTCGTTGAAGTCGTACTCGAAGAGCCGACCCACCTGATCCCCCACTTCGATCTTCTTCGCGTCGCCCACCACATCGCCGGCGAGGATGCGCAGGGTCGCGTAGAGGGAGTCGGCCTCGAAGGGGTCCTTGGGCTTCTCGTCCTCCTCGCCCTCCTTCTTCTCGTCTTCCTTCTTGTCGCCGTAGCGCTTCGCGGGGTCGGTGGAGACCGGCTCCGCCACGGGTTTGGGATACCGGAGCACCCGCAGCCCGGCCTGGCCGAAGTACGTTCTCTCGCCGAGATACCGGCCGACCAGACGGGTCTCCTTGGGAGGGACGGGGATCTCCGAGAAGCTCTCGAGGACGGCCAGCGAGTACCCGAACCTCTCGCTCCGGACCCGACGGCCGAGGCGCTCGGCACCGAGAAGAGGCGCCGCCTGGACCAGGACGAGGGCCAGGACGGCAAGGCCGGAGAGGATGCGGCTGGTTCCCATGGAGACCGAGGCTACCACTCGCGGTCGCGCCCGGTCAACGCGGTCCGGGCCCCGGGAGCCGGGGCGGAGACCTTTACAGGTGAAACGGAGCGGCGTAGAGTCGGGTCCTGGTCCCGTGTGGGCCCGAGGAACACGATGCAAAGCAAAAGAAAAAGGGCGGGATGGCTGGCCCTCCCCCTTCTCGTCAGCTTGGGAGCCGACGCCGCACTGGCCCAGACCCGGAGCCCGGTTCCCCCCGGCAAGGCCCGACCGAGCGGAACCACTCGAGCCCGGGAACCATCCGCGCGGGAAATGGCGGAGCAAAAGGAGAAAGGGGAACGCGAGCGCGCGAGCCGGAACCTCTCCGATCCCGTCACGAGCCCCTTCTACTTCGAGTCTCCCCGCATCGCCACGGAGCTCCGGGCGATCTTCTTGCACCAGCAGATCACCGAGACCTCATCGCTCCGCGGCCGGGAGCTCGCGTACACCGGAGGGCAGGCGCGGCTCGCCGTCACGGACAAGCTCGCGCTCCTCCTCACCCGCGCGGGCTACGTCGATCTCAACACCGGCGCCTTCGGCGAGGAAGAGGGAGCCTCGAACCTGGCCATCGGCGCCAAGCTGCTCCTCGTCGAGGGCGAGCAGTTCCTGATCTCGGGGGGGACCCGCTTCGAGTTCGCGAGCGGGGATCGTGATGCCCTTTCCGGCTCGGGCGACGGCGAGTGGAGCCCGTTCCTGTCCATGGGCTGGTACTTCGACGAGGTGGATCTCGTTTCCAGCGTCACCTGGAAGCTTCCCCTCGACAAGGACGCCCAGTCGACGCAGGTCCACGTCGGCGTGCACGCGGACTACCGCCTGTTCTCCTGGCTCCGCCCCTTCGTGGAGGTCAACATCCAGTCGATCATCAACGATGGCAAGAGAACGAACCTGTCCGAGGAGGGCTTCGATCTCTTCAATCTCGGCATCGACGGCACCGGAGGCAACGACGTGGTGACGCTGGCCGCGGGAGCCCGGGCCCGGATCTGGGGTGACCTCAGCGCCGGTGCGGCCTTCGAGATACCGGTGACGGACAGGAAGGACCTCCTCCAGCAACGGGTGGTCGTGGATCTCGTGCTGGGGTTCTGACATCGCCCCGGCCCGCACGACGACCCGTCGCCGCGTCCAGCGAACGGGTCTCGTGTTGCTGGCCACGGCGCTCGCGCTCCTTGCCGCCGAGATGGGGTTTCGGGCCCTCCGTCCCCTCCTCGGTATCGACCCTGGCCATCTCGACGCCACGCGCCGGATCCTCGCCGGCGAGACCCCGCCCGGATTCCGGCCCCATCCCCACACCGTCTTCGGGCTCGAGCCCGGTCACGAGGGGATCAACGTGCTGGGATTCCCCGGCGAGGAGCTCGTGGTGGCGCGGGAGCCCGGGCGGCTGCGCATTGCTTGCCTCGGGGCCTCGACCACCATGAGCGGAAATGCCGAGGGGCCGGGGGCGTCGTATCCCTTTCTCCTCGGCGAGACGCTGCGGAAAGCCGGGGGAGACGTGGAGGTCCTCAACTTCGGCACCCCCGCCTGGACCACCGCCGAGACCCTCGTCAACTATCTTCTCCTGGGGCAGGATTACGCGCCCGACGTGGTCGTGATCCATCATGCCGTAAACGATCTCGAGCCGCGCTGGTGGCCGGACTACCGCAGCGATTCCTTCCACTTCCGTCAGCCGTGGACCCGAGCGGTGCGATCCGAGATCGTCCAGGCGGTGACGGGGGCGAGCGACCTGGTGGCCTACCTCTTCTGGAGGAAGCTCCGCCGATGGGACGTGCGCAATCTCGTGACCCGGAATCGACTGCGGGTCCTCGCGTCGCCGGACTTCACCCTCGAGCCCGACACCGCGCGGGGATTCCGGCGCAACGTCAGGACCCTCTGCTCCGTCGTTCTCGCGGGCGGGGGAATTCCCGTCCTCACCACCATGCCCTACCAGAGGGCCCTGGCTCGCCGGCATCCCGAGATCGGCCTCGGCATCGATGACCACAACCGGATCCTGCGCGCCATCGCCCGCGACGAGGGGATCCTGCTCGTCGACTGGATGGAGACGTTCCTCGAGCTCCCCCTCGAGGCCGACGAGGCGTACTTCGTCGACATCGTCCACTGCACCCGGGCCGGCAATCGGCTCAAGGCGGAGAGTCTGGCCGGGGCGCTGCTTGCCTCGGGTGCGCTGGGAGGCGACTGAGAACCGCCAGGCCAGGAGCCTGCGCCACGGTCCCTCGGCCCCGCCGCGGCCCCTCCTCCCCGCCTTGCCCGTTCTCGGGCCACAAGGTATAAGGTCAGCCCGAAGGCCCGTAGCTCAATTGGCAGAGCACCTGATTCCAAATCAGGGGGTTGGGGGTTCAAGTCCCTCCGGGCCTGCTTGTTAGCGCACGAGAGGGTATGGGGGTGCACCCCGGGGAACCCTGCTCTTGCAAACTGGCGTGCAAACTCCCTCCCTCCGTTCCCGTGGCCGAGAGAGCTTTCCGTTTGCCCCCTCCGAGCCCTGGTAGGGGCGGCAGGTTCTCCAGATCCCGGGCCAGGTCGATGCGTTGGAGATGCGTGTACGCTCCCATCGTCAAGTTGATGTCGCTGTGCCTGGCCAGAGTCTGCGCCACTTTCGGGTGAAGGCCCGCCCGGGCCATCCGAGTGATGGCGGTGTGCCGCGTGCTGTGGAACACGGCGACGTGGCCTCTCTCGTCCTCGATCTTGAGCCCGACGCGGGCGAGATCCTTCCGGATCATGGTCGAGGTCCTCTTGTTCCCGATCGGCAGGAGAGGCTCCTGGAGGCTCACGGTGGCCTTGCTGGCGATCCAGGCCTTGAGGTAGGCCGCCAGGTCCTCGCGGAGGGGTAGAGCGTCCTGACGCCTGTTCTTCGCGCTCCTGGCTTCGACGGTGACCGTGGTCGGCCGGGACCCGAAGTCGAACGACCGAACGGTCAGGGATGCAATCTCCCTCCTCCGCAGCCCGACGACGCTGCCGAGGAGGTACGCGGTCGCCCGGTCCGTTCCGGAGAGACCCATCAGATTGGGGCCCCGCAGGGTCCCCGCGATCAAACAGGCCAGCTCCTCCTCGGTGAGCGCCCGATGAACGCGCTTCCTGTCGGCATCGACGTTCATCCGCGAAACGCCCTGGAGGGGGTTCCGATCTGTGCGCCCATCCTTGACGAGCCAGCGCAGGAAGGCGGTCATGGCCTGAGCGTGGGCGTTGACCGTCCGGGCGCTCTTTCCCTTCGCCTTCAGCTCCCCGAGGAACTCCTGGAAACGGGCCAGGCTCACGTCGGCGATGAAGACGAACCGGCAGCCTTTGATGGCTCTGTCGATCTGTGCCTTTGTATCGGCCACGTGGGAGCGGGTGCGTCCCTTGGCCTTCAGGAAGGACTCGAAGTCCCGGGCATGCTCCTCGAGCGTCCGCTTCCTGTGCGTCGCGAAGGGATCGCGGACCCCGACTAGCGCCAGGGCGGCCTCCTTCTCCAGCTTGGCCTTCTTCTGCTCGGTGGCCTTGCGGTCAGGGAAGCCCTTCACGGGCTTGGAGATGCCGTCCGCGTTCGTGTGCCAGAAGTACCAGGACTTCGACTTGATGGTGATCTTCTCCCGCGTCTTCGGGTCTCGCTTCACCGTCTGCTTCCTGAACATTGGTTACCTCTTCTTCCCCTGGCGCTTGAGCCAGGACCGGAGCAACGTCTCGACCACCACGCCGAGGCTCTTCTCCTGCCTCTTGCACTCCTCCTTGATGGCATGGAGGAACGCGGCAGGTAGTCGGATCGTCACCACCTCACGGCGTACGTCGTCGGGTAGCGGGGGCCGCCCGGTCGGCTTCTTCTTGAACTTCCTCATGACGAGAAGCTACCTTACCGTAGTACGGGAAGCAAGTACCTTCTTTCTCGCGTTCCATTCCCCCCGTTCGGGGCACCCGGCGGCGATCCAGGCCCGTAGCTCGTCCCTTGACCAGCGTCGGACCCGGCCTGGAAGGGGAACGGGGGCCGGGGCTCTCCCGGAGGTCACCCACTGCCACCACAGGCGCTCGGAGATGTCGAGGAGGCGCGCAGCCTCGCCCGCGTTGGGTGGTGCTTGCTGGTCATGACCCCGCCCCCTTCCCCTCGACCTCGATCCAGCTCACGGCCAGACCCGGAGCAGGTGGGTGGCATCGACCACACCTCGGGGTGGTACCGCGTGAGCCGACCCAGAACCGGGAGCCCCGGCAGGATAGGCACCGGCGAGGGTCGGGGGGCGGGGGCGGATCCTCCTCGAAGTCGTACTCCTCCAAGGGCGGATCCAGGGGTGTTCCTGGGGGCTCATCTTCATCCCCTTCGGGAGAATCACCGGTTTTACGCGAAGATGCCGAAGGTGTGGCCCCCTCATCTTCGACGCCTTCGCGAGAAATGGCGGTTTTGCGCGAAGATGCGGAAGATGCGGGCTGCGGAGCCCCCTGGGGAAGGGACCAGATCCATCCGTCCCGGAATCCGGATTTCACCTTCCGGACCCGCAGACTCTCGGCGGCCTTCCGGAGCGCGTTGGTACTGATTCCGGCTCCCTTGGCTTCCCGGTCGAGCTCCTGCTTGGCCCTCGGCCCGTGCTTCAGGAATTCCCGCAGAAACTCCACGGCCTCGGAGCGCTCCACCCGCTGGTCCTCGCTCTCGCGAGCCATCGCGTCCAGCCGTGAGCACAGCTCGTCCGCCGACAGGGTCAGGGGCTCGGGGAGCCACCGGATCACCGGCCGCACCTGGCCTTCGACCTCCGGACCGGGGTCGATCTGGAACGAAAGGCCAGGGACCCGGTCCTCGGCCAGGTTTGCCTTGGCGCAAGCGAGGTGTCGGGTAACCGGGTCCTCCGGGTCCCGGAGGACCATCCACGCGGCCCGGGGGGCATCCGCGTAGGCGCTCGACCCCATGAGCCGGTCGGAGGCCGAGCCACCGGTCCCCTTCCGGGGATGGCTCATGAGCAGAATGGCGCACCGGGTCCGGTCCGCGAGCTGCTCGATCGGGTACAGCACCGACCGGACCTGGTTGTTCTTGTGGTCGTCGACTCTACCGATGAAGGCTGTGACGGGATCGACCACCAGGAGACGGAGTTGCTCCTTCCGGATCCACTCCTCAAGCGGTCCCACGTCGTCGGCGAGGTCCGGCATAGTGGAGACGATGCGGATCCAGTCGCGATCGGCACCGGCTGCGATGAGCCTGGGGACGATCGTGCGCTCGGGCGAGTCCTCGGCGCTGAGGATCCCGACACGGCCCTGGGCACAGGGAGCGCCGTCCGGCCATACCTCTCCCCTGGAGACCCTCGATGCCATCTCGATCGTCAGGAGCGATTTCCCGAGGGATCTCGGGCCGTAGAGCATGGAGATCGTGCCTTGGGGGAAAAGCTGATCCCAGAGCCACTCCACCGGCAGGGGTTCGATGTCGGCGGCAGACCGCGAGACGATCCCTCCAGGCTGGAGGTGTCGAGGGCGGGCCCGGTGGGCCAGCGACTGCAACTCCCGGTAGGCGTCCTCCATCGTCATCGAGTCGCCCAGACCCTCGATCACGCGGCCCAGACGGGTCTTGATGCCCTGCCTGAGAACGAAGTCCTGGCTGTCCTCGATCATGGCCACACCTCCTCGTCCGGAAAGAGGGGCGGCGTCTTGCGGTCCGGGTCGAGGGCCCTCGGATCAAGGCGGATACCATCATCGGGGCCGTATCCCGGTCGAGGCCGGTGGACGCGAACGAAGGGGTGCCATTCGGCCATCGGCCGAAAGCCCGCGTCGGTACAGTGGATCACGTAGAAGCGCATCTCCTGGTCGAGATGACCGTCGGCGCGGAGCTGGTCGAGGACGGCTCCTGGCTCCACCGTCTTGCCCCTGGCCCTGATGGCCAACATGGCTTGGAAAAGGTGTGATGCGAGGGGAGGTAGGCTCTCCGGATTCACGAGATCGGCGTGATGAAGGGCGCTCTCATCGCCCAGGATCGCGTCACCGAGGACTCTGTCCCACGGAGACACGGGGAAGCGCGGGGAGTGGGCTGGGTCCGTCATCGGGCGACCTCCTCCTCGACAGGAACACGGGATCGCAAGCTCTCGATAACGGCGTCGAGGTCGAACCGAACGACCTTCGGAGAGATTCGGATCCGGGGGATGCGACCCCGGCGTGCCCAGGCCTTGAGGGTTTCCGGTCGGATCCGAAGTCGCCCGGCGACTTCCTCGGCGGTGAGAAGCTCTCGCGTGGCCATGATCAGACTCCGCTAGGTTCCAGATGCCGGTGGCTCGGTGCCACCACTCACCCGGATGCGGAATCCGATGCAATCACGCCCTGCATACTACCTGCATGACCTTGACACGTCGGTGCTTACGCCAGGCATAAGCAGCACCGGTCAGGACTTGCCACGGCGCCGCCCTCTGCCTCCTTTGTCCAGGTTCTGGGGATCGGTAGGGTGGACAAGTGGACGCCGCCCGCCAGATCGGTGCACCGTCCTTCCCAGAAACCCCTCGACCCTTTGCTTGATCCTGCTGACCTGATACTGCCTCGCCCGATCTCCGAGTTCCTCCTCCGCGATGGTGGCCTGAGTGTCACCGGCCACACACCGGGAGTAGATCCTCATCTCCAGCGGGATTGGAGGCTTCGGGCCCGCAGCCTGCTCGTGATCTTCCGTCGGCATCACACCTTCTACGGCAACACGCCCAAGCAGACCCAGCTCTTCCTCGAGAGGGTCGAACAGGTGCGGACACACACGCCTCTTGTCTCCGTGCAGAATCGGTCCGCCTAGTCGGGCGAGAACCTCTTGTCGGTCGGACGATGTCCTCGCCATGTCAACTCGTTCACCTACTGCAAAAGCCAGGGCTACCTCCAACCAGGATCGGCCGAGATCGACATCGCCGAAGTCCTCACCGTCGACCAGCCATCTCCAGCGAACCCGACCGCAGCCGAGTTCCTGCCGCGATCGCGCGGCCCCATCCAAGACCTCGTTCGTAATCGCCTCGCGGGCGCGAACAACAGCGCCCTCCAGAAGATCAGCCAGCTCCTGCCTTCCCTGTTCTTCGATCGGAGAAGCTAGCCCCTGGATCGTCGCCAGGGCATGAGAATCGTCGTGGAGAAGATCCTCGAAGTTATCGAGCACGAGGTCTCCTGACATGGTGTAAAAGACTCCCCCAGTAAGGGGCTGGGATCCTGGATCCAGGACGGCCTCCACGGTCAGCACAATCCGATACAGGCGATTGGCCATGGCATGGGCGGCAACAAGGGATTCGGCGGAGCAAGGGCCGGTGTCCATGATCTCACTCATCCTCTTGAAGAGCGGGTAGCGCCCCGCCACCGCACTCTCCGAGGATGAGCCTCCAGCCCTGAGGCCGGAAGAGGGGTCCTGCGACCCCGATGACAGCCGGTGGCGGAGCACGTCGAGCCGGTGGCCTACCGGCTCGTTCCCGCAAGGACCCAAAGTAGATCGGCCGCAGGCCACGAACGATCCCGCAGGAAGAACGCCGCCGGAAACCCTCTTGGCAAGCTAGGATGCGATAAGGTAAAGGTCTATTCCAGAACCCGCTGTCCACGGTACTACCTGACCACCGACGCAGGAGACAGCCATGCGCATCCCCCTCATTCTCGGCCTCGTGGCCGCCGGTGTGGCCCTCGGTTATGGCCTCGCGGCCTCCCCCTCGGCGCGGCCTGTCGTGCGGCGACAGTTCATCCGGGAGTTGGATCCGCGCCAGTCCGATCTTTGGGTTCCCTCTTCGGTCGTCATTTCAGATCTGGTCTGGCGAGCTCTCGACTCAAACCAGGCCCCATCAGACTGGACCCTCCTGGGCTTCGATGATTCTTCGTGGCCAAATGCTCGATCCCTTGGCGGCACAGTCGCCTCCGAGTTTGGCCTACCGCAATTTCCGATCGAGCGGATCTGGCAATCTCAGAAAGACGGCAACATTGGAGACCATAACGCCGCCCTACGGCGAACCTTCTTCACCGCATCGCCAGCGCCTGCGGCCATACTCGTCATTACCTGCGATAACGAGTTCCGAGCGTGGCTCGACGGATCTCTAGTCGGAGAAGGGGCCGCAGGGACCTTCCCGGTCCCTCTCTCCACTGGAGTCCACGTGCTGGCAGTCGAGGGCATCGACCGAGACACCAGCACAATTGGCATGGGATGCGCCCTGCTCTTGGATCCTGACAATCCTCTCCCTCTCGAGGGACTCGACGATTCGAGATGGGCCATCTTCGATCTCCCAGGCTTGTCTCCACAGAACATCGTCACGACTCGCCTACAGAGGCTTAGTGACGTTCCTGGCGCTGAGGACTACCCAGCCCTGGCCGGGATGAGGGAGGTCTCGGAGCCACTCGTGCCAATCTTCGGTAGGCCCGGCCGTCTCCTGGTACCGCTGTTCCCGGGCTACGGTCAGTCATTCCGTCCGCTGCCGCGAGGGTTCTATCGCCTAATCGTGGACTCGGTGGAGTAGAGCCCGCTCGCCTTCAGAGATCCACGATCTTCAGCACGATCGCGTTCGTGATCGAGATCCCCGAGTAGCTGCCGCTCTGGCTATCCTCGATGAAGCCCTGGAGAGTCGCCGTTACGGGCACCCGGAGCTGCCCGGCCCCGTAGAGCAGCACGATCGACGGTGCCGGTTCCGAGAAGAAGCACGGAACGCCCAGGGCCGACCGGAAGCCCAGGTTGTTGGCGATCACCTTCGGTCGGGGAGATCCACCCGACAGCGGTGTGGGGAAGGCCATGAGCCCGACATCAAACGGCTGGAGGGTCACCGTGGCCTGGGTCGGCTCCCCCCTCATCCCGTAGAGCACGAACCGGGAGCGACCCGATGTGTTGCCCATCTGCACGATCAGGGGCTCACCGACCTCAAGGACCACCTCGCGGAACAGCTCACTCCCCTCGGTGCCGTTGGCCAAGAGAACTGGCCGACCCGTCTGCGCCACGTTGCCGACCCTAGACGATAGCTCACCCGTGGGCATGTACGTGAAGGGCAGCCCTGGAGGTGGTACTGGCGCAAAACACGACAACGGGCCGGAAGTTGCCGTGAGGAAAACCTCCCCGGCAAGCGATGGTGGCACATCAGCGAGAATCGTGTTTGCATCGAGAAAGGTGACGTTAGTCGCCTCCCGCGAACCGAAACGTATGACGTCATCAGGCAAGAACCCGGCTCCATGCACTGTGACGACGACGCCACCCGACTCACCGGTTGTGTCTGGGACAACAGCATCCAACCGTGGTCGAACTATTGCATCTGGAAGAATGCGGTGAATTAGGTTACCGTTCATCCCCAGGTAGACCGCGTTACCCCCAGGCTCAAATGCGATTGAATCGGAGCATCCACCCGTTGCCCCGAGGGCAAACACCTCCTCGGTACCGTCTGGGAGCACGCGATTGAGTGATGCACCCATCGTGTACAGATAGCCGTCGAACGGGCCATCGGGGGCGAATGCCATGGCCCGATTTCCCGCCCCTGGCGCGAAGGCGGTCCGGTTACCAGCTGGGTCTACGCGATCAACTCCGGCGCAATAGAGAAAGGTCCCGTATGACGGAGAAATGCTGAATGCAAGGCCTTCTGCACTGAAGCCGTTACCGAAGTCAGACCACGTTCCATCGGGATGGACCACAACGCTGTTAGCGAAAAGAAGACCACCGAACGCGCCCGAAGGATCGAACTCAAGGTCGCCTGGCGACCCATCAAAGTCCGAGAACACTTCCCAGGATCCATCCGGTCGAACCCGCAGAAGGGCCTGGAAATTCGCGCTCACGAAGAGACCCGTCCCATACGCGCCACCAAAACCGAATGCTGTCGCTTCCCACGCTTTTTGACGGGTCCGGCGGCTGGTCTTGCCGATTTGATTGACTTGCGAGGGCCCCCTGGAATGGCGTTGAGCGCGGAAGTTGGCTCGATCGCATCACGGCTGAGGGGA